>Ga0182039_10000091_pt1 | contig 49594 bp, 36 predicted proteins | sample sta12Can44000111_FD_125975 | JGI IMG/M metagenome (GOLD analysis project Ga0182039, IMG submission 125975) | Lab enrichment of tropical soil microbial communities from Luquillo Experimental Forest, Puerto Rico - statanox.12C.anox.44.000.111 | ecosystem: Environmental > Terrestrial > Soil >...
GCCGGCGACTTGATGCGCGTGCCCCGCGGGACGCTCCACTGGTTTGATCTCTGCGGCGACCGCCGGATCCGCGCGATTCGCCTGTTTCAGGACAAGTCCGGCTGGACGCCTCACTATACCGGGAGCGGCGTGGACCGAAGCTATGAGCCTGTCTGTTGGGGGCCGCGCTACATTCCGCCTCAACCTCGGGCAAAGTAACCGGCGTGCCACTTTTTGACGAAACGCCAGTCCGCGCCATCCTTCTCGACATCGAAGGAACGACCACTCCCGTAGATTTCGTGACCACGACACTTTTCCCCTACGCAAGTAGAAAGCTAGAAAGGTTTCTGCGCGAGAACTCTCGAAATCCGGAGATTCGCGCGCTTTTGGAAGACTTGCGTGCTCTCCATCAACGCGATGAGCGGAGCGAACTCGGGCCGCCGCAATGGCACGACGGTTCCGAACAAGAACAGCTGCAATCGAGCGCCGCGTATGGTCAGTGGCTCATCGCAAGGGACAGCAAGTGCACACCGCTAAAAACGCTTCAGGGGAAGATTTGGCAGCAGGGATATGCAAGCGGAGAGTTGCAAGGCGAAGTGTATCCGGATGTGCCGCCGGCGCTCGAACGGTGGAAGCGGCATGGAAAGAAAATCTGTATTTATTCCAGCGGAAGCGTGCTGGCACAGATGTTGCTTTTTGGGAGTGTTCGAACAGGGGATTTAACACCGTACATCGCTTCCTTCTTTGACACGCGGGTGGGGACTAAGACGGAGGCCGAAAGCTACCGCCGGATCGGGGCGTCAACCGGGTATGAGCCGACCCAGTTTCTGTTTCTATCGGACGCCGGAAAAGAGATTGACGCGGCGCGAGCCGCGGGAATGCAGGCGCTGCTGTGCCGACGGGGAGGGACATCGGGCACGGGCGAAGGCGCGGTGCAAACGGTTCATCATTTCAACGATATTTTCCCGGAATGACGGATTGCGATACACGACGTCTGCCGGTGCTGCGGCCTAACGGTGCTCGCCATTTGCTCGCTGCCACACGGCTAACGTGCTGCGGCGGCTTTAGGAAAGGTCGCGGCGTATTCGGACACAGAGTGGAGCCTGACGCCGTAGCGGCGCGCCGTTTCGACCGCACCCGGAATCTCGTCACCCTGGGCGTAGCTGATCATGAGGGCCGCAAAGGTCTTTTCGAGCGGTTCGCTCGAGCGGTGCTGCTCTTCAAGAGTGGCAACCGGTACGCGGTCCAGTTCCACTCTCTTTGCCAGAGTTCGCTCGAGGATTCCAACGGCGTCCAACTGGGACAGCGGCTCGGGCCCGCCCGTCTCAAGAATCGCCGATGGGTGCGAAGGCTTTCCGGCCACCGCCAAAGCAAAAGCGACAACATCCAGAACGGAGATGTAGCTGACTTTCGCGTCGCCGGTGCCGTAAATGCGAGCGCGGCCGTTGGCGGGGTCGCAGCCGAGCGCCGGGCTCAGCCACATTTCCATAAAGTAAGAAGGTCTGAGGACAGTGACGCGCATTTTGGAGGAGAGAAGACGCTTCTCGCAAGCGCGCTTGGCCGTTTCCAGCGGAGAATCCACACGAATGTTCCCCGAATAAGACGTATAGACAAAGTGGCGCACGCCGGCGCGCTCCGCGCTGTCAATTAATGCGAGCGTGCCATCGTGGTCGACGCGGCGCAACCCGTCGTCCTTGCCGTGAGGCATGGAGGTGGCTGTCGAGAGAACGGTCTCCACGCCCGCGCAGGCAGAAGGCAAAGATTCCGGTTTGCTGAGATCGGCGTCAACGATCTCGATGCCCGCTGAAAGGAGTGGAGCCGCTTTCTCGTGATGCTTTCCGCCGCGCACGAGCGCGCGCACCCTGCGCCCATGACGCCGGAGACCGAGGGCAACTTGCTGACCGACAAGACCTGTGGCACCGACGACGAGATCCATAGTTAACCTCCTCTGTTTTGCGGCCAGAGTTCCCGAGGGAAAGCGTTAAGACTTGGCCGCCTGCCATTCGGAATACAGCTTGGTGATGGCCGGGCCGATGGTGAAGCCCCAGGCAAAAATGGGGAAGTTCTTAAATTTGTCAGGGACAACATAGCGATGCTGTGCTTCCTCGGCGGGAACACCTGCTTTGTACATTTTTTCGGCTTGGCCGGCAATATCGTCGAACACTTCGCGCAGGGAGGCAACGCCTTCCTGGCCGCAAAGCTGGCCGTGGCCGGGAACAAACAGACTGTCTTTGTCGAAGGAGGCAAATTTCTTGAGCGTGGCGCGCCATCCGGATATGGTTGCTTTTTCGTCGAAACAAACGGGATACCAGCCGCTGAACAAGAGGTCGCCGGTGTAAACGACGTTCTCGGCAGGAACTCTGGCAATGACGTCGGTGCCGGAGTGTCCCGGATGCGATTCGAGCACCGCCGTCAAACCGCCCAAATCGATGGACATGGGCAACTTTGCGGGATCGAGCGGATGGTTGGGAAGGCTAAGGACACTGGAACTGGCGACTTGGAACACAATCGTGACCGCGCCGAGGTCTGACTGAGCGTGCGCGCGTTGCGCATCCGACTTCGCGTCTTTGACGGTCTTTTCGAGCGGCGCGAGTACGGCTTCTTTGTCCGCTCCTTGCATGGGCGAATAGCTTTCCACGATGCGTTTCGCGGCGCTCGAGTGGGCCCAAAGAGGAATGTTATTCACGCCGTAAAACGAGTTCCCCAGAGAATGGTCGAAGTGATAATGGGTGTCCAAGGCGGCTTTCACGGGAACCTGACTCACCATCCGTAGGGCATCCATCTGGAACGCGGCGCCGGTCGGCGTCGTGAAGCCCTCTAGGAGAAGCGCGGCGTCCTTGCCGATGAGGAACCCGCCGTTACAAACGGTGGTGGTCCCCTTGGAATAATCGGAAATGGTGGCGTATAGGCCGTTGCCGATTTTGCGCACGGCGGCGAAGCCCTTGTCGACCAGCGGAGTTTGGGAGATGCGAGGGTCATCGGCCAACTCTGCGGCGAGAGCCGGCAGCGGAATACGCATGGCCAGCGCGTAGAACGCTCCGAAGCACGAAGCACGCGCTAGGAACTCGCGACGGGAAAATCCGCAGGTGAAGTGCATGCCGACTCCTCCTTGCATTGAAAATTGTTCAGGGCGTGGCCTGACGATGGAGCAGGATTCTAGCAGATTCGACAATTCAAAGAATCGTCGCACGTTGGGAGCGTTGTTTTTCTCCTATAATCTAGCGCGATAGAGACAACTCTAGGAGTAAGGGCCATGATCAAGTTCGCAGGGATCGCGACGGTGGCCATCACGCTAGTTCTTGCGGAAGGCCCGCCGCAGCAAGACGAGCGCGCGGCGGGGGTGCGGAATGATTGCATTCGGCGGTGTCTAACCCAGCCTCTGGACCCCGAACTGCGGCGCCAGGAGATCGTAAGCCTCGAGAGAGAGGCGGGACACGCCATCGAGTTGAGGAATGGCGGCTATTTCCGCCGCGTGTACAGCGACGATTTTGCGGGCACGCTTTCGCGTGGCCAACAGGTGAACAAGGCGCAGTGGATCGCACTGGTCCAGTCTGATGCAGTCAAGTATGAATCCTTCAACGCCTCGGAGATCAAAGTCCAAATCTATCAGGAAATGGCCATTGCCACATGTTTGTGGTCTTCGAGATTCAGCAGCAAAGGGCAGCGCCTAAGCCACCAGATGCGCGCGATCCACGTGTACCTGAACGGGGCGGGCGGCTGGCACGTGGTCTCCGGGCAAGTCACCAATCTGCCTCCGGATGTGGGGCAGCCGCTTTAACCGCTCTGATACAGGAACGCCGCATTACGTTGACGCTGCCTGGGGTGGATGCTACTCTCGCGAGCGCCTTCCACACGCATGCGCGCCGTCGACCTGATCCGCAAAAAACGTGATTCCGGGGAGCTTTCCCGCGAGGAAATCGACTTTCTCGTGTCTGGTTACACGCGCGGGGAAATCCCCGATTACCAGATGGCGGCGTGGCTGATGGCCGTCTGGATTCGCGGGATGAACCGCGCGGAACTTGCGGCGCTGACGGAAGTGATGCTGCACTCGGGGCAAGTGCTCGATCACTCGGACATCCCGGGAAAGAAAGTGGATAAGCATTCCACGGGGGGCGTGGGCGATAAGACGTCGTTGATCCTCGCGCCTATCGTCGCGGCGGGTGGACTCACGGTCCCAATGATTAGCGGCCGCGGGCTGGGGCATACCGGCGGAACGCTCGACAAGCTCGAGGCGATTCCGGGATTCAACGTAAATCTGTCGCTCGCCCAGTTCGAGCACGTTCTTCGCAAATGCGGCATGGGCTTGATCGGACAAACGGCGGAAATTGCTCCGGCGGACAAGAAAATTTACGCGCTGCGTGATGTCACCTCGACGGTCGAGAATATCGGGCTTATCTCGGCATCCATCATGAGCAAGAAACTTGCCGAGGGAATCGATGCGTTGGTGCTGGACGTAAAGACGGGTTCCGGGGCGTTCATGAAAAAGGAAGAGGATTCTGCCCGCCTGGCGGAAGTCATGGTGGAAACCGGGACGCGCATGGGCAAGAAAGTGGTAGCGCTCGTCACGGACATGGACCAGCCCTTGGGGCAGATGGCGGGACATTCGAATGAAGTCTGGGAGTCCGTCGAAGTGCTCAAGGGCCGCGGACCGGCGGATCTCCGTGAGCTGAGCCTCGAACTTTCCGCGTGGATGTTTTTTCTGGGCGACAGGACGCGGAGCGTGGAAGAAGGCAGGAGCCTGGCGGAGAGGGTGGTCGCGACTGGGCAGGCGCTCGAAAAACTGCGCCAAGGAATCTGCCTGCAAGCAGGGGACGCGCGCGTCGTCGATGAACCGCAGCGCCTGCCGCAAGCGCGGTTTCACGCGGCCGTCACTGCCGCAAGCACGGGATACATTACCGCTACCAATTGTGAAAACTTCGGTACCGCGCTGGCCATGCTCGGGGGAGGCCGGGAGAGGAAAGAAGACCACATCGATCACGGCGTCGGCCTGGAATTTCACAAACGCATCGGCGATCGCGTGGAAAAGAACGAAAAAATGGTGACGATTCATTACAATAGCGACGCCAAACTTGCCGAAGCGAAGAATCTTCTTGGCAGCAGCTATGTGGTTAGCGATCGCGCGCCGCAGGGAAAAAGGCCGTTGGTGCGCCGGATCATCGGCGCATAGGGTAGCCGCCAGGGCATTTTGCGGTTAAGGCGGGAAAATGACAAAGGAGAGCGAATGGGAAGATTCGTGGGGTTACTCGGCCTGGGAAGCATGATTGGGTTGGCGTACCTGTTCTCCACGGACCGCAAAGCCATTCGGTTGAGCACGGTCCTTTGGGGACTGGGCCTTCAAATCTCCTTTGCTTTTTTTGTCTTGCGCTTTGAGCTTGGCCGCAGAATCTTTCAGGCTGCCGGCGACGCCGTGAACCGCTTGCTGAGCTTTTCGTATTCCGGTTCGGAATTCGTGTTCGGAGAAATCGGCAAGAAGGTTTCGTCGTTCGGCTTCTCCTTTGCGTTTCAAGTGTTGCCTACGATCATTTTCATTGCCGCGTTCTTTGCCGTGCTCTATCACCTCGGCGTGATGCAACTCATTATTCGCGGAGCCGCCTGGCTCATGACGCGCGTGATGGGCGCGAGCGGCGCAGAATCGTTGAACGTTGCGGCGAGCATCTTCATGGGGCAAACGGAAGCGCCTCTCACGATTCGTCCTTTTCTCAACAAGCTTACAAAGTCCGAGCTGATGTGTGTGATGACCAGCGGAATGGCCCACGTATCGGGCGGCATCATGGCGGCATACATCGCGTTTGGCATCGAGGCCAAGCACCTCCTCGCGGCGGTCATCATGACCGCGCCGGGCACGCTGCTGATGGCCAAGATGCTGGTGCCGGAAACGGAGCAATCCCTTACCGCGGGGCGCGTGGAAATTCCGGAAATGGAAAAAGAGCCGAATGTTCTTGGTGCGGTTTCGCGCGGAACGATTGACGGACTGCACCTGGCGCTCAACGTGGGCGCAATGCTGGTGACTTTCATGGCGCTGCTGGCTTTGGTGAACTCCATTATGGGCTGGGGTCACAACCTTGCCGCCTGGTTTCCCGACAGCCTGCAACGCGTGTTCGGGTGGGTTCTTTCGCCGGTTGCGTGGGTGATCGGAATTCCCTGGCACGATTGCAAAATCATGGGGAACCTGCTCGGGACGCGCATGGTCATCAACGAACTCGTGGCGTTTCAGCAACTAGGAGCTCTGAAAGCCGCTCTCGATCCGCGCTCCTTTACCATCGCGACCTTTGCGCTGTGCGGTTTTGCGAATTTCAGCTCGATCGGCATCCAAATCGGCGGGATCGGGGCGCTGGCGCCCGAGCAGCGCGGTCAACTCGCCAGATTCGGGATTCGCGCGATGCTTGCGGGCACAATGGCCAATCTGATGTCGGCCTCCATCGTCGGAATGTTCACATGAGTCCGAAAAAGGTCCGGCGGAAGAAACAAATCGCATTCCAAAATCCCGCGGCGCCTTCCAAACAAGCGTCCGAGCTTCCCGGCGAATTCGCATGCGCCGGCCGTGCCGCTGATTTCGTTTTTTCGCAGACCAAACTGCGACCGCAAATCGCGCTGGTTCTCGGCTCGGGACTGGGCGCCTTCGCCGAAGAGTTCACCGACGCAACGAAAATTCCTTACGCCGAGATCCCTTATTTTCCGCGGTCGACCGCCATCGGGCACGCGGGACAGTTGGTGATCGGAAAAGTGGGTGCGGTGTCTGTCGCCGGAATGCAGGGCCGCGTACATCTCTATGAGGGTTACTCGGCCAAGCAGGTCGTTTTCCCCGTCCGCGTGTTCGCCCGTATGGGAGTAAAAGCGGTCATCTTGACGAATGCCGCGGGTGGCATCAAAGGCGGGTTCAGTCAGGGAAAACTCGTGGTGATCAGCGATCATATTAATTTGCAGGGCGTCAATCCGCTGACCGGGCCGAACGACGAACGGTTTGGCCTGCGTTTTCACGATATGACCGGTGCGTACGACCGCGCGTTTCGGGAGCTGGCCGTGGACGAAGCCAATCGCCTGGGGATTGGCATGTACGAAGGTGTGTACGTCGGGCTTCGAGGGCCAAGCTACGAAACACCTGCAGAGATTCGCTATTTGCGAACGATCGGCGGTGACTTGGTGGGCATGTCCACAGTTCCCGAAGTCATCGCCGCGCGGCACTGCGGGATGCGCGTGCTGGGCATTTCCTGCGTAACGAATGCGGCGGCGGGAATTCTGGATCAGCCGCTCAACCACCTCGAAGTGCTCGAAACCGCGGAACGCGTGAAAGGACAGTTTATCAGCTTGCTGAAAGCCGTGATCCCGCGCATCGCGGAGGCGATCGCGTAATCTTTCTCGAGGCGCGTTCGAGGAAAGGAAAAAACGTGGGCGAAAATGAAACGCTGATTTCCGCAGCCAAGCAGGCGAGGGAAAACGCTCACGCGCCATTCTCGAATTTCCGCGTGGGCGCCGCGCTGCGCGCCACCTCGGGCAGGATCTTCGGCGGCTGCAACGTCGAGAATGCAACCTATGGCCTAACGGTGTGCGCCGAACGCGTGGCCATTTTCAAAGCCATCAGCGAGGGCGAACGCGGCTTCGATGCTATTTCCGTCGTGACGGATACAGACACGCTGACGCCGCCGTGCGGCGCCTGCCGCCAGCTCATTTGGGAATTCTGCGGCGACGTGCCGGTGATCCTTGCGAACCTGAAGGGAAACACCGAAGTGATTCCGATGCACGACTTATTTCCCAAGCCGTTTGACTCTTCGAATCTCTGACCCGGGCCCAGACACGGCTGAATAGCGCTTCCCTTGCTTACCGATTCCGAGAACTCTTCAAATAGGCCACGCCGCAGCGAAACTTTTTTTCATCTTTTAGTTCCCGCACATACACAATCTCTGCAGGGGTGAAGAAGTTCGGCACTCCGGGTGTATACGGGGCGGCTACCTCCACCCTAAAGTTTTCCGGATATGGTTTTCGGCTCTTGAAGCACAACCCGCCTCGGGAAACATCCTCACAAGTCACAATGTCGTCGCCGTTAGTGAAGCTGCGAATGCATGCCTTGAAGTTCACTTTCGTTCGAACGTACTTGCGCCGATTCTCCCGGTGCACTGCCGGGGCAGGCTCCGGCGGAACAGCGACGGCAACTGGAAGCGATGCCTGTTCCTCCTCGGGAACCCAGCCCATCGAGCGGCCCGGGGCCATCTCGACCCTAACCGGCGCCTCCTCGACATCCCCCGATGCGCCTTTCCAAAAGGTGGACGAACCGCACTTCTTGCAGTAACGCACGATGCCTTCGTTGATCAGATAGACATCGGATTCCAAGTCGCTCTGTTCAACCGTTTCTTGTGTCTGGCAGCTGCCGCATTCGAGCGACACCATTCGCATTCGCTTCTCGGCTTCAGACGGTGCGGGGAAGTCCAAGCCCCAGAAGTTGTTCGTGGAGTCCAGAAAGGCGACACCGTACGTGTAGATTTCGCCCTCGACCCCGATCTGGCCAACCAGACGCACCTCTGCCTCCTTGTTCGTATCCAAGCGGCGGAGGATCAATTCCTGCTCGGCGGAAAGCTTGTAGCGGGAGACAATGCCTGCTCCGTGCCGGCTGAGCAGTACCGTTTTCGTTGGTTCGGAGAAAACCTTGCCTTCGGTGTCGCTCCCAACCAGCAGGACATTGATCTCCTTGGGAATCCGGCTGCTGCGGCGCACACTTTCGGAGGGCATTGGACTCTCTCTATGAGCGGACACTCTAATGCGATGGTACTTTGGGAAAATTGTCTCCGTCACGGACTTTCTGCGGAAATGACACGCAAGCGGCAAGGTTCATGGAATCTGTAGGAAGGGAGCGCTTTTGGTTGCCTTCTTCCCCTACCAACGGGGAGGAGCTTTCCAATCAGCGGGAAAGAGCGAGGAGGGAGTCGTTCAGTTTATTGAGATCCGAATCCACACGATAATAGCCGGGACGCCAAAGCGCCGTGGTTTCTTCCGGCTGAAAACGAATCACCGCAAAATCGCCAGTTCCCGCGGGGTCTTTTCCAAGGCGCGGAAAATTTTGTCCAACGTAGATGGCGGGATGGTGCCGGACGACCGCTTCACACTCGTTGACCGAAAGAACGGCTCGCAACATCCCCTGATTCTTTGCGTGGGGCTGGCAGAAGTAGAGGTTCGGCATGTCTAGCCAATGATCGCCCAATCTGTGGAAAACGTGAATAGTACTTTGGGACAACTGAACTTCGGAAATGTCATCCGATAAGGGAGTTTGCGAGGGAAGATAAGATGTGTCTCATCAAGTATTTAGCGGTGTCGCGTTCCAGAAGACCTGTTCTTCGGTCGGAGGCAGTCAGTTTTGAAGGCTCGGCCAAGACTTGCCTCTACGCGCTTCGATTGAAAACCTTCATGGCCGTAAGCGCGTAGATCGAGGCGCATTCAACCGACAGCCCTGGTCTGGCGGGCTCGCATCCCCATGCTGGGGTTATGCTCGAACCTTCCCGGGAACTGTCCAAGCTCCATATGAGAGCCTGTGCTACGCTTTGGCGGACTTGGCATTCGAATGAGCACATGCCAACGGACACAAAATCTTTTTCGATCGCCCGGTGGGTGGCGCTTGTCTGGGTGCTGACCTGGTTCCCTCTCTACACCTGGTCCTGGGGCTGGCAAAACATGCTGCACTTGTGTGACGTTAGCGTGGTGATTGCTTGTCTCGGGCTGTGGTTCCGGCAATCTTTGTTGGTTTCCAGCCAGGCTCTTCTCGCGCCTCTTGTCGGAGTTCTATGGAGCCTGGACGTCGGCTGGCGAATCGTGACCGGTCGTCATCTTTTGGGCGGCACAGAGTACATGTGGGATGCGCATTACGCGCTGTGGCTCAGATTACTTTCGTGCTTCCACATCGTTTTGCCGGTCGTTCTGCTTTGGGCGCTCGAGATTCTGGGCTACGATCGCCGGGCCCTGGCATTCGAAACATCGATTACGGGAATCTTGCTGATTCTTTCGCGGTTTCTGCCGCCTCAACTCAACATGAACTATGCGTTTCAGGATCCTTTGCTACACCGCGCGTGGGGGCCGGCTCCGTTGCACCTGATGGTTATCCTGGCCGGATGCATAGCCATTTTCTTCTGGCCAACTCACGTTGCGTTTCTGCGTGCCTTTCCCTCGGCGCGCGGAGCGCAAACCGGAGTAAAGAATCCTTAGAAAGGAAAAGAGAAGAAGAAGTGGCAAAGCACACCGCCAAGCACGTGAAAAAGTACGAGGCTCTGCTCGAAACCGCCCTCGCAGAAGCTCGCGCAGGGCTGCGGGAAGGTGGCATTCCCATCGGCGCCGCGCTTTTCACTCGCGAAGGAAAGCTGTTGGGCAAGGGTCACAATCGCAGGGTTCAGGAAGGTGATCCTTCCGCCCACGCTGAAACCGACGCGTTTCGCCGCGCCGGGCGCCAGCGGTCCTACCGCGACAAAATCATGGCCACGACGTTGGCCCCTTGCTGGTATTGCAGCGGATTGATTCGTCAATTTGGCATCGGAACGGTCATCGTCGGGGAGTCGGTGAACTTTCAAGGCGGACTCGCTTGGTTGCGCAAGAACGGCATCGAGGTGATTGACCTGCGCTCCCAGGAATGCGTGGACTTGTTGGCACAATATGTGAAGGTTCATCCCGAAGTCTGGAAGGAAGACATCGGGCAAGAGTAGATTTCTGCCGAGCCTGGTCACCGGCCCCTTCGATGATGGACTTCCTCATCTTTCTCTGGTATTCCTAAGGCGGCTCTCGCCCCAGCGCGGGGGACGCTTTCTGGCGCGACCGCCACTTTCACTTGCAGAACGGCTCCTATTGCTTTCCTGCGACCTGGAACGAGTACGTCCTGCAAGGACTGCCGGGGCAGAGAGAGGAGGTGGAGTATGTTCGAGGCGACTCAGGAAGCCAAGGCATCCGGCGCATCCAAGGGCCTGTGGATCGTTTTTGCGGTCGTCGTGGTAGCGATTGCTGTTGGCGGTTATCTGTTCATCTCCAGAGCCAAAGCAAGTAAGTCATCGCCTGTCGTGGCGGCGGCTGCTCCGCCCGCGGGCCCCGCGGATCCGGTGCGGGACTTGAAAGTGCAACGCGCCACGATGAGCAAAGACCGCACCGGAACGACGGCCGTCTGGCTCATCAGCATTGAGAATAGATCCGCTTCCTACACCTACAGCAACATCCAGTACGAAACCACTTACGTCGGCGCAAACAATGATGCCATCCTCATCAACAAAGGAACCATACCTGTAACCATCGAGCCTGGCGGGCAGCACAATTCGGAAGTCAACGACGCGCTGTACCCCGCCGGCACAGCCTGGTACAAAATTCGCATTGTCGGAGCAAAGGCGTCGGTTCAATAGGTCTGGTGCCACGGCAAATTAGATATGACGGTCACTTCCACGGATCCCTTTTTGCCTGCGGACATTCCGACGCAGCTGAACATCGCCGAGTTCTTCTTGGACGCTCCTGCCTCCCGGCATCCGGACAAGACAGCCATCGTCGGTGAGCCTCGTGCCGTGAGCTATGGCGAACTGGCAAAGCTCGCAAACCGCGTAGGCAATGCTCTTCTTGAACTGGGGATATCCGGCGGCGACCGCGTTCTCATCGTGCTTCCCGATTCCGCGGAATTCATCGCTTCTTTTTTTGGCGCTGCCAAAATTGGCGCCGTTGCGGTTCCGGTGAATCCTTTCGCGCGGCCAGCGGACTACATCGCTTACCTTGAAAATAGCGAACCGCGGGCGGCAATTGTGCATTGCGAAGCGCTTGAGGCCTTCTTGCCCTCCTCCAGCGAACGCCCGCAAATGCCGATTGTCGTTGTCACCGAGGGACATCTCGAAACCCAAGGGGTGTCCTGCGCAATCTGGAACGATTGGATTGCCTTGACCAGCGAAATGCTCGCGCCGGCCGAGACCTCGTCGCGGGATCCGGCTTTTATGCTGTACACGTCCGGCAGCGGCGGATCACCCAAAGCGGCCCTGCATCTCCATGGCGACATGCTGGCCGCCACCCGCAACTATGCGCACGGTGTTCTTGAGTTGCGGCCGGACGACGTGACTTTCTCCACGTCGAAACTCTTTTTTGCATACGGTCTGGGAAATGGCATGTATTTTCCGCTCGCGTTTGGCGCGGGCACGATCGTGGACCCCAAGCGCACGAGCGCCGCGCATGTCGTTCGATTGGTATCCAAGCACCGACCGACGATTTTCTTCTCGGTACCGACTCTTTACGCCGCCATTCTGCGGGAAGCGGAGACGACCGCGCGGCGGCTCGACTTTTCCTCGGTGCGACGGTGCGTTTCTGCCGGCGAACCGTTGCCTGCCGAAATCTTCGAACGCTGGAGGCAAACCACGGGTTTGGAAATTCTGGACGGAATTGGCTCGACGGAGATGTTGCATATCTTCGTGTCCAGCCGACCCGGCAAATCGAAGCCGGGGAGTTGTGGCACGACCGTGCCCGGTTATGACACAAAGATTGTCGATGACCTAGGCAAGGAGATGCCTCCCGGCGAAATTGGGAACTTCTGGGTGCGTGGTAGCAGCGCGTTCGCAGAGTATTGGCGGATTCCGGAGCTGACGGCACGCACGAAACGCGGCGACTGGGTGATTACCGGCGACAAGTTCGTGCGCGATGCCGATGGCTACTACCGTTATTGCGGCCGCGCGGACGACATGTTGAAAGTCGCGGGCATGTGGGTCTCGCCCGTCGAAGTCGAGAATGTGCTTCTCGGCCATCCGCACGTGGCGGAAGCCGCGGTGGTAGGAGCGACAGATGCTCGCGGCCTGACCTATGCCGTTGCCTACGTCAGCTTGCGCTCGGGCCGCGAGGGATCAGACGAGCTAGCCGAAGAGATTCGCAGTCACATTAAGGCGCGGCTGGTCTCTTATAAAGTTCCGCGCGAAGTGCGTTTCTGTAGCGAGCTACCGAAGACAGTGACGGGAAAAATCCAGCGTTTCAAGCTGCGCGCCAGCCCCACCCAGGGCTGATCAACTTTAAGCCGCGGCAAAACCTGCATGTCAAGGGTAGAATGACACCGCGGAAATGTCCGTGGAGGAGAAGATGCCGAAAAAGTCGACGGTCGAAGAGGCGCGACTGATTCTGGAGCTCTACAATCTGAGACGTGAGCCCGAAATGCGCAAAGCCCGACAGTGGTGGCTCACTACTTTTTGGCCGACTTGCGCCGACGATTTCATGAACGTTGCCATGGATTTCGGCTCGCAAGAGAACAACTGGCTTCGGCAGGTGGGGAGCTATTGGGGTATTGCCACGACCTTTGTATTGAACGGGATCATCAGCGAAACACTGTTCTTTGAGCCGGCCTTCTGCGGCGAGTTGTATTTCATGTTTGCCAGAGTCCGACCGTTCTTAAAGGAAATCCGTGAGAAGGCAAAGAACCCCGATCTCTTTCTGCTTTCCGAAAGGGCGATTTATGGTTCCGAACTCGCCCGCACGCAGTTTGCAAAGGTAGAAGCTCGCGTGAATATGCTGCGCCCGAAGCGGGGGGCCTGAGTTGCGCCACCGGTCCTTTGTTCGGTTCCTTTTAAGGATCGTTCCGCGGGTCGCGTTGGGATTGTTTTTGCTTCCATTGCTCGCTGCTGCAAAAATCCCGCTGACCTGCGGCCCCGGAGTAACACTGAAACTAAGCACTCCGGTTTCAAGCCAAGGGAGCTTGCTCGTTCTGGAAGTGCAAAGCCGCAAGCCCTTGACCGAAGTAACCGCCGAGTGGAACTCGAAGAACGTTCCCTTCTGGCAGGTATCTGACGAACGCGCTGATGCGACTGGGGTTGCGGCGTTCGATCGGCGTCAGGGCCTTCTCGGAGTCGACTTGGAAAAACCGCCCGGCACCTATCCCGTGCTCGTCCACGTGCAAACAGCCAGCGACAAGCCCGAGAGCTGCACGCTTCAGATTCCCGTTCACGCGGGAAGGTTCGCGACCGAGAGGCTCGCAGTCGGTAAGGAATTCGTGGAACCCAGCCCCGAGCAAATCAAACGGGCGAACGAAGAGCGTGACAAGTTGCGCGCTGTTTTCGACCAGGTGACCCCTGAAAAATTGTGGGACGGGGATTTCCGTGTGCCGCTCGACGGCGTCACCACTGGCGGCAACTTCGGCAAGCGCCGCATCTTGAACGGCCAGTCCGGCTCACCTCACAGCGGCGTGGATTTCCCCTCCCCCACCGGTACTCCGATTCATGCGGCTCAGAGCGGCCGCGTGGCGCTGGCACAGGAACTGTTCTTTTCCGGCAACACCGTTGTTGTCGATCACGGTCTGGGGATTTATACCTTCTATGGCCACCTTTCCGAAATCGACGTGAAAGTCGGTGACCAGCTGCAGCTCGGCCAGGTACTGGGAAAGGTTGGCGCCACCGGCCGCGTCACGGGAGCGCACCTCCACTGGGGCCTCACGGTTGAGCGCGCCCGAGTGAACCCTCTCGAGCTGGTCAAGCTTCTAGGGCACGGGAGTGACCCACCAAGCAGGCGAAAATCAAAGCACCGACACCACTAGAAACTAGTTGAGGAAAAGCCCACAGGCACGTGCGGCATGGCGTGCCTGTCGGGGCCAGCGCCAGAAGCCTTTTTAGAATCAAGAGGTTGCAAGCCAAAGTGCATTTGTTTTCCGGTAGTCTCTTTTTTTTCCCTTAGAAAAACAGGGAGTACGGGGGTACTGGTCTCGATGGCTGCTTTGTGGTACTGTTACGCCATTGTCATAGGAGAAATCCTTCTGCACTATGGGGCGGTGTGGGCGAGATTCGTGCTCGTTACCTCTGTTTTGCTGTGTTTGCGCTTTAGCACACTGCTAGCGCGTCACTGCAAGCGAATCCCTGCGGAGAAACGTGCTGACTAGCCGCAGTGCAGCTCCAAATTTGATTTGAGGTCGCGCAGACAATGTCCCTGCTTCATTTTCGTGTCAAAGAACGCCGCCGCACCTTAAGGGTGGCTTTGACCGTCCCGCTGACGGTTCACGGGAAAACAGACTGCGGCGAGCGCTTTTCGACACGCACCACCTCGCAATCCGTCAATCGCCATGGCGCCTTGTTTCACCTCGAAGAAACCATAGCCGTGGGCCAGACCGTGATTCTGGTTAATGACCATACCGCCCAATCGATCGAGTGTCGCGTCGTTTCGATCCACCGCGCCCGCGATAGCAAGCAATATGTCGGCGTAGAATTCCTGTCTGCAGAAGCTAACTTCTGGCACATGCAGTTCCCCTCCCCGGGGGCGAAACCGATGCGCCGGGTGCTTCCCGACAAAGCCTCGGCGTAACTGGTCTCTGAATTGGACCAGACGGCCCTTATCCCTCATTCTTCGACCGCGGCACCGAGCCAAGCATTAGAATTTCTCCGTGCTAAATGCCCCACACGCATCGGTTTGATTTCGGATACTCACGGCCTGCTGCGCCCGCAAGCCCTCGAAGCCCTTCGCGGTTCCGAGCTGATTGTCCATGCCGGAGACGTGGGAAAGCCCGAAATTCTCACCGCTCTAAGAAAACTTGCGCTCGTGATTGCTGTGCGCGGAAACATCGACAGAGAAGACTGGGCTAAAGCGCTGCCGGAAGCAGCCGTGGCGGAGGCGGGCGCCGTCTTGCTTTACGTTCTGCACGACGTGCATGCTCTTGACTTGGACCCTCGTGCCGCCGGATTCCGCGTGGTCGTCAGCGGCCATTCCCATCAGCCAGGGAAGTTCGAGCGCAACGGGGTCCTGTACATCAATCCGGGCAGCGCTGGGCCCCGGAGGTTTCGTTTGCCGGTTAGTGTGGCGCGCTTGAATCTGGGATCGACGCCCTTCCAAGTTGAGTTTGTGGAGCTCCAAGTTTAGTCGGGTTTCCCTGCGTTTCGCGGCCGGGCCCGCTCATTGCGAGCCCATTTTCCTATAGAAATCCCATAGGAGTTTTAGCCGGCCCAAACGGGCTAACCGGCGGAGGCTTGCCTCGTCTAATTCTCCTGTGGCATCCCCACATAAACTGTGTTACCTTGCTGTGGACATAACACAGGAGGGTGCATGTCCGAATCAAAGCTCGATCTGCTGCAAGGAACCTTGGACCTGATGGTCCTGCAAACCCTAGCGGCCATGGGGCGACTCCACGGCTATGGTATCGCGCGCCGCATCGAGCAGGTCAGCGGCGACGCGGTGCTGCTGAATCAAGGCACCATTTATGCCTCGCTCGTGAGGTTGCAGCAGCGCGGATGGATTTCCGCGGAGTGGGGCACATCTACGAACAATCGCAAAGCCAAGTTTTATTCCATCACAAAGCGAGGCCGCAAGCAGCTCTCCGAAGACGCCGCCTACTGGCAACGGCTCTCCGATGTTATGGGCCGCGTGCTGGCTCTGCCGGAGGGGAGCGACAACAAATGATCGACCAGGTTCGCCAAGGGTTCCATCGCCTGCGCTCTTTCTTCCGCCGCGCCCAGCAAGATCGTGAACTCGACGCGGAAATGTTCGCTCATCTGGAACTCGCCATCGAGGAGAATCTCGAGCGCGGGCTTTCTCCCGCGGAAGCTCGCCGCCAGGCCCTTGTGCGCTTCGGGGGACCGCAGCAAGTCAAAGAAACCCTCCGCGAAGCGCGCGGACTCCCGCTCCTGGAAACGCTCTTTCAAGATTTTCGCTTCGCATTGCGAATGCTCCGCCGCAGTCCCGGCTTTGCCCTGGTCGCGATTTTTTGCCTGACTTTGGGTATTGGCACCAACGCCGCCGTTTTCAGTTGGATGGAAGGACTTCTGTTTCGCCCCTACCCGGCGGTCGCGCACCAAGAGAGGTTGGTGGCTCTGACGGGAACCGCCGCCCAAGACGATCTTTCCTGGCCCGATTTCCTCGATCTTCAAAGGAACTGCAAATTGTTTGAGGCGTTCTTTGTAAGTAAGATTATGGGCACTACGCTCAGCATTGGCGAGCGGGCCCAGGTCGTTACGGGCAGTGTCGTCTCATCGAATTATTTCCCGGCGCTGGGGGTTCATCCGATTCTTGGGCGCGCGTTTGAGCCTACCGAGGATGTGGGCCGCAGCGCCCATCCCGTGACAGTCATTAGTTACCAGCTATGGAAAGAGCGCTTCGGGGGCGACCCGCAAATCATCGGCAAGACGCAGCGCATGAACGGCGTGCTTCACACTATTATTGGCGTGGCCCCGGAAGGCTTTTACGGAACATTCGTCGGCTGGGCGATGAAGTTTTGGGTACCGGCCTCCATGGAAGACACATTCGAGGCCGGCGGCTACAAACTCGAAGATCGCGGTGAGCGTTGGATTGAAGGTTACGGCCGTCTGAAACCCGGCGTCACTCTCGAGCAAGCGCAGCAGGAAGTTTCTGCGGTCGCGAAGCGCTTGGATGCGGATTATCCGGCGACCAACCGCGGTCGCGGCGTTAAGCTCTGGGCTTTGTGGCAAACCCCATTCAACAACGCGGGAACCCTGCTCCCCACGCTGGGAATCATGCTCGTCGTCGTCGTGTTTGTACTTTTGATCGCCTGCGCCAATGTCGGCAACCTCCTGCTTGTCCGCTCTTTCGCGCGAAAACATGAAATCACCGTCCGCGTCGCGGTGGGCGCCGGGCGGAGACGCCTGCTGCAGCAACTTCTCATTGAGGGTCTGGTCCTTTCCGCGCTGGCCGCAACCGGCGGGCTCCTCATCGCGCACTGGTCGAGTCACTTGCTCGTGTTGCTCTTGCCGGTGCGGAACGGAAACGCCATGCACCTGCCCGGCGAAATGGACTGGCGGGTGATGGCCCTGAGCGCTGCCGTCTGCCTTGCCTCGACGCTGCTGTTCGCTCTTCTTCCGGCGATCGAAGCCAGCAACGTCGATCTGGCCATCACGCTGCGGTCGGAAATGGCCGGTGTGGTCCACGGCCGCAGCAAATCTTGGGTACGTTCCGGCTTGGTGCTGGTTCAAGTGTCTCTATGTTTCATCCTGCTTGCCGGAGCGGGCCTGCTCCTGCAAAGCCTCGAGAGGGTTCGATCGGACAGCCCGGGATTCTCCACCCAAGGCACGTTGGTGACCGCCGTGAATTTGTCCGCGTCCGGATATGATGTCCAGCGCGCGAAGAGTTTTCAAGACGACCTCATCGACCGCGTCCAAGGACTTCCCGGCGTCGAGTCCGCAGCCTTGGCGCGCGTTACGCCGCTCGGCTACGGCACTTTTTCTTCGGCTCCGATCGCGGTCGATGGATATCAACCTCCGACCGATGAGCGCCTCTCGGTCGACTATAACCAGGTTGGCCCCGGCTACTTCGCCACCATCGGAATCCCCCTGGTGTCAGGCCGCGAATTCACTCGCGCCGATAACGAAACCGCCGCGCCCGTCGCCATCGTCAACGAAACCATGGCCGCGCGCTACTGGGCCGGCAAGAATCCTATCGGTGACCGCCTTCAGGTCAAAGACAAATGGCTCGAGATCGTTGGCGTCGCGAAAACTTCGAGGTATTACAGCATGCGTGAAATGCCTAAGCCGTTTTTCTACGTTCCTCTGCGGCAGAAGTTTTCCGTGGGCGCAGCGTTGAATATCCGGACCAAGCTGCGACCGGAGACCATGGCCGCCGCGCTGTCGCGTGAACTGAAGGCTATGGACGCGAACCTGGCCCTTTATGAAGTGATTTCGCTTCAAGAACAGTTGGATCGTTCCACGTCCGCGCAGAAAGTTGCCGTTACCCTGACCGGCGTCTTGGCCGGTTTGGCCTTGGTGCTCGCCAGTATCGGACTCTATGGCGTCATGTCCTACACCGTCTCGCAGAGCACGCGAGAACTTGGACTGCGCATGGCCCTCGGTGCGCGGACACCGGAGCTATTCCGGCTGGTGATTTCCCGTGGGCTCGCTCTGACCGCGGGCGGCATCCTTCTAGGCGCGGCCGCCGCGCTTGGGTTGACGCGCCTGCTCGGATATCTGCTTTACAAAGTGAGTCCGCGCGACCCGCTGGCCTTCGGTTCCGCTTTTCTGATCTTGCTGATTGTCTCCCTGATCGCTTGTTTATTGCCGGCTTGGCGCGCCACACGCGTCGACCCGATTGTGGCTTTGCGTTACGAGTGACCATGGAAGCGGCAAGCATTATGGCTTGCGAGACGGAAGGGAGCACTGCCAGATGACAGATCGCATACGGGAATGGCTCGAGCGCCTCGGCTCCTTCTTCCGCCGCGCGCAACTCGACCGCGATTTCGATGCCGAAATGGCCAGCCACCTCGAACTCGCCATCGACGAGAATCTCGAGCGGGGCCTCGGCCCCGCAGAAGCCCGCCGCCAGGCATTTCTCCGGTTCGGAGGCTCACAACAGGCAAGAGAAGAGCACCGCGAAGCCCGCAGCCTCCGTTTCCTCGAAACGCTGCTTCAAGACGTCCGTTATTCGCTTCGCATGCTGCGCAAGTCTCCCGGCTTCACCGCCATCGTGGTTCTCACTCTTGCGCTTGGCATCGGCGCCAACACGGCGATCTTCAGCATGGTGAATGCCCTGCTGGTGCACCCCTACCGCTTCCACAATCTGGAATCCCTCGTCCTCCTCTGGGAGAACCGCGGCATCGACGAAGGGCCCGACGCCCGGTCGATTTCGCCCGGCGACGTGGCGGACCTCGAAGCCAGCTCGCGATGGTTTGACGACCTGTCTACCTATCAATGCGGGGATTTCCATCTTGCGTCCGAGGGCCGCGTCGACGTGGTGCCGGGCTGCCGCGTATCCGCAAACTTTTTCTCCCTCCTTGGCGTTGGCCCCGCCGCGGGCCGCCTCTTCTCTGCGAATGAAGAACAGCCCGGCTCCGATCGCTCCGTCATCTTGAGTCACGGCTTCTGGCAATCCAGGCTCGCCAGTGACCCGCACCTCATCGGCAAAACCATCCGCCTAAATGGGCGCAATTACACAGTCGCGGGAATCATGCCCCCGGATTTTGGCTATCCCGTGCCCATGGAATTGTGGGTGCCCTTGGCGCTTACGCCAGCCGAGAAGTCCGATCGCTCCCAGATGTCTCTTACGGCTATCGGACGGCTAAGGCCTGGCGTCACCGTCGCGCAAACAGCCGCTGCTCTTAACAATCTCTCACGCAGGCTTTCTGAACTCTATCCGAAGACCAACGCCGGCCGTATCCTGCACGTGTTGCCGCTTAGAAAAGAACTCTATCAGTACACTCTGCCGCTGTTCGGATTGCTGGAAGCGGCCGCCGGGTTTGTGCTCCTCCTGGCCTGCGCCAACCTCGCGAATCTCCTCTTCGCGCGGATGATTGCGCGACAGAGAGAGCTTGCCGTGCGCTCGGCGCTTGGTGCAAACCGCACCAGGCTGGGCCGCCTGCTGGTTTCCGAGATGACGCTGCTCGGGCTTCTCGGCGGAGTCGTTGCAATCACCGTATCGTTCTCGAGTCTGCGTGTTCTTCGTAACAGCATTTCGCCGGATTGGACCAAATGGGTTCCCGGCTGGGATGGCATTCGCGTCGATTCCACCGTTCTCTTTTTCACCATTCTTCTCTCTTTGCTCCTCGGGCTTGTCTTTGGCCTTTCGACCGCGCTTCACTTGCGGCACATCGACCTGCATACCGTGCTCAAAGAAACCGGACGCAGTTCTGCCGGTCCTGCGCGAGCCCGCCTGCGGAACGGACTGGTCTCCGCTCAAGTGGCGCTCGCCCTGATTCTTCTTGTATGCGCGGGCTTGACCATGCAAGGATTCAGCCGTCTGGCGAACGCCTACCAAGGGTTTCAGCCTGAGCAAGTCTTGAAATTCGAAGTCGCCCTACCAGAAACCACCTATCCCGGCAGTGTGAAACGCGCGAGCTTCTTCGAGACGGCTCTCGACGGCCTCGCTTCCCTTCCCGGAGTTTCTGGGACGGCCCTAACCTCCAACCTTCCCGCCAGCAACGTGGACAACGAAAAGGTCTTGTTTACCATCGAAGATCACCCGGCTCTCGAAGCCAGCGAAGCGCCTGCGGCAGATTTGCAAATCATTAGCGGGGACTATTTCTCCGTTCTCAAGATTCCTTTGATGGCCGGCCGATTCTTCACCGCGGCCGATCGCGCCGCCTCCGCGCGTGTCGCCATCGTCAGCCGCACGTTGGCGAGCCGTTTTTGGCCAGGCAGCGATCCAGTGGGCCAAAGATTGAAGCTCGGCGTGGCAGACTCGAACGAGCCGTGGATGACGGTCGTCGGCGTTGTCGGAGACGCACGGCAAAACTGGTGGAACCCCGCGACGTTTCCCGTCATTTATCAGCCGTATCTTCAGTCGTCCAGAAGCTCGTTTCGTTTTGTCCTGCGCGTTGCCTCGAACCCGACGGGCTACGCTTCGGCGGCGCGCCGAGCGATTGCCCAAGTCGATCCGGAAATTCCCATGACCGAGCTGAAAACCCTTGCGACGGAAGTGCAAGACTCCATTGCCATCGTGCACATTATGGGAATCTTGATGGCTGTCTTCGGGGTCGTGGCCCTGCTGCTTTCCACCCTCGGCGTTTATGGAATCCTGTCCGAGAATGTCGCCGAGCGAACCCACGAATTCGGCATCCGTTTCGCCCTCGGAGCGAACCCACGCGACGTGCTCCGGCTTGTTTTGCGCCACGCATTTCTCGTTTCTGGCATTGGCCTCGGGATTGGATTGCCGATGTCCTTGGCGGCCAGCCAAGCGATGGCCGCATCTGTTTTTGGAATTGTTTTAGTGAGCTTGCCGGTTTTGCTTTCGCTCGCAGGGCTGCTCGTACTCGTCGCGCTTGCCGCGGCTTATGTTCCCGCGCGCCGCGCGCTTCGCGTCGATCCGATGGTTGCCCTGCGTTATGAGTGATGGTGCCGATGGTAACAAACGTTCTGGCCCGGCAGGAAAGGAGCGGATCCAAATGACAGACGGTTTTCGCCAACTCTTCCACCGTCTGCGCTTCTTGTTCGGCCGCGCAAAGCTTGGCCGTGAGTTCGACGCCGAAATATCCGCCCATCTCGAATTGGCCATCGAAGAAAATCTCCGCCGCGGACTTTCTACTGCCGAGGCTCGCCGGCAGGCCCTCGTCCGTTTTGGCGGCCTTCAGCAAGCCAAACAACAACACCGCGAAGCGCACAGCCTGCCGCTTCTCGAAACCCTGTTCCGGGATCTTCGCTTTGCGCTCCGCACGCTCGGCAAGTCTCCCGGCTTCACTGCCGTCGCCGTCCTCACTCTCGCGCTCGGCATCGGCGCGAACACGGCCATCTTCTCGGCCGTCTATGCGGTCCTGCTCAAGGCGCTGCCTTATCCGCGAGCGGACCGCCTGGTCATGGTCTACGAAAACGTCCGCCTGCCTAATTATCAAAATGATCGAAATGAAGTGTCTCCTGGAAACTTCTCGGAGTGGACGAAGCAAAACACGGTTTTTGAGAACGTGGCATGCTATCGCAACCGGAGTTTCAATCTCATCGGAGCGGGCGAGCCGGTGCGCGTCGAAGGCGAGCTGGTTGCCGCCAATTTTTTCACTGCTTTGCAAATCCATCCGGCGCTGGGGCGCGAATTTGTCGCCGGGGAAGACCGCCCCGGCGCCTCCCGCGTTGTGGTAATGAGCGATGGTTTGTGGAGGAGCCACTTTGGCCGAGACCCCCAGATTCTTGGCAAGAAACTTCTCCTCGACGGCGAGGGCTACGAAGTCGTTGGCGTGGCGCCGGCGGGATTCCATTTTCCCGATTCCGACGACGAGCTCTGGGTCCCTCTGGTTATGACCCCTGCCGAACGTGAAAATCGCGGCAGCCATTTTCTCGAGGTTTTTGCGCGTCTGAGGCCGGGCGCAACGCTCGAGCAAGGGCGAGCGGAGATGTCCGTAATCGCCAGGCATCTTGCGGAACTGTACCCCGACTCCAATACCGGCCAAACTGTCAATGTCGTGCCTCTCGAGGAAGATCTCGCCGGTCCCGTGCGGGCCACGCTTCTGGTGCTGTGGGGTGCGGTTGGGTTGGTTCTGGTGATTGTTTGTGCCAACGTCGCAAATCTGCTGCTGGCCCGCGCCTCGGCTCGTCATCGGGAAATCGCCATTCGCCTGGCGCTGGGCGCGAGCCGCCACACGCTTTTCCGTCAACTGCTCACCGAAAGTACGCTCCTGGCGCTCTCGGGCTGCGTCTTCGGCCTGTTGCTTGCGCATTGGGGAGTAAGCGCTCTCAAGCTGCTCGCCGCTTCGCACCTTCCGCGCACCGAGGAGTTCTCTCTCGACGCTGCGGTGCTCGCCTTCAGTTTTGCGGTCGCGATTCTTGCAGGCCTGGTTTCCGGCCTGGCGCCGGCGCTGCAAACCGGCAGAGCGAACCTACATGACACCTTGAGGTCTGGCTCCCGGGAATCGGCGATCGGCCCGCGGCTCAGAGGGCGCAGTCTTCTGGTTATCGTGGAAACCGCCGTGGGCGTGGTGGTCGTCATCGGCGCCGGCCTTCTGCTGCGCAGCTTCCTACGCATTGAGCAAATTCCGCTTGGATTTCAGCCGCGGGGAGTCCTTACTTTTCGCGTGATTCCACGAGGCCAAGGGTATTCGGACTTTTCTCGCCGCTCCGCCTTTTACCAGCAGACCATCGAACGAATTGACGTGCTCCCCGGCGTCGAATCCGCGGCCGCGGTCACGTTCATCCCCCTCACTTTTGTCCGCGCCAGCAAAGGCTTCACGATCGAAGGCCGCCAACCCAGCGCACCGGGACAAATTCCGATGGCCGGCTATGATGTGGTGACCCCGGGATATTTTCCGAGCATGCGCATTCCTTTGCGCGGAGGAAGGGATTTTTCGTGGAGTGATACGACTGAAACTCAGCCGGTCATCATCATCAACGAAGCCATGGCCAAAAGATACTGGCCCGGTGAAGACCCTCTCGGTAAGCGCATCCGACAAGGTGGCCCGGATGACCGGGGGTTTCCCTGGTTGACCATCGCGGGAATTGTGGGCGACACTCGCGAGTTCGATCCTCTGACCGCTCCTCGACCAACCATGTACTTCCCGATCAAACAATTTGCGGATCCGGGGGGCATTCTGCGCGATTGGGTCGTGCGCACTACGGTAGATCCTCTGACTGTGGCCTCGTCGGTTCGCACTGCCGTTTGGTCGGTGGACAAAAATCTGCCCGTCACGCGCGTTCGCACGATGGACGAAGTTCGCTCCACCTCCATCGCCTCCGAGCGTCTGAATCTTTTGCTTTTCGTGCTTTTCGCGTCCCTTGCTTTGCTACTTGCCACCGTCGGCATTTTCGGCGTGATGGCTTACAGCGTTGCCGAACGCACGCGCGAAATCGGCATCCGTGTGGCCCTTGGCGCGCGCAGCAACGAGGTATTGAAGCTCGTTCTCACACAAGGTCTTCGTCTGGCCGGGCTCGGCTTGTTGCTTGGTCTGGTCGCGGCTTTCGCGTTGACGCGCCTCATGGCCGGCATGATCTACGGCGTCAGTTCCACCGACGCGGCCACTTTTTTCACCGTGGCGCTTTTGCTCGTGGCCGTGGCGCTCGGGGCGTGTTATATCCCTGCCCGCCGCGCGCTGCGTGTGGATCCCATGGTCGCTCTTCGTTATGAGTAAGGGTGCGGGTGAGCCCGAAAGGGAGCTCCTGAACCATGACCAAGGCGAGGCAGCAATGGCCGAATCGGGATCCCATCGGCCAAACCGTTGCATTCGGCAATATGGACGGAAATCTAAAGCCTCTCACCATTGTCGGAATCGTTGGCGACGTCCGCGCGGAGGGGCTTGACCGCCCCGCGAGCTCGGTCATCTACGCGAATTATGAGCAGCGAGGTCTGAGCGGCAACTCTTCGCCGATGATCCTGTTGCGCACCGATGCCCGCACGGGTCCCATTGTCGCCGCGGCGCGCAGCATCTTCCACAATCTCGCTCCCGATGTTCCGCTGAAGTTCTCGACGTTTGCGGATGAGATGGGCAGATGGTTGTCTGAGAAGCGCTTCTTTTTGCTGCTTGCAGGGCTGTTTGCCGTCGCCGCTCTCGCCCTTGCTGCCGTCGGCCTGTATGGAGTTGTGGCTTTCTCGGTAACGCGGAGTACCCAGGAAATCGGCATTCGCATGTACTTGGGCGCCCAGCGAGGCGAGATTTTGCGTTTGGTCTTGGGGGAAGGAGCTCGCATGGCGGTTTTCGGCGTGGTTATCGGCATTGCCGCGTCGTTCGTGATTCTGCGCCTCGGCATCAGCGCCACCGACCCGTTGACCTTCGTCATTGTCGCCGCTCTGCTGTCTGCCGTTGCGCTGCTTGCGTCGTACATTCCCGCGCGCCGCGCCATGCGTGTCGATCCCATGGCCGCCCTGCGCCACGAGTAACTCATGGCTCTCGGAGAGCTACAACGAAGGATGAAAATGAGTCCCGCGTCCCGCCCTTTGCTTTCAACGAGATCGGCCCTATTTTCGTAGGAAGCACGAACCAGAATGACGTGGTGGGCATAAGCTCCGCCATTGCGTCCCCCCTTTGCTGCCGCTCTCCTGTAGCTCGACGTGCCTCCTCAAGCACCTCCCTGTTGACGGCCAACAGGAGTTCATGGTATTCCTGATGACCATTCCTGTTGACCGTCTAAAGGAGCGAATATGCCGCCAAGAGCGGAGGTTTTGCAGGGCACCTTGGACCTGCTGGTCCTCAAAACTCTTGAAACCATGGGGCCGATGCACGGCTTTGGCATCGCCCAGCGCATTCAGCAGGTTTCCGAGGACGTGCTTCGCCTGAACCAGGGCACGCTCTATCCCGCTCTCTTGCGCCTCGAACAGCGCGGCTGGATTTCCTCCCGGTGGGGCATCTCGGAAAACAACCGCAACGCCAAATTTTACTCGCTCACTCGAACAGGCCGCAGGCAGCTTCGGGACGAAGCCGCAGGTTGGAACCAAATGGCCGCTGTGATCAATCGCGTGCTCAAGGCCAGCTCATGATTGAATCCGTTCGAACGCTGGTTGTCCGCTTCCTCGCGCTGTTTCGCCGCCGGCAGCTCGAGGGTGATCTCGACGCCGAGTTGCGTTCGCACTTAGAGATGGCTGTCGAACGCAACCTCGCGCAAGGCCTGGACCGCGAGCAAGCCTGCCGCCAAGCACTCCTCGACTTCGGCGGTGTCGAACAAACCCGGCAAATCTATCGCGAACGCCTCGGTCTTCCGTTCCTCGATACCCTGCTCCAGGACCTCCGCTTCGCCTTGCGTATGTTGCGCAAGTCTCCTGGCTTCACCTCGGTCGCCCTACTTACCCTGGCCCTTGGCATCGGCGCCAACACGGCCATCTTCAGTGCCATCAATGCCGTGCTCTTGCGTCCTCTGCCATTTCCGAATGCCCATCGGCTCGTGTTTGTCTGGGCCACGGACAGCCAGCGCGGGATCACGGAGGATGTCAGTTCGTATCCGAACTTCGAAGATTGGAAAGCGCAAAGCAAGACTCTCGATCGGCTGGCCGCATTTACGACTCGTAGTGCGACGCTCTCGAACGGCGAGGAGGCGGAACTGGTTCCAGCCGTTCAGGGCACTCCCGGAATTTTCGAGCTGTTGGGTGTGTCGCCCGAGCTTGGGCGGACGTTCCGGGAGGAGGAAAGCGAGCCCGGCTCGTCCCATGTGCTCATTCTCAGCGATGCATTCTGGAAGCAGCGCTTCGCCGGACGCACCGACGTGATCGGCCAGACGCTCCGCGTCAACGAGGAAGCCTACACGATCGTCGGGGTCATGCCCTCCGGTTTCCGCATCAGTCGAGAAAGGCCGGAGCAGGTTTACGCGCCGCTCGCGCGTGACCCCGATCGCGGCCATGGTTTTCTCATGGTGCTTGGCCGGCTGCGACCCAGCGTGTCGATCCGGCAAGCACAAACGGAGATGAGCACCATCGCCCGGCGCGTGGAGGAGGCGTACCCAAACGGGAACCGCGGCGTAGGCGTGCATATCGTTCCGCTGGTAGACGCAATGGCGGGGGACGTAAAAACCGGGATGATGATCTTTCTTGGAGTCGTCAGCCTGGTATTGCTGATCGCTTGCACCAATGTTGCCAACCTGATGCTCGCCCGCGGCGCGTCGCGGATGAAGGAAATTGCGGTACGCGCGGCTTTGGGGGCGGAGCGGCAAAGAATCCTCCGGCAGCTGCTGACGGAGACGACAGTTCTTGCCCTGGCGGGTGGCGCAGCGGGGTTGCTGGCTTCCAATTGGATATCGCGTGCACTCGTCGAGTCGCTAAAGCAATTCGACGTGCCGCGGCTTGCCGATACCCACACCGACGCCGCGGTGCTGGTCTTCACGTTCGCGGTCTCTTTGTTCACGGGAATCTTTTTCGGGGCGGTCTTTGCCTTTTCCGTCGGTTCCCCTAAGCTGGCCGAGGCATTACACCAGTCCGGCCACCAAGCCGCCGGAGGGGCTCGTGGCCGCCGATTGCGCAGCGGGCTGGTCGTCGCTGAAACGGCGATGGCGCTTGTTCTTCTCGCCTCGGCAGGCGTCCTGCTGAAGAGCATCCTCGTGATGCGCAGGACCGCTCCGGGTTTTTATACGGAAAACCGCCTGGCCATTGAGTTTTGGCTGCCCCCAAAAAGGTTCTCGAGCGACTCGCGCCGGATTCAGTTCTTCAAGCTCGCACTGGCACGTGCGGAAGCCGTACACGGCGTTCACGCGGCCGCCTTGATTGCTGATCTTCCTCTCGGAGGCGGCTCAGACTCGCTCTCTTTCCATATTGCCGGCAAGCCTGATCCGGCCCCTGGGAAGCCTTTCCAGTCCCTTTTTAATGTGGCGAGCTCCGGATACTTCGCTACCATGGGAATCCCTATTCACGCGGGGCGCGAATTCAGTGACCATGATTCGGCAGACACAACACCCGCAGTGATCATCAATGAGGCCGCTCGGCGGCGTTTTTGGCCTGGCGAGATTCCTCTCGGAAAACAGATCAGCTTGGGCGCGAACCTGCTCACCGTGGTCGGTGTCGTGGGTGACACACGCCAGACGAGTCTCGGGGTTCCGCCTCGGCCGGAGATCTTCCTCAATTACATGCAGTCCAGCCCGGAATGGTCGTGGCTGGTGATGGTCGCAAGAAGCGAGGGAGATCCAGCTGCGATCTCGGCGGCCCTCAAAAGCGCCGCGCAACAGGTCGACCCGAATGTGCCTGTCACGAGGATCCTTCCTTTGGACGACGTCCTCGCGCTCTCCTTGGCACAGCCGCAGCTTTGGGCCGCGTTGCTCGCGGTGTTTGCGAGCCTCGCGGTGATTCTCGCCGCCGTCGGATTATACGGCGTGGTGGCTTATCTGGTTGCCCAGCGTACTCACGAAATGGGTATCCGCATGGCGCTTGGCGCCACCCGAATTGATGTCTTCTCGCTGGTCGTGGGGCAGGGCCTAGGACTGACCTTCGGGGGAACTCTCGTCGGGATTCCATGCGCTTTGGGTGCGGCCCGGTTGCTGGTTCATTTGGTTCCGAGCGTTCGCGCGGGTGACCCTCTAACCCTCACCGGAGTCTCCGCTTTGTTGCTGAGCATCGCGTTTGCGGCCAGCTACATCCCGGCACGCCGCGCTACGCGGGTTGATCCGATTGTCGCCCTTCGTTATGAATGAGTGAGATTGCGACCATGGACGAAGGTAGGCAGGGAATCCACTCGAAGGTCTTGGTCGGTCATTCCGAGGGCAGGTTTGCCCGACGAATCTGCTGCTTGTTTCCTGAGTTGGTGGGCCGCGATGCAATGCCACGACTCGGCGAAATAGGTCATCGGAGTCGCAACAAATGATCACCTGGCTTCACCAATCGCTTCACCGGCTGCGCTCCTTCTTCCGCCGGGCGCGGCTCGATCACGACCTCGACGCCGAACTGCGTTCGCACCTGGAAATGGCCTTCGAGCGCAACCTTGCTCAGGGCATGGACCGCGAGCAAGCCCGCCGCCAGACGCTCCTCGACTTCGGGGGTGTCGAACAAACCCGGCAAATTTATCGCGAACGCCGCGGCCTGCCCTTCCTCGACGCCTTGCTCCAGGACCTCCGCTTCGCGTTTCGTGTGTTGCGCAAATCTCCCGGCTTCACGACCGTGTCTGTCCTCACCCTCGCTCTTGGCATCGGCGCCAACACCGCGATCTTCAGCCTGATTGACGCCGTCCTGCTTCGATCACTGCCCGTGCACGATCCGCAACAACTTGCGGTGTTCCAATGGACCGCACACCATTCCCCGACGACCAAAGGGCATTACAGCTACATGTCGTGTCCGTCGCCGAACGCAAGCACGGAACACGGCTGCTGGTTTTCCTATCCAATGTTCGAGCAATTTCATTCGCTTCAAGAGGAGTTTTCCGGAGTAACGGCGCTGTGCGGGAATGTTGGACTCAACCTGAGGGGCAATGGCCCAGCCAGTTTTGTGCAAGGCGAAATGGTCTCGGGGGATTTTTTTGACACACTCGGCATCGGGGCGGCGTTGGGGCGAACATTCGCTCTCTCAGATGACAAGGCCGGCGCACCACCCGTCGCGGTCCTCTCTTACGGCTATTGGCAAAGGACGTTCGGCGGCGATCCCGCAGTCGTGGGAAGGACAATCTGGCTGAACAACTCTCCGGTGACGATTGTGGGTGTGGCGGCAAGGGATTTTCCCGGTTTGGATCCTGCCCATGTTCGCCCGATCTGGCTCCCCATATCACTCAGTCAGCGGATCGGAATGGATTTGTTCGGGTCCGTCAGCGGAGATCATCCCTCCTTGCAGGCTGGCGATGACATCTGGTGGGTTTACGTCGTCGCGCGGCTCAGGGAAGGCATAAGCCTTGGCCAGGCGCAAGCCGCTGTTGACGCCGTTTTTCGCAATGATGTCCTGGACAAGACGAAGGAGCTATTCAAGACCGCCGATGCGCCGCGCCTGGTTCTTATGCCCGCCCCGCAAGCCATCAGCGGACTGCGCGAACAGTTTTCCACACCCTTGGCCATTTTGATGACCGCCGTGGGCACGGTTTTGTTAGTGGCCTGCGCCAATGTTGCCGGGCTCATGCTGGCGCGATCCGCCACGCGTCAAAGAGAGCTTGCCGTGCGGCTGGCGCTGGGCGCTGGACGGGGGAGAATTGCGAGGCAATTGCTCACCGAAAGCCTGCTCCTCTCGTTAGCAGGCGGCGCATCGGGAGTTCTTCTTGCCTATTGGAGCGTCGAGTCGCTTGTGGCTTTCATGTCCCGCGGAGGATTATGGCCGTCGCACCTGACCGCCCACCTGGATCTGCGCGTTCTGGTGTTCACCGTGGCAGCTTCCGTTCTCACCGGGATCTTCTTCGGCCTCGCGCCCGCCACTCGCGGAATGCGTCTGAATCTAACACCTGCGCTGAAGGAAAGTCTTACGGTGTTTGCGACTGGCGCATCAACTAATCAGCGGCTGAACCTTGGCAGCGGCCTCGTGATCGCCCAGGTAGCACTCGCTATTTTGGCCCTCTCGGGCGCCGGTCTGCTGGTGCGCACGCTGGAGAACTTGAAAAGCATCAATCCCGGGTTTGATACGCACAACATCCTGCTCTTTACCATGGACCCATCTCTTAACGGTTACACATCTCGACAAACGCGTAGTCTCTATTCCCAAATGTTGCAGCGCATCGAAGCAATCCCTGGCGTCGTTTCCGCAACCTATTCCTTTGATTCGCTGCTGAGCGGCAATTATTGGGATACCAGCTTTCGCATCGAAGGAGAAGCACAGAACATCCAGCACGAGACGCTCGGCCTTGCTGCGGGACCAAAGTTCTTTGAAACCATGGGAATTCCCCTGATCTCGGGCCGCGTGTTTACACCGCAGGATTTCTCTTTGTCGCCGGACTCAGAGTGGAAGCCCGCTGTGATCAACGAGGCGTTTGCACGCAGCTTTTTCAAGGATGAAAACCCGCTCGGGCGGCGTATCAGCGGTGTCGGCCATCAGGGCACCAGCCACGAGATCCTGGGGATCGTCGGAGACACAAAGTTCCGGGGGCTGCGGAATGAAATCGCGCCTACACTGTTCGTCCCGGCGGGAGGAGGCGAGGCTGTATTTGAGGTGCGCACTGCGGTTGATCCAAGGACAGTTATCCCTGCGATGCGCAGCATTGTGAGCGAGCTCGATAAGGATCTGCCGCTGCTAAGCCCAAAAACCGAGGCGGAGCAGATTGAGAGATCGCTTTTCCAAGAGCGCCTGATTGCACGTTTGTCGAGTTTCTTTGGCGGGCTGTCGCTCCTACTTGCGTGTATTGGACTGTATGGATTGCTCTCTTACGAGGTGGCGCGGCGAAGGTGTGAAATCGGAATCCGTATGGCGCTTGGCGCTCGGCCGTCTGACGTTTTGCGTTTTATCGTGGGCCAGGGAATTGCATTATCCGCCGCCGGCGCCATCCTCGGCATCTCGGGAGCGCTCGGCGTGACGCGTTATCTTCGAAGCCTGCTTTACGGTGTTCGCCCGTTTGATCCCCTTACCTTTCTCTCGGTTGCGCTGCTGCTTGGGTTTGTTGCCCTAGCCGCCTGTTACATCCCCGCGCGCCGCGCTTCCCGCGTCGACCCCATGGTCGCTCTGCGTTACGAGTGAACGAGGCAAGAATGATCGAGACGACTCCGCTCACCTCGCAGGTCAAAATCATTCCGACGGCGAGGTTGGCGAGGAATCCGCGCCGCCGTGATCCAATGGGGCGACTGAACGAAATATGCCCACGGAGTCACCAATGATCGGCTGGCTTCGCCAATGGCTCCACCGCCTGCGCTCCGCCTTCCGCCGTGCGCAACTCGATCGTGATCTAAACGCCGAGTTGCGTTCGCACTTGGAGATGGCCTTCGAGCGAAACCTCGGTCAAGGCATGAGCCCCGAGCAAGCCCGCCGTCAGGCGCTCCTCGACTTCGGAGGCCTCGAACAAACCAGGCAAAGCTATCGCGAAGCGCGCGGTCTTCCCTTCCTCGACAGCCTGCTCCACGACTTGCGCTTCGCCTTTCGGATGCTCGGCAAGTCTCCCGGCTTTACCGCGATCGCCGCACTCACGCTCGCTCTAGGCCTGGGCGGGACAACCGCTCTATTTTCGGTAGTCAACAGCGTCCTCCTCAGGCCACTTCCTTACCAGAACAGCCGTCGGCTATTGCGCATCGAGGAGACCCATCCAAGGAGTTCAAGCATAGCCGTCACCTACGCAACTTTTCTCGATCTCCAGCGCCAAGCAAGAACCATCGAGAATGCCTCGGCTTACCGGGAATGGATTTTCAATGTCACAGGGCGAGCTGAGCCTGCGCAGATTTCCGGCGCCCTCGTTTCCGGCAATTTTTTCGCCTCGCTGGGCGGCACGCCGTTGCTCGGAAGGACCATCCTTCCTGAAGACGATCGGCCGGGCGCGAACAACCAAGTTGTCATTTTGAGCTACGCCCTTTGGCAGAGCCGCTTTGGCGCGGACCCCAACATCCTGGGCCAGACCCTGATGGTCAACGCAGAGCCCTATTCGGTTCTCGGCGTGATGCCTCCCGGCTTTGCTTTTCCCAATCAGTCGGAAATGTGGTGCCCGCTGGTTCCCGGAAGCGGGTTTCACGACAATCGCCGCGCGCACTTGCTGACTGTGCTTGCTGACCTCGCCCGCGGCAAATCGAACGGTGACGTCAGCGGCGAGCTGACCGCCTTTGCAAAGCGCGTTGAGGAGAGAAATCCCGGTTTGGACGATCCGGGCTTGTCGCTGGCCGCGATTCCTCTGCAGAGGAGCCTTACTGCTCCGGTTCGTCCGGCGCTCGTGATTTTGTTTTTCGCCGTCGGCTTGCTACTCGTTATCGCTTGCGCCAACGTGGCCAACCTCTTGCTTGCTCGTACCGCCGCCCGGAGCAAGGAAATTGCCGTTCGCTTGGCGCTTGGCGCCGGCCGCGCACGTTTGATCACGCTTTTCCTGACCGAAAGCGTTTTCCTGTCGCTGCTGGGTGGAACGCTCGGATTGCTCCTTGCGCAAGCCGGCCTGGGTTTCATCCGCACACTAAACAGCGAAACCCTGCCGCGCTTCGCGGAGATCCAGCTCGACTGGCGAGTCTTTGCCTTCGCCTCTGCCATTTCGGTTCTTTCCGGCTTGCTCTTTGGGCTCGCGCCCGCCCTCAGCGGGTCGAAACTCGACTTGAACGCGCCGCTCAAGGAAAGCCACTCGGAAGTTGCGGGCACGAGCCGCCGCATTTCGAGCGACCTGCTCACGGTTCTGCAATTCGGTCTCGCGATCATTCTCCTCTCCGGCGCCGGTTTGTTGGGTAGCAGCCTGCTGCGCGTTCTCCGCGTGAATCCCGGCTTTCATCCGGAGCGCTTGCTCACCCTTCAGGTCTTTCTTTCTCCTGTGAAGTATCCCGAAGGCGATTCGAAATCGGGCACGACCCTCCATGAGATGCTGGAAAGCATCCGTACTCTCCCTGGCGTGCGCTCGGCCGGTGTGGTGAATTGTTTGCCGATTACCGGAGGTGTGAGTACGGACTTCGTGATCGAGGGCCGCCCTGCTCCACACATCGGCGATGAGCCGGGCGCAGACATCCGCATTGCCGACTACAAATACTTTCCCACGATGGGCATTCCACTGCTTCGAGGCCGCGTTTTCACCGAGCACGACGACCGCGCGGCCGCGCGCGTCGTTGTGATCAACGAGACCATGGCTCGCACTTTTTGGCCCAATCAAGACCCTCTGGGCCAACGCATAACCATGAAAGATTGGGGGCCGCCGCTGACCGCGCAAATTATCGGTGTCGTCGGCGACGTCAAAACCAATGGCCTAGACGAACCGGTGGGACCGATGATTTATTGGTCCTACCATCAGTTCGGTACGGTCTTCAATCGCATCGTTGTCCGCGCGGAGGATGACCCGCTCCGCATGGTTTCTGCGGTGAAAAGCCGGATTTGGTCGGTGGACAAAGATCAACCCGTCTCGCAGATTGCGACGATGGACGAGATTCTTTCTCAATCGCTCGAGCGCCGTCGTCTTTACCTGGTGCTGCTTGGCGTTTTTGCCTGTCTTGCATTGTTGCTTGCCGCGACTGGAATTTATGGGGTCGTTTCTTATTCCGTTACCCGCCGAACCCGCGAAATGGGGATTCGCGTCGCCCTCGGCGCAGAACGCCTGGACGTCCTGGGCCTTATCCTGCTACAAATCGCGAAGCTCGCCCTTACTGGCGAATTCTTTGGAATCCTGGTGGGGCTGGCCGTCACGCGACTGATGAGCAGCATGCTGTTCGGCGTAAGTGCGGCCGATCCCTTGACCTTTGCCGGCGCCGTCGTGCTGCTGACCGTCGTCGCCTTTGCCGCTTGCTACATCCCGGCGCGCCGCGCCATGCGCGTGGATCCCATGGTCGCCCTCCGTTACGAGTAAAAGAGTTATCCCGTCGTTTTTAACTCCCGCGCCTTCTTGCTAGTCGAACGCGTCCTCGAGGAAATCTGTCGTCGGGACTGCCCGGGCTCGAGGAAATTGGTTTCGCAATCTTCACACGCAACTCACTTTCATAATGTCCTGACGCAGATTTGTTTTTCGTAACGCCGCATGAAAATTCGCTTTCTTTAATTCCACCGAGTTATAGGAGAATGCCCACATGTCTCTACTCGATTTGCTTCTGGGCAAACCTCTCGCCTCGGACCAGGCGCGCGCTGAGTGCATCGGCGCTGGCGCCGGCATCCCTATTTTTGGCTTGGATGCCCTGAGCTCCGCGGCCTACGGCCCCGAGGCTGCTCTAACCCTGCTGATCCCCCTCGGCACAGCAGGAACTGCCTACATGCTTCCCATCAGCGCAAGCATCATCGTGCTGCTTGCGATCGTTTATTTTTCGTATCGGCAGACCATCCAGGCGTATCCCGGCGGCGGAGGCTCGTACACGGTCGCGCGCCAGAACTTGGGCGCCAACGCTGGCCTTCTTGCCGCCGCCGCACTTATGATTGACTACATCCTGACGGTTGCGGTGGGCATTTCCGCCGGCGTTGGCGCACTGGTTTCGGCCATCCCAAGCTTGCAATCGCATACTTTGGCCATCTGCCTGGGAATTCTGGTCCTCATTACACTGATCAATCTCCGCGGCATGCGGGACACCGGTTTGGTGTTCATGGCACCTACCTATCTATTCGTAGGGACCTTGCTGGCTGCCATCCTCATCGGTTTGATCAAGACCTTCGTTTCCGGCGGGCACCCCGTGCCGGTCGAGCCTCTTCCGCGAATCACCCAGGCTGCCGACCTACCCAGCGCTTGGCTCATCCTGCAAGCATTCGCCAGCGGCTGCACGGCCATGACCGGTGTCGAAGCTGTCAGCAACGGCGTAAAAGCGTTTCGCGAACCGGTGGTTTCGACCGCCCGCCGCACTCTCACCGTGATCATCCTCCTGCTGACGGTTCTTCTCGCTGGAATCGCCTATCTCGTGCACGTCTATGGAGTCCAAGCCACCAACCCTGGGCAGCCCGGCTACCAGAGTGTCCTTTCCCTTTTGCTTGCGGCCGTTTCCGGCAGAGGTGTGTTCTATTACGTTTCGATGGCTTCCATCCTTCTCGTGCTGGCGCTTTCAGCCAACACCGCCTTCGCGGACTTTCCCCGTCTTTGCCGGGCCATCGCGCAAAACAACTATCTCCCGCATTCTTTTGCGACGCGTGGCCGCAGGCTGGTCTACACGCAAGGCATCCTGGTCCTCGCCGTTCTCGCCGGAGTGCTACTCATCATCTTTGGCGGCGTGACCGACCGGCTGATTCCTCTGTACGCCGTGGGCGCGTTTCTCGCCTTCACTCTCTCCCAGGCCGGCATGGTTGGCCACTGGCGCCGCGTCGATGGCAAAGGCGCATCGCGGAGCATGCTGATCAACGGGCTGGGTGCGTTTGCTACGGGCGTCACCGTAATCGTAGTTCTTGTGGCGAAATTTGCGGAAGGCGCCTGGATTACCGTGCTGTTGATCCCCGGGCTGCTGCTGGCCATGGGATTGGTGAGGCGTCACTATCACGCTGTTTTCCTGGAAGTTCGTAGCATGACTCCGCTCGAGCTGACCGATACGACCCCGCCGCTGGTCATTTTGCCCGTGCAGGGCTGGAATCGCATCGTTAAGAAGGCGCTGCGCTTTGCCATCAAGATTTCCCCCGACATCCGTGCCGTTCACATCGACTGCGGACAGGGCTCGGAGATTTTTCGCGACGAATGGTGCCGCTACGTCGAGCAGCCCGCCCTGGCCGCCGGCCTGGCTGCGCCGGAATTGGTCGTGTTGCCTTCGCCTTACCGATTAATCCTTGCCCCGATTGTGGATCACGTTCTCGAAGCCCAGCGCACGAATCCAGGCCAGCAGATTGCCGTCCTGGTTCCGGAGCTCGTGGAACGCCACTGGTATCACCATTTGTTTCATAACAAACGCGCCTCGGTCTTAAAGGCCCTGCTCCTGCTCCGCGGCAACCAGCGCATCGTCGTCATCAACGTGCCGTGGTATCTGGACGCCTGATTCCTCACACTTCGGGAAACTTTCTGCGAGCTGCAGATCTTTTTTTCCCCCAATCCAACATTAGAACTAACGTGAACCGGGAGCCGGGGCACGTCGGGAGATCTCCCAGGCCACTTGGCGCATTTCTTCATGAATGAGGCCGTTGCTTGCCAGAATGACCGGCGCGCCAAGCTGGTATGGTTCTCCCGCGAAGTCGCTGACCTTGCCGCCAGCTTCTTCAATGAGCAGAACGCCCGCGGCGACGTCCCACTTGTTGAGGCCGAATTCCCAGAAGCCGTCGAAGCGTCCCGAGGCCACGCAGGCCAAATCGAGCGCCGCCGACCCGTCGCGGCGCACACCGTGGGTTCGCTGCGTGAACTCGCCGTAATACTGAAGATTCGGGCTGATTCTGCGGTTGCGCACGGGAAAGCCGGTGCAGAGCAGGCTTGTCGAGAGGGTCGGGACCTTGGACACTGCGATTTTCCTGCCGTTGAAGGCGGCGCCTTCGCCTCGCGCAGCGGTGTACAGCTCGTTGTAGTAGGGATTGAAAATCGCACCAGCAAGCAGCGTGTCGCGCTCGGCGAGCGCGATCGAAACACAGAAACAAGGATAGTGATGGGCGAAATTCGTGGTGCCGTCGAGCGGATCGACGTGCCACCGAAACGCGGAAGCGGTGTCCTGGCCAGTGCCCTCTTCGGCGGTAATGGCGTGCCCCGGAAAATACTCGTTGAGGCGGGAAACTATGAATTGCTCCGAGCGCTTGTCCGCCTGCGTGACCAGGTCCACTTCGTCGCCTTTGTAGCGAATATCCAGCGGCCCCGAGAATGCCTCAATGAGGATCTTTCCCGCCTCTTGAGCGATCTCGACGGCAGCCTGCAAATAGTTTCTCGACATAGGAAGATTTTAGAGGAAGCGGCGGCGCGTGGCGAGCGACCAGTGGCGCACACGAGCTTGTTGCCTGTGGCAAGCATGACACTGCGTCCCCGCAAAAAAAAAGGCGCTCAGCCTGACAGCAGCGCTCGGAAAGTGCGGTCATGCTCGGAAGGTTCGATGTTGGCCTCGAAAGGAAGCGAAAAGGAAGAACTGCCCAGTCTCGATTTGGCGCGGGATGGCCAGGTGGCGCATGCTCCGTGCTCGGTCGGCGCGCTCGAAAGATTAGTGGCAGTTCGCGACGAGCTTGGACTTCGTCTCCTCGGTGAGCGGGTGAGCGTCGGCCTCAAGCAAATAATCCAGCAGCGGCTGAGGGATACACTTCGCGTCCCACCAGTTCGAGTCCTCCCATCTGCTCCCGGTGTAGATCTTTACGCCGCGGAAATCGGCGTCATCCAAAGCAACTTTTCGCACGTAAGTATCCTTCAGGGTGGCCCCGCCAAAGTGAGCGCCCTTGAAGCTGGAGTTGAAAAGAATGCCGAAACTGAAATTGGTTTCGGTGAAGTCCAAGCCATCAAAGCCCCCGTTTTCAAGTACTGCTCCAGAAAGCTCCGAGCCACTGGGTGAAAGACGCTTTTTAGGGTCTTTGTCCGTCCAAACACTTCTCAAGGTGCGGCTCACCGTATCCAATTCCCACGCGGCCACTCTGGTTTGCTGGTCCTTGTCACGATCGAAGTCCTTCGGATTAGCTTTTATCGCACTGAGTGATTCCATCAGAAAGGGCGTGTTCTTTCTCGATGCCGGCCCGCTAATGTGGAATCTCGCGCGCTGATCCAAGCCCAACATCTGAGCGATGGCTGTCAGGTCGTGGTAATTGCTGCGGTCGGTATGGGGCGGGCCCATCGCTGACAGCACCTCGTCAAAAACATAGACGTTTGCAACGTTAGGCAACAAAAGTGCAGTGATTGCCCGCGCCTGGGAAGAGTACTCCGGCGAGCCAAAGAAACCCTGCATAGCAAAAACGCCCATTTGCGAAGACGCAGCATCCCGAAAAGAAACCGACTTCAAAGCTTCGCGCCATTGGGCATCTTCGTTCGCTTCCTTTTGCGAAACGGCCAGCCTTTCGGACTGCTTTCGCCGTTCGGAAATGGTCATAAAGGCCAGTGCGACGACTCCGATGATTGCGACCCATGCGGCAATCGCGGTCGTTCTGAGCTGCGATCGCTTGATGCGCACCAGCTCGTTGGAGCTTCTTGCGTCGGCTACATTCTTGAGCGTTTCCGCCAGCTTGGCTTTTTCATTGGGCGTCGACTCCGCTATAACTTCCTCGTCAAGCACCGCAGCTTCGAGAACACTGAGGCGGTCACCGTTGCCGATTTCGAGACGGTTAGCTAGGCGAGCCCGATCGGACATGGCACCCCCCAATGTTATTTGAGGATTGGTGGCTGAGCGGGAAACAGTGTGTGCATTATATGCCAAAAGCGGGGGTTCGGGAGTGGACGTATAATGCGGACCCTGGAGGACGCGATGTTCACTGCCACCGCCAACTTGATTCTGCCCAGCACGACCACGGGGTCTTTTCCACGGCCGCGCTGGTTTGACGTAAGTATGTGGGGTCGTCCGCTGGACACCTGCATGCTTGACGTGCGCTTTCGCGAGAAGTTTCAGGATGCGATGGCCGTGGTCATCGGCGATCAGGAGCGCGCCGGGCTGGACATCCTGACGCACGGCGACCTTCACGTAGATGAGGATATGGCGGGGCGCGCCTGGCACCATTACCCGCTACAACGCTGGGCCGGCTTTGCGGGCGATTACCTCCAGCCAGAGGAGACGACCGCGCCCTGGCTGCATTATCCGCCGGGCACGCTGCTGAACGAGATTTACACGGGCTGGCGCTGGCCGCACGTCGTGGACAAGATCGCACACCGGCCGCTGGATTATGCAAAACTGTGGCGCATCGCACAGGGTAAGACGCGCAAGCCGGTGAAGTTCGGCACGTGCTGCTCGCAGGTGATGGCGCTATTCCTCGACATCCACACCGCCAAATACAGGGACAAGCGCGAAGTGATCTGGGATATGGCCGAGGCCATGAACAAGGAGCTGCGGGCACTGCGGGACGCCGGTTGCCGCTGCATTCAGATCGAAGAGCCGACATTTCACTTCATGGCCAACACTTACGGCAAAAATCACGAACAGGTGAAGTTCATGATCGACGCGTTCAACCGCGAGGTCGACGGCCTGGACGACGTCGAGCTGTGGATCCACACCTGCTGGGGCAATCCCAACATGCAGCGGGTCATGGAGGACACGAGTTACGCCAACTCCATCGAGATTTACCTTGAGCGCTGCCGCGGCGACGTGTGGACGCTCGAGATGAAGGACCGCAACCAAAAAGACCTTGAACTGTTCGCGCCTTTCAAGAACGAGCTCAAAAAGAAGATTGCTATCGGGGCGGTCAGCCATCGCGTCCTGCAAGCCGACCGGCCGGAGGATGTTGCCGGAGAGATTCGCAAAGCGCTCCAGTTCATCCCGGCGGAACGACTAGTGGTCTCAAGCGACTGCGGGTTCGGGCGACAGGGCTGCAACCGCGAAATTGCCTTCTACAAAGCCAGCGCCATCGCTCAGGGCTGTAACATCGTGAGGCGCGAATTGGGCTTAGCAACTGCCTATGTGCCAGCGGCCGATCCCGTGCTGCAAATCGATGTCGTTGCCGGACGCGACGTCACCTCCGCCGCTCAAGGCACCGCCTGAAACGGCATCAGCCGCTGGTGTTCTTGTTCGCTCTTGGGACGGTGATGTGCGGGAGCGAGCGCACGACCCAAGAGACGGATTCGAACCTTCTCGCAAGTTAAAGATAGCAAAACACTTAGATCCGGGTGATGCGCAAGCCTGACTGGTACCCGCCGTGCTTCGTCTACTGATCCGTTGGGCAGTTCCCTGCTCACGTGCTTGTTTTTGAGTTTTTTGAGGTAAGGAGCGCGCCATGCGAACTCTCCTCCAGGATCTGCGGTTCTCCTGTCGCGAATGGAGGAAGCGGCCTTGGCTGGCGCTGACGGCCATGGTTTCGTTGGCGCTCGGCATTGGGGCGACGACGGCCGTTTTCAGCGTCATCTACGCTTTGCTCGTGAACCCGTTCCCTTACCACGCCGCCGACCGCATGGTCCACCTAGTCCTTCTGAACGAACGGGGCGAGGATTGGTGGCCTGGAATCACGGGCCCGCAGCTCAAGCTGTTAAGCCAGGCCAAATGCGTGGAAAATGCCGCCGCAACCTTCGGAACCTGGAATCTTACTACCACCGATGAGGAGCTGCCGGAAGACGTGCCTTCGGTAAACATGACCAGTAACGCGGGAAGTTATTTCGGTGTCCCCGCGTTACTGGGCCGCACGCTTATTCCTTCCGACGCGCCCGAAGGGCAGGATCCCCAACCCGTCGCCGTTCTCAGTTATTCGTTCTGGCAGCGCCATTTCAACGGGGACTCCGCGGTGGTGGGCCGCACGATCCAGCTGGTTCACAAGACCTACACCATCGTCGGTGTGATGCCTTCCCGATTTACCTGGCAAGATGCCGATGTCTATCTCCCCCTGAAGGTGCCGGGTGGTGCCAACGACCTTTATGACCCAACGATTCGGCTCAGGCCAGGAGTGACGCACGCCGCGGCCAACGCCGAACTGCAACCGCTGCTTGAACAGTTCGCCAAGGAAACGCCGAGCCATTTCCCCAAAAAGTTTCGTGTGCATGTCAAGGGTCTCAACGAGCAATACGTCGCTCACTTGGGGCATTCGCTCTTTCTGTTGTTTGGCGCCGTCGGCTTGTTGCTCCTGATCGGATGTGCCAACGTCTCGATTTTGCTTCTCGCCCGGGGCACTGCCCGGCAGCAAGAGCTGGCGGTGCGGTCCGCGATCGGAGCCAGCCGCTGGAGAATCGAGCGGCAACTCCTAACGGAAGCCCTGGCTCTCTCTCTGGCCGGGGCCCTCGGCGGCATTCTGCTGGCCTACCGTTTGCTCTCGGTGCTCGTAAGCTGGCTGCCCGAATATTCCTTTCCGCACGAGGTGGTCATCCGGATTAATTTGCCGGTGCTGGCGTTCAGCGTCGCTGTCGCCATTATCACGGGCGCGGTGGCGGGAATTTCGCCTGCGTTCCAGTTCTCGCGACCTAACCTTTCCCTGCTCATGCAATCGCGGCGCGCCACCGGCGGCGTGACAGGAAAACGAGCGCACAGCATGCTGGTCATGGGGCAGATCGCGCTTACGCTGCTTTTGCTTACATCTGCCGCTGCGGCGATTAACGGGTTCGCCCGCATTGTCCGCACCAATCTCGGCTACGATCCGCAGAATGTCATGTCCGTGGGCATTCCGGTGCATCAGAACGCACACGTCAGCTGGAAAGACCGCACCAACTACTTCGAGCAAATCCGTGAACACATTGCGGCGTTGCCGGAAGTCGTTTCGGCCGGTATTTCGACCAATGCCACGCCGCCCTGGAACGGCGGCGATGGGAGCTTCGAGATTCTCGGGCGGCCCACCGGAGAGCAGCAGATCGCGCGTCTGAATTACGTCGACTCCGAGTATTTCTCGGTTCTGCACCTTCCGCTGCTAGCCGGCCGGCTGTGGGAACGGCCTGAATTAATGCGCGGGGCACGTCTGTGCATGGTTAACCAAAAATTTGCGCGGCAATATTGGCCGCAAGAAAATCCCATTGGCAAGCAGCTGCGCTTCCCGGATTTGAAAAGTGAACCGCCGTACGTGCAAGCCGTACCCGACAGCAGTGATTGGATCGAGGTCATCGGCGTGGCTGCCGATGCGCGGAACGATGGATTGCGCAAGCCGGTCAAGCCGGCGGTTTATGTGCCGTTCTCTCTCACGGTTCGCGTCTGGACGCAGATTCTTGTGCGCACGCATGGAGCTCCATTGGCAGCTCTCAACCGGGTTCGCGCCGCGGTCAAAACCGTTGATCCCGATCAACAGGTATTTGGGCGCACGCGCGACCTCCAGCAGTGGATCGAGCGCATGCCGGAATACTCGTACGGCCGGCTGGTGTCAGGCATGTTCGCTGGTTTTTCGTTCCTCGCGCTTGCCCTGGCCGCCACGGGGCTTTTCAGCGTCGTTTCGTACACCGTCGCGCAGCGGACCAACGAATTCGGGATTCGCATGGCGCTCGGAGCCAACGGTATCGAAGTCCTCGAGCTGGTCCTTCGGTCGACGGCCACGAATGTCATTGGCGGGCTTGCCGGAGGTATTGCCCTCAGTCTTGCGTTGAGCAAATTCCTGTCACAATGGGCCGAGGGCAGTTCGCAGAGCCCGATTCTTTTCATAGCGGCCACGGTGTTGTTGATTTTGGCCGCAGCTTTCGCGGCTTTCGTCCCTGCCCGGCGCGCTTCCTCGATTGATCCCCTGGAAGCCCTGCGCTACGAGTAAATCATGGTCCTTTCAGGACCACAATGAAGGATGAAAGGAGCCGGGACCGATGCTTTGTTTTCAACGAGATATCCGGCTTCTTTCGTAGGCGTGAGGTTTTGCAATTCGACAGAGTCCGTTCTGCTCGCTCCCCTTTGCTCCTTTAGTTTAGCGGCCTTGCGGCGCGACGCGCTCCGGCAAGGCAAACGCGTAAAGAATGTCCTGCACGGGGATGATCAAGTATTGCCGGCCGTCAAGCTGGTAGGTCATGGGGGAGGCGACCAGGTGACCGCCCACATTGAGGTGCCAGAGAGTCTTGCCCGTCGCGGGATCCAGAGCAAGCAGATTGCCGGAATTGTCCGCGGTGAAAAGCAGGTGCCCGGCGGTGGTCAGGATCCCTGCAATGCTTTCGCCATTGCCGATCTCATGGTTCCAAACCACACTCCCGGTGCGGTAGTCCACGGCACGCACAGTCGAATCGGCCCACAAAATGCGGTCGCGGCCTGCCCAGCCTTCGGGCTTCCCGGTGGCGGTGAGGTAATAGACGCTGAAGCCCCGGCGGGCGTTCACATAAAACAGACCGGTTTGGGGATCGAAACTCGGCGCCATCCAATTGCTGCCACCGTCCGAAGTGGGTTCCACGAGCGCTCCGTCCGGAGCCGGAGCAGCTTCCGGCTTAGCGATGGGGCGGCCGCGCGAATCCACGCCTGATGCCCACGTCTCGTCGATGAACGGAGCGGTGACGAGGTGCTGGCCATTCGTGCGATCAAGCACAAAGAAGAACGAATTGCGGCTAGCCTGAGCGAGCAGCTTGCGCGGTTTGCCTTGGAACTCCGCGTCAAACAGAACGGGCGTCTCGACGGCATCCCAGTCGTGGACGTCGTGCGGGGAAGGCTGAAAGTACCAGACCAGCCTCCCGGTGTCGGGATTGAGAGCCACGATCGAGCAGGTATAAAGATTGTCTCCGGGCCGAGTCGCGCCCGCGAGCACGGGATTGGGATTCCCAGTGCCCCAATAAAGTAGATTGAGCTCTGGGTCGTAGGTTCCGCTCATCCAAGTCATGCCACCGCCATGAATTATGGCGTCAGTGTCTTTAGGCCAGGTTTCCGAGCCCGGTTGACCGGGATCCGGGTCGGTGTACCACCGCCATTGGAGCCGACCGGTCTCGGGATCAAGAGACTCGAGGAAACCGCGAACATCGGTAACATCGCCAGAGACCCCGGCGATGACGTGATCGCGGACAACCAACGGAGCCATCGTGGAGAAGTAGCCGAGCTTGGGGTCGGCGAGTTCGACGATCCAGCGAACCGTGCCGTCCCGGGCATCGAGGCAAACCAGGTGCGCATCGGGAGTGGTGAAGTAGAGCCAGTTCTTATACATGCCCAGGCCGCGGTGACCGATGTGATCACCTTCGGAAACACGCTGGTAATGCCAGATCTGCCGGCCATAGCGAGCGTCGACGGCCCAAACGTTGTCCGGCGTGGTGAAGTAGAGAACGCCGTTGACTTCGAGGGGAGTGGATTTGATGGCGGCCACGTGTGCCGGGAATATCCAGGCGAGCGTTAGGGTATCGATGTTTGTCGCGTTGATCTGGTCGAGCGGGCTGAAGCGGCGGCCGGAATAGTCTCCGTTGTAGGTCGGCCAGGTGTCGGTCGCCGGCTTGAGCAGCGCTGCGGGGTCGAGACCCTGCGCGGCGACGAAGGGCGCGGTCAGCAGGAAAGCGAGAAACAGCCAAAGGACCGCCGCGCGGCCTCCGCTCGAAAAGCGGCTCAGACCAGCGTGAATCGGACCACGATTCGTGCTAGCGCGCGCATCTTGGATGGTTCGACAAAAGTGAGAAAGCATCACGGCTCCTCCTCCGACTTTCGGCTCTGAACCTATTTCAGAGTTTCCAGATAGGCAAAAAGATTGTGAACGTCTGCTTGCGTGAGTTTACCGAGCAACTCGCGATGGGCGGTGAGCGGGTCCTGAACTTCAACTTTGACGCGGTCGCGCGAGAAGGAACGATACCAACCGGTGGCGTCGCGCAGGCTAATCATGAAATCGTCGACGTGCACCAGCGGACCTTTGATTTGCTCGCCCGAAGGAAGTGTTACAACGGCCGTGGCCTGACGGCCGCCGGGATAGAGCATGTGGGCCTCGAGCTCGATAGGCGAGTATTTGGTAGCGATCGCGGCGAGATCGCCAGTGGGTGAATGACAATTCTTGCAACCGCCGGCGCCGTTGAAAAAGCCCTTTCCCGCATCGGCATTGCCGGTAAGCAGCTTCTCAACCGGATAAGACTTTGGAACGCGGGACGACCCGATGGCTTCGGCTGCGCGCGCATGCAAAAACGCGGCGATATCGGCTAGTTGTTCATCCGTCATCGCAGCGATAGGCGGCATGCCTTTATCCGGGCGGCCGCGACGAATGACTTCGCCGATGAGATTTCCGTTGACGTCATGAGCGACGAGCGGCGAGCGAACAAGATCGGGACCGCGCGCGCCGGTGGCATCGGGGCCATGGCAGAATCCACAGGATTGTTCGAACAGCTTGCGTCCCCGATCGAGGGTGGCCGCATTCTCAGGCTCTTGCTGTGCTTGAGCCTTTTCCTGTGCGTGAAGCTGTGGCCATATGGCGCAGTTGGAAAGACCAAAGGAAAAAATGAGCGCAAGCGAAAAAGCCGGAAGCTTGCCTGCACGGCACTGCCGTGAGCGCGTATACGTGAGCATGGTCTTTACCTCAGGCACGTTATTCTACAACGTACATTTAACCCGCAAATTCACAGGGCGTGCAGCGCACGCATTTTAGCAATAGAAAAGGCCATTAGGGTTTTTCGCTCATTCCACTCAAGACATAACCTGATTGCTTTTGGCCACCGGCGAGCCGAGATCATCTTGTGCCCGGGGCCTAAGGGAGGCGTCGGTTTGAGGAGAATTCCGGGCGCACTACCAGCCATCAAGAGGATGCCGTTTGGGCCAGGGGCCATGAAAGCTGTGGCCAAAGGCTTCATGCCGGGTTTGCTGCTGCTGGTGGTGACTCGAGGGGCCCTCGCGCAGAGTGCTTCGCAGGCTTCACCGCCCGCCGGGGACCGCCACCGAGAGTAGTCCAACACCAACGGCTCCCGCGACGTTTCCGCAGAACGCGCTCACAGCGCCCGCCCCGGTAGATTCAAGCGTCCTGCCTGCGGCAACAAGACCAGCGCCGTAGATTTCCAGGCCGGACCCCTTGCATGCTGCGATTATTCCGGCGCTCGAAACGCAAGTGGGATTCTCGACTCTCTCCCGCGTTTCTTCATCGAACAACCGGGTTTTGTACAAGGACCTGAATACCAGTGTGACCAAGCAATACACCGACCGCGTTGGCGGGACCGTCGAGGTGAGTTTCCTGCGAGCACCAAACGTGTTCCATACAGGACAGTCCAACACCTTGTTGACCCATCTCCTCGGCCCAGTTTTCTATCCGTACCAAGCAGACAGTGTTGTGACCTCCCTTCATGCGCTCGGCGGAGGTCCGTGTCGCGGGCGTGATTGCCCTGTCTTCAACTCCAGGCCAATATTTCAAAGGGACGGTCGACGACACGGCGTGGGCGCTGCGGCGGCGTCGAAAAATGGCTCTTCTCGGACTCGATTGCGCTGCGTGTGGATGTCGACGCGCTACACACGACTTTCTTCAATAACGCGGCCAAGGTTCATGACGAATACGATCTGCGAGCGACCTGGGGCATTAGCTATCATTTGGGTCCGAAAAGGAGAGGCGGCAAGTTCCGCAACATGGCCGGTCCGCCGATTGAGTGAAACATCTTTCCAAATGCCATCAGCCTAGGTGAACCGTACGTCGAGAGGGCGGCCGTCAAATTCTACGTTTTTCGATAAATCGCCGACCTTGACCTCCATGCTGCGTCGCAAAGGTGGACGCAGGCGAGAGCCCGGGGCCAAGCGAATTGCGAGCGCGCGTTGCGTCTCGTTCCACCTGAGCTCGAGTCCCATCCAGTCGCCCTTGCGGTAATTGAATGAAATGCCGTCATCTTCGTAGAGAAGAAACTTGCCGTCTCGGCCGGGATAGACGGCGATCGAGAGGGGGCCCGCGACTCTTTCATTCACATATTGTTTGACGGGGCCGAACGGCAGAATCGCGCCCTCGCGGATAAAAAGCGGAACCGTCTCGAGGTCGATGGCGCGTTCCATTTCGCGCCCACCGTCAAACCGCTCGCCGGTCCAAAAATCGAACCAGCGTCCGCGCGGGAGGTAGAGGCGGCGTGATGTAGCGCCTTTCTCGACGACGGGCGCAACGAGAACGTCGCGGCCCCAGAGATATTCGTCGCCACGGCCGACGGCTTCTGGATCATCCTGGTAGTGTAACCACAAGCTGCGCATCACGGGCATCCCGGTGAGAGTGCCCTCGCGCACCGCACTGTACAAATAAGGCAGCAAGCGATAGCGCAACTCCAAATATTTGCGGCAAATCGGTTCGACTTGCGCGTTGTGCAATTCCCCGGGGTCGGGCAGGGCCGAGCCGTTGTAACCGCTGATTTCCGTGGGGCCGATTTCACCGCTGTTCCAACCCCAAGGCAGCCGGAGCTTCCAGGCACGTCCGTGACAACGGAAAAGCGTGCAAAAAGCGCCGAATTGGAACCAGCGCAGGTAGAGCTCTGCTGTGAATTCCTTTGTGGGAACAAAGCCGCCAATGTCCGTGCCCCAGTAGGGAATGCCGGTGAGCCCGGTGTTGATAGCAATCGGAACGTGGGTCTTTAGGGTTTCCCAGGTCGAGTAGACATCGCCGGACCAGAGGAAGGAAGCGTAACGCTGCATTCCGGCATAACCGTTGCGATGCAGCGCGTAGGGGCGTTCGTTGGGGCGGTCGAGCTGGGGCCCTTCCCAGTACATGCGGTTGCGAGCAAGACGTGCTTCGATGTTTAGAGGATCGCCCTCGTCCGGCCACCAGCCATCTACACCGAGCGCGAACGTTTTGCGATGAGCGTCCCAGGTGCAGCTCACTTGCTCTTTATCGAAGTGAGCGACGTTGCAGGGATCGTGGACGATTCCGCGCAAGTCGTTCTCGAGAATTACGGAGTGCAAGACAACGCGAAAATGTTCCTGATGGAGTTCTTCGATGGCCCGCTTGGGGTCGGGAAAGACGCGGCTGTTCCAGGAGAAAGAACCGTTTTCCGCGTTCCAGCCCGACGGGCAAAATCCGGTGCCGAGATAGATGAGCGTGTCGCACGGAAGTTTCTGTTCGCGAAACGTTTTGGCTTCGGCGAGGACTTCTTCGTGGCTCGCAAGAGTGCGGTGAGACTGCTGGTAACCAAAAGCCCAGAGCGGAGGCAACTCCGGGTGGCCGGTGAGTTTGGCGTATTCGGACATGAGCACGGGCGGCTCCTGCGAGACCACGACGAAAATGTCGAGGGGGAGGGCGCTTGGGAGATCTTTGGGAAGGAACTTGCCCTCTGTGCCGGTGAAATCAAATGTGCCGAAAGGTTGATGGAAGTACAGTGCCCATCCGGCAGTGCCGATGAGCCAAGGGATGGGCACGCGTCCGCCATGTGTGCCGAGTTGGTAGCCGCCCTGGCCGCTGCGCATCGCATCCTTAGAGCCGCGGCGGTCGAACTGCGGGCCGCCTTCGCCGAGGCCCAAGAGCGCGGAGTCTCGGATCGAGAACGAGACGGCGCCGGTCTCGGAATCGATGATGAGTTTCTGGGCAACGTCACCTTTCGCGGTTTCGACGAGGGCTTGCAGCGGGTTGAGAGAAAGCTTGACGTTGAGTTGGCCGGATTTGACGACGTGTTCGCGTTGGCTGCCCATGAATCTTGCGAGTGGCGGTCCCCAGGAAGCGTGTACAAGTGAGCCGTTGCCTTTGAGAGCTTGCGGTTGACCGCCTTCGAGAGCGAGGACGCTCAGCCGGAAAGTGTGGGCGCTTACCGCAGCAAGCTGAACTTCTACATTGCGGCCGGCAATCCGAGGACTTTGCGGTGCGGTTTCGCTCCTGCTTGGCCAAAGGAAATGCGCAGCGCAAACAGCACCAAAACCTTTCAGCATGTCACGACGATCGCAACGATTGGTCATGAGGCGGCACCCACAGCGAACACGCCAGCAGCTCGCATCCATGCAAACGGACGCAGATTATACACAAAGGATGCCGAAGGACGACAAGCAAAGGCGTAAACCGCTGCTACGGGGGAGAAACGTCACTCCTGCAAGAAGGCGGAAGCGGTTTGAAGGAATTCGGACCAGCGACCGCCGAGGATCGGGCCGTGGCCGGCGTTGGAGATGATCCAGAGGCGGGAGTTTGGAATGGACTTGGCCATCTCGACGGAGAGTTCGACGGGATAGAGAGGATCGCGGTCGCCCTGGATGATGAAAGTGCGGGCTTGAATGGTGGAGAGAAGAGGAGGCGTGAAGTTTAAGTCGTCATAGCTGGTGGCAAAGGACTTGGTGCTGGCGAGGATGGCTTTGATCTGCTCGTCGCCACCGGGATGGCGACGGCGCAGGATTTCCCAGTGTTGTTCGGGGAGAGTATCGGGGTATTGGCTCATAAGGGGACGGGCTTGCGCAGGAAAGTAAGGGGTGGCGCTGACGAGCACCATGGCTTGAATGCGATCAGGTTGCTTGGTGGCCATGTGGAGCAGGACATTGCCACCACCGCTGATGCCGACGCCCTTGCAGGCGCGAATTCCGACGTGATCGAGCAGAGCAAACATGTCTCGGGCGGCCTCCTCGTGGCGGAAGGGCTTCGACAGAATGCCCGAGTGACCGTGACCACGCAGGTCGGGCAAAATCAACTGAAATCCGGTTCCCCATTGCTCGAGCGAAGGAATCCAATCCTGGCTGGAACCGGAAAAGCCGTGCAGCAACAAGAGCGGCTCTCCCGTTCCATGGACCTCGAAGTAGAGTTGCTGGCCGTTCAGCATTTCAATGCGACCGGGCGGACGGGTAAGGGTCATCATCGCGCCTCCTATCGGAAGATTTTGCGGTCGACAAAAAAAACCGCCCTCATCAGGCCGTGGCAGCGATCGTCCCGCCGGACGACGATTTCAGGGAACAATCAACTGCCTGAGATCGGTGCAAACGGAGTAGAAAATGCCTCTGCAAACCAAATGAGGACGCTATCCCGCCGAAGAAGCGAGACGTTTCTTGGCGAAAGGGACGGCGTAGGCGGCAGGTGGATTGTGGGCAATGGCTGCGGCCCC
>Ga0182039_10000097_pt1 | contig 46423 bp, 41 predicted proteins | sample sta12Can44000111_FD_125975 | JGI IMG/M metagenome (GOLD analysis project Ga0182039, IMG submission 125975) | Lab enrichment of tropical soil microbial communities from Luquillo Experimental Forest, Puerto Rico - statanox.12C.anox.44.000.111 | ecosystem: Environmental > Terrestrial > Soil >...
GGCGGCGTGCTCGCCCAGCTTCACAGTAACGAAATGGTGCTGCCGGCCAACATCTCGCAGGGTCTTCAAAATTTGATCACCGCACCGAACGGCGCCAATACCGGCGGCGCTGGTTCACCTGTAGTCGTCAACTTTGGCGTCTCGGCAATGGATAGCCAGGATGTGGCGCGATTTTTTCGCAGCAACGGCGGTGCGCTCGTCGCAGCGATCAACAACGCGCTACGCAACGGCTCTGCACTGCGGGCTAGCTGATGCCAGACACTGGGGTTTTCCCGGCACTGCCGGGGCTCGCGTGGAGCGTCACCAAGTCACCGACCTTCCAAACCCGTGTGCAGCGCGCGGTGTCAGGACGGGAATTACGGGCGCTCGATTATCCTTACCCCTTGTGGCAGTTTACGCTGATATTCGATTTGCTCCGCGATAATCCGGCAGCCGGCTACGACGAGCTGCGAACCCTAATGGGTTTCTTTATGCTCTGCCAGGGTGCCTTTGGCACATTCTTGTTTCGCGATCCAAGTGACGATCACGTCGCCGGACAGCAGATCGGTGTCGGCAACGCTAGTGCCACCGTTTTCCAACTGCAGCGGGCAATGGGCACTGCACTCCCGGGTGGCGGCTTCATAGAGCCGATCGTGGCGCCGAACGTTGTCAGTGCGGTTTACCTCGACGGCATTACGCAAAGTCCGGCAACCTATAGCGTCGACCCGCAAACCGGACTGGTCACATTCGCAACGCCTCCGAGCAGTGGACTGACCATCACCGTCGACTATAGCTATTACTTTCGCTGCCGGTTCGTCGACGACAGCTACGCCTTCGAGAATTTTATGTTTCAATTGTGGCAGCTCAAGAAGCTCACCTTTATCTCGGTGCGGTCGTGAAGCCAGCTTCCGCTGCCCTGACGGCGCTGCTCAACGGCAGCGAGCAGTTTATCATGGCTGACCTCTACACCTTCACCTTGGTCGGCGGATCCATTCTGCGGTATTCGGCAGCGCCGACTGCGCTTATTGTCAACGGTCAGACTTTTGCGTCGGGCCCCAAATTCGAGCGCTCGAAGACGAAGGTCGTCATCGGTGTCCAAGTCGACGAGCTCGATATAAAGGTTTATCCCGAACCAACCGACTTGATCGGCGATTTACCGTTTTTGGAGGCGGCCTGGCAAGGTCAGCTCGACGGCGCGCTGCTGCAGCTCGAAAGGGCCTTTATGCCGGCCTACGGCGATACCAGTCTGGGAACGGTGGTACTGTTCTCCGGGCGGATTTCCGACATCGATTGCAGCCGTACCGGCATCGACATGAAATGCCGTTCACATCTCGAATTGCTCAATATCCAGATGCCACGGCGGCTGTGGCAGGCCTCCTGCACGCACATTTTTGGTGGGCCAATGTGCCAGTTCAACCGTGCCAGCCTCGCCGTGACGTTTTCCGCCGGCGCCGGCTCGACGCAGACCGTCATCACCGGCGCGCCGAGCTCGACAACGCCGTTCGGCCTCGGGACGATCACTGGGACCACCGGAGCCAATGCAGGATACAGCCGTACAGTCGCCGGGTTCGTCAGCGGCGGCACGGTCACGGTCAAGCTTGCCTTTCTTTCACCGGTCGCAAATGGTGACGAATTCCAACTGCTGCCCGGCTGCGATCGCACGATTGCGACCTGCACAAATGTGTTCAACAACGCCGTGCATTTTGGCGGCTTTCCCTATATCCCGACCCCGGAGACCGCGGTCTAATGACTGACGACCTCAAGATTTCCCACCCGCGCTGCCCTCAACCGCCACGACCGCCGTGGCCGCCTTGGCCTCTCCCGTGCCGTTGTCCGCGCTCTGACAGAGCGTTTGCGCCGGATCTGCTCGATGTTGTCGCGGTCTATGACAACCCGCTGCACTGGGTCTCCCGCTACACCAATTTCCTGCAGTTCGAGGACAATATGATCGAGGCCGGAGTTCGACTGACCACAGCCGAAACCGCCCACGGCCAGAAGCCGTTCGATTTAGCCGACCGTGCCAGCGTAAGGCGGGTCAGACTACGGGCAAATTCGATCTGCTGGCGCAAGGAAAACTTGGCTCGGATCGGGGTCACCGCGATCCCGGGCGCACAATACGTCGCGGTTGTCGATGGCGATATGCTGTTCCACGACCCACTTTGGGTCGAGCAGGTATTGCACGGCTTGCAGATCCATCGAATCGTGCAGATCTCGAGCGACACATCTGGCTCGGCCCCAGGAGCGAGCTCGTCGGCACGGGCAAGAGCTTTATGCATTGGTACCTAACTAGCCGCCGAGCCCACGTGCAAGACCAATATTGGCATAAGGACGGCCCAGTCGAGATGCTCGACTGGGGCTATCCGAGCGGTGCTTGGGGATACCGGCGCGAGGCTTTTGAGGCGATGGGCGGACTCCTAGACGTCTGCCTCTTGAGCGCCGCCGATTATCACATGGCCACGGGCCACTTGGATCTCACAGATCTGCTTCTCACCGACAACGACTACACGCCGCAATACCGCGCGGCGCTGAAGGCGTGGAAAGATCGGGCGCGTGCGGCGATTGTCGAGGATATTGGGCTCGTCCCGGGCATCGTGTACCACCTCTGGCACGGGCCGCTGCAGTCGCGGCGCTACAGCACGCGAGCACATATTGATCCGCAACCGCTACGATCCGAATACCGATATCGTGCGGCGCCGGGACGGGCTGATCGAACTCGCCGGCAACAAGCCGAAACTGCGCGACGACATCCTCGCCTATTTCTCCGACCGCGACGAAGATTCGATGGATCTGTGAGACGTGGCTCAGGCGACCTTCATACGATCGATTTTTGCGGTTGAGCAGCGATGACTGATTTGCGGCGCACTGCTGTCATTGTGAAAGCCCGACCTCTGGCCGATCCCCGGCGACTTGCGGTGATCGAGGAGGCCCGAGGATGGTTGCGCACACCCTACCATCATATGGCACGCGTCAAGGGCGCTGGTGCCGATTGTCTGACATTGCTCGCCGAGGTCTACGAGCGAGCCGGAGTCATTGCACATGTCGAAGTGCCGTTTTACCCGCCGGATTGGAACCTGCATCGCGACGCCGAGCGCTATCTCAACGGCGTCACACAGTATGCCCGCGAGGTTCCCGCCGGCGATAACAATATCCTGGCACAGCCGGGTGACATCGCGGTGTTCAAATTCGGCCGATGTTTTGCCCACGGCGCAATTGTCGTTGAATGGCCGCGTCTGATCCATGCCTGGCACAATGCCGGGGTCGTCTATGCGGAAGCGACGCAAGGTCAGCTCGCGGGGCGGCCGGTGCGGATCTTCAACCCGTTCTGAGCAACCACCTAGGGCGTACCGATGGGCGGCATCCTCGGAGGGCGCACCAACGCCAAGCAGCAGAAGGCCGTCGGATCACTGCAGTTCCAGAGCTCGCAGCAAGGCGGCGTCATTCCACTCGTCTATGGCACGACGCGGCTGTCCGGCAACCTCCTCGACTATGACGACTTCAAGGCGACACCGGCGTCGAAGACCGGCGGCAAAGGCAAGGGCGGCGGTGGCGGCAAGGGGGGCGGGCAACAGTACACTTATTCAGCTTCGTTCATTATGGGACTGTGCCAGGGACCGATCACCGGCATCGGTACTGTCTGGTGGGATAAGAATATAGCGAGCTTGGCGGGCTTGTCCGGCCTGTCTTCGATCAATCTCGGCTCCGACGGCGAGGCAGCTGACCCCTTTTGGGTAACGACCCACCCGGCCAAGACGCTCAGCTATTCCGGGACGGCAAACTTCGCCTGCGCCAACTACCAACTCGGCAATACCGCGACCCTCCCGAATTTCTCGGTTGAAATCGAGGGTATCGAAGCGGGGTCTGGCGTCAACGGCTTCGACGCAAACCCGGCAGCGGTAGTCGCCGATTTTCTAACCAACACACGCTACGGCGCCGGGTTCCCGAGCGTCAACCTCGACCCGGCGATGCCCACGCTCGACGCGACCTCCTATCAAAGTTATTGCTTCGCTGCCGGCCTCTTCGTGTCGCCGATGCTCGACACCCAGCAGCCAGCACAACAATGTCTGGCCGATATTGCCAAGCTAACCAACAGTGCGATCGTCTGGTCCAACGGCCTACTTAAGATTATCCCCTATGGAGACCAACCGCTGACTGCTTCATACCAGCTCGTGAAGATCGCTGGCAGCGTGACGACCACCGGCGGCGATAGCATCAGTCTCGTTTTCAGTAGTCCCGGGTTGGCAGGCTCACCGATCACGGTGAGCTATACGACGACCGGCCAAGAGCAGACCTACGCGGCCGTCGGGGCCGGATTGGCGCAGGCAATGCTCAGCACTGCTGCGCTAGCGACATTTGGCCTCTGGGCTGGGGTCAGCCCGGACGGCCTGACAATTGCGATCCTGAACGCCAGCGCGCAAGTGACTTCCGTCACCACCAGCGGATCGGGTGGCGTGACTATCGCACTCGGCAGCACGGTTGGCCCTTATACCTACTCGCCGAACACGACGCCGATCTACAGCCTCGGAGAGGACGATTTCATCGTTCAGGAATCGAGCGTCGGAATCAATATCGGCGCTAGCCCAGGCGGCGCGGCCTTGCGGGCGGGCGCAACCCCGGTCACCGGCGGTTTCACCGATGATCCGGTGCATATCGTGCGCTCGACCCCGGCCGACGCCAACAACCACATTCAGCTGCAGTGCAAGGACCGGGGCAATAGCTACAATTCGCACATCGTAGAGACCTTCGACCAATCCGCCGCCGATCTTTATGGTATCCGGCGCGACACCTCGCTAAAGGCCGACATGATTGTCGACCCTTACTTGACCGGTACGGTGGTCGCTCAGCTGGGGTTGCAGCGTTCGCTGCTGTTCCGCAATACCTATACCTTCAAGCTTGGCTGGAGATATTGTCTGCTCGAGCCGATGGACCTCGTCCAAATCAGCGATGCGAGGCTTGGCGTCTCTGCCTTGTCAGTACGCATCACTGCCGTCGAGGAGGACAACGAAGGAACTTTGACGATCACTGCCGAGGATTTCTTTGGCGGCTACTCGACTGCCGTATTGTACAGCAGACAGAGCACCTCCGGGTATACGCCGAATTGGGCTAAAGGCCCCGGTGACGTCAACATGCCGCTGATCTTTGAGCCGCCGGCCGCATTGTTGTCGGGCGATCTCGAGATTTGGGTGGCGCTGTCGGGCGGCTTGAACTGGGGCGGCGCCCAGGTGTGGATCTCGAGCGACGGGAGCTCCTATGCCTATGCCGGAGTGATCCCGGGTCCGGCGACACAAGGGGGCCTGACCGCTGCCTTGCCTAGCTATGGCGGGAGCGAGCCGGATACGATCAACACGCTTTCTGTCGACTTGACGGAGAGCCACGGCGAGTTGCTTTCGGTCTCGGCCGGTGATGCAGCGAATCTCGTTACGCTGTGCTATGTCGGGGGCGAGCTATTGGCATACCAAACCGCAACCCTCACGACTGCCTACCATTACAGCGTAGCGACACTGTATCGTGGCGCTTATGGCAGCACGATTGGCAGCCATTTGCCGGGTGCACAATTCGCCAGACTAGATCAGGCGATCGGTCGATTTCCGTATCCTTCAACCCTCATCGGCCAGTCCATCTTCCTGAAGTTTCCGTCCGCCAACATCGTCGGCGGCGGGGCGCAGAGTCTCGCTTCAGTGCCCGCCTATACATATACGGTCACCGGGTCCGGGAAGGCGTCGGTCGCGACGACGGTCAGTGGTTCCTCCGCCGGCTCCCTGACGGCCAATCTCGTTATCCAGCGCTATGTTTTTGCCGGCACCGTTATGTTCCCGGCCGGGCTGACCGGCAGCCAAGGGACAGCCGGCGTTGCCGCTACAGCGACGGCGACGTACCACATCACGAAGAACGGCGCGAACGTCGGAACGATGGTCTTTGGGGCCGGTACGACCATTGCGACCTTCAGCATGACTTCCGCGACGGCTTTTATGGCGGGCGACATTTTGACGGTGGTCGCGCCGGCAGTGCCGGACGCGACATTAGCCAACCTCGCCTGGGCTCTTGTCGGATCGCAGTGACCGAACCAATCTTTCGGAATTACTCACCAACAGGCAACGAGAGGCACCTTTGAAACTTGAATCGTGGCACAGCAGCGAAGACAAGCGTCGCTGGAAGATCGTCCGTACCGACAACTACGCCGACGTCCCCGGTGAGATCGTCACCGCCGACGAGACCACCGGCGAGTGCAGCCTGCATGTCGGCGGCGAGACCAAGACGCTGAGCTTCGGTCCGGGCGGAATCAGGATCGTCGGGCGGGCAAGATGATCGACGACAAGCGACTATGGCCGAGGTTCAGTCCGGAAATCAATTTCGGGCATCTGCTGCAGGCCGCCGTCATCTTGGTGACCATCGGCGGCGGAGCGCTCACAAGCTATTTGAGCCTCCGCTCGGATATCCAACAGGTTCGGTCTGATCTCACGGTCAAAGTCAGCGAACATGAGGTACGACTCGCCACAATGGAGCACGCAAGCGAAGATCAGCGCAAAGAGGTGCGCGAATTCCAGGGTGAGATGCGTTCGGCGATCTCTCACGTGACCGACATACTGAACGATGTGCGGATCCAGCTCGGACGCGGGTTGCACCCCACAGCTAATGAGAAATAAGCGAGCCGAGGCGCTTCTCGCTTGATCGTGCGGTAGGCTCTGGTCATCGTGCGGTGAGGTGACGGGAGCACTTGCATGACTTTAAGGACGGGGATGAGGGTTGCGGCATTGGCCGCGCTGTTGGTCATATCGGGCTGCGGTAGCACGCGCTCGACGGCCAGCCAATGCCCCAAACCCGTCGATTACGACGAGGCCACTCTAAAAAAGATTTCCGAGGCATTGCGGGCGCTGCCGCCCGATAACGTCCTCCGTCAGGCGATGGAGGATTACGAGAACGAGCGCGACGACCTCCGATTCGTTCATTTCTGCAAGTGATCCCGATGCCGGCTGAGATGTTTGCGGCGGCTCACCCCGGTCGAATTAAGGTCAATAGGTGGCGGCCCAGCACTAGACACGCCGCCAGGCAAATGATCATCAGCGGGATGTAATTGGGCTTGCCCGGCCGATAGGGCAGGCGATCGAGCACGATGGCAACGATGAGCAGTACCGTGCAGGCGCCAAGGGCGACGATCGTCTCGGTCAGGTCCATGCAGGGTTACAAACGAAGCTCCGGCCGCGAACATTATGTGGCGGACACGAGACTTGAACCTGCGCTCCGCGACACCATCACCCTCGCCAAACGCGGTCCGGCCGGCCTAGACTTCGGCATCGAAGTTGAGTCGAGCCGACATGCCCGAAGAGTTCTACCGCATCAAGCGCCTCCCGCCCTACGTCTTCACCGAAGTCAACGCGCTGAAAGCCACAGCGCGCGCCGCGGGGCGCGACGTCATCGATCTCGGCATGGGGAACCCCGATGGGGCGACACCGCCGCACATTGTCGCCAAGCTCGTCGAGGCGGTGCAGAACCCGAGAACTCACGGCTATTCGGTATCGCGCGGCATTACCGGTCTGCGCCGCGCCTGCTCTGCTTATTACGCTCGCCGCTTCGCGGTCGAACTCGACCCGGAAAGCGAAGTCCTAGTCACCCTCGGCTCAAAGGAAGGCCTAGCCAATCTCGCCCAGGCCATCACCGCGCCGGGCGACATCGTGCTGGTCCCGAACCCGTGCTATCCGATCCATGCCTTCGGGTTCATCATGGCGGGCGCTTCGGTGCGTCATGTGCCGGTCGGTCCGCAAATCGATTTTATCGCCGAGCTCAAGAAGGCCGTCCAGCACAGCATCCCGCCGCCGCTCGCGATCGTCCTCAACTTCCCCGCCAACCCGACCGCCCAAACCGTCGATCTCGATTTTTACGGCGAGATCGTCGCGTTCTGCCGACGGCACAACATAATTGTGCTGTCCGATCTCGCCTACGCCGAGATCTATTTCGACGACAAGCCCCCGCCCTCGATCCTCGAGTTCCCCGGTGCGCGCGACATTGCGGTCGAGTTCACTTCCCTCAGCAAGACTTATTCGATGGCAGGCTGGCGCATCGGCTTCGCGGTCGGTAACGAGCGGCTGATCGCGGCATTGGCGCGGGTTAAATCATACCTCGATTACGGCGCATTTACGCCGATCCAGGTCGCGGCCACCGCGGCGCTGAATGGCCCGCAAGACTGCATCGCCGAGATCCGCGAGCGCTACCGCGCCCGGCGCGACGTGCTGGTCGACGGACTCCGGCAAGCCGGCTGGCAAATTCCCGAACCCGAAGCAACGATGTTCGCGTGGGCACCAATTCCGCCGGCTTTTCAGGGAATCGGGAGCTTTGCTTTCTCGAAATTGTTGCTCGAGCAAGCCAACGTCGCGGTGTCGCCGGGGATCGGGTTTGGCGAGTACGGCGAGGGCTTTGTCCGCATCGCTCTTGTTGAGAACCGCCAGCGCCTGCGCCAGGCGACACGCAATATCAAGGCGTTCCTCTCGGGCCGCAACGACGTCCCCGAACTGCGCCGCGAGGAGCGCCGGCTCGCTGCGGCTGTGTCCTGAGCAGCTTCGCCGGTTTCTGCCGATCGCTCGTTCCGGTAGCTCGGGTTTGACTTCACCAAGCCTGCTCCCTATGTTCCGGGCTCGCCGAGGGACATGGGCATGAAGATCGTCAATTCGCTGAAGTCGCTGAAGAAACGTGACAAAAACTGCCGCATCGTGCGGCGCAAAGGGCGCGTTTTTATTATTAACAAAGCCAATCCGCGGTATAAGGCGCGCCAGGGCTGAGCCCAGCCTTTCCCGCGGCCGGGGACCCCTGCGATGCAGATGCCGTCGCCGGATGATGCGGTGTTGCGGCGCCGCGGCGAAATCGTCGAGGCATTGCGGCGGATCGTTCCGGGCGAAGGCGTCATCGTTACCGAGGCCGAACGCCGGGCCTATGAGAGCGACGGGCTAACCGCCTACCATCAATTGCCGATGGTCGTGGTGCTGCCATCGAGCGTCGAGCAGGTCTCGGCGGTGCTGCGCTATTGCCAGGAGAACGGCGTCAAAGTGGTACCGCGCGGCGCCGGCACCTCGCTTTCCGGCGGCGCGCTGCCGCTGGCCGACGGCGTGCTGCTTGGGATGGCCAAGTTCAATCGGATCCTTGAGATCGATTACGCCAACCGCTGCGTCGTCGCCCAACCGGGCGTCACCAATCTGGCGATCACCCAGGCCGTCGATAGGGCCGGCTTTTATTACGCGCCGGACCCTTCGAGCCAGATCGCCTGCACGATCGGTGGCAACGTCGCCGAGAATTCCGGCGGTGTGCACTGCCTCAAATACGGGGTGACAACGAACAACCTCATCGGCCTGGAGATCCTGCTGATGGACGGCGAAGTGGTCCGACTTGGCGGCAAGCACCTCGACGCCTCTGGCTACGACCTGCTCGGCGTGCTGACCGGATCCGAAGGGCTGCTCGGGGTCGTCACTGAGGTCGTTTTGCGCATTCTGCCAAAGCCGACAACGGCGCGAGTGCTACTGGTCGGCTTTGCCACGACCGAGGACGCCGGAGAGTGTGTCGCCGCGGTGATCGCCGCAGGCATCATCCCGGGCGGCATGGAGATGATGGACCGGCCGGCAATCCACGCCGCCGAGGCCTTTGTCAACGCCGGCTACCCGCTCGACGTAGAGGCGTTGCTGATTGTCGAGCTCGACGGCTCGCCAGCGGAAGTCGAGCATCTCACCAACCGGGTCTCGTCGATCGCCCGTGAACATCACGCTACGGAAATCCGGTTGAGCCGCGACGAGGCCGAGCGGCTCGCCTTCTGGTCGGGGCGCAAGGCCGCCTTCCCAGCCGTCGGGCAGATCTCACCCGATTACTATTGCATGGACGGCACGATCCCGCGTGGGCGGTTGGCCGAAGTCTTGAGCCGGATCCGGGCGCTCTCGAACCAGCACGGGCTCGCGGTGGCGAATGTCTTTCATGCCGGCGACGGCAACCTTCACCCGCTCGTGCTTTACGATGCGAACCAGCCTGGCGAGATCGAGCGGGCGGAAGCCTTTGGCACCGATATCCTCAGACTCTGTGTCGAAGTGGGCGGCGTGCTGACCGGCGAGCACGGGGTCGGCGTCGAGAAGCGCGACCTGATGGGGACGATCTTCGACGAGAGCGACCTGGCGCACCAGCAACGGCTGAAATGCGCGTTCGATCCGGACGGCCTGCTCAATCCGGGCAAAGTGTTTCCGCAGTTGCACCGCTGCGCCGAGCTCGGCCGCCTTCACGTCCACGCTGGCCGCCTGCCCTTCCCCGACCTGCCGCGGTTTTGACGAGGATTATCGCCCTCATCCGTCGCCAGGCAGCCGAGCGGAGCTGAGCCGATGCGGACCGACTTCACGGCCGAGCAACTCGCCGATCCGGACATAGCAGCGTCCGAAAAAGTACTGCGGAACTGCACCCATTGCGGGTTCTGCACTGCGACCTGCCCGACCTATGTCCTTCTCGGCGACGAGCTCGACAGCCCACGTGGCCGCATCTACCTGATCAAAGACATGCTGGCGCACGGGCGGGTCACCGCCGATACCGTCAAACATATCGACCGGTGCCTCTCCTGCCTCGCGTGTATGACAACCTGTCCGTCCGGCGTCAATTACATGCACCTCGTCGACCACGCGCGACGCTGGATCGAAGCGCACTACCGCCGGCGGTGGAACGAGCGCGCGCGGCGTATGTTTCTCGCCACGGTCCTGGCGCGGCCGCCGCTGTTCCGCTTCGCGCTGCATTGCGCCGCCGTGACCAAGCCGCTTTCGCGTGTCCTGCCGCGTCGGCTCACGCCGCTGTTCGGGCTGGCGCCCCCCTCCGTGCCGCCCGCATCGCCGACCGATCGCCCGAGCGTCTTCGCGGCGGCTGATGATCGGCGCATGCGGGTCGCATTATTGCTGGGTTGCGCCCAAAGGGTTCTGGCGCCGGAGATCAACGAAGCGACGATCCGGCTGCTGACCCGCCATGGTTGCGAAGTCGTGGTCGCCCGCGGCAGCGGCTGCTGTGGTTCGCTCGCTCATCATCTCGGTCAGGAAACGCCCGCACTTGGTTTTGCGCGCGCCAATATCGATGCGTGGGAACGCGAGCGTCTCGGCGGCGGTCTCGACGCGATCGCGATCAACGCGTCGGGCTGCGGCACCACGGTCAAGGACTACGGCTTTATGCTGCGCGAGGATGCGGCCTACGCCGCAAAGGCTGCGCGGATCGCCGCTCTCGCCCACGATGTCACCGAGGTGATCGAGACGCTTGGGCTCTCTCCATCGGAGCTGTCCGCCGACGCGATGCAACGCCGGGTGGCCTATCACTCCGCGTGCTCGATGCAGCACGGGCAGCGCCTGCATGCGGGACCCAAGGCGCTGCTTGCCGCGGCGGGCTTCGACGTGCTGGACGTACCGGAAGGACATCTCTGCTGTGGTTCAGCCGGAACCTACAACCTGCTGCAGCCGGACATCGCCACAGCCTTGCGCAACCGTAAGCTCGCCAACATCGCTACCACAAGGCCCGATCTCGTCGCGACCGGGAACATCGGCTGCATCACCCAGCTTGCTGGCGGTTGCGAGGTGCCGGTCGTGCACACGGTCGAACTCCTCGACTGGGCCACCGGAGGGCCGGCACCCAAAGGTTTGGCAACCGATTAGCGTTCGGCGGCGTAGCGGCGGGCGATCGCCGGTATCAGCATCGACAGCACGAGCGCCGCAAGGCCGATCACGGTTGGCTCGACCCAGCTCGCCCCGCCCAGTATCAGACGCTCTCCGGCCGCGCCGAGGCCGACATAGGCAACCGTCATCGGCAATTGGCCGAGCAATGAGCCGAGCGCGTAGACACCGAGCGACAGACGTGTCAGCCCGAGCGCGTAATTGGCCAGACTGTGCGGTATGATCGGGATCAGCCGCAACATCGCGACCGCGCGCCAGCCGCCCCGCTCGATCTTGTCGGCGAGGGATCCGAGGCGACATAGATCGATCAGGCCCGAATTGATGTATCGCGCCACCAGAAACCCTGCCACCGCGCCGGCGACGCTGCCCAAGGCGGCCCAGACGATCCCCCATCCGATACCGAACAGCAGCCCAGCGACGATCGCCAGCAATGTGCGTGGAATGAACAGCAAGCTCGCCGCGATATGGACGGCGAGAAACCCGACGAGCGCTGCCGGGTGGCGATCGATCGCTGCGGTAATTGTCGTCGGGTCGAGAACCGCTCGCCAGCGCCAGACCGATGCGGACCCAATCGCGAGCAAACCGAGCACGACCAGCCGCGCCGCTCGGCGAAGGCTGGGGATCGGTAGGTCAAGAGCCGCCGCCGGCCTGTCTTTTGTTGTCACCGCAGCGTCGAGACCACGCGAAGGGGCGCGGTGGCGTCGTCGTGCCGGACCATATCGTTCAAAAGGCGCGGACGCGTGGTACGGCGCTGCAGCCACATGACTCCTAGAATATCGACGATACCGACCCCCAAGCGGTCGGAAATGCCGTATTTCGACTTCCCCGAACGCCGCGGCCGATGGTTGACCGGCACCGATCGGACCGTTCCGCCTTCGCGCAGGACTAGCGCCGGCAGAAAGCGGTGCATGTGGTCGAAATAGGGGAGTTTCAGGAATAGCGCACGCGGGAAGAGCTTGAGACCGCAGCCGGTATCTGGGGTGCGGTCGCCGAGAAGCCGGCCACGGATCGCGTTGGCGACAGCCGAGGCCCAGCGTTTTGATCGGCCGTCTCGCCGCTCTTCACGGCAACCGGCGATCATCAACGCCGGTTCTTCGGGTGCGTGTCGAAGCAAACGCCACAATTTGGGGATGTCCGCCGGGTCGTTCTGCCCGTCGCCATCGAGCGTTGCAATCCACGCCGCCTGCGCCGCCCGCACCCCGGTGCGGATCGCAGCACTTTGCCCACAATTGCGCGTATGGCGCAGCAACCGCACTTGCGGCGTTTTGGCGGCGAGCCGCGAGATCTCGGCCGCCGTCGCATCGCTGCTGCCGTCATCCACGTAAAGGATTTCATACTCAACCAGGCCATCGAGCGCCGCACCGATCTCGCCCGTGAGCGAGGCGATGTTTTCCGCCTCGTTCTTAACCGGGATGACGACTGAAAGATCCATGAGCCACGAGATGTAGCACTGTTTGAGAGCATGAACAAATCGCGGGAGGCCCGTGCAATGATAACCAAATACGCGAGCGCAGTCCTGCTTTTTTCCTGCAGATGCAGGCGGAGCAGGTCCAGCCTAATGGCCTTTCATTCCGCGTAAATCGCCAAATTCAGCGGTCGATCCAGGCGACCCTGAGGATATTCGTGGCGCCGGGGGTTCCAAACGGGACACCGGCGGTGATAACGACCCGCTGGCCAACCTCCGCGACTTTCTCGCGGTGGGCGATTCGCACCGCCTTTTGCACCATGTCGGCAAAGCTTTTGACGTCGCTGGTGTGCACGCAGTGCGCGCCCCACAGCACCGCCAGCCGCCGTGCCGTGGCAAGGTTCGACGTCAGCACTAGGATCGGGGCCTCCGGACGCTCGCGCGCTGCGCGAAGAGCGGTCGCACCCGAGGTCGTGTAAGAGACGATCGCCGCCGCGCCCACCAGATGCGCGACCTGGCAGGCCGCGGCGCTAATCGCATCTGAAGCGGTGTGTTCGTGCTCGATCCGCGTACTCTCAAGCGTCGAGTAGTAGAGTGGATCTTCCTGCACTCGGCATGCGATGCGGTTCATCATCGCGACCGACTCGACCGGATAGCGTCCAGCGGCGGTCTCGGCCGAGAGCATGACCGCGTCGGCTCCCTCGTAGACCGCGGTCGCGACATCCGACGCCTCCGCGCGGGTCGGTGTCGGCGCTGTAATCATTGATTCGAGCATCTGCGTCGCCACGACAACTGGCTTACCGGCCGCTCGGCAGGCGTGAACCACTTGCTTTTGCACGCTCGGCACATCTTCCGGAGGCATCTCGACGCCAAGGTCGCCGCGCGCGACCATCAGCCCATCGGCGAGCTCGATGATCTCATGGAGGTGCCTGATGGCCGACGGCTTTTCGAGCTTGACCATGACACCGGCGCGGCGGGCGACCAGTTTGCGGCCTTCGGCGACGTCGTCGGGACGCTGGACGAACGAGAAGGCAATCCAATCAGCCCCTTGCTCGAGCGCAAAAGAAAGATCCGCCCGGTCTTTTTCGGTGATTGCCGACAGTGGCAGCACCGCATTGGGCACATTAACGCCCTTGCGATCGGATAAGGTGCCGCCAACCAGGCATCGCGTGTCGGCAAAACTGCTGCCGCAGATCTCGACCTCGAGGCGTACTTTGCCGTCGTCGAGGAGAAGCTCGGTCCCCGGCTGAAGCGCCGCGAAGATCTCCGGATGCGGCAATGGTGCCCGGTGTTCGTCCCCGGCCTGACGATCGAGGTCGAGATGGAAGGGAGCGCCCGCTGAGAGCTCGATCGGCCCTTCGGCAAAGGTCCCCAAGCGGAGTTTTGGTCCCTGCAGGTCCGCGAGAATGCCGATTGGCCGCCCGGTCGCATTCTCTACCCGTCGGATCGCTTCAAACCGGGCGCGATGGTCGTCATGTGTGCCATGGCTGAAGTTGAGCCGGAACACGTCGACGCCCGCCTCGAATAGCTCGCGGATCCTGTCGGGGGCCGAACTCGAAGGCCCCAATGTCGCGACGATCTTGGCGCTGCGCCGGCGTCGCATATCGATGTTTCTGCCCAAACTCATCTTAAGAAAGAACCAGGACAGCTCGGAAGTCGTTGACGTTGGTCAGGGTTGGACCAGTCATGACCAAATCGTCGAGAGCGGCAAAAAATCCATAACCGTCATTATGAACTAGTGCGGCCTGTGCCGAGATGCCACGGGCCGCAGCACGTGCCAGGCTGTCCGGATAGACAATCGCCCCGGCATTATCTTCTGTTCCGTCGATACCATCGGTGTCGCAGGCGAGTGCCGAGATGCCGTCGGCGCCCGAGAGCGCTACAGCGAGGGAGAGCAGAAACTCGACATTACGGCCGCCCCGGCCCGTACCGGTAACCGTGACGGTCGTCTCACCGCCCGACAGGAGAACGGCGGGTGGCGAAATGAGACGGTCGCCCACTCGGAATTTCCCGGCGTGGATTTGAAGTGCGATCGCCGCATGCACGAGGCCGACCTGACGCGCTTCACCCTCGATCCGGTCACTGAGCACGATCGGCACGATATTCTGTTGCAACGCAACTTCGGCTGCAGACTGCAGCGATCCTTGCGGGCTCGCAACGAGATAGAACTCCGCCCGGTCAAAGATCGCATCGCCAGGTTTGGGTGTCTCATCTTGCTGCGCGGAGAGATGCGACACTATGCCCTTCGGTGCGGCGATGCGGTATTTCTCGAGCACGGCACTGGCGTCCGCGAAGGTGGTGAGGTCGGGCACCGTTGGTCCGGAGGCGATAACCGACGGGTCATCGCCGGGCACATCGGATATTGCCAGGGTGACGATCCGCGCGGGCGCTGCGGCGGCCGCGAGCCTGCCCCCCTTGATGGCCGAAAGATGCTTACGGACCGTATTGATCTCGGTGATCGTTGCACCCGAGCGCAGAAGCGCACGGGTTACCGCCTGCTTGTCGACTAGGGTCAGGCCGGGAGCCGGGAGGGAGAGCAGAGCAGAGCCGCCGCCCGACGCGAGGAAGACAAGCTGATCGTCAGGACCCAAGCTGTGAGTCAAGTCCAGGATGCGGCGAGCCGCCTGTCCGCCGGCGGCGTCGGGGACAGGGTGACTTGCCTCGACGACCTCGACTTGCCGACATGGGATCGCATGACGATAGCGGGTAATCACAAGACCTTCGAGAGGTCCTGACCACGCGGTCTCGAACGCGCGCGCCATCGCCGCCGACGCTTTCCCGGCACCGACCAGCACCGTGCGCCCAGGGACCGGCGCGGGAATTCGCCGCTCAAGCGACTGAGCGGGGTCGGCAGCAGCGAGGGCCGCGTCGAACAAGGCTTTTAGGATCGCTCCAGCGGCCGTTCTGTCGCAGTCGGTCAAATTGCTATTCCGTCTTGCCAAGCCCGCCGCCATTTCATATCGAGCGCCCCGGAAATACCAGCGCACGATCCGCCGGGATAGTCAGCGCTTGTGCGGAGGAGATACTGCGTGACGTCCTTCGGCCGCCGGAGCGCCATGCCCGTGGCGCTGACAATGTCGTTGCTTCTAGTGGCAGCGCCAAGCCGAGCGGACATGCCGGAAGGCACACCCTTTTCAGAGGTCTTTGCTCAGCTGGCGACAAGGCTTGTTGGGGTCGTTGTCAACGTTTCGACCACCCAGGCGACCGCATCGCCCACTCTCAAAGGCGGACCGGAGGCACAATTGCCGGCCCCGGGCGCACCGCTCGACGAGTTGTTTCGCGACTTTTTCGGTGAAAAGGGGGCGCCGGGTGGCACCACCCCCTCGGTGCCAAGGGCCGCCTCGCTCGGCTCCGGGTTCATCATCGATCCGTCCGGCCTTATTGTTACCAACAACCACGTGATCGCCAACGCCGAGCAGATCACCGTGACCTTATCCGACGACTCGACCTTGCAGGCCGAGGTCATCGGCCGCGACGCCGTGAGCGACCTCGCGCTGCTCAAGGTCGAACCAAAGGCACCGCTGACAGCAGCGAACTGGGGAGATTCGACCAAGACGCGGGTAGGGGACTGGGTGCTCGCGATCGGCAACCCCTTTGGCCTTGGCGGTACCGTGACCTCGGGCATCATATCGGCTACGGCGCGCGATATTCACTCCGGCCCATACGATGATTTTTTGCAGACCGACGCGTCGATCAACCGCGGCAATTCCGGTGGACCGATGTTTAACCTCGCCGGCGAGGTGATCGGCATCAACACGGCTATTTTTTCGCCTTCGGGCGGTTCGATCGGCATTGGCTTTGCGATCCCGTCGGCTTCCGCGCGCCCGATCATCGATCAGCTAAAAGCGACCGGCAAAGTTGAACGGGGCTGGATTGGCGCACGCATCCAACCGGTCACCGATGACATTGCCGAGGCGGTCGGTCTCGACAAAAGTCGCGGTGCGATGATCGGTGCGGTCGATCCGGGAAGCCCGGCAGCGCAAGCAAAGCTACAGCCCGGAGACGTGATCCTCGCCTTTGATGGCAAGCCGATCGACCGTAGCCGGCAACTGCCTCGCCTCGTCGCCGACACTGCCCCCGATGCGTTGGTCAAGCTGTCGATGTGGCGAGACGGAAAAGAGCAGGAAGTAGAGCTCAAAGTCGCAGCTTTGAACCCGAACCGGCCGGCGCCGCCGCCGCCCGAACCCGAAAAGCCGAAACCGCCACCGAGCATTGATGCCTTTGGCCTCAAGCTTGCCAAATTGACGACCGAGGTGCGCAAACAGTTCTCGTTGCCCGAAGCGGAAAAGGGCGTTGTAATCACTGAAGTCCCGCAAAATAGTCCTGGAGCGGCACAAGGGTTGCGCCCTGGCGATCTCATCATAGCCATCGGTCACGAGCCGATTGGATCGCTGGAAGAAGTGCAACAGAAGGTCGCTGCCGCCAAGAAGAACGGGCACAAGAACGCGCTCGTACGAGTAGAGCGAGAGGGCAACACCCGCTTCATCGCCCTGCCCTTCGAGGCAGGGTGACGAAGGTAACTTAGTCTCTATTCGGCGGCGAGGGCGTGTAGCGGCGCCGAGCGGAACCGGGCGACGAGCACCTCTTCTCGCGCTTTAACCCGCGCAAGATTGGCCTCCTTGACATGGCCAAAACCGCGGATCTCGGCTGGCAAACTCGCGAGTTCGACAGCGACTTCATGATTGGCCGGCGAGAGGTGGTCGAGAATTTCGTCAGCCAACGCTTCGTATTTACCTATTAGGCGACGTTCGAGCCGCCGCTCTTCGCTACGGCCGAAAATGTCGAGCGGAGTACCGCGCAAACCACGCAACCGCGCCAGCAGGCGGAAGACCGAGAACATCCACGGCCCAAAGCTGCGCTTGCGGAGATGCCCCGTCTTGGGGTCTCGCTCGCCGAGCAGTGGCGGCGCCAGGTGGAAATGTAGTTTGTAGGGACCTTCAAAACGGTCCGCTAAGCGTTTCAGAAAGTCGGTTTCCGTGTAAAGCCGGGCGACTTCGTATTCATCCTTGTACGCCATGAGCTTAAAAAGTGAGCGAGCGACCGATTCCGTCAGTCTGCTCTCTCCAGGCAGACATGCAGTCTCGGCCTGGCGCATTCGCTCAACCCGAGCCGCATAACGTCCCGCGTAGGCGGCGTTTTGATAATCCGTCAGGAAGGTGACCCTCCGGCTGATTACTTCGTCCAGAGTTTCCGACAAGTGGTGGCTCGGTGGAACAGCGGCGTGGGGAGTCGCTCGGGCTCGAACGAGGTCCGGATCGACCGCGGCGCGCCGTCCCCACCGAAAAGCGCCGCGGTTGAAGTCTACTACAACGCCGTTCAGGGTGATGGCCCGCTCAATGGCTTCGGCCGAGAGTGGCACCAAGCCGCGCTGATAGGCAAAGCCCAGCATGAAAAGATTGCTCGCGATCGAATCGCCGAGCAACCCGGTGGCGAGATCGGTCGCATTGAGAAATTCGACATTCTCCTCGCCGGCTGCCTCGGAGATGCTTCTCTGCAGCGCACCGCTCGGAAATGTCAGGTCGGGGTTCCCGGTAAAATCGCCGGTAATCGTCTCGTGACTGTTGATGACTGCGCGGCTATGCCCGATCTCCAGCTTCGACAAGGCATCCTGGGTCGCCGAGACGACGAGGTCACAACCGAGGAGCAGGCTCGCGCCGCCGGCAGCGATGCGCACGGCGTGGATCTCATCAGACCTGCGCGCGATTCGGATGTGGCTATAGACCGCGCCGCCCTTTTGAGCAAGACCGGTCATGTCCAGTACAGTACAGCCCTTTTCTTCGAGATGCGCCGCCATGCCGAGCAGCGCTCCGATAGTCACGACACCGGTTCCGCCGACACCGGTGACGAGAACGCCATAGGGTTCGTCGAGAGAGGGATGGGCGGGTTCGGGTAGCGGTGGCAGCCCGGCCTCGCCGAGATCGCCCGCTTGGCGCTTCTTCAGTCCGCCGCCGTGCACGGTGACAAAGCTCGGACAAAATCCTTCGACGCAGGAATAATCCTTATTGCAACTTGACTGATCGATTGCGCGCTTACGCCCAAACTCGGTTTCGACCGGTACCACGGAAAGACAATTCGAGGTTTTAGAGCAGTCCCCACAGCCCTCGCAGACGAGGTCATTTATAAACACGCGTTTGGATGGGTCCGGGAAGCGGCCCCGCTTGCGACGGCGGCGCTTCTCGGCGGCACATGTCTGGTCATAGACGATCGCGGTGACACCGGCGATTTCTCGTAGGTCGCGCTGCACGGCATCAAGATCATCGCGGTGGCGCAACGTCGCCCCGGAGGCAAAATCCGCGGTCGGGGCGTATTTGTCCGGCTCGTCCGTTACAACGACAATGCGCCGGACCCCTTCGGCAGCCAGTTGCCGGGTCAGCGCCGGAACGGTCAAACCGCCGTCGATCGGTTGCCCGCCAGTCATCGCTACGGCGTCGTTAAACAGCAACTTGTAGGTGATGTTCACTTTGGCGGCGACCGCCCCACGGATCGCCAATACGCCCGAGTGCGTATAGGTGCCGTCGCCGAGATTGGCGAAGACGTGGGGGGTCTCAGTGAATGGCGCCTGGCCGATCCACGGCGCGCCTTCACCACCCATCTGCGTGAAGGTCGCAGTCGACCGGTCCATGAATTGCGCCAGGTAATGGCAACCAATGCCGGCGAGCGCGCGGCTGCCGTCCGGCACCTTCGTCGATGTGTTGTGGGGACAGCCCGAGCAGAAATACGGCGTGCGGGTGAACGGGACCACATTACCGCCAAGCTGGCGTTCCTTCGCTTCGAGAAAGGCAATACGTTCGGCAATACGCGGCGAGGTGTAGAAACGGGCGATGCGCTGGGCGATGACCCGCGCGATCTGGGCAGGCGTCAACTCTCCGTTCGAAGGCAGAATCCAGTTTCGGTTTTCGTCGAACTTCCCGATAACGCGCGGCCGCACGTCTTCACGCCAGTTATACAGCTGCTCTTTGAACTGGTTTTCGATGACCGCGCGCTTCTCTTCGACCACGAGGATCTCTTCGAGCCCCTCGGCAAAGTGCCGGATGCCCTCGCGCTCGAGCGGCCAGGACATCGCCACCTTATAGAGACGCATGCCAATCTCGGCGGCATGGGCGTCGTCGATCCCGAGATCGTCAAGCGCCTGACGAACGTCGAGATAGGATTTCCCGGTCGTGACAATGCCAAAGCGCGGCCGTGGGCTGTCGATGACGATGCGGTCGAGGCGGCTTGCGCGGGCGAACGCGAGTGCAGCGTAAAGCTTGTATTTGTGGAGCCGATATTCCTGGTCGAGAGGCTGGTCAGGCCAGCGGATATTGAGACCCCCCGGCGGCATCTCGAAGTCGTCGGGCGGGACGATCTCGATCCGATCCGGGCCGATCTCGACCGAGGCGGAGCTATCGATCGTCTCGGCGATTGTCTTGAAGGCGATCCAGCAGCCTGAATAGCGCGACATCGCCCAGCCATAGAGGCCGAGGTCGAGCAGCTCCTGGACCCCCGACGGGTTCAACACCGGGATGCCCGCATCCATAAAGGCGTATTCCGATTGGTGCGGCAAAGTCGAGGATTTGCAGGTGTGATCGTCGCCGGCCAGCAACAGCACGCCGCCATGCGGTGCCGATCCGGCAGAATTACCGTGCTTTAAGGCATCGCCGCTGCGATCGACGCCTGGTCCCTTGGCGTACCACATGGCAAAGACGCCGTCATATTTGGAGCCGGGGAATAAATTGATCTGTTGACTCCCCCATACCGAGGTCGCGCCAAGCTCCTCGTTGATCGCCGGTTGGAAGTGGATACAACTTTTCTCGAGAAAGCGGCGCGCACGCCACAGGGCCTGATCGATCCCGCCCAATGGGGAGCCGCGATAGCCTGAGATAAAACAGGCCGTATTGAGCCCCGCAGCGATGTCGCGTTGCCGCTGCATCATCGGTAAGCGCACCAAAGCCTGGGTGCCGGTGAGGTAAATCCGGCCCTGGTCGAGAACGTATTTGTCGTCGAGCGTGACCGCCGCCAGTGCCATCACGACCTCCAACTCGCCATCTTCATTCGAGAAAAGTGGGGTTTGGCGAATGGTTGCTCAATGACGAGACGACCCGCGTCGAGGAAAGGCACGACCCCGCCCTCCAGATCCCCGTTGCCGCAAACCCCGGCGGGGAGTAATGCTTGAGGTTTCGGCACAGTCTTCAAATTCGGCCACGCCATGTCCGCACTCGCCCTTCGACGTGAGGCCATCGATACCTCCCTACTCACCGAACTGCGCCAACTCTTAGGTGACCGTCTCTCGACCGCAAGCGCTGTCTGCGCCCAGCACGGCAAAGACGAGTCCTATCATGCGCCGCATTCTCCGGACGCGGTCGCCTTTGCTCGCAGCGCCCAGGAAGTCGCGGCCATCGTCAGGCTCTGCTCTAACTATAAGACTCCAGTCATCGCCTTTGGGACGGGGACATCGCTCGAGGGTCATGTTGCCGCGCTTGCGGGCGGGGTTTGCATCGACTTGACCCAGATGGATCGAATTCTGCGGGTCAACGCTGAAGATCTCGATGCGGTTGTCGAAGCCGGGGTCACAAGAAAGCAGCTCAACGAGCATTTGCGCGACACCGGCCTGTTCTTTCCAATCGATCCGGGGGCCGATGCATCGCTTGGCGGCATGGCTGCGACACGCGCCTCGGGGACCAACGCGGTGCGCTACGGGACGATGCGCGAAAATGTGCTCTCGCTAACCGTTGTGCTGGCCGACGGACGCGTCATCCGGACAGCCCGCCGGGCTCGCAAGTCGGCGGCCGGATACGATCTGACCCGCCTTTTTATCGGCTCGGAAGGTACGCTCGGTATCATTACCGAGGTGACGGTTAGACTTTACGGCATTCCGGAGGCGATTTCTGCCGCGGTTTGCGCTTTCCCGACTATTGAGGATGCTGTCAATACCGTCATCCTGACGATCCAGAATGGCGTTCCGGTCGCTCGCATCGAGCTGCTCGACGAGGCGCAGATGGCTGCGACCAACAAATATTCGAAACTGAACCACAAAGTCGCCCCTACCCTGTTCTTCGAGTTCCATGGCACGACGGCGGGGGTCGCCGAACAGGCAGAAACGGTCAAATCAATCGCCGCTGACTACGGCGGCAACGATTTCCGGTGGGCAACGACACCCGAAGAGCGCTCAAAGCTCTGGCAGGCGCGGCACGACGCTTATTACGCCGCCCTGGCGCTGCGTCCGGGTTCGAAAGGGTGGGCTACCGATGTCTGCGTGCCGATCTCGCGGCTCGCGGAATGCATCAGCGAGACCCAGCGGGACCTCGCAGATTCACCCATCCCGTCGGCTCTGGTCGGCCATGTCGGTGATGGAAACTTTCATCTCGTGTTCATGATTGATCCGCAGCGGCCGGATGAGATCGCCGAAGCGGGCCGCCTCAACGAGCGGATGGTGGCACGGGCGCTTGCGATGGAGGGGACGAGTACCGGTGAACACGGGGTAGGATATGGCAAGATGGATTTTCTGGTCAGCGAGCACGGCGAGGCGCTCAGTGTCATGCGCTCGATCAAAAAGGCACTCGACCCAGACAATATTCTGAATCCTGGGAAAATTGTTCGAGTTTGATCCCGCCCCTGTCGAGCTGAATATTCGGGCGTGCGCATCGCAACCGTTGTCTCAGGCTGCACTCGTTTCAGCCCCCTCGGGTCTACCCGAGAGGGCTGATCAGCGCGAAGCCTAGCCGTTATTGCTGCCGAGATTTACGCCGACATATTGCGTGACACCATGACGATTCAACAACAGGAGGGCGCTCTTCTTTGGCGAGTTCGCCACCTCCTTTAGCTTATCCGCTGCCTCTTTCGGGTTGTTGACGGGCTGCTGGTCGATGGCGACGAGGATATCGCCCTCGTTCAGCCCGACATCCTCGGCGGCACTGCCGTTGTCGACCCGCGAGACCACGACGCCGTGCACGTCTTTCCCCAGATGGAGTTCGCGGCGAAGCTGCGCCGTCAACGGAGCGAAATGCATGCCAAGCGCCTCTGCCTTCGTCGGCTGCTGATCTTCGTCCTCGCCAGCGTTAGTGGCTGAGGCGACTTGCTCATTGCCGAGTTCCCCGACTTTTGTGTGGAGCTCGACTTTCTCCCCGTTGCGCCATACGGTCATGGTCGCGGTGGTGTCGGGTGCGGTTCCGGCAACCATCCGCGGCAGATCACGCAACTGGCTCACATCGGTGCCGTTGAATGACAGGATCACATCACCTTGCTTGATGCCGGCTTTCCCGCCGGGACTGTCGGGGGTCACGACAGCGACGAGCGCGCCCTTCTCTGCGTGCAGGCCAAGGCTCGCGGCGATCGCGGGGGTCACCTCCTGGATCTGTACCCCGAGCCAACCTCGGCTGATTTTGCCGTGTTCTTCGAGCTGAGCGACAATCGTCTTGGCAACGTTGGATGGCACCGCGAACCCGATGCCGACGCTACCGCCATTCGGCGAATAGATCGCCGTGTTGATGCCGATCACCTCGCCCTCGAGATTGAAGGTCGGGCCGCCGGAATTCCCCCGGTTGATCGGCGCGTCGATCTGCAGGAAGTCATCGAATGGACCGGAGTGGATATCCCGTCCGCGGGCGGAAATGATGCCCGTGGTTACCGTCCCGCCGAGCCCAAACGGGTTGCCGACCGCCATCACCCAGTCGCCGACCTGAGCCGCGCTGCTATCACCGAACTTTACATACGGTAATGACTTATCCGCGTTGATCTTGAGCACCGCAAGGTCGGTCTTCGGGTCGCGTCCGATGATTTTTGCAGTATATTTGCTGTCATCCTGCAGCGTCACTTCGACCTTGCTGGCATCGCCGATCACATGGCTGTTTGTGACAACGTAACCAGACGGATCGACGATAAAGCCCGAACCAAGAGCAATGCGCTTAGCCTGTGCACCGGGGACCTGAGGAAAGAGACGTCGCTGATCTCCAGGGCCTTGCTGTTCGAAGAAGCGACGCAGAAATTCATCAAACGGAGAGTTCGGGAAACCTGGAGACGGGGATATGTCCGGCTCTTCCGCCATCGCGTCCGCATCGGCCTTTTGTGAGACGGATATGTTCACCACTGCCGGCGACACCTTCTTTACGAGCGGTGCAAAGCTCTGCTGTTGGATTAGCGCTACCGGAGAAGTCATTGTCTGCGGCGCCGCCGGCGAAACTTTTGCGGAATTGTCGATGATCGGCGGGTTCTCAGCCCACACGAACGGCGAAAGCGCCAACGCCGCCCCAAGACCGAACCCGATCGCCGCAGCACGCTTTCTGTTCAGCCATAGGCGTGGGTCACCGTTATTTTTAAAAACTGCCAATTGGTCCTCCTATGCGAGGGCTAGCTCAGCGTCGTCGGAATGTCGAGCTAGAGCGGATCGACCAACAAATAGTCCCGCAAGGTGACAGGCGGCTTTCACCTACATTAATTCGCTGTAACGCGGCATGGCTCGGCTTTGATGGAGGCGTGCGAACTCGATCACACCGTCACTGGTGCGACGGGCGTACCGCCACCGTGACGAGGAGGGGCTCGCCCAATGCGCGCCGTCTTCGAAGAGCGGCCGCGGGTTCCGGCTAAGTGCGACCTCGTAAGGCCGAATTTAGCGCCGGATCCGCGGCCACCAATGCTGCTCGTTAAGCTGCCGCTGACAATCCGCGCTCGAGCACGGTGGAGAGACGTCGAGCGAACGCCGCAGCGTCTGGAAGTTGCTCGCCTTCTATGATGCGTGCCTGATCGAGGAGGAGCCAGGCAAATTCTGAAAGCTCGTCCGAAGCGCCGGCCTCGCCAACCGTGGCGGCAAGCCGCTCGATCAGCTTATGGCGCGGGTTAAGCTCGAGAATGCGTTTGGACATCATGTCGAGCTGGCGGTGCTGCTTCAAAAGGCGCTCGAGATGCATATCCATGTCGCCCTCATCGGCAACGAGACAGACGGCGCTGTCGGTCAGACGGTCTGAGCTGCGGACGTCCTTGACCGCGTCACCAAGCGCGAGCTTGAAAATCGCGATCAGGCTTGCCAGGTTCGCCGGCGGCTCGGTGTGATCTCCCGCTTCGCGAGGTTCAGTCGGTGTAATTTTACCAAGGTCCACACCGCCGCGGGTCGCCGATTTGAGCGGCTTATCCTTAAAGGAGCCGATCGCCGGTACCCAGAACTCGTCGATCGGGTCGATCAGCAGCAGCACCTCGAGACCGCGGGCACGAAATCCTTCGAGCTGCGGGCTTTGCTTGACGACATCGAGGCTGTCGCCGGTGATCGTGTAGATCGCCTCCTGCCCCGGCTTCATCCCCTCGACATACTCGTCGAGCGACACTAGCCCGTCCCGAACCGTGGAGCGGAAGCGCGCCAGAGTGAGCAATTCTTCCCGATGATCGCGGTCCTCATAGAGGCCCTCCTTGAGTACCGCACCGAAATTATCCCAGAATTTAGTGTATTCCTCGGGCGCCTCTGTCGTCTTCTTGCCAAGCTCTGTCAATATTCTCTTGGTCAATTGCTGACGGATACGTGCCACCATCGGGTTCGACTGCAACATCTCGCGGCTGATGTTGAGAGGCAGATCCTCGCTATCGACGACGCCGCGCAGGAACCGAAGATACGCGGGCAAGAGATTGGTGCCCTCGTCGGTTATGAATACCCGACGTACATAGAGCTTAACCCGGCTTTTGCGCTCGGGATCAAACAGATCGAATGGTTTAGCCGATGGAACAAAGAGCAGGCTCGTGTATTCGAGAACACCTTCCGCCCTAGCATGGAGAGTCAACCAGGGATTGTCAAAGCTATGGCCCACATGATGATAGAATTCTTTGTATTGCTCCTCAGTAATTTCAGATTTCTGACGGGTCCATAAGGCCGAAGCGGTATTGATCGTCTCTTCCTTGCCGCCGTCCTTGAGCACGATCGGTAGTCCGATATGGTCGGAATAGGTATTAACGATTGTGCGCAGTCGCGCCGGTTCGAGATATTCCTGCTCATCGTCGCGCAAATGCACAACGATTGTGGCCCCCCGCACCGCCTCGGGCAGGGGCTCAATTGTAAACTCACCCTTGCCGTCGGAAATCCAACGCCAACCCTCGCTCTCGCCAGCTTTGCGGCTCTTCACCTCGACCTTTTCAGCTACCATGAATGCCGAATAGAACCCGACGCCAAATTGGCCGATCAAACTCATATCCTTGCGGGCGTCGCCTGAAAGCTGGCTTACGAAAGCAGCCGTGCCCGAGCGGGCGATGGTGCCAAGATTTTCGATCAGCTCTGAGCGGTTCATGCCGATGCCATTATCGGCCACCGTCAGGGTTCGGGTCGATTTGTCGGGGATCAATACGACACGGTAGCTGGCATCCCCTTCAGCGAGACGCGGCTCGGTTAGGGCGGCATAGCGCAACCGGTCACACGCGTCCGATGCGTTCGAAATAAGCTCACGGAGAAAGATTTCTTTTTGGCTGTAAAGCGAGTGCGCGACAATGTCGAGTAGGCGGCTAACCTCCGCCTGGAAGCTTCTGGTTTCCTGGGTCATAATCTGCCATCGCCTGTGACGGAAAATGCGCCGAGGATATGTGGCTCAAAGCCCAGACGTACAAGACCAACGGCCGCAGTTCGACGGCTGTCTGCTGTCGAACAACACGTTGAACAGATTATCCCGTTCCGTATCGCATGCCGCGGCGCCACCGCTCGACGGTCTGCTCGATCTGTGAGCCGTCGCTGTCTTTCGACCAGGCGTGCGTGAAGGATGCGGTAGCGCTTTTGGGGCGGCGATTCTCCGGCAAGGGGCTGAAGCAAATCCGCATCGGCATCGCAACGCCTTCTCCGACTGCAATAGCCTCGCCGTTGCGCAATGCCGGCAAGAAGTTCATCAGTCCGTGAGAGGCCTCCGGAACGGCGCTGCGCACAATGTCTTGATCCTCGTGGCTGGTCATTCGGAAGGCGAACATCGTGTTGCACTCCGACAACAGCCCGGGCGCCAGGTCTGACGGGCGCTGACTGACCACACATAGCGAGACGCCATATTTGCGGCCCTCCTTGGCGATACGAAACAGCGCCCGCTTTGCTGCCTCGAAGCCGAGTTCCTTGTCGCGCGGTGCGTAACGATGTGCCTCTTCGCAGATTATCGTGATAGGAACCGGGGTTTGGCTCCACATCGCAAAGTCGAAAGCGAGCCGGCACAAGACGGAGACCACGACGTTCAACACCTCCGATGGAATACCAGAAAGATCAAGGATGGTTATCGGCTTACCTTTGACAGGAATTCGGAAGAGTTTAGCAAGAATATCCGATAACTCGTCACGCAGGCTGAGGCGGCCTCCGAATACAAATCCGTAGCGCGCGTCGCTCTGGAGAGTAAGGATGCGTCCCTTGATCGCTTGATAGGTGGCGACGCTGTCGGGGCGGTTCAGGCTGCCCATCGCGGCATCAAGAAAACGCAGAACGTCAGACATCCGGTATGGAGTGGGCGTGTCTATCGTACCAAACTTATCAAGGCCAGCTTTGACAAAATATGATTGCTTTCCGGCCAACACCGCTTCCCCGAGGATTTTCACCTGCTCGGGATCACGGTTTGGTCCAATCACAATCTCGACCAATTCTTCAAAGTTGAACAACCAATATGGCAAAGATAACCCATTGCATGGACTAAAATACTCTGCAATATCTTCAAATGCACTTGAATATTCGTTATGTGGATCGAGCAACATCACGTGAGCGTTCGGGTTCCGATCGATGACGGCATCCAAAATCGTCGCGACTACGCAGGACTTACCCGACCCCGTAGTACCAACGATACTGAAATGCTTGCCGAACAATTCATCGGTTAAAATGTAGGCAGGCACTATAGTGTCTTGGTGAATCGTCCCGACCCGGGCTGTCGCGGCATTAGGGCGCGCATAAACCTTGGCAAGATCGAGGCCGGAGGCGAGGTAGACGGGCTCATCTAACGCCGGATACGCCGATACCCCGCGTTGGAAAAAGTCGGTGCCCTCGATACCCTGGATCTCTCCAACTAGCCCAAGTTCGACGAGCCTCAAATCCTTCTCAGAGGGCTCGAGGCTTGGCAGCGGGACCCTAAGACCGGTGACCATGCCATAAACGGTCGAGACGCGGCTGCGTAATTTGACCAAAGTCCCCATTTCGAGCGGCGTGGCGACATCCGTTGCGCCGGTCGTATCCCGTCTTTCGAGCAACCCGATCGCTTGAGAGGGCGTTATGGCTATGACTCGCCCGATGCGCTGATCGATGCATTCAGAAGAGCTGCCGCTCATAGGCTTCGTCTCTACAGTAGGATGCGACGAGGGCCTGGGGGACCGGGACCACTCATAGGTGTATGTGTTGCAAGGTAGACGTTATAGGATTGCGGGTACAACACCATGAATTCGCTCATGAGGCAACCGCAGGGCAACCGTCGTTCCTATGCCAAGATCGCTGCTCAAGGTTAAATTGCCACCGTGTAGCTCGATCAGCGCCCGGGCGATCGGTAGCCCCAGTCCAGTACCTTCGTTCTCTTTGGTCAAATGATCTGCGACTTGCTCAAAGGGGCTTAGCACCCGTTCTAAGTGCTCAGGTGGAATACCAATACCCGTATCTCTAATTAAAATTAACAGGTCTCCCCGGCTGTCCACACCCGAACCAATGCAGATGCGTCCTCGCGGTTCGGTAAATTTAACGCCATTAGATAGTAGGTTAAGGATAATCTGCCTGAATTTAGTTTGATCGACGCGGATGCGTGTCGATGCCTGAGGCAGCTCGCAATCGATATAGATTGATTTCCCTTCAGCAATCGGTGCTATAGTGCGAACTGCCGACTGTATCAACTCACCAACGGCGACAATCTGTTCATCGAGATCTACCCTACCGGCTTGTATCCATGCAAGATCGAGAAGCCCATTGATGATGTTGAGAAGGAGTATGCCGGCATCGTGGATGTATTCGGCGTATTGTGGATAACGCTCTTTTGCCTGAATGCCGTCTAGCTTGATAATCTCCGAAAAGCCGATGATCGCATTAAGCGGCGTGCGGAGCTCGTGGGCCATGTTGGCAAGGAAGCGTGTTTTCGCTACATCTGCGGCCTTTGCTTCCAGCATAGCATCATTCGCGTGCCTCGCGGCGGCATCCGCTACCTGTTTGGCGGCAAGCAGCGCAAGCCCGGTATATCTAGCTTCGAGCAAGGTTCCGAGCCGAGAGCAGTAGTTCTCGAGGAACGCCTCCGGCTTCCTTCGATGAGCGTCGACCATCCCGCTCGTCCATTATCGCGGCATGGCATATTTGGTCGAAGCGGCAAATAATCGGTTAACAGGCGTTGCCGAGGTCGCAGCAAGCTCCGTCTCGGCGTCGCGGTGCTCGCCAAACCATCGGTTTGCCCTTGCTCTCTCGCCGCTTCCAACCGATACCTTTCTCCCATGGCCAAGCTCAGCGCTGCTCCGCGGCTAGTCGCGGTTCTCGGGCCGACCAATACCGGCAAGACTCACCTGGCCATCGACCGAATGCTCGGCCACCGTAGCGGCATGATCGGGTTCCCGCTGCGGCTGCTCGCCCGCGAGAATTACGATCGGATCGTCAAGCTGAGAGGATCCCGCTCGGTTGCCTTGATCACTGGCGAGGAGAAAATCCTGCCGCCGAACCCGTCATATTTCGTCTGCACCGCCGAATCGATGCCGCTCGATTGCCAGGTCGATTTCCTCGCAGTCGATGAGGTCCAGCTCTGCGCCGATCCCGAGCGCGGTCACATCTTCACCGCGCGCCTTCTCCACGCCCGCGGTCTCGCCGAGACGATGTTTCTCGGTGCCGACACGATCAAGCCGTTGATGCGACGGCTTATCCGCGATGTAGAATATGTAAGCCGGCCGCGCTTTTCGACGCTCTCCTATACCGGCCACAAGAAGGTGACCCGGTTACCGCCGCGTAGCGCCGTAGTTGCCTTCACCGTTGGAGACGTATTCTCGCTCGCCGAGCTCATTCGCCGCCAGCGAGGCGGAGCAGCGGTCGTTCTCGGTGCTCTGAGCCCGCGGGCGCGCAACGCCCAAGTCGGCATGTTCCAAGCCGGCGAGGTCGAATATCTCGTCGCCACCGATGCGATCGGGATGGGGCTTAACATGGATGTCGACCACGTCGCCTTCGCCAGAATCGGCAAGTTCGACGGGCGTGGTCCGCGCCGGCTTAATGCTGCCGAGATTGCGCAAATTGCAGGTCGTGCGGGGCGACACATGAGCGATGGCACATTTGGTACCACCGCTGAACAGGGGCCGCTGGATCCGGAGATCATCGAGGCGGTCGAAGCGCACCGGTTCGATCCACTCACACGATTGAACTGGCGCAACACCCGGCTGCGCTTCGAGTCGATCGGGGCATTATTGAAAAGCCTCGATGAGCGTCCGTCCATCCCCGGTCTAGTTCAGGCCCGCGAGGCCGACGACCATCGCGCCTTACAGGCGCTCGCAGCCAATCCGGAAGTCGTCGAGCTGGCGATACATCCCGCCGCGGTGCGCCTGTTGTGGGAGGTGTGTCAGATCCCGGATTTTCGCAAGGCTCTGACCGACAGCCATGCTCGGCTGCTCATTCATTGCTTTCGTCATCTTGCCGGCTTCGAGCAAAGGCTTGCGACGGATTGGATCAGCGGACAGATGGCCAATCTCGACCGCGTCGACGGCGACATCGACACGCTGATGGCGCGCATCGCGCACATTCGTACCTGGACCTACGTCACCCATCGCGGTGACTGGGTCGACAACGCCACAGAGTGGCAAGAGCGGGCCCGCAGCATCGAGGATCGGCTCTCGGATGCATTGCATGACCGCATTACGCAACGCTTTGTCGATCGCCGGTCGGCCTTGCTGATTCGCAAGCGCATATTGGAAGGCGAGCCGCGGGCCTGGGTGTCGGACGGGGGAGAGGTCCGGGTGGAGGGAACCTACGTAGGCCGGCTCGACGGATTGCATTTCGCACCCGACGCGACCGACGGCACCGAGGCCCGTATGCTGGTAGCTGCCGCAAGTGGCGTGCTCCGGCGGGAGGTGGCCCTTCGTATCTGGCGCCTTACCGCGGATGCGGATGAAGCGTTCTCGATCGACACCAGCGGTATCCTGCATTGGCACGGGAACGGTGTCGGCCGATTGGTGGCAGGAAACGGGATGCTGGCCCCACAGGTGGAATTACTGATCGGCGAATTTGTCGACGGCGAGGGACGCGAAAGGATCAGGCAACGAATGCGCGCTTTTCTGCGTGCTGAAATCGAGCGTCGGTTGGCACCGCTCTTCACGGCACAAGCGTCACCTCTTGGAAGTGTTGGTCGGGGACTTGTCTTTCAGCTTGTCGGCAAGCTCGGATGCGTCCCGAGGGTCGATGTCTATCACCAGCTCGTGGCTCTCGAACCGCGAGACCGGATTGCGTTAGGCCGGCTTGGCGTCCGCTTCGGTACCGAGAGCATCTATTTCGAGCCGATGCAGCGCATTGACATTGCGCGCTTTTGCGCGTTGCTGTGGGCGGTGCAACGGGGCCGGCCAGCGCCGCCACTGCCATCCAAGCGTCGCCTTAGAAAGGTGATTGAAACCGATCCGGCGTTACCGACCTCGTTCTACGCAGCGATAGGACTCCGCGTGCTCAGCGGGCTCGCGCTGCGTCCTGATCGGTTGGAGCGATTCGCGGCAGCAGCGCGCCGGCTCGCTCGCTCCGGCGCTTTTTCGGCGGATGACGAACTGGCGGCAACCATAGGAGTCGAACGGTCCGCGCTGAGACGATTGCTCGGAGGCCTCGGGTACCGTGCAGTAATTCGCGGAGGCGAGGAGAGATTTATCGGACCACGTCGTGACCCACGCGACGTTCCGAAAAACTCCCATCGGTCGCCGGCGGCGGAAGGGCATCCGTTTGCTAGGCTGCAGGAGTTGAACCTCACTTGAGCGGAAGCGGTTTGCCAGAACTGACAAGCCGACGACTCGATCAGTGGCTCTGGTTCGCCCGCTTCACGAAAACCCGCTCGCTCGCCTCCCGCCTTTGCACCAATGGAGAGATTAGCCTCAACGGAATCGCCATCAGGAAGGCCGGACATCTGATCCGGGTGGGCGATATCGTCGTCGTCTCGCGAGGCGTCCTTTGCCGCGCAGTTCGGGTAAAGGCGCTTGGATCGCGTCGAGGCTCCTCCATCGAGGCCCAGTTATTGTACGAAAAAGCCGCTGCTACGGCGGAGGGGTTGGAACCTGATTCCCCATGGAGCATTTTGCTGACGGATAACTAGCCAGCGATGTTTGCCGGCCGACCTTGAACCCATGATCATTCCAGGCGCGTGATCTCCAACCCGACTAAGGCTCGCGCGGTTTTTTCCACCACGGTTTGATTCAGCTTTAGCGGCAGATTTTTCGACATCCGACGGCAAGAATGAGCTGTCCTCCCCATTTGAGACAGAACCCTTCCTATGAATAAACCAAGGTCTGTCATTCTGGAATATTTCCTGAAGCGATAGCGTTGTCGCCCAGCTGCATACGGTAGCCTCATGTGGATCGCTGCGTGTTGTGAGGTACATACCGCGTAGTCATTGAGCGAAAAGATGAGCTTGAGTCGCGATTTGCGCCTCGGCGCTTTTGAAGGCGCTCGGGTGGTAATCACTGGCGGTCTGGGCATGATCGGCTCAGCGTTGGCCCGGCGCCTTGTGGCGCTCGATGCGGAAGTTCTCATTGTTGATAGCATGGTTCCGGAATATGGTGGCAATCTCGCTAATATCGACAGTATCCGCGATCGCGTTGTAGTCAACATTGGCGATATTCGTGGCGGCTATGTTTTGCGATATTTACTCGCTGGCCAGGATTTTCTCTTCAACCTTGCCGCTCAAACGAGCCATCTAGACTCAATGACGGCACCCGGAGAGGACCTAGCGATAAACTGCGCGGCTCAACTCCAGCTATTGGAAGCATGCCGCGCCGTCAATCCGGATATCACCATCGTTCATGCCGGGACACGCCAGATCTATGGCCGACCATACTATCTCCCGGTCGACGAACACCATCCACTGCGGCCGGTCGACGTGAACGGTGTCAATAAGATGGCGGGAGAAGCATATCATCTGCTCTTTCACGACGTCTATGGAATCAAGAGCCGCTCTTTGCGTTTGACCAACGTTTATGGGCCGGGAATGCGTATCAAGGATGCGCGACAGACCTTTCTAGGCATTTGGCTGCGCCGGGTGATAGAGGGGGAGCCCTTCGAGGTCTGGGGCGGCGAGCAGCGTCGGGATCTCCTCTACGTCGATGATGCGGCCGAAGCGTTCCTCTATGCCGCGGTTTCTCCAGAAACCGAGGGATCGGCACTTAATGTCGGTGGCGACGAACCCTGCAGTTTGGCAGATCTGGCCGAGGCGGTTATCGCGGCATATGGCGGCGGGAAATACGAGATCCGGGCGTTTCCGGCAGAGCGCAAGCGCATCGACATCGGAGACTTCATAACCGACGATCGCCGCTTTCGCTCGATCTCCGGTTGGCGCCCGCACGTCCGCCTCGCCGATGGGCTTCGTAGGTCGTTTGACTATTATCGTCATCGTCTAACTCGCTATCTGTGAGGGCGCGTGATCGGGAAAGCTCCGCTTGGTCCTATCCCCCAGACCGACCCCCGCGCCAGCTATATCGCGCAACAGCCCGCCATTGATCGCGCCATATCTGGCGTTTTGGAGGGAGGGAGCTATATCCTCGGTCGGGAAGTCGGATCTTTCGAGCGGGCCTTTGCCGATTTCGTCGGTGTCTCGCACGCCGTCGGCTGTGCAAGCGGGACGGATGCGATTGAGCTTGCCTTGCGTGCCTGTAACATCGGCGCTGGCGATCTTGTCTTTACAGTGTCGCATACTGCAGTCGCGACCGTCGCAGCGGTCGAGCGGGTGGGCGCGATGGCGGTGTTAGTCGATGTCGAGCCGGGGACCTATACGATGTCACCACATGAGCTTTCGCGTGCGTTGCAAAAGCCATATGCGGGTCGCCCAGCGGCGGTACTGCCTGTGCACCTCTATGGCCAACCGGCCGAACTCTCCACCCTCTGCGACCTCGCGCGTGCCAATGGTCTATACTTGATCGAGGATTGCGCGCAAAGCCACGGCGCAGTCTATCGCGGCCGGCCGACCGGATCGTTCGGTGACATCGGGTGCTTCAGCTTTTACCCGACAAAAAACCTTGGTGCATTCGGCGACGGAGGCATGGCCGTTACGAAGGACCCCGCTCTTGCCGCAGCACTGCGTGAAATTCGGGAATATGGCTGGCGCGAGCGTTACGTCAGCGCCTATGTCGGTATCAATTCGCGTCTCGATTCGATCCAGGCAGCGATCCTCGGAGTCAAGCTCGGCAGCCTTGTCGCCGACAATGCGCGGCGGCGTACAATCGCCCACCGTTACGATCTTGGCCTCTCAAAACTGCCGTTGATGCTTCCAAAGCGCCGTGCTGAAGCAACCCACGTCTTTCACCAATATGTAATCGGTCTCACCGAGCGCGACAGGTTGCGCAATTGGTTACACGTCGCAGGCATCGGCACCGGCATCCACTACCCCGTTCCGGTCCATTTGCAACCCGCGTATCGCGGCCGTCTCGCTGCTGGCCCGTCGGGCCTCGGCGTAACTGAGCGCGCAGCACGACAGATCTTAAGCCTGCCAATGTATCCACAGCTCTCCGAAGAGATGATCGATTGCATTATAACCCAAATCCATGGCTTCTTCAGTCAACGCAGCTAAGCTGGTGAAAGTTGGCGCGTTCAAGCACGCTTGGAGAGCCAATCGGGCGACCTGTGCGCAGCTGGATGTTGGGGCTCGGTGCACCGCACTTCTTTAACTACAGATTGAGGCCGATGGTTGGCGGTCAGATAAAGTCGGCCGAGGTACTCTCCGATGATCCCAAGGATCAACAGCTGCACGCCCGAGAGCAGCAACAGGGCCGCCATTAGCGATGCCCAGCCCGGCGGCGGAGATGACAAGAGCGCTTCGCCGACCGCCATCGCCACTCCGACCGCCCCGAGCGCGCTCAAGGCAAAGCCAGTTACCGTGCTGATGCGCAAGGGCATCACCGAAAAGTTGACGAACATGTTCATCCATAACCGCAATAGCCGCCGCATCGTATAATTGCTGCTTCCCGCGGCGCGCGGAAGGTGGCCGACGAGCAGTCGTTCCATGTCATGCGTCACCTGAAGGATTAATCCATCGACATACGGAAAGGGTCCCTCGTAGCGGATGATCTCCCGCACGACGAACGCAGTCAGGCAGCGGAAGCTGGACAAATACAAGCCTCGTGGCTTATCAAGAACGATATCGGCAACGCGGTTCGCGAGGCCGCTCGCCAGATTGCGCCACACTGCGTGCCGTTTGCGGTAGTAATAGGTGTAAACGACGTCCTTACCGTTGCGCTGAGCAAAGGCTAGGAGGCGCTCTACCTCCTCGGGTGGGTTCTGTAAGTCGTCGTCCATCGTGATGACGTGTGCTCCGCTCGCGTAACGCAGTCCCGCCATAACCGCATTATGCTCACCATAGTTTCGTGCCAGGCTGACGATGGTCATTGGTACGCTTGCCGTGTCGAAAAGCGCATAACAGACGGCAAGGGTATGATCCGCGCTGCCGTCATCGACGAGCACGATTTCGTGCCCGCCGGCGATCGAGAGGTTCTCTAGCGCGTGAACCAAATCGGCGATGCTGCGCGCTCCGTTGTAGACCGGGATCACGATCGACAGCGCGAGGCGAGGCAGTACCGGAGGAAGATTATCAGCCACCAGCGGTGCTATTCTTAGTCGCAATCGCGATAACTGAACCACCAAATGGAAGTCTCAATCCCCTTTTCAATAAAGCGGTTTCGAACGTTGTCGCGACCCTGCACAGGGAATCGATAGCACGAGGGTATTCGGTAACATCGCTGGTCACGCCGCCACGTTTGGGAAGAACCTTGCGTATTATTATCATCAACGGAAATAACACAGTATTCCAATATGTGACGCAAACCACGCGGAAGCCACCAGCTTCTAAGAGCCGGCCCAGACCCTTCGCGGTGTAACGCCGAACATTATGCACCGCGACGTCGTGTCGCGACAACATCCAGCTGTAGGCCGGCACGTTAACGACCAGCCAGCCGTCGTCCGCCAGGCAGCCGTAGAATTGCTCGACGGCGCACCGCTCATCGACAGTGCTATGGCACAACACGTCAAGACTAAAGACAGCCGCAAATACGCCTTCGGGGAAGGGAAGCGCGTTGATCGATCCGACACTCACGGGGCGGGCGCTCTTGGCAGCAGCGCGCCGGCAGGCTAACGTATCCGCGTCTAGCCCGACCAGAGCGCGATTGGGATAGCGAGCCGCCAATTGTGCAAGGAAGCCGCCAGTCCCGCAACCTGCATCCAAGATCGGTGGTCCTTCGGCATGGAGAGACACCTCCCGCCATAGGAGTGTGAGCAGGTTCCGATGACTGGCGGCGAACCACCACATTCGGTCCTCGAGGCGGTCGAGCCTAGCGTATTCGGAACGTTCCATCCGCCGTCCCTTGGACTTGACCTTGTCGGGTCCAATCGTAGCCGCAAACACGAAACGCTAGCGCAGACGTAGTTATTCCGTTTCGCCCTGTGGAGCAAATGATAAGAAGGTCACGGGATGGCAGATCTCGAGGTTGGCCGGGACAACTCGCCCCCAAGCTGCCTGATTGTCCGCTGCTTTGCGAATGTACCGCGGCGGTCAAGTACAATTGACAGGAGAGCTCCCATGCGTTCAACCCGGTAAACGGGCAGGCCTGGCAGCGAGCGATCACAATTTTCTTTGGTAAAAGCGATAAAGAAATCGGCCTCTGCGCGTTGACGAGTGAAACGAAAGTTTGCTGGAAAATAGTAGTCTGCGGATACCGGCGGCCCGCACACGGCGACCGTGAACTCGTGGTCTTCAAAGTCCGGGCCATACGTAGGGTACAAATAATTCTCTAGACCTTGTACTGCTTCGGCGTAAGAGTTGGCCCAATAGTCTAATTTAAATTTCCGTTGCGCGCCTCCAACACCGCCGACAAAAGCATTGTAATACACGTATTGGTTTGGGTGTAACATCGCTATGATCGATATATGACCGACGCCATAAATAAAAAGCATTACACAGATCAGCCGTCGGTACGGAAGGTGCTCTAGTCGAGCGCATGCCCGGTCGGCTACAAGGGCCGCGGCGACCGCGATCAGCGGCAGCACAAAGATGAAATGGCGCATGCCGTCGAATAACACAGCCTTGATTGCGATCGCGTAAGCGATCGGGAAGGCGATTCCGAACCCGACGACGAAGTGCGCCAGCGCAAGTTCGCGGCGAACATGCGGCCACTGGCACGAGATAACCGTCCCAGCAAGGACTGGAGCGCATAGCAAGAGAACTAGAACGAGTTCGGGAAGGGCAAGGGCGATATACGTAGGAAGGTAAGTCCAAGGGAGGTCAGACGCAGGGACGAACCGCCCGGCGAACAAAGTGCTGAATGGAAAGGTCTGATGCGAAAAGAAGGCAAGAGCGCGCAACGGGTTCTCGATCGGGTCGGTCTGGCCCCAGGGCCAGAATAGCAGCATAACCGGATAGGCGAAGACCACAGCCGGAAGAAGGACACGCCAAAATCCGGTCCAAACGCCTTCGATCAGCAAGAAAGCTCGCCGCGTGTCGATTGCTCTCCAGATGCCATCGACAACGAGTAACAAGCCGATGTAACAAAGTAGTATCAAGCCGCCAACCCGTACCCCCATCGTCATCCCGACAACCACGCCGAACCTGATCAACAGGCTGAGCAACGGTCGTGGCAGTCCTGGTACAATTCGAACCATGTAATAGGTTGCCCAAACGACTCCGACCGCGAACGGCACGTCCTTTGGATTATTGAACATCTGCCCGTAATAGTTTGGCGTCAAAAGGAGAAACAGAGCGGCGAAAAACCCGACACGCGCGCCGCCCATCGCACAGCCTAGTTTGCAGCAGCCGACCAGCCCAAGAATACCGACAAGGGCATTAAGAAGATGTCGGGTTTCATAAGTCCCGATCGGAGAAACTCGGTTCAGTGCCGCAGCGAAAGTATCGAACATCGCCCCATAGTTGTAGAGATCACGCCAATGAAGAGCATTACAGTCGACGAAAAAAGATAAATAATAGTTGAGAACGAAATTGCCATACCAATTATGGACATCCTCATCCCAGGTAACCCCATAATCTGTAAAAGTAAAAATCACGAGAACAAGGGCGAGTATCGTCAAGGCGAATGACAAACGCTTCCAGAATAAATCGCCGGACATACGAGACGACAACCATACGCGGGTTGTTCCAACCAAAGCTGGGCCGGCGGCGAGCCAGACTGTGAACACATGCATAGTTGAATTCGGGAGATCACTCTGAGGAAGGGATCCTGTCTCTTTCCTCAAGACCGCGAGATTTGATTTCCATCAGCGCGATCCGCGAAGTCGCGGTCCATCGCCTCAGAGCCCGACTGCCGTCAACAGCGCGCCGAGGACACGATCAGCGGAAAAATATTCCCGTGCAAGCGTTCGCGCCTCACGGCTGTGCCTAGCGTAGTCAACAGTAATCGCATCGATAGAAGCGAGCGCCTCTTCATAGGTGGTGTATTCGAAAAGGCCCCGACCCACCGGATAGAACTTGCTAAATCCCGTACGCATCGTCACCACAGGCCGACCGGCGGCGAGGTAACAAGCGCTGCGATCACTAAACCAGCCGCTGTTCGAACGCACGTAAATGTCCTTTGCAACCGTAAACTCGCCGCCTGAATGGGCAATAAAATCGTGGTAACGCGACATATCAGCCGAGATCGGACGAGGGTCGACCAAGCTCCAGCCGCGGCCATCTATCACCGCACGCATGTGCTCATCCGGCGGCAACATCGCCATGCGAAAACACGTCCTCGGTCGGCATCTCGGCAAATCGAGAAACTGCAGAAAATTTACGTGTTTTGACCAAACATATTGCAAGCCTTCGAATTCGATGTTCTTACCCCTGTTCTCCCAAGTACCGATGGTCGTAAAACATGAGGGTGCGTCGCGCGGCTCAGACCAGAGGCGGTGATCCACTGGTGGCCGTGTCGCGCGCCACGGCACACCGCATAGTGGCACCGAGCAGTCTGGGGTCCCAAGATTCTCGCCATAGGTGAAGAAATGTGTGTGGGCGTCTAGATAGGCACGAGACGCTTGATTGCTCTTCGCGTATTTAATCTGCTCGTAGACAGGATCGGTGTCGATCATAATGCGGACAGGACAAGCGAGATGCTCCTCACGTAATCTTGTCGCACCGCAAAGGTTGATAAGGGCGGCAGCCTCGGTATAGAGCGACCGCATGCGGTCGTAGGACATCCCGTGACAAACATTTTCGATCGCATCCCAATAAGCCCACCGACCCTCAAATCCGTAATGCTCCATTATTCGTCTGAGATAGGCAACATTGTAGTCGCACCCCATTACGACACTATTCACCCGCGGATCGTAAGGATTGGCTCCATTATCTTCAATATACCAGGATTCATAGCCGAGTTGTTCGATTCCCAAAAGATAATGTAGCGCTTGACATGCGATACCCGCGAGCGGCATTTGGGCGGCGAAGTGGAGAACAACGATCTTTCCGCGCTTCCTCACGATCGGATCCGTGATTAGAGTGGGCTAGCCGGCTAACAACGGTCAAGGCAGTGACTAATTTCCATGGGCCTTTGCGAAAAGCCGAAAATCAGATGGTTAGGTTGGCTTCACGACGGATTCTGCGGCTGTGCCAGCTACATAGCTGTTAGCTTGGAACAGGAACAATTTGTACGAGTATTTAGAGAAAAACCCCAACCTGTGTGGGGTTGCCCACTGGTAAGCTTGCATGTTAGGCAAAAGGACAGTGATCGATGGTCGATGCGACCTCGGACGGCCCGGCGAGGATCAGCGGTCGGCGGGAGGAGATCGTGCTGATGTTCACACGGACACCAGCAATCGAATTTGGCGCGAGAAGCCGGTCGATGCGAAACGTTGTTGCTCCGCGACGGCACCGTGATCGCGAAATCCGGTGATAGTCTGCTGCGTTGCGTTAGCGGAGCTATCTGTGTGCCGGTTGTCGCGCGTTGCATGGCGCGCCGCGCTCTCGGGCGGGGGGTCGCCCCAACGATCTGATCTCGCCTTCCAGCGAGACGGCTTGTAAGCTCTGGAGAATAATCATCGTCATGACCTACGTCGTCACGGAAGCCTGCATCCGTTGCAAATACATGGATTGCGTGGAAGTCTGTCCTGTCGACTGCTTCTACGAAGGCGAGAACATGTTGGTAATTCATCCCGATGAATGCATCGATTGCGGGGTCTGTGAACCTGAATGCCCGGTCGAGGCTATCATTCCTGATAGCGAACCACCGGCCGAGCGGTGGCTAGAGCTCAACCGAGAGTACGCCGCCGCTTGGCCTAACATCACGCGTAAGAAGCCTTACCCGGCTGATGCTGATCAATGGAAGGATGTCGCGGACAAGTACGACAAGTATTTCAGTCCTAATCCGGGCGGGAGCTAGCCAAGCCTGGTACCGGGAGTGATGCCCGCGGGCCTGATGTCCGATCGTGGAGTTGGTATATCTGACCCGCTAGCCTCAAATAGGCTTTTCACGGTATTCTGACGTTGATGCAGTGACACGTCCTCGTTCCTCATTGAGGAGAGACGGTCGCTGTTGCCGGGTCCGGTGATCGGCTGACGCATCCGAGCAGTGCCACGCGGATCGATTGTGAGAGACGGATATGACTTCGGAAAAGGTTACATTTGCCACCGGTGATCTCGTCGTATATCCAACTCATGGAGTTGGCAAGATCATCGGAATTGAAACGCAGGAGATCGCTGGTCATACGCTCAATGTCTTCGTGGTGCACTTCGACAAAGACCGCATGACGCTGCGAGTACCACTAGCCAAGGCAAAGGTTTCCGGTCTGCGCCGGCTGTCAAGCCGCAAGGAGATGGATGAAGCCCTCGCCAAACTACGCGGGCGCTCACGTGCTAAACGCACCATGTGGAGCAGGCGGGCTCAGGAGTATCAGGCCAAGATCGCCTCCGGTGACCCCGGTTCGATTGCCGAGGTGGTGCGCGATCTCTATCGCAATGTGGGTCAGCCAGAGCAATCTTATAGCGAGCGGCAGATCTACCAAGCCGCGCTTGATCGTCTCGTGCGTGAGTTCGCCGCAGTCGAGCGAATTGATGAGACTACAGCGACCCAGAGGGTCGAACAGCTACTGACCGCCTGAGCCCTCAAGCGGAATGGGATCCACACCCGAGCGGGAGGTCAACGGCGCGCGGTTGGACAAAAAGTTTGTCCAGTTGAGGGGTGCCCGGCGGGTCTGGGCGATAGCTGCCATAAACGGCGCTGCACAACACCTTGCCCGATTGCACGATGTAATCGGCGACCGGTTCCAGGAGGGGGATCGGGTTGTCTATCTCGGTAATTATGTTGGATTTGGCGACGCTGTGCTCGCCACTATCGACGAGCTCCTCGATTTCCGCCGTCGAGTTCTCGCACGCCAGCGAGGTTTCGCCTGCGACGTAACCTACCTCCGCGGGGCGCAGGAGGAAATGTGGCAGAAATTACTGCAACTGCAATTCGCCCCCAACCCAACCGAGGTGCTTCAGTGGATTGTCAGGGCCGGTATGGAACCCACCGTGCGGGCTTATGGGGGAGATTTGCGGCAGGGGTTTGCCGCGGCTCGCGACGGCCCTCGGACCATCACGCGTTGGACTGGGGCACTACGCAGCGCGATGAACGATGCTCCCGGTCATACGACGCTGTTGTCGGCACTACGTCACGCAGCCTATACCGAGGAAGACGGTGTGCTGTTTATCCATGCTGCAATCGATCCTTCGCGCCCCCTAGCCGCTCAGGGAGACACGTTCTGGTGGGGACGCGATGATATTCTCGAACTTACCGCTTCGTTCGAGGGGTTCCGGCGCATCGTTCGAGGGATCGACCGCGAGCAGCGCGGCTTCGTAGAGCGGGATTTCGCCGTATCGCTCGACGGGGGCGCGGGGAGGTCCGGCCCGCTCATCGCTGCTTGCTTCGGTCCGAGCGGCGAGGCGCTCGAGTTAGTCGAGGCCTGAGCCTCTCCTGCGGTCCGGATCGAAATCAGGAAATCGACTCACGCTGAAGGCCGGCGGGTTCGTTGCCGGTTGAAAACTGACAGTGCCGCCGTCAATCGAGATTGTTCATGGGTCGTCCACAATTGCACTTACGTGAAGCCAGCTGCTTTGCGGATCCACGCTGTGAGCAGCTCGCAGGCTTGACCCTCCTGGACAAGATGCTGCCATGCGCTCGACGTCGAGTGCCGCGTGCATTTCGGCCATGCCTTTCGATTGTGGGCTTTCGAGAGGCGTGGTCAGCGGCAAGAGGCCGATCTCGAGGCGAGCGAACGCGTCTCGCGCGCAGCGTAGGGGGCGAACCGTTGTCGCAGCCGATCTCGAAGATGTACGAGCACGAGCGGCTGTCAGGGCGATCGACGGCGACCCGGCCATCACGCCCCCGCTCGGCGGCGGCATGGTGCTCGAGCAGCATTCGGTACGCCTTCATCACCCGATAGACCCGCTTAGCATTGACCGCCGCCCCGCCCTGTTGGGCGGATCGTCATAGGATCAGCGCGTGAGCCCGGCGATAGCTGCAAGTCGGCAGACCGGCGATGATCTTTGTGATCTCGGCGAGCTGTTCCGCATTCGGTTGTAGCCGGCGACCCCGACCGCCGGCGTGGTGCAGCGGCTGCTTGTGCTGCCAGGTTCGAGCATGCCACTGCGAGCGTATCGGAAACCGTCTTCTTAGCGTGTCGTCCAGCCGTTTTCGGCTGGCTAGATAGAGCACCTCGTGCAGGATTACGTTCCTCCAATGTCTTCTTGCCGAGCAGCCGCTGCTGATCGCAGACCTGGTGCTGCAGAGCCCCCGCCAGCAAACAGATGTTCGAGCATAATCCCCTGACGGCGCCACCAACAGTACCGACATCCCCGGCGCGCAGGTTTCCTGAACTATAGCCGCCTTCTCTGCCGCCGACCAGAACCGGCGCCGCTGAACCGACGTGATCACATCAAGCCGTCGATCGCCCGGTTATAAACAGAGGCATATTCCTCTGATACTTAGCGACAGGGTATACCCTGTCCAGTCTTTTTACGGGGCCGCTTCAATGAGGCAAGCCGATTGTTCCGTTAGGGTTGGGGGCACCAGAGTACGCTGGATCAGCTAATAGGTCTTAACGACCCCACGCGCCTCTTTGGAGCTTGTCATCAAGGAATTCGCGCTTTGCGGATGAGGATCGCGGCGCTGCATCCAGCCGCCGATCTTCATTCCATTGAGCACACTGAGCGCAGCGACCAAAGTGTTGGTGCCATGGCATTTATAAGTCGTGCGTCATGGTTTGGCAGTGCCCGAGATAGATCGGCAAACCCGGCTGAGTGTCCGAGTACTTGGATCTAGCTTTTTTCATCGAGCGAAAGTACCACGGCATGGACCGGAGGATCGGCCTTAAGACCAACCACGTTGGCGCGCTTGCTGGCAAAGCTGGGATCGCGCAAGAATTTGAAGGGACGCATGCGATGGGGCTGCAATTGGTACGCCCTCCGGATACGTCGCACCGGGCGTAACGAAATGTCCGTCGTCTTGGCCAATGCACGGCCTGTCAAATGGGGGGCCTGGCCGTGCATCACCCACTTTAAACCCTCCACTGACCCAAACCGCAGTCTCCTTCTAGAAAATGACTCGCCAACGCATCCGTCGGGGCGTCTTTCCGGTCGATTATCGCGCCAACGACAATGCCAATCCCCAGCCGTTCGGCTGGACAAAATCCGCGTACGTCATGCTCGCCGAACTCGAATGCCTCCCGGTATTATCAGTTTGAGCCAGTGACTAGGCTTATTTCTGCATAAAGCATCTCCGAGCAATCGTTGAGATTGGTTACGACGAGCGCCCCTGCCGCACCAAGGTATCGAGCAAGCAATTCTCGTCACCCAGCACGGATCCATCCACCAGCTCCGACAACGGAGGCCGAGTCGATACGGATCGCGCCGGGACAGCCCCGGTCAAACTACCAGTTCAGTGCGCGGATCAATGAGGTGCATCTGGTTGAGATCGGCGACGAGCCGCATCGACTCACCGACGCGGCCTGCAGAGGCAGGGTTGACCCGGCCACAGACCTCCAAGCCATCGACGATGAAATAGACCATGGTCTCCATGCCCATCGGCTCGACAACATCGAGTCGCGCCTCGAAGGCGGCCGCGCCTGGCGGTACATCTCCCCGCCATTCGATAATGTGCTCTGGACGTAAGCCGAAGGTTAGCTCGCTACCGACTTGTGGGCGGTAGCGGTCCACGCGCGAAGGGGGCACTGGAAAAGAAAGCCAGTCCGAAAGCCGAACAGTAAGACCGTTACCGTTCTCGACTAAACGGCAAGGCAGCATGTTCATTGTCGGCGAGCCGATGAAGCCGGCAACAAATTGGGTTTTCGGCGTGTGATAGACCTCGTGCGGCGTGCCGATCTGGTCGATACGTCCAGCGTTCATGATGACTACCCGATCGGCTAGCGTCATGGCCTCGACCTGGTCGTGGGTAACATACACTGTCGTAGTCGTGACCTGCTGATGGATCTTTTTGATCTCGGTCCGCATCTGAACACGAAGTTTGGCATCGAGATTTGAGAGCGGCTCGTCAAACAAGAATACCTTGGGATTGCGCACGATCGCGCGACCCATGGCAACGCGCTGACGCTGCCCGCCCGAAAGCTGCTTTGGACGACGATCCAAGAGATCGGTGATGTCCAGAATACGGGCGGCGATCTGGACGCGCTCCTTGATCTCCGCTCTCGGAAATTTTTTTAACCGAAGGCCGAAGGACATATTTTCGAAAACTGTCATATGCGGGTATAGCGCGTAATTCTGGAACACCATAGCGATGTCCCGGTCCTTGGGCGGCACGTCGTTGACTAGCTGATCGCCTATGAAGATTTCCCCAGAGGTCGCTTCCTCGAGCCCCGCGATCATTCGCAAGGTGGTACTCTTGCCACACCCCGAGGGACCGACCAGCACTATGAACTCGCGATCGGGAATATCGAGATTGATCCCTCGCACTGCAGGTGTGCGGTCAAACGTCTTGACGATATTGCGAAGCGCTACTTGCGCCATCGGTTACCCTTTCGTCGCGCCGGCAGTTAGCCCGGCTATATAATAGTCCATCAGGAAGGCGTAGATGATCAGCGGCGGCGCAGCTCCAAGCAAGGCGCCAGTCATAATTTGTCCCCAAGCATACACGTCGCCCCTGATCAGGGTGGTCACGATCCCGACAGGCAGCGTAAGCTGATCGGCCGATGTGGTGAAGGCAAGCCCGTAGAGAAAGTTCGCCCACGATACCGTAAAGCAGAATATCGTAGCGGCGATGATCCCGGGCAGCGCAACAGGAATGAAGATCTTAATCAGCATCTGAATGTAGCCGGCGCCGTCGATCAGTGCGGCTTCGTCTAGCTCCTTGGGAATGCTCGCAAAATATCCAATCATAATCCAAGTGCAGAACGGAACCGTCAATGTCGGCAACAGTATAATAAGTACCCACCAATGATTAATCAATTCGACGCCTGTCTTCTCGTGAATAAAAGCGAAGGTTTTGAATAGCGGAATGAAGACCAGCGAGTCCGGGATGAGATACGCCAAGAACACGCCGGTTGCCAGCGTTGCCGATCCCCAAAACTTCATCCGCGCGAGCGAAAACGCCGCAAGCACGCTTATCACCATTGTGACGGACACAACGCACAGCGATACGACGGCTGAGTTTCTGAAGAAAACCAGATACGTCCTCTGGGTCAACAAATCGATGTAATTGGACAGGGTCGGGTGATACACCCACCAAGGGTTCGTTGCCGCCGAGATCTCTGCGCTCGATTTGAGCGAGGTGATGAACATGTAAACGGGTGGAGTGAGAAAGAAAATTACAAACAGGATCAGAAATAAATAGGACCAGTACAATGTCCTGCGCCGACCTCGGGAGATGCTGCCGTAGCGAACGGTTTGGTTGCGACTGACAACCGGTTCCGCGATTGTCGTGGTCGTCGTCATGCTTCGTTCCCACGCCGCCGAACGTTACGCAAGATCAAAAACGCCGCGATCGCCAGAATCGGTGCCATGAACAATGACACCGCCGCGCCGAGTGGAATATCATTACCTGAAATCGCCAAGTTGAACGCCCATGTAGCGAAGACATGCGTCTGATCGACCGGACCGCCGTTGGTTAAAATCTTGACGATGTCGAAATTGGCAAAGGTCACGATCAACGAGAACAGCGCAGTGATCTGAATGATGTTGCGCATCATCGGAAGGTTGATGTACCAGATCTTTTGCCACCAGTTCGCGCCATCGATTGCCGCTGCCTCGTGCAACTGTTCGGGTACCGATTTCAGCGCCGCGAGATACATAATCAGGAAGAACGGCGATCCGACCCAGACATTGACAAGGATCAC
>Ga0182039_10000102_pt1 | contig 45756 bp, 38 predicted proteins | sample sta12Can44000111_FD_125975 | JGI IMG/M metagenome (GOLD analysis project Ga0182039, IMG submission 125975) | Lab enrichment of tropical soil microbial communities from Luquillo Experimental Forest, Puerto Rico - statanox.12C.anox.44.000.111 | ecosystem: Environmental > Terrestrial > Soil >...
CAGACGACGGCCTTCGGCCAGCCAACGCTGGGTATTGACCTCCTGCACGGCATAGGCGGCGGCGGTGTCCCCCACCGTGAAATGATCGCGGATCGGGGCAATCGGCTGGCGAGAACGCCAGGCCTGATTGATCTGATCGGCGCAGCTCTGGGTCAGAGCAGTATCGATGCTGTTGGCCATGATGTCCTCAGAGCTTGATGCAGACATTGCGGAGCTCGGTATAGAACTCCAGCGAATGGACGCCGCCCTCGCGGCCGATGCCCGACTGCTTGGCGCCGCCGAAGGGCGTGCGCAGATCGCGCAGGAACCAGGAATTCACCCAGGTCAAACCGACCTCGATACGGGCGGCCACGCGATGAGCGCGGGACAGATCGCGGGTGAAGATGGAGCAGCCCAGGCCATAGGGGGTGTCGTTGGCGCGCCTGACCACCTCGTCCTCGGAGTCGAAGGGCGAGATATGGCAGCAGGGGCCGAAGATTTCCTCGCGCATCACGGCGGCGGTGTCGGGCAGGCCGGTCCAGATGGTCGGCTGCACCCAGGAACCCTTCGCCAGATCGCCGGGCATATCGGGCACGCCGCCGCCAGTGACGACGGTGGCACCTTCCTCGACCGCTTTCTTATAGTAGGACAGCACCTTCGAGCGATGTTCCTGGCTGATCAGCGGCCCCAGATTGGTGGCGGGATCGCTGGACGGGCCGATCTTCAACCCTTCGGCGGCGGCCTTCAGGCGGCGGGTGAATTCCTCGAACACCGGGCGTTCGACGAAGACCCGCTCGGTGCCCAGGCAAACCTGGCCGCAATTGGCGAAGACCGAGCGGACGGTGTTCTCGATGGCGACGTCCAAGTCGGCATCGGCGAAGATCACCGCCGGATTTTTGCCGCCCAGCTCCAGCGAGATGTTGCGGGTGCCGATGGCCGCCGCCTTCATGATGGCTTCGCCGGTACGGGTCTCGCCGGTGAAGGTGATGGCGTTTACCTGCGGATGGCTGGTCAGGAACTCGCCCGCCGAGTTGGGGCCGAAACCATGCACCACGTTATAGACGCCGGCGGGAATGCCGACCTTGTTCATCACCTCGCCCAGCAGCGTGGCGGTCGAGGGGGTCTCCTCCGACGGCTTGACGATCACGGCATTGCCGCAGGCCAGGGCCGGGCCGACTTTCCAGGTCATCAGCAGCAGCGGCAGGTTCCAGGGGCAGACCACCGCCACCACGCCCTTGGGCAGCCGCAGGGCGTAGTTCAGCGCCCCGGCGCCGTCCGGCGTGTCGAACTGGAAGAATTCGGAAGGCACATTCTTCACCACATCGGCGAAGATCTTGAAATTGGCGGCGCCGCGCGGAATGTCGAGATGCGAGGCCAGCGAGCGCGGCTTGCCGGTATCGGCGATCTCGGCTTCCAGGAATTCGTCGAAACGGCGGTTGATCTCGTCGGCGACGGCATGCAGAAGCTCGCAGCGCCTGGCCACCGGCATCTTGCCCCATTCGCCATCGACGGCGGCGCGGGCGGCCTTGACGGCAGCATCCACATCACTTTGCGAGGCTTCGTGCACCGTGCTGACCAGCCGACCGGTCTCGGGCGACAGATTGGGGAAGGTCTTGCCCGAGGTGCCGGGAACAAACTGCCCGTTGATGAACTGGAACGTCTCGCCGGCAAGGGCGGGCTTCAGTTGGGACGCTGCGACACTCATGCTTCTTTATCCTTCTTCTTCAATAGCTCGGATGGCGTCGAGGCCAGCCTGAGCGCATTGGCAGTCCTGCTCTTCCGATGCGCCGGAAACGCCGATGCCGCCGATCACCTGGCCGTCTTGCAGGATCGGAAAGCCGCCGGCGAAGGCGACCATCCGCTCACGCTGGGCCATGCCGTCGCGCAGGGCCGGATTGTCCTTGATCAGCCCATAGAACTGACCCGTCGGCATGCCGAAGCTGACCGCCGTATAGGCCTTGTCCTGGGCGATGCCGATGGAATGCAGAAAGGCTCCGTTCTGGCGCAGGAAGGCGACCAGATTGCCTCCGGCATCGACCACCGCGGCGTTGATCTTGCACCCCATCGCGGCCCCGGCCTTGACCGCCGCCTGAACGGCGGCCAAGGCGGCCTCGGTGGAGATGCAGTCCTGTCGGATGCAGGCCGGCATGGTCTTAGGTCAGAACGGTCAGGAAGCGATCGTTCAGGGCGCGCTCGTAATAGAAGATGCCCTTGCCCAGTTCCTTGTCGTCCCAGACGCGCACCGGGTTGTCGGGATAGAAGGTGGTGCCGCCACAATAGGTTTCGCAGCGATTGCCCGAGGGATCGAAGAAATAGATGGTCTGGCCGCGGGTGATGCCGTGGCGGGTCGGACCGATGTCGATCGAGATGTTGTAACGGGTGATGATGTCGGCAGCCCGACCGATATCGTTCCAGTTCTCCAGTTCGAAAGCGACATGGTGGAACTTGCCGGGCTCGGGATGGTTCACGAAGGCAATGTCATGGGCCTTGGTGCCGCAGGTCAGCCAGATGGCCAGGGTGCCGGTTTCCGGCAGATCGACGCGCTCGGTCACCTTGAAGTCCAGCACCTCGCAGAAGAACTTCTCGACATCGCCGATGTTAGGCCCGTACAGCAGGCCGTGATCGAAGCGACGGGCTTCCATGCCATGGGGCTCGGCCTCCCAGACGTCGGGATTCAAGGTCGACGGGCCATTGGTAGCCAGGTCGGAATGGGCATACAGCTCGATGCGGTGGCCCGAGGGGATCTGGAAGCCGATGCGGCGGCCCAGAGCCGGCTGCTCGCCAGCGGGAACATGGTCGACGGCGACGCCGGCGGCGGCGATACGCTTCTCGAGGCTCTTCAGACATTCGTCGTTTTCCACCTTGAAGGCGAAAACGTCGAGGCCGGCCTGATCGGCCTTCCGCAGCACCACCGAGTGATGATCGAACTCGTCGCGGGCCTTCAGATAAACCCGGCCGTCAGCTCCTTCGCAGACCTTGGACAGACCGATGCGGTCCACATAATGCTGAAGCGACGAAGCCATATCGAGAACGCGCAGCTGGATAAAACCAGGCCGCAGAACGCCAGTCATTGCCATATTGGTACCTCCCAGGATGTTTTGATTGCGTAAGCGTCAGTTGTTTTTGAGACTTCTTGGACAGACCGGAACCGAGGCGACCACCAAGTCGCTTTCCGGGAACACACAGCAAGCCAGCACCAGACCATCCGCCTGATCGCCCTCGGTGACATGAGCGCGGCTCATATGGCTTGCGCGGAATTTGCCTTCGACGATGCGCACCTTGCAGATGCCGCAGCCACCGCGCCGACATCCGACCCGCACCACTTCGTTGCCCATGGCCAACAGTGGATTGCGGGCGCGCTCGAAGGCATCGAGAACGCTGGCGCCGGGGGGGCATGTCACGGTTTGTGACGCAGCCTCGACCCTGATGGTCCGGCATTCGGAACCCTGGCCGAGCCGGCTGGCTTCAGCATGGGAAAGCGGCGTGTCGGAGGCCCCTTGAGGCCTCGCCTGCGTCATCGTCATGGACATCTCCCAGATCGCACTTTTGGCGCAGCCTTTTTTGTTTTGCGGAGCCTCCCTTCATTGGGGCTCGCTCCATCGCATGGCTGTCATGCAAATCTGCACAAACCACCGGGTATGCGTCAACAAAAATATCGATATTTTTTAAATCATCGTATATTGCGCCGCATCATCGGCCATGGCGGAAAAACTCTGACTTCAGTCATCATGTCTGATAAACTGCTGAAGTCTGAGGGATTTCGAGGGATGAAGCATGGACAAGACGCTGGCGAAGGCGCCGGGCAAGGATGAAAGCACCCCGCGTAAGGGGGCGAAGACGCTGATCGAGTTCGCCTATAAAAGCCTGCGCAAGGATATCATCTCTGGCGAATTGGCGCCCGGCAGCAAGCTACGGATCGAGCATCTGCGGGCCAAATACGGCATCGGTTCCAGCACCCTGCGCGAGGCGCTGACTCTGCTGGTGGCTGACGCCCTGGTGATTTCGGAAGGCCAGCGGGGCTTCAAGGTTGCTCCCATTTCGCTGGAAGACCTGAAGGATGTCACCCGCCTGCGCAAAATGATGGAAACCATGGCCCTGATGGAGGCCATCGATAATGGCGACGACCATTGGGAAGGCGGCATCGTCGCTGCGTTCCACCGGCTCAGTTTGGTCGAGGAGCGTCTTTACGGCGACCCCAAGCAGTTCGCCGAGGAATGGGAAGATCGCAACAATGGTTTCCATCAAGCGCTGATCGCCGCTTGTCCGTCACGTTGGATTCTGCATTTTCGCGAGATTCTTTATCATCAGTCGGAGCGCTATCGCCATTTCTCGCTGGTATCGCCCTCGACCGGGCGCGACGTCCATCTCGAGCATAAGGCCATTATGGAAGCGGTTCTGAAGCGCGATAAAGATCAGGCCGGATTGCTGCTGGACGCTCATATGGAGCGAACCCTGTCGCATCTGACCGATCTGCTGGCCGACACTTTGCCGGCGCGGAGTTGACCTGCCTCGGGAAAATTCCTTCAGTTATGTTGAGGCACCACAAACGCAACCGGCCGCCGGTTACCCGGCGGCCGAATTCATTTTAAGCGACGCAAGACTTTCGCTTACACGTCCAGGTTCGCCACCTTCAGGGCGTTCTGCTGGATGAACTCGCGGCGCGGCTCGACCACGTCGCCCATCAGGGTCGAGAACACCTCTTCGGCTTCTTCGAAATGGCTGACCTTGACCTGAAGCAGCGAGCGCACATTCGGATCCAGGGTGGTTTCCCATAGCTGCTCGGGGTTCATTTCGCCCAGGCCCTTATAGCGCTGGATGGCGATGCCCTTGCGGCCGGCATCCATGATGGCGTCCAGCAGGCTGACCGGGCCGGTGATGCGCAAGCCCTTTTCCTTCGACACCAGTTCGGCGTGATGGCTATAGGTTTCCTGCAGGCTCTTGGCCCATTCGTCCAGCTTGCGGCCCTCGGGGCTGCGCAGAATGGCGGCGTCGATCAGATGGCTTTCGGTCACGCCGCGTAAGGTCCGGGTGAACAGCAGGCCTTCGCCTTCCACCAGACTGCCGTTCCAACCCTGCTCCAGCTCGGATTCCAGGGCGTTCAGCCGCTTGGCGATATAGGTGGCGGTCTCGGCGCCATGGGCGACATCGGTCAGCACCGCCGAGGAGAACGCACCGGCGATCGCCACCTGCTCGACCACCCGCATCGGCACGCGGCGGCTGATATTGCCCAGCAGAGCCTTCACCTGACGGGCCTGATCAGCCAGAGCGCGCAAATCCTGACCCGCCGACTGCGCGCCGCCATGCAGCTTCAGCACAGCTTCGTTCAGGCCGCCGTCGATCAGATAGTTCTCAAGGGCGCGGTTGTCCTTCAGATAAACCTCGGACTGGCCGCGCTTGGCGCGATAGAGCGGCGGCTGGGCGATGTAGAGATAACCGCGATCAATCAGTTCGGGCATCTGGCGATAGAAGAAGGTCAACAGCAGGGTGCGGATATGGCTGCCGTCGACGTCGGCGTCGGTCATGATGATGATTTTGTGGTAGCGCGTTTTGTCGACATTGAAGCCGTCGGCGTCGCCTTCTTCCTTGGGGCGGCCGATGCCGGTGCCCAGGGCGGCGATCAGAGTGCCGATTTCGGCGGAAGACAGCATCTTGTCGAAGCGGGCGCGTTCCACGTTCAGAATCTTACCGCGCAGCGGCAGGATGGCCTGGAAGGCGCGGTTACGGCCCTGCTTGGCGGAACCACCGGCCGAGTCACCCTCGACGATGAACAGTTCCGAGCCAGCGGGGTCGCGTTCCTGGCAGTCGGCCAGCTTGCCGGGCAGGGTGGCGATGTCCAAAGCCCCCTTGCGCCGGGTCAGTTCGCGGGCCTTGCGGGCGGCTTCGCGGGCGGCGGCGGCTTCCACCACCTTGGCGACCACCTTGCGGGCTTCTTGCGGATGTTCTTCGAACCACTGCTGCAGCTTCTCGCCGACCACGCTTTCCACCACCGGGCGGACTTCCGACGAGACCAGCTTGTCCTTGGTCTGCGACGAGAATTTCGGGTCCGGCACCTTGACCGACAGCACGCAGGTCAGGCCTTCGCGCATATCGTCGCCGGACAGCGCCACCTTTTCCTTCTTGGCGATGCCGGAATCATTGGCGTAGGTATTGATGGTGCGGGTCAGGGCGGCGCGGAAGCCGGCCAGATGGGTGCCGCCGTCGCGCTGCGGGATGTTGTTGGTGAAGCAGAGGCAGGTCTCGTGATAGGAGTCGGTCCATTCCATGGCGACTTCGATGCTGATGCCGTCCTTCTCGCCCATCACCGCGATCGGCGGGTTGTGCAGAGCCTGCTTCGACTTGTCGAGGTAATGCACGAAGGCCTCGACGCCGCCGACATAATGCAGGTCGGTCACACGCTCGTCGGCGGTGCGTTTGTCGGTCAGGCGCAGGAACACGCCGGAGTTCAGGAAGGCCAGCTCGCGCAGGCGGTGCTCCAGGGTCGAGAAATCGAACTCGATCACCGTATCGAAGATGGCTTCGGCGTCGCCGGTCTCGCCGATCGACGGATAGAAGGTCACTTCCGTGCCGGTCAGAGGCGAGCCCTTGTCGGTGATCGGAGCCTCGCCCACCACCACCAGCGGAGCCTCGGCCTCGCCGTTGCGGAAGCGCATGTAATGCTCTTTGCCGTCGCGCCAGACGCGCAGGTCCAGCCATTCCGACAGGGCGTTCACCACCGAGACGCCGACGCCATGCAGACCGCCGGACACCTTGTAGGAATTCTGGTCGAACTTACCGCCGGCATGCAGCTGGGTCATGATGACCTCGGCTGCCGAAACGCCTTCTTCCTTATGGATGTCGGTGGGAATGCCGCGACCGTTGTCGCGCACGGTGCAGGAGCCGTCGGGGTTCAGACAGACATTCACCTGATCGGCATGGCCGGCCAGCGCCTCGTCGATGGCGTTGTCCACCACCTCATAGACCATGTGATGCAGACCGGAACCGTCGCCGGTATTGCCGATATACATGCCGGGGCGCTTGCGCACCGCCTCGAGGCCACGCAGCACCTTGATGGAGTCTGCGCCGTATTCTCCGGCGGCTTCCACGGTCTCCAGTTCGGCGGTCTCAGTGCTCATCGACTGTATATCCTTACTCTGAACGTCCATTCGGGGCGACGACGGCGTCGTCTACCCGGAAAAACTGCCCCCGTGCGCCCAGATCGGCGAACAGGCTTTCCTCGGTTCCCGTCATCCAGCTTTGAGCGCCCAGGGCGCAAAGCTCGTCGAACAGGGCGGCGCGGCGGGTCTGGTCGAGATGCGCCGCGATCTCGTCCAGCAAAAGGATCGGAGCCTGGCCCCGCTCGGCGGCCCGTTCACGGGCCTGACCTAGCACGATGGCGACCAGAACCGCCTTTTGCTCTCCGGTCGAACAGTGTTCAGCCGGCAAATCCTTGGTTCCGTGGCGCACCAGCAGATCGCTGCGATGCGGGCCGATGGTGGCTCCTCCGGCTTCGGCATCGCGCCGGCGGCAGGCGGCCAACTGGCCTTTGAACCATTCTTCCAGGCCGTCCGGCCCGGTTTCCAAAAAGGCCTCGTCGATCACGCCGGCCAAGCCCAGCACCGCCGCCGGAAAGGGGCCGATGCCGGCGCGGCAGGCGGCGTTCAAACGTCGAACCGTCTCCGCCCGCACCACCGCCATGGCGGCGCCGTGACGGGCCATATCCTGTTCCAGCAGCGCGATCCAGGAGGGGTCGAAGCGCCCCTCGCGCAGCAGCCGGGACCGTTCCCGCATGGCATGCTCGTAAGCGCTGGCCCGGCTGCCATGGGCGGGATCGAAGCTTAGCACCAGACGATCCAGGAACCGCCGCCGTCCCGTCGCCCCTTCCAGGAACAGGCGATCCATCGCCGGGGTCAGCCACAGCACGCTCAGCACGTCCGACAATTTGGACTGCGAACGGGCGGGGTGGCCGTCGATGCGCACCAGCCTTCGTTCCGACCCGGCCTCGCGGCCCGTGCCCAATTCCCGAGGGCCGTCGTCATCGCGGTCCAACTGCGCCGCCACCGCCCAGGGAGCAGCCCCCGGTTCCGATCCTGCGCCATGACGGGCGATCTCGGACAGCTTGGCCCGGCGCAGGCCGCGGCCCGGCGCCAGAAAAGACAGAGCCTCGAGGATGTTGGTTTTTCCCGCGCCGTTCGCTCCGGTCAGAACCACCGGACGGCCATCCGTCTCAAGTCTGAGGAAGGAATAGCAGCGGAAATCGCTCAAGGTCAGGCGGGAAACCGCCAGGGACAAGGATCAGAACTCCGCTCAGACCCGCATGGGCATCAAGACATAGACGGCGCTGGAATCGGCGACTTCGCGCACCACGGTCGGGCTGGCGGCGTCGGCCATGGCGAAGCGGGCGGCGTCGCCTTCGATCTGGGCCAGAATGTCCATCAGATAGCGGGAGTTGAAGCCGATCTCCATAGCCGCCGACTCGTAGGAGGCTTCCAGTTCCTCGATGGCCGAGCCATTTTCGGGGCTGGAGGCCGACAGAGTCAGACCGCCTTTGTCCACCGCCAGCTTGATGGCGCGGGACTTTTCGGTCGAGATGGCGGACACGCGATCGACGGCCTGGCTGAAGGACTTGCAGTCCACTTCCAGCACCTTGTCGTTGCCCTCGGGGATCACCCGCTCATAGTCGGGGAAGGTGCCGTCGATCAGCTTCGAGGTCAGCACGGCATTGTCGAAGGCGAAGCGAATCTTGCTTTCCGACAGCGAGACGGTGACGTCCTGCGAGGCTTCTTCGATCAGCTTGCGCAGTTCGGCGACGGTCTTGCGCGGCACGATCACGCCGGTCATGCCGACAGCGCCTTCCGGCAGTGGCACTTCGACGCGGGCCAGACGATGGCCGTCGGTGGCTACCGCACGCAGCACCGGAACGCCGCCCGAGGTGGCGGCATGCAGATAGATGCCGTTCAGGTAATAGCGGGTCTCTTCGCTGGAGATGGCGAAGCGGGTGCGGTCGATCAGGCCCTTCAGTTCTTCCGCCGACAGGCTGAAGCTGTAAGGCAGCTCGCCGCCCGACATCACCGGATAGTCGTCAACGGGCAGAGCCTGCAGGGTGAACTTCGAGCGTCCCGAGCGGAGCGTCAGCAGGCTGTCTTCGCCGGCATGCTCGATCTCGACCTGACTGCCGTCGGGCAGCTTGCGCACGATTTCATAGAGGGTATGGGCGGGGGCGGTGGTAGAGCCGGGGCGGACCACGTCGGCGGCAACCGATTCGACGATGTCCAGATCCATGTCGGTGGCGTTCAGGCTGACACGCCCATCACGGCCTTCGATCTTGACGTTCGAGAGGATCGGAATGGTATTCCGGCGCTCGACGACACTTTGCACATGGCTCAGGGACTTCAGCAGGGCAGCGCGTTCAATGGTCAGTTTCATGGCGATCCGTTGCTGTCTTCGCGGCTTGGCGCGCGTGGGTTCAGGCGCGTTACCGCACCCCCTTCCTCAAGGGGCGACAGTATAACACAGGCCTTTGCCAGCAAAAGCGATTTCACACGCGTAAAAAGCTCAGGAAGGTTAGCTTTCCAGCATCCGTCGCAGCAGTTCGATATCTTCGGCGAACGAGATATCGACCCCGCGCAATTCCTCGATCTTCTTGACCGCATGCATGACGGTGGTGTGGTCGCGACCGCCGAACTTGCGGCCGATCTCGGGCAGCGAGCGGCTGGTCAATTGCTTGGCCAGATACATCGCCACCTGACGCGGGCGGGCCACCTGACGGGCGCGACGGGCCGAATGCATGTCGGCGACGCGGATGTTGAAATGCTCGGCGACTTTTTTCTGGATCTCCTCGATGGTGATCCGGCGGTCATTGGCCCGCAAAAGGTCGTGCAGCACGTCCTGGGTGGTCTCCAGCGTGATGTCGCGGCCCACCAGCTGGGCATGGGCGACCACGCGGTTCAGAGCGCCTTCCAGCTCGCGCACATTGCTGGTGATCTTGTGGGCCAGGAACTCGGCCACCTTGGCCGGCACCATGACACCCATCTGCTCGGCCTTCGAGGCGATGATGCCAAGGCGCAGTTCATAAGAGGTGGCATGGATGTCGGCCACCAGACCGCAGCCCAGGCGCGAGCGCAGGCGCTCCTCCATGCCTTGGAGGTCGGACGGCGACTTGTCGGCGGAAATGATGATCTGGCGGCCCTGGTCCACCAGCGAATTGAAGGTGTGGAAGAATTCTTCCTGGGTCGAATCCTTGCCGCCGATGAACTGCACATCGTCGATCATCAGCACATCGACCGAGCGGAACTGTTCCTTGAACGCCATGGTGTCCTGGAAGCGCAGCGCGCGGACGAAGCGATACATGAACTTCTCGGCCGACAGATAGATCACCGAACGCTTCGGATTGCGCTCGCGGATATGCCAGGCCACCGCATGCATCAGATGGGTCTTGCCCAGGCCGACGCCGCCATAGAGGAACAGGGGATTGAACGAGACGGTATCGCTTTCCGCCACCTTGCGGGCGGCGGCATAGGCGAATTCGTTGGTGTTGCCGACCACGAAATTGTCGAAAGTGTAGCGGGCGTCCAGCGGCGCACCGATATCATCGCCCGACATCGCACTTTCGAACGGCGCCGGCTCGCAAGGGGCGGCGACCTGGGCGGGAAGGCTGGCAGAGGTTTTAGCGGCAGGCGCAGTGGCGGGGGCGGCTGGCTTCGCGGCCTTGCCGGCGCCGGGCAGCACCACGATGTCGATGCCGGTCACGTCGGCATCTTCCTTGGCCCACAGGGCGCGAATACGATCACCGTAATGGGTCACCACCCAGTCGCGCAGGAAGCGGGTGGGCACGGCAATGCGGGCCTGGCCGTCGCGGACTTCGGCCAGAGTCAAAGGCGAAAGCCAGCTTTTGAAAGCGGCTTCGCCGAATTCGTTGCGCAAATGACCCTTGATGCGGGTCCATTGCGTCTGGATCAGCGGACTGTCGGACATGGAAGAACTGGAAATCTCTCTGCTCACTTGGTCCACCCGAACGCGCCAGATGTCGCGGCGCTCCCCCCATTGTTTCACCCTTGCCGGTTCCGGCCTGTCGATAACGGCCCTGCCGGCGCCGATGGCGTCCTGATCAAGGCATAAGCTGGCTTCCCACAAGAGCACTCGGGCATTTTGCTTGAGGTCTTTGTGCCTCGGCTTTGACTCTGGCCCGAGTCTTTACATGTTAAATTATATAACAACTATAGTAATACCTGTGGACAACTCTCCCTGTGCCAAGGTCGTTAAGACTTTGGGCAGTTGTAAATAAACTGCGGAGAGACGCCGCCCCAGGCGGTGTGGAAAATGACTCTAGCGATGCTTTCGGGGCAGAGCAAGCGGTCCGAAAAGCGAACGCGGAATTTTTTTCCACAGGCTATTTTTTGCTTGCGCGAAGCAAAACGGCCACGCCTGCAATCCGCAGGCGCGGCCGTTCATCCGACTTCTCGATCCCGTTATAAGTCAGCCGAAAGGCTGACTTACAGGGCCTTGATACGGGCAGCCAGGCGCGAAACCTTGCGCGAGGCAGTATTCTTGTGCAGCACGCCAGCCTGGGCGCCGCGCATCATTTCCGGCTCGGCAGCGCGCAGAGCGTCGGCGGCCTGGGCCTTATCGCCGGCGGCGATCAGCTGCTCGACCTTCTTGACGAAGGTGCGGATGCGGCTGACGCGGGCACGGTTGACTTCGGTGCGGCGCTCGGTCTGGCGGATGCGCTTCTTAGCGGACTGATGATGAGCCATGTGATGAAACCTGCTGTATCGTGAAGGACGAAATCGGAAGGCGGGTTTATAAGCCCGGTTTGCCGCCCGCGTCAAGGATCAGATTCGCGAGTCGCGGCAGAGTCTTGGCGGGTTATCCTCAAGAGCCACGCGAATCGTGAATTTCCCTCCCCCCAACCCTCTCCCGATTTTGGGAGAGGGAGCTTTATTCTCCCCTCTCCCGCAGGCGGGAGAGGGGTTGGGGGTGAGGGAGATAACCTTACTTGTTCTTGAAGTTGGGCTGGCGCTTCTCGGCGAACGCGGCCATGCCTTCCTTCTGATCTTCGGTGGCGAACAGGGCGTGGAACAGGCGACGTTCGAAATGCACGCCCTCGGCCAGGGTGGTTTCATAGGCGATGTTGACGGCTTCCTTGCCGGCCAGCACGGCGACGCGGCCCAACGAAGCGATGCGCTCGGCGACCTTCAGGGCCTCCTCGACCAGCTCGGCAGCGGGGATCACGCGCGACACCAGGCCGGCGCGTTCGGCCTCGGCGGCGTCGATCAGGCGGCCGGTCAGGACCATTTCCATGGCCTTGGACTTGCCGACGAAGCGGGTCAGGCGCTGAGTGCCGCCGGCGCCGGGGATGATGCCCAGATTGATCTCGGGCTGGCCGAACTTGGCATTGTCGCCGGCCAGGATGAAATCGCACATCATGGCGACTTCGCAGCCGCCGCCCAGGGCGAAGCCGGCCACTGCGGCGATGACGGGCTTACGCACCTTGGTCACCGCTTCCCAGCCCTTGGTGATGAAGTTGCCGAGATAGCAGTCGGTGAAGGACTTCGAAGCCATTTCCTTGATGTCGGCGCCGGCGGCGAAAGCCTTTTCCGAGCCGGTAATCACGATGGCGCCGATTTCGTCGTCATCCTCGAAGGCGTCCAGGGCCTGACCCAGTTCGGAGATCAGGCCGTTCGACAGGGCGTTCAACGCCTTGGGACGGTTGAGGGTGATCAGGCCGACATGGCCTTTGGTCTCGACGATGATGTTCTCGTACGCCATGGAATGCTCCCCTGCTTGTGGGTGGGGTGGGCCGTGTTTCCTTATTGCGGCACCACCGAGAAGCGCACCGTCACCGACCGGCGTGAGCCGTCGATGTCGATGCGCAGGAATTCGTTGTCGCGTTTATATCCGCCGTTCACCACTTCCCAGCCCAGCTGCGGCAGGGTCTGGCTATAGAAGGCCTTGACCTTGTCGGGGCTGAGATCGCCGGTGGCCGAAGCCTCGACGATGCGCCCGGTGGGGGATTCGAACAGCATGCCGCCCGGCTGCTCGGTCAGGCCCGGCGCCAGGGGGAGATCCTCGAACTCGGTCAGATAAGGCTGATCCGCCCAGGCGGTGCAGCCCAGGGCCAGAAACAGGCAGGCCGCGAAAGCGGCGGTTGAAGTTCGCGGGAACGACATGGCTTCTCTCTTATCACCAGATTGTGCAGTGCGCCACTAGCCTTGGCGCTTGTCACAATAATATGTCGAACGCCCAGCCTGGGTCATCCGGCGGATGGATTCCCGGCAGGTGCAGCCAGGGCAAGGTTGTCCTTCCCGGTCATAGACGGCGAAGGAATGCTGGAAATAGCCCAACTCGCCGGACGGCTGGCGATGATCCTTCAAAGATGATCCGCCGGCGGCGATGGCCTCGGCCAGCACCTCTTTCACCGCTTTGACCAGCTTGGAACATTCCCTGGCGGTCAGGCTTTCCGCCGGGCGGGTGGGGTGGATGCCGGCGCGGAACAGGCTTTCGCTGGCATAGATGTTGCCGATGCCGACCACCAGGGTCTGGTCCAGCAAGACCGGCTTGATGGGCGAGGATCGCCCGGCCAGCGCCGCCTTCAGCATCTTGCCGTCGAAGGCGTCGGTCAGCGGCTCGGGCCCCAATGCGGCGAAGAAGCGGTGCGCGGCCAGTCCTTCCTCGGTCGCCATATCCATCAGCCCGAAGCGGCGGGCATCGTTGAACGATATTTTGTCACCCGCCTCGGTCACCAGGATCACATGGTCGTGTTTCTCGGGCGCGGCGCCGTCATCCTTGCCGATCACCATGCGGCCCGACATGCCCAGATGGCAGATCACCACCCAGCCGTCATCCAGATGCCAGCACATATATTTGGCGCGGCGGCTGATGCGGGCGATGGTGCGCCCGGTCAGCCGCTCGGCGAAATCGGGCGGGAAGGGGATGCGCAGGCCGGTGCGGCGCAGCTCGACCTTGGCCAGCCGGTGCCCCTCCAGGACCACGGCCAGACCACGACAGACGGTTTCGACTTCGGGAAGCTCAGGCATGGGAAAACAGAATGGGGAAGCTATGGTAACTGGTCAAGGCTTGGGCTATCCTCCGCGCCCATGAGCGAGCTGAACGATTCCCAACCCGACGGCACCACCCATTTCGGCTTCCGCACCGTGCGTGAAGAGGAAAAGGCGTCTTTGGTGCGCGAAGTGTTCGACGGCGTGGCCTCCCGCTACGACCTGATGAACGATCTGATGAGCGCCGGCATCCACCGTCTGTGGAAGTCGTCGATGATCGACTGGCTGCATCCCCGTCCGGGTATGACCCTGCTGGATGTCGGCGGCGGCACCGGCGACATCGCCTTCCGCTTCCGCGCCAAGGGCGGCGGGCCGGTCACCGTCTGCGACATCAATCACGAGATGCTGAAGGTGGGCCGTGACCGCGCGGTCAACAAGAACATCCTCGAAGGGCTGGACTGGGTTTGCGGCGATGCCGAGCATCTGCCTTTCCCTGATCGTTCGGTGGATGCCTACACCATCGCTTTCTGTCTGCGCAACGTCACCCATATCGACGCCGCCCTGGCCGAGGCTCGGCGCGTGCTGAAGCCCGGCGGGCGCTTCATGTGCCTGGAGTTCAGCAAGGTGGTGGTGCCGGTGTTCGACAAGATCTATGACGAATACAGCTTCAGGATCCTGCCCCACATCGGCAGTCTGGTGGCCGGCAATCGCGAGGCTTATCAGTATCTTGTGGAAAGCATTCGCAAGTTCCCGCCCCAGGAAGAGCTGGCCCAGCGCATGCGCGCCGTGGGGTTGGAGCAGGTGAAATACCGCAATCTGTCGGGCGGCATCGCCGCCATCCATTCCGGCTGGCGCCTGTAACAGCATGATCGGAACTATTCGCAATCTCTTGCGCCTTGGCGCCATCGGTTCGGCCCTGACCCGCAACGGCGCTTTGTTCCCGCTGGAAAGCGCCGGCGAAAGCGGGCGTATGCTGGCGGGCTGGCTGGCCCGTTTCGCGCATCCGGAAGCCGCGGCTCTGCGTCCCGGCCAGCGCCTTGCCGCCGCCTTGCAGGAGCTGGGGCCGACCTTCGTCAAGCTGGGTCAGGCCCTGTCCACCCGCCCCGATCTGGTGGGCGAGCAGATCGCCGAGGATTTGTCGGAGCTTCAGGACCGTCTGGCCCCGTTCCCGGCCGACGAAGCCCGCGCCATCATCGAGGCCGAGCTGGGCAAGCCGATCGAAGACCTGTTCATCGGCTTCGACGACAAGCCGGTGGCCGCCGCCTCGATCGCCCAGGTGCATTTCGCCGTCACCGCCGAGGGCGAGGATGTGGCGGTCAAGGTGCTGCGTCCGGGGGTCGAGCTGCGCTTCGCCCGCGATATCGCCTTGTTCACCTGGCTGGCCACCTGGGCCGAGCGATTGTTCCCGAAATGGCGGCGTCTGCGGCTGGTGGATTCGGTCAAGGCCTTCGAGGATTCGGTGGTCCTGGAGATGGACCTGCGCTTCGAAGCCTCGGCCGCCGCCGAGATGCGGGACAATTTCGAAGGTGACGAAGGCTTCACCATTCCTCAGATCGACTGGCAGCGCACCGCCAAGCGCGTGCTGACGCTGGAGCGCATCGAGGGCATTCCCATCGACGAGGTTCAGGCCATCGCCGATGCCGGTTTCGATCTGGTCAAGGTCACCGAGCAGGCCGCCGACGCCTTCTTCAACATGGTGTTCCGCGACGGCTTCTTTCATGCCGATCTGCATCCCGGCAATCTGTTCCTGGGATCGGACGGTCGGTTGGTGGCGGTGGATTTCGGCATTACCGGCCGGGTCGACGAGCAGACGCGCCGCTTCCTGGGCGAAATGCTGCTGGGCTTCCTGAACGGCGACTATCGCAAGGTGGCCGAGGTGCATTTCCAGGCCGGCTTCGTGCCTGCCGACAAGAGCATCGACAACTTCACCCAGGCCTGCCGCTCGATCGCCGAGCCGATCCTGGGCAAGCCCATGCATGAAATCTCGATCGCCCGCCTGCTGGGGCAGCTGTTCCAGGTGACGGAAACCTTCGCCATGGAAACCCAACCGCAACTGCTGCTGCTGCAAAAAAGCATGCTGGTGGCCGAGGGCGTCGGGCGCAAGCTGAACCCCGAAGCCAATATGTGGCAGCTGGCCCGTCCGCTGATCGAACAGTGGATGATCGCCAATCTGGGGCCGCAGGCGAAGATCAAGCAGGGCTTCGGCCATCTGGTGGGCACGCTGGAAAGCCTGCCCAAGCTGGTGGTTCAGGCGGAAAAGACCGTCGAGGCTTTGCGCTCGGGCGGGCTGAAGCTTCATCCGGAAACGGTGAAGATGATGAGCCAGAACCGCGGCCTGTTCCCCACCTGGCTGCCCTGGCTGCTGGTGGCCGGGCTGACCTTCCTGCTGCTGCGGAAGTAAGTCTCGCCGTTCCCCCTCGCCCGCAGGCGGGAGAGGGGGCTAGGGGGTGAGGGAAAGCTCTCATATTCGTCATGCCCGTGCTTGACACGGGCATCCACGAACTAGCCTCTACCCAATTGTTTTCAATATATTTTATGCGGATAAACGTGGATGGCCGGATCAAGTCCGGCCATGACGCCATAAGAAGGGGAGCAGCGGCCTACCGCCCCCCGAACATCTTCACCAGACCGCCCCAGAGGGTATCCAGGTTCTCGTCGCCCTTGGCCACGGGAACGCCGCCGATCTGCACGGTATCGCCCGAGGCTTCGGGGCTGCTGGTTTCCTCGCCCGGCAGCGGTTCCGGCGACTGGCCCGGCAGCGGGCGGGCAGGCAGGCCCTGATGGGCGGCCAGCATGACATTGTGCCAAAGCTGAGCCGGCAGGCTGCCGCCGGTGATCTTCTTCATCGGCGAATGGTCGTCGTTGCCCATCCAGACGCCGGCCACGTAATCGGCCGAGAAGCCCATGAACCAGGCGTCGCGGTAATCCTGGGCGGTGCCGGTCTTGCCAGCCACCGGGCGGTCGATGGCGGCGGCCTTGCCGCTGCCGTTCTGCACCACGCCGGCCAGCATTTCGGTCATCATGCGCAGATTTTTGGGCGCAATCACCTGACCGACGCCGCTGCCCTGGCGTTGGTAAAGTTGCTGTCCCTGGGGGTCGTCGATCTCGCCGTAACCATAGGGCAGCACACCGAAACCGTTATTGGCGAAGCTGGCATAGCCGGCGGTATGTTCCAGCAGGCTGACTTCGCTGGTGCCCAGGGCGAGCGAGGCTTCGGGCCGCAGTTCCGAGGTGATGCCCAGGCGCTTGGCCACCTCGACCACCCGGCGGGGGCCGATATCCTCGATCAGGCGGACGGCGACCACGTTCGAGGATTTGGCCAAGGCCGCCCGCAGGGTGATGCCGCCTTCATAGCGGTTATGCTCCTCGAAGTTCGAAGGGCGATAGGAACCGCTGACAATGGGGGAATCGTCCACCGTGCTGTCGGGGGTGAAGCCGGCTTCGGTGGCGGCCAGATAGAGATAGGCCTTGAAGGACGAGCCGGGCTGGCGGAAGCCCTGGGTGGCGCGGTTGAACTGGCTGGCGGCATAGTCCCGCCCGCCGGCCATGGCGCGGATGGCGCCGTCGGGGCTCATGATCACCACGGCGCCCTGGCCGACATTGGCCTTGGCGCCCTTGTCGTTCAGGATTTTCTGAAGTTCGGCCTCGACCTTGCGCTGCAGGCCCATATCGAGGGTGGTGCGCACTACCAGATCGCGGCCCTCGGCGGCATAGGGTTCCACCTGCTCGCGGATCCAGTCGGCGAAATAGCGGCCGGTATGGCTGATCTGCTGGACGGTGTTGGGCCCGGTCTTCAGGGCTTCGTCCATCTGCGCCTGAGTGATGGCGCCAAAGGCCACCATGTTCATCAGCACCTGAGTGGTGCGGCCCCGGCTCAGTTCCTGATCGTTCTGCGGATTGTACTTGGACGGCGCCTTCAGCAAACCGGCCAGCAGGGCCGACTGATAAAGATTCAGCTCGCGCGCCGAAATGCCGAAATAGCGCTTCGAGGCGGCATCCACGCCCCAGCTGCCATTGCCCAGATAGACCCGGTTCAGATACAGGGTCATGATCTGGTCTTTGGTGAATTTATGCTCCAGCCACAAAGCCAGCAGCAGTTCCTGAATCTTGCGCTTGGCGTTGCGGTCCGGGGACAGGAACAGGTTCTTGGCCAGCTGCTGGGTCAGGGTCGAACCGCCTTGGATGACGTGATGCGCCCTGATATTGACGAACATAGCGCGGGCCAGGCCCAGCAGATCGATGCCGAAATGGCTGTAGAAATGCCGGTCTTCGGTCGCCATCACCGCTTGTGGCAGGGTGACGGGAATGTCGGACAGCGCCAAGGGCTCGCCATAGACGTCGCCATAGGCGGCAATGGTCTGGCCGTCGGCCGACAGCAAGGTGATGCTGGGTCGGCGGGAACTGGCGGTCAGGGTGTCCAGATTCGGCAGGTCATAGGCGTAATAGGCCAGCACCGCACCAATGCCAAGCGCCACCCAGACGCCTAAGCTGATCGCCCAGCCCAAGAGCCTGAGCGTCCATTTGCGCTTGCGCCCGCCGGACGGTGTCTTGCGTCCGCCGCCTCCTCCACCGTTGCCGCGCCCCGATCCGCGCCCGCCGCCGTTGCCCGCCGCCGCCTCGTCCTTCTTCGGTTTGGCGCTCAGCTTGGCTGGCTTGCGACTGGCGGCGTGGGAAATCGCCGGCTTCTCGCCAGCATTGCCGCCGCCTGCCTGGGTCCATTTGGCCCGCGAAGCCTTGGCTGCCGGAGCCGCCTTGGGCCGTTCCAGCCGAGGCTCGGACCGTTCGAATGGCGGGTCCGCCTGGTCATGACTGGCATGCTCTCGCATGCGGGAGGTCGAGAGGGTCAGGCGGTCCTCGGGCGTGATGCGGAGGTCCAGGGGCGATTGGCCGGGTTTCTTCGGTGGCATGGCGGGGGGCTTATAACATGGAACGCGACACCGTAGCCATGCGCCTTGTTTGCGGCTAGAATACGGCAATCCTGTAACTCTTCCTGCATCAAGGTGCGCAGTCATGAACGAGCTGGTGCTGACCTTAAGTCCCGAAGTCACCCAACGGCTCGAAACCCTGGCCGGCCAGTTAGAGCGTTCGGTGGACGAATGCGCACAGCAAGCCTTGATGGAATTCCTCGACAATTGGGAAGACTATCTGCGCACCGTCGCCGCCTTGAATGTCGAGGAAGAACGCCCGATCCTGCGCGCCGTCAACGACTGACGACCGATCTCCTGAGCCTTCAGGTATGCTTGGCCTTGTCAATCCATTTAACAATGTTTTTGTGGAAATTGACGGTTGACCTGGGTCGCGCCGTCTCATCAATATGATTTCATGCTAAATTAAAAACTGACACATCAGAGCCATGAGGTCAGGCATGAAATCCTGGGGAATTGGTGGCAAGGTTGCTTCGGCGCTGGCATTCATCGCGCTGGTGACGTCGGTGGTGATGGCATTGGCGCTGACCGCCTATATGGACCGCATCATCGGCGAGAGCCAGACCCGCGAACTGAACCGTCATTTCGAGCGGTTCTCGGGCAGTCTGCGCGACAATGCCGCCAAGGCCGAGGCGCTGGCCGCCCTGACTGCCAAGCTGCCGCCGGTTCAGCAAGCCATGGCCGCGGGCGATCGTGACGCCTTGCTGGCTTTGTTCGGGGCCGCTTTCAAAAGTCTGAAGGACGGCTATGGGATCGAGCAGTTTCAGTTCCATACTCCGCCCGCCACCTCGTTCCTGCGCGTTCATCAGCCGCAGAAGTTCGGCGATGATCTCAGCTCTTTCCGCGCCACGGTGGTGAAGGCCAACGCCGATCATCAGCCGGTGGGAGGGCTGGAAACCGGCAAGGCGGGGCTGGGGCTTCGCGGCATCGTGCCGGTGACCGACGGGGCGGGCAAGCCGGTCGGCAGCGTCGAGTTCGGCCTGTCGCTGGGCAAGGCGATGTTCGAGGATTTCAAGCGCGAAACCGGGGCCGACCTGATCTTGCATCTGGCCTCCGACAAGGGTTTCGATACTGCCATGGGGACCACTGGCGACGATGGCCGGTTGTCGGGCGATCAGATGCGGACGGCGATGGCTGGCGGGTCGGTGATCGGTGACGCGACCTCTGCGGACGGCAAGTCTTTGGCCGTGCTGGGGCGGGCTTTGCTGGATTACAGCGGCAAGCCCATCGGCGTGCTGGAGGTGGCGATGGATGTCTCGGCCTGGGACAGCCAGCGCAACGATTCGCGGATCACGGCCATCGGGCTGGCGTTGATGACCTTGCTGCTGGCTTCGGGGTTGGGGCTGGTTCTGGCCCGAGGCATCTCGCAGCCGGTGCGGGCCGTCACCCGTGCCATGAGCGCCTTTACCCATGACGATTTCTCGGTGCCGATTCCGGCGCTGGATCGCCATGACGAAGTTGGACAGATGGCCCAGGCGGTTGCGGTGTTCCGCGACAATGCGGTGCGGCTGAAGGAAATGCAGGCCGAGCAACAGGGATTGATGCAGCGTTCCGCCAGCGAACGCCGCACCGCCGTGCTGGCCTTGGTGGACGAATTCGACCGCGACCTGTCCGAAGTGCTGGGAAGTGTCACCTCGGGTGTCGAAAGCATGCGGGATCTGGCCTCGCATCTGCGCCAGGCCGCCGATACCACCAGCAGCAAGGCGGAAGTCTCGGCCGAGCGGTCACAGGCCAGTTCACAGAAACTGCGCGAGGTGGTGGGGCTGGCCGAGGCGCTGCTGGAGTCGGTTTCGCAGATCGCTGGGCAGGTCGAGCGTTCCAGCGCCGTGGTGCTGCGGGCGGTGGACGAGGCGCGTCAGTCGGAAACCATGGTGCGCGGACTGTCCGAGGCCGCTCAGCATATCGGCGAGGTGATCAGCCTGATCAACGATATCGCCTCGCAGACCAATCTTTTGGCGCTGAACGCCACCATCGAAGCGGCGCGGGCCGGCGAGGCCGGCAAGGGTTTTGCCGTGGTCGCGGGCGAGGTGAAGAACCTGGCCAACCAGACCGCCCGGGCGACAGGAGATATTTCGGAACAGATCATCTCGATCCAGCAAGCCACCAGCCAGACAGTCGAGACCATCGCCGCCATCAGCGGCACTATCGGCGAAATGGACGGCATCGCCGCGGAAATCCGCCGGGCGGTCGATCAGCAGTCCGGCACCATCCGCCATGTGGCCGGTCAGTTGGAGACGGTGGCCTCGGATTCCGACGGCATCGCCGCCAGCGCTACGGAAATGGCCCGCGCGGCTATCGAAAATGGCCGGGCGGCGGTGGAGGTGCATGGCGCCGCCGAAGTGCTGGACGGCCAAGCGCGCCATCTGCGCGAAAACGCCGAGCGCTTCGTTTCCGAGGTGAGACGGGGATAAGGGGCTCCGACCGAAGGCCGAAAGGCATCCGCATCACGGTGACGGAGATTTTAAAGAGAGGAAATGGCGGAGGGGGTGGGATTCGAACCCACGGTACCATCGCTGGTACAACGGTTTTCGAGACCGCCACAATCGGCCGCTCTGTCACCCCTCCGCTGAGGAGCGGGACCATAGTGCAAGCCGATTTTCAGTGCAAGCGCTTTCCGTAGGGGGGTGTGAAGGAAAGTGACCGTAGCCGTGGTGGGTAAAACGGCTTGTGGGTATCACGGGGTTTGGGTACACTCCCCGGCAGATTTGCTGGGGGAGCAAATTATTTATTCCCATAGCTTCTCTATGCAGCATTCCGAATTCGGCCGGATCGATCACAACTCGCGAGTCAAGGTGCCCTGCCCGATGGCTTTTCGTCTGACCCAAACTGCCGCGCTGGCGGCGGCAATTCTTCTCGGCGGATGCTCGTTCGTCGATGAAACTCTATTCCCGTCTCTGTCGTCCGACGACGCTGCGGCGACCGCCGACAACGGCGACAATGGCGCGGCCCCTGACGCTGGCTCGGCTCCGGTGCCTGTGCAGCAGGTGACGCCCGGTCAGCCTACCGGCACCTTCGTCAGCACCAAGGTCGAATCGCTGCGCAGCGATCTGGCCCAGTTGCAGTCGACCCTGAATGGTCAGGGCGAGCGCTTGCAGCAGATCCGCGGCCAGACGGTCCAGGATTCGCAGCGTTTCCACGGCACTCTGGCGGCCATCGAAGCCCGCCTGCAGGTCGGCACCACTCCCGGCAACCCGATCCTGGTCAATCAGTGGAACGAAGCCCAGGGCGAGCTGGACCGCATCAACGAGGACGTGCTGGGCATGAACCGCCTGACCTCCGACGTGGCTTCCACCTCGGGCATGGCCGCCTATCTGCTGGAATCGGTCAAGGCCGCTCGCTCGCTGGCGGGCGCCGTCGACGAAGACCACAGCCAGCTGCGCATCCTGGAAGACGAGACCAGCCGCACCACCGTGCTGATCGACCGTCTGCTGACCGAGCTGTCGGCCGACTCCCAGCGCCAGCAGCAGTATCTGAACAACGAGCGTAACGACCTCAACACCCTGGCCGTCTCGATCAAGAACGGCCAGATGTACGGCACCTCGCTGGCCAATGCCCGTCTGGGCATGAGCGGCGGCGCCGTGCCGACCAGCCCCTCCAGCGCCGCTCCGGCTCCGCTGGCCGGTGGCGAGCGTCCGCTGGTGGTCATCCGCTTCGACCGCCCGAACGTGAATTATGAAGACGCCCTCTACACTGCCGTGAAGAGCGCTTTGGACCGCCGTCCGAACGCGACTTTCGAAGTGGTGGCGATGTCTTCGACCAGCGCTGCCGGTTTCGGCGCCGCCGGTCAGTCGGCCTCTATCCGCAATGCCGATGCCGTCATGCGCTCGCTGACTCAGATGGGTCTGCCGGTCGAACGCCTGCGGACGTCGCAGGCCTCCAGCGCTTCCGCCTCGAACGGCGAAGTGCAGGTCTACGTCCGCTAATACGGACGTCTCGCAAAGTGATCGCGAAGACGCCGGCCCCATAAGGCCGGCGTTTTTCGTTTCCGCCGAACGCGCATGAGCCGAAAGCCCATGAGATCGAAGCTGATGATCAAGGCCAGTCTCGCCGTCCTCCTGTGGCTGGCGGCGATTGTCGTGGCCATCCTGTGGCTGGACCGCCCCTGGGCCATGGCGGCTCATGGCATGGGGTGGGTTCGCATCCCGCTCTTCAGAGACCTGACCCATCTGGTGGACCCGATTGCCGCCTTGGCCTTGCTGGGGCTGGCGGTTCTGGGCGGTATGGCTTTGCTGGGCATCAGGCTGGGACGCTGGGGGCGGCTACTGCTGGCCTTGTGCCTGGCGGTGGCTTTGGCGTTGCTGGCCAAGACCGAGCTGAAATATCTGTTCGGCCGCACCTGGCCGGAAACCTGGGTGGGCGGCAATCCGTCCTGGATCAGGGATCAGGTCTTCACCTTCGACTTTCTGCATGGAGGAGCCGGCTGGGAATCTTTTCCCTCGGGCCATGCCACCTTGATGGCGGCGCCGATGGCGGTGCTTTGGCGGCATTGGCCCCGCTTGATTTGGGTCTGGCTGACGCCGGTGCTGCTGGTGGGGGTCGGGTTGTTGGCCTGCGATTATCATTGGGTCAGCGATCTGCTGGCCGGGGCGGGCCTGGGCGTGCTGTGCGGTGTTGGCGCGACTGGGCTGGTCTATGGCGGCGCGTTGCAGGGAGGGCGTTCGTGAGGCTGTCTCGTCTGCTGGCCTGCCTGCTGCTGCCGCTGTTGCTGGCCGCCTGCGACGGCATGGAGGCGCGCAAGGACAGCGCGGTCGGGCTGCTGGAGCCGCAAGGCTGGTCACAAGCCATCATCGAGGCTGGTCCTTTCCAGCTGTTCGCCGCCTGGATGCCCCGGGGCTCGGCGCGGGTGCTGACGGTCTATATCGAGGGCGACGGCTTCGCCTATCTGGACGAGACGCATCCTTCGCCTGACCCGACGCCCCGCGACGCCATGGGATTGCGGCTGGCGTTGGCCGACAAGGATGCCAAGATGGTCGCCTATCTGGGGCGTCCTTGCCAGTTCGTCATGCCGGCCCATGGTCAGGGCTGCAGCTCGGATTACTGGACGTCCAAACGCTATGCGCCGGAAGTGATCGAAAGCATCAGCGCAGCCATCGATCAGCTGAAGGTGCGCACCGATGCCCAAAAGGTGCTGCTGGTGGGCTATTCCGGCGGCGGCGCGGTGGCTGCATTGGTAGCCGGGCGGCGCAAGGATGTGGTGGGGCTGGCGACGGTGGCGGCCAATCTGGATCTTGGCTATTGGCTGAGCCGCGACGGCTTGCTGCCGCTGGACGGATCGCTGGACCCGGCGCTGGAGGCCGGACGGCTGGCCAATCTGCCGCAGGTGCATTTCGCCGGCGGCAAGGACGAGGTGGTCGGCCCCGACGTGGTGCAAAGCTATCTCTCAAGGCTGCCGCCTAGCGCTCCGGCTCGGCTGGAAGTGCTGCCCGATCAGGACCATTATTGCTGCTGGGCCGAGATATGGCCTAGCCTGATCAACCGATTCCGGGCAAATCCGTAAGCGAAATTCTTATCAAAATAGTGTCGCGCGACAGACTTTGCCATTCAGGATAGGACTTCTATTGTCCGGCCTTTCCTGGATGGCATATGATCGCAGCCTGCCGTTCCGGGGGCGGGGCGGGAACTAAGGATCGGGGGACCATGGAGCATCCGAGCGGGCCCGAGGATGTTGGGTTGGACGAGCCGGAGATCGATAGCGAGATCGAGGCGGAGATCGAAGCCGATCCCGGCCTGAATCGCTCGACCAAGGCTTATGTCGCCTTTGCTTTCGCGGCTGCCGATCTGTTACTGGAAACAACCCATGATGGCCGCATCCTGTTCGCCATCGGCGCCGCCATGTCGCTGGTGGGACGTCCAGCCCGCCTGCTGACCGAAAGCACTCTGGCCGAGATCATCCGTGAAGGCGACCGCCCCCGGGTGGGCAGCGCCCTGAAGCGCATGGCCGCGGGCTCGCGGGTGCGCCATGTGCTGTTGCAGGTGGAAACGCCCAACGGCCAGGAAATCCCCGTGGCCCTGTGCGGTTACAAGCATCCCGACAAGCCGGGCCGGCTGCTGTTGGTGCTGACCCATAGCGGCACGCTGGCGACCGGCCTGCATCGCAAGCGCGACGGCGGGTTGCTTGACAAGGATGGGCTGGAAAGCCTGGCCGAGACGGTGATGAAGGAAAATCCCGACGGCCAGGGTGAAAATTACCAGCTGACCTTGCTGGATATTCCGCAGATCACCGAACTGCGCTCGGCCCTGGGCACCGAGGGATCGGCTAAATTCATCGACCGTTTCACCGAGGAACTGCAGCGCTGCTCGTTGGGCGGCGAGGGCGCGGCGGATTTCGGCGAGAACAAATATGGCATCATCCATACCGACGAAATTTCCGCCGATGATATTCAAAGCCGCATCATCGAGCTGACCCGCACTTTGGCCGGCGGTGTGCTGGATCTTGCCCCCAAATCCGCCAGCATCGCCCTTGATAACGGCGATGTGTCGGTGGAAGAGGCGACCAACGCCCTGATCTATACCATCAACCGCTTCACCGCATCGGGCGGCGGTTCGTTGGATGATCTGGCCCGCTCGGCCAAGAGCGAGCTGTCGGTGACCGTCAGTAAGATGCGCGAGGTCAAGGAACTGATCGGCAGCGGCGACTTCGATCTGCATTTCCAGCCGATCGTCGATCTGTGGAACAATGCGGTGCATCATTTCGAAGGGCTGGTGCGCTTTGCCGGCGGCGAATCGCCCTATGGCACCGTGACCTTCGCCGAGGATGTGGGGATGGCCGGCGAGTTGGATCTGGCGATTCTGACTCGCGCCATCGCCTTCATGCGCGACGGCGCCGGCTCTGAGAAGGGGCTAAAATTCGCCATCAATCTGTCGGGGCGGTCGCTGTCGAACGCTGCGATCGCCGCCCGGCTTCTGCATCTGATCCATGCCGCCTCGGACCTGCGCGGGCGGCTGATGTTCGAACTGACCGAATCCGCCGCCATCCATGATCTGCATGTGGTGAACGCCGTCATCCAGGAAATCCGCTCGCGCGGGCATCTGGTGGGGCTGGATGATTTCGGCGCCGGCTCGGCGGCCTTCCATTACCTGCGGGCGCTGGAGGTGGACCACGTCAAGATCGACGGCTCCTATGTCCGCGAGGCGGTGGAGACCGGCAAGAGCCTGCCTTTCCTGCGGGCCATCTCGCAGCTCTGCCGCGAGCTGAAGATCGCTACCATCGCCGAGCATATCGAAAACCAGGAAACCGCCAATTTGCTCAGGCTCTATAACGTGCGCTATGGCCAGGGTTATTACTTCGGCAAGCCGATGCGCCCCCAGACCTCGTCGCGGGCGGGCTGGACCATGCCGAATACCGCCTGGCGCAATGATGTGCTCTATTTCGCGCCTCGGGGCTGATCTCCGGAAAAAGCATGGGGAATATGGATTCTCCATCTCCCCAAAGCGGAAACTTTCCGCCATAGTCCGCAGCCGAATGCATCAGACCGCCCGATGCGCGGTCTCAATGGAGAATTCACGATGGAAAACTTGATGTCGGCCATGCGGTCGTTCTGGACCTTGTGGGTGTTCCTGTTCTTCGTCGGCATCGTCCTGTGGGCCTATTGGCCGAAGAACAAGAACAAGGTGGAGTCCTATGCCGACATTCCCTTGCGTCCCGATCAGTCCGGCGACGATCAGGTGAAGTCGTAATCAGCCTTCGCTGGTCGCGATGTTGAAACTGGCTTCGGCATCCGCCGAAGCGGTTTCTTCGCCCGGCTTGCGCAGCGCCATGGCTTCGGGCAGCCATTCCTGAAGAATACGCTCGAGGGCGTCCAGGCGGATCGGCTTGGTCAGGAAGTCCTGCATGCCGTTCTGCAGACAGGTGGCCGCCGTCTCGGGCAGAGCATCAGCGGTCAGGGCGACGATGGGAATCGCCGCGGCGCCAGTGGCCTTCTCCATCTCGCGGATGGCTTTGGTCAGCTTCAGCCCATCCATCCTGGGCATATGGAAGTCGGTCAGCACCAGCCCGTAGCGGGTCTGGCTGAAACGGTCCAGGGCGAACTGGCCATCGACCGCCACGTCGAACACCATTCCCAACCGTTCCAGCATCTTGGTGATCACCAGCCGGTTCACGCCGTTGTCTTCGGCTACCAGGATCAGGCAGTTAGCCGCCTTGGCGGCGGCGCGCTCGGGCGGCTGCCAATTGACGGGGGCATGCGCCGCCTCGTCCTCTTTTGCGGCGCCCTGGCCCAGCAGCCGTTCCAGGCCGGCCAGCAGGGCATCGGCATGCACCGGCTTGCGCACGGTGTCGGCCCAGGCGTCGGGGTCATAGCGATAGAACGACACCAACCGCAAGGTCGGCAGGCTGTCGGGCTGGTCGCGCTTCACCTCGTCGCTGACCTTCAGCCGGGCCTCGGCCTCGCTCTCGACGATGCGGGCCCCTTGCGCCAGCAGGATGCGGGCCAGCGAGAGCCGCTGCTGCGGCAGGGCGCAATCCAGCAGCACCGCCACATCCTTCAGCCGGGGCTCGGCCGCCATGGGGGCGTCAGGCTCCGGGGCCAGCGGCAGGCTGACGATGAACTGGGTGCCCTTGCCCAGGCGGCTGTCCAGCGTGATGGCGCCGCCCATCAGTTCCACCAGTCGGCGGCTGATGGTCAGGCCCAGCCCGGTGCCGCCATGGCGGCGGGCGACGGTGTTGTCGGCCTGGGTGAAGGGCTGGAACAGGCGGTTCTGCGCATCGAGTGAAATGCCGGGGCCGGTGTCTTCGACCTTCAGCAGCAACTGGCCGCCATCGGCTTCGGCCGACAGCCGGATATGGCCGCGTTCGGTGAATTTGGCGGCATTGCCCATCAGATTGACCAGAACCTGACGCAGTTTGGCGACGTCGCCCAGATAGCGGACCGGCAGGTCGGGGGCGATGTCCACCACCAGTTCGACGGCCTTCTCGGCGCAGCGCGGAGCCACCACGTCGGCGACATCCTCGGCCAGCCGGCGCAGCGAGAAGGGCGCCCGCTCCAGCACCAGCCGTCCGGCTTCGATCTTCGAGAAATCGAGGATGTCGTCGATGATGGACAGCAGGCTGTCGGAGGAATGGCGGATCACCGAGACCATGCCGCGCTGCTCGATATCCAGGCGGGTCTTGGACAGCAATTCGCCCATGGCGGCGACGCCGTTCATCGGCGTGCGGATTTCGTGGCTCATCATCGCCAGGAATTCCGACTTGGCGCGGTTGGCACTTTCCGCCGACAGCTTGGCGCGGCGCAGGTCTTCTTCCAGGGTCTTGCGCCGCGTGATGTCGTGGAAGCCGATGATCAGCACTTCCTCGTCGCCCAGCAGCACCGAACTGGCCGAGGCCAGCGCCCAGAACGGCTGGCCGGTCGCACCCCGCATGGGGATTTCCATATCGCGGGTATGGCCCAGGCGATTCACCTCGCCGGCGATCACAGCCAGATCGACCGGATCGGCGAAGGCATCGCGGTCGCTTCCCGTCAGTTCGCGGGCGCGGCCGTTCGAAAACAGATGCTCGTGGTCGCTTTTGCGCACCAGGATCAGGGGCACGGGCGCGGCCTCGACGATCATGCGCATGCGTTCCTCGCCGCTGCGCAACGATGCCACCAGTCCGTCATTGGCCTGGCGCAGGCGGATGGTTTCCAGCACCGCCTGTTCGGCGCGACGCACCGCCAGCACCATCACCAGCAGGAACACCACCGCCATCATCGCCAGGATTTGCTGCTGGGAATCCCCCGACATGCTGAAGCGGAAGATGAAGCCGGCCATGGTCGGCAGGGCATAGCCCCAGTTGGCCGGCTGATAAGACGACAAAGTCGCCACCGAGGCGGCGGTCAATCCCACCAGGATGATGGCGACGAACAGAGCATGGCCGGGATCGTCGGGCACATAGGCGATGATGCCGAACACCAGCCACATGGCGCCGGGAATGAACAGGTTCAGGGTCAGCAGCCACGACCAGAGCCTGGCATGGCGGGGCAGGTCGGGACAGCGCCAGAACCAGCGCGCCTGCAACATCCGCAGCAGTCCGGTCACCAGGAACAGCAGACACCAGACGCCGACACCCGGCCCGACCTTGCTCCAGCTGCCCAGGGTGGCCATGACGGCGATGGCCATGCCGGTCAGCGTGGTGAAGGGCAGGTTGCGAGCCAGCATCCTCAGCTGCTCGGCCCTTACGAAGGCCTGCGCCAGGGATGCCTCTGAAAGCTGGTCCGATGATCTATCGGGCATAGAGTGACGTCGGCTCCGGGCGGAGGAATTAAGGCGGGAGTGCTAACGCATCGGATATAACATCCCAAGCCTCATGCGACCAGAGAGGAGGTGCCAACCTAACCGGAGGTCGATACCGAAGCGAAATCCTCGGGCCAAGAGCGGCCCAGCATGGCCAGGACCTCCTCGGCTGGCATCGGCTTGGCGAACAGCCAGCCCTGACCGTAATCGCAGCCCAAAGCCCGCAGCACGCCATCATGGGCGAAGGTCTCGACGCCCTCGGCCACCACCGACATCTTCAGGGTGTGGGCCAGCATGACGATGGTGCGCACGATCTCCAAATGCTCGCCGCCGTTCAGCATGGCCGAGACGAACGAGCGATCCACCTTCAGGCAGTCGATGGGGAAGCGGTGCAGATGCGCCAGCGACGAATAGCCGGTGCCGAAATCGTCGATCGACAGCCTGAAACCGCTGCCCTTCAGGGCGTCAAGCTTGGCCTTGGCGGCGGCCGGGTTTTTCATGATGCCGCTTTCGGTGATTTCGAGCCGCACATTGGCCGCCGACAGTCCCGACTGGCGCACGGTGCCCACCACTTCGTTGACGATGTCGTGGCGATGCAGCTGCACCGGCGAGAGGTTCACGCTCATGAACAGGTCTTCGTTGGCCTGGTCCAGCTCGATCCAGCGCTGCATCTGACGGCAGGCGGTCAGCAGCACGAAGGCGCCCAGCGGCTCGATCAGGCCGGTGTCCTCGGCGATGGGGATGAAGCGGTCGGGCGGGATCATCTCGCCCGAGGGCAGTCGCCAGCGCACCAGCGCCTCGAAGCCGGCCAGCTTGCGCGAAGCCATATCGACGATCGGCTGATAATGCACCGACAGCTCTTCCCGCTCGATGGCCCGGCGCAGATCGTTGGCCACCTGCAGCTGGCTGACCGCCGACAGATGCATGCCGCGCTCGAAGATCATATAGCGGTCGCGGCCCTGGGCCTTGGCGGCATACATGGCGGTATCGGCGTCGCGTAAGACTTCACCGGCCTCGCGGTAATCCGCCGAGGCATAGGCGATGCCGACGCTGGTGCTGATGAAATAGTCGCGTCCGTCCAGCATGAAGGGTTGGGACAGCACACTGCGGATGCGCTCGGCGACCATGATGGCGGCGGGGCGGTTTTCCAAATCCTCGGCCAGCACCACGAATTCGTCGCCGCCCAACCGGGCCAGGGTGTCGGAAGCGCGCAGGCAGCCGTTGATGCGTCGGGCCATTTCGATCAGCACCTGATCGCCGGCCAGATGCCCTAAGCTGTCATTGATCAGCTTGAAGCGGTCGCAATCGACGAACAGCACCGCGAAGGTGCTTTCGGACCGTCCGCCCCGGCGCATGGCATGGTCCAGCCGGTCCAGCAGCAAGGCGCGGTTGGGCAGGCCGGTCAGGCTGTCGTGAAGAGCGTCGTGGATCAGCTGTTCCTCGGCGGTCTTGCGCGAGGTGATGTCCTCGACCAGTCCTTCGAAATAGAGCAGATCGCCTTCCATGTCGCGCACGGCGCGGCAGCTTTCGGAAATCCAGATGATGGTGCCGTCGCGGCGATAGACCTGGCTTTCAAAGTTTTGCACATGGTCGTTTTCCGCCAGTGCCTTCAAGAATTCGTCGCGGCGCGAAGGATCGACGTAAAGCTGGCTGGCGATGTTGGTCAGGCCGGCCATCAACTGGTCGGATGTCTCGTAGCCATAAATGCGGGCCAGGGCCGGATTGGCGGCAAGGTAATGGCCGTCCTCGGTGGTCTGGAAAATGCCCTCGATGGCGTTTTCGAAGATACTGCGATAACGGGTCTCGGCCTCCAGCAGCGCGGTGTCGCGATGGTCGTTGTCGAGATCGCGGACTTCGGCGATCAGATGATCGGGACGGCCGGGGCGGTCGGCCTCGTCCAACGGCCAGAGGATCACGCCCAGACGCAACTCGCGGCCATCGCCGGTGGTCAGCCGGCGCTCGATGCGCAGCCGCTCCTGGCGTCCCTCCAGCAGCGGCTGCAGGATGTCCGGGCAAAGCGAGGCGTCGTCGGCGATCAGGCTGCGGCGCAAGGCCGGAGCGCCTCGGTCCAAAAGCTTCTGCAGCGCCGGATTGATGTCCAGCACCATGCCGGTCCGATCCAGGATGGCCAGGCTGGCGCCGGCATGACGGGTATAAGCCCGGAAAAAGCCAGAGGCCCCGCCTAGGCTTCCGGTGGGGTTGCCGGTCTCGGGGGCAAAGACAGACCTGAGGGCTTTTAAAATCATTCCGAGCAACATCCATCGACGGTCGAACAACGGGCAGCCCAACTTAGCAAGAGTCGTGCCGATTGCCGCCATCCTGGCCCCGCGCGGTTTGGGTATGATGACGGTTGGTTGTGAATGTTGCAATATTGTGCATTGCATTCGCATTTGAACAAGCTTTGGGCGGCGCGCTCGGCGATGTGATCAAATCCCGGGCATGGAGATTTTTCGCCTCTCCTTCAATAGCACAGGGCCGGCTTGCAACCGTATGGGGGCATTCTCGTTTGCGGCGGGGACTGGCTTGAACTAGAGTGAAAGTGGGGGAAGAGTTGTTAAGCTTCAGAGTTTTGCGGCGCATTAAGCGTCGAGCACTAGGTGGGGATGTCGCTTGAGGGCAGCAAACAGCGAAATTGCGCCAGCGGCGCAAGCGCAAGGGACTGTGGCGCCGGCTTCCGGTCGCTCGTCCCTGTTTGCTCGGTTGGCGGCCTGCCTGATGATTCTCGTGGGCGCTCTGGTAGTGGCGCTGCATCTGTGGGCGACCCATGATCACGAAGTCGAGCATGCCCGGCTTCTGACCTCCTCGATGACCGAGGCGGTGGCGCTGCAGATCGATGGCAGCTTCCGTGGCATCAACGGCCTGCTGGAAGACGTCGCGGCGGTAGAGCGCGCGGGACAATGGTCCGACCCGGCGGTGCGTCTGCGTCTGCGTGGCCGCATGCAAAGCTATCCCGAGATTCGCTGGGTCGGCGTGGTGACCAGTTCCGGCATTCTGCTGCCTGATACCGAGCCTTCGATCGGAGCGCCTCCCGAGGGGCTGGCGGTGGCTGACCGCGACTATGTCCGCAATGCCGTCTGCACGGGCAGCCCGAAGATCAGGGTGGGGCAGCCGGTGGTCGGTCGGGCGACCGGCGAACGTACGGTGCATCTGTCTCTGCCGATCACCACTTCCGCCAATGGCGATTGCAAGGGGCTGGTGGTGGCGGCCGTCAATCCCGATCACTTCGCGGATATTCTGAAATCGGTGATGCTGGATCCCGCCGGCGGTACGGCGGTGATCAATCTGGATGGCCGTATCGTCGCCCGAGCGCCCGAGCATGCGACGAAATATGGCATGGACCTGTCTAATTCCAACCTGTTCGTCAACTTCCTGTCGAAGGAACGAAAAGGGGTGGCGCATCTGGTCTCGAAGGCCGACGGCAATGAAAAGCTGTTGGGCTTCAAGGTGCTGGAGCCCTATGGGCTGGTGGTGACCTCGGGATTGTCGCTATCGAAGGCTTTGGCCAATTGGTATGTGCTGGCCATCATCGAAAGCCTGGGCTTCCTGATTTTGTCGGTGGGCGGATTTGTTGGGGCGCGGGCTTTGGATCTGCGGCGCCAGACCATGTTGCGCCATCAGGCCGGGCTGGAGGCCGCGGTGGCCGAGCGCACCGCCTTGCTGGCAGCGGCCAAGAGCCTGGCCGAGGATCGGGCCGAGCGACTGGCCCGCGTCAACGAGAAGCTGGCGCATCTGGCCCGCATCACCGCTCATCATCTGCAAGAACCGGTGCGCCCTATCGTCAGCTTCAGCCAGCTGGCCCGGCGCGAGATCGTCAAGCATGAAAGCCTGACCGAACTCGAGGGGCATCTGCGCTTCGTCGAAGAGGCCGGCCGGCAGTTGAAGTCCATCCTGCGGGAGTTTCACCGCTATACCGCCCTCCTGGTGCGCGAGCCGAGGCTGTCCCACTGTGATCTGGGGCTGGTGACCAAGCGCAGTCTGGCGCATCTGTCGGACGCCATCGCCGAGTCTGGCGCCACGGTCGAGGCGGGGCCCTTGCCCAAGGTGCAGGCCGACGGAGCCTTGATCGAGCAGGTGCTGACCGAGCTGATCGGCAACGCCGTCAAATATCGCCATCCCGATCGGCCGGTGCGAGTGCAGATCAGCGGCGGGGCCGAGACCGATGGCGGCTGGTGGCTGACGGTGATCGATAATGGCCGCGGCCTGCCCGAGGTGGGGCGCCAGCATCTGTTCGAGGCATTTGCCCGCCTGAATCCCGACGATCCCAGCAGTGCCGGACTGGGGCTGGCGGTTTGTCTCGAAGTGGTCGAAATGCATGGCGGCATCATCGTCGCCGAGAGCCTGGAGCTGGGCAGCCAGTTCACCATCCGCATTCCTGCCGGCAATCCCGCCGGCATGGCCGCCTGACGGAGGCCGCCTTGCTGCAATCGATGATGGCCGGTAAGGGTGTCAAAGGGTGGCTCTGCCATGTGTTTCTGGTGGCGCTGGCCTATGGCGTCACCGGGCGGCTGGGGGTCGAGCTGGCCTTGCCGCCGGGCTATGCCACCGCCGTCTGGCCGCCGTCGGGCATCGCTTTGGCGGCGGTTCTGATCGGCGGCTCCAGGGTCTGGCCCGGCATCATGCTGGGGTCGGCCTTCGTCAATACCACGGTATTCGTCGGCCAGAGCCTTCCTGAAATCCTGAGCGGTCTGGCGATTCCCCTCTGCATCGGCGCCGGCGCCGCCTTGCAGGCGGTGGTCGGCGGGGTGCTGGTGCGCCGGCTGGGCAATTGGCCCAATCAATTGGCCGATATCCGCGAGATCGCCTTGCTGCTGTTCTATGGCGGCCTGCTGGCTTGCCTGATCAATGCCAGCGTGGGCAGCATTACCTTGTGGTTTGTCGGCAAGATTCCCGGATCGATTCTGCCCTATCATTGGAGTACCTGGTGGGCCGGCGATGTCATGGGGGTGTTCGTCTTCACGCCGCTGGTGCTGATGGTCCGCAATGCGGGTCTGGCGGGGCAGCGGCGGGTGCTGACGACTTGCTTCTGGATCACCTGCACCTTTTCGGCGACGGCGATGGCGGTCAGCTATTCCCTGCATGTCGAGCGCGACAAGCAGAAAGCCCGGTTCGAGCAGACGGCGCAGGAAATGAAGGCCTCGCTCGAGGGCATCATCGCCGATCACTTAGGTGCTTTGCAGACGGTCGAAGGCTTCTATGCCGGCGGCGAGCGCCGCGGTTTGGCCGAGTTTACCTTGTTTTCCCGCCGGGTGCGCGAACAGGTCGCGGGTCTGCTGGCCATCGAATGGGTGCCCCGGGTTCCGGCCCAAGGGCGGGCCGAACTGGAGACTTGGGCGCGGGCTCAGGGGCTGGGCGGCTTTGCTCTGACCGATCGGGATGACGGTCATGTGGTGACGGCCCCCCCGCGCAGCGAATATTATCCCATCACCCTGGTCGAGCCGATGACCGGCAATCTGGCCAATCTTGGCTATGACCTGAATAGCTATCCCGACCTGCAAGAGGTTCTGGTCCAAGCCCGCGACAGTGGCCGGGCGGCGGCCAGCCGGCGCATCCGCCTGGTGCAGGGCGACGACGGCGCCGTGATGGCTCTGCCGCTGTTTGATAGCGGCACTCTGCCGGAAACGGTGGCCGAGCGGCGGGATACGCTCAAAGGTTTCGTGTTGGGTGTGATCCGCCTGCGCGCCCTGGCCCGCATGGCCTTCGAGAGCCATAATCTGCAAGGCCTGGATTACTGGCTGCTGGACGAAAGCGACAATGCCGATCCCCTGGCCGCCAACACGGCGCAGCCGGCACAGGATTTTACCTTAAGCGAGCACGGCCTGTTCGGCGGCAACATGACCATGGGCGTGACCTACAACCTGCCGTTCGGCGACCGGCAATGGCGGCTGAAGGTGGCTCCCAACCGCGATTTCATGGCGCAATCGCAAGGTTCGGTGAATTGGGTGGTGCTGTTCGGCGGCATGCTGATGACTGGTGTGGTCGGCATGTTCGTGATGGTCGCCACTGGGCGCGAAGAAGCCTTGCGCCGGATGATCGACCTTCATACCAGCCAGTTCCTGCGCCAGAACGAAAGCCTGCGGCTATTGAACAATATCGCCTCGATGCCGATTGCCGGATTGAGGGAGCAATTGGTCGAGGCGTTGAAGCTGGGGGCGCGGCATCTGAATCTCGAGATCGGCATCGTCAGCCGCATCGAAGGGCGGACCTATTCTGTCGAGCAGGCGGTGGCGCCGCCTGAAATGAGCATCCTGCCCGGCACCACTTATCCGCTGGGCAACACCTATTGTTCCTTGACCTTGGATCGTGGCGACGCCCTGGCCGTCAGCCAGATGGGGATATCGCCTTTCGCCGCCCATCCCAGCTATCAGGCCTTCCGGCTCGAGGCTTATATCGGCGCGCCGATTCTGGTGCATGGTCGGGTGTTCGGGACGGTCAATTTCTCGTCTCCGCAGCCTTATCATCGTCCGTTCGATGATGGCGATCTGGAATTCATCCGCTTGCTGGCCCGCTGGCTGGGCGCCGCCATCGAACGGGAAGAGGCGCAAGACGCGCTGATGACCGCCCATCGCCGGCTGGCGGCGATTCTCGACAATTCGCCGGTGGGCATCGCCATCGTCGGCTTCGACCGCATGGTGATGCAGGCCAACAAGGCCTTTTGCGCCATCTTCGGCTTAGGCATGGGCGAGGTGGTCGGCAAGTCGGCGCGGGTGCTTTACAGTTCGGACGAGACCTTCGCGGCCATCGGCGCCCGTTCGATGCCGCTGTTGTCTCAGGGCCAGACCTTCGACGAAGACGTGCCGATGATGCGGCGCGACGGCAAGGAAATCCTGGTGCGGCTGATCGCCCGCGAGGTGGATAGCGGCGACCGCAGCCACGGCATCGTCTGGGCCGCCGAGGATGTCACGGAACGCCGGGCCGCCGAAGTCGCCTTGCGTGAACGCCAGGAATTCTTCGAGCATATCTTCATCAGCGGGGCGGCCATCAAGCTGCTGCTGGACCCGCAGACCGGCCAGATCGTCGATGCCAACCCGGCGGCGGCATCCTTCTATGGCGTTGAGCTCGACCAACTGCGCGGGCGGTTCCTCTGGACGCTGGACGAGCTGGAGCCGGAGCAGAGCATGGCCCTGCTGCGCGCGGCGCAAGGGGATGCCAACAGCCGCTTCATCTATCGCCATGTGATGGCCGACGGCAGCCATCGTGACGTGGAAGTGTTCTCAGGCCCCTTGCGGGTGCGCGGGCGTGATCTGGTGCTGTCCATCGTGCATGACGTCACCGATCGTCTGCAAAGCGAGCAACGCCTCGCCCAGGCGCTGCAAGAGCAAGAGGCGCAGGCGAAAGAACTGGCGCGTTCCAATGCCGAGTTGGAGCAGTTCGCCTATGTCGCCAGCCACGATCTGCGCCAGCCGCTGCGGCAGGTGGCCAGCTATGTCAGCCTGCTGGAGCGCATGTATGGCAACAAGCTGGACATCGACGCCAAGCAGTTCATCCATTTCGCCCGCTCGGGCGCCGAACGCATGGACCGGCTGATCGTCGATCTGTTGGAATATTCCCGCATTGGCCGGCGTTCGCCGGGCCTGGAAAGCGTTCCGGTCGATGAGATGTTGGCCGAACCGGTTCGCATCATGGCGCTTTTGGTCGAGGAAAGCGGCGGACGCATCATCCTCAAGGTGGCGGCGGATATCGGCTCGGTGATGGGCGACCGCATCGAATTGGAACGGCTGGTGCAGAATCTGCTGGGGAATGCCTTGAAATATCGCGCTCCTGATCGCCCGCCCGAGGTGACGGTGTCGGCGCAGCGGCTGGCGGATCAGAATCTCTTGCGCATTTCGGTGGCCGACAACGGCATCGGCATCGCCGAAGAACATTTCGACCGCATTTTCGGCATCTTCCAAAGGTTGCATGGCCGCGAGGAATACGAAGGCACTGGCATAGGGCTGGCGGTCTGCAAAAAAATAGTCGATCATCATAGGGGGAACATCTGGCTCGCCTCAAGGTTGGGGGAAGGCACGGTGTTCCACGTCGACCTGCCCTTGATGGAGGGGGCTGAATGAATGAGACGTCAAATCCGTTCGTGATCCTGCTGGTGGAAGACGATCCCGGCGATGCCGCCTTGTGCAAGCGCGCCTTGCGGGACTGGCAGCATGCGAACGAGATTCATCATGTAGTGGATGGCGTCGAATGCCTGGCCTTCCTGCGCCGCCAAGGCGACAAATATGCCGATGCGCCGCGCCCCGATCTGGTGTTGCTTGATCTGAACATGCCGCGGATGGACGGGCGTGAAGTGCTGGCCCACTTGCATGGGGATAAAGAGCTGTCCAATATTCCGATCGTGGTGATGACCACCTCGGACTTCGAGCAGGACATCGTCAGCAGCTATTCCATGGGAGCCAACAGCTTCATCACCAAGCCGGTCGAATTCGACCGCTTTGCCTCCGTCATCCAGGCGATCGAGACCTATTGGGTCAAGACCGTCACCCTGCCACGCTAACCTCTCTTGCCAAGATGCAGCCGATCTCGCCCATGTCCCTGAAGCCTTCTCCATCCCCCGGTCATTCATCCGGACCCATGCGGGTGCTGCTGGTCGAAGACAATCCCGGTGACGCCAAGCTGGCCCGCTATGCCCTGGCGGAAAGCTCGTCCGACTTCGATTTGCATCACGAAACCACGCTGGCGGCGGCGATCAGCTGGCTGGGGCAGGGGCTTTGCGACGTCATCCTGCTGGATCTGGGGCTGCCGGACTCGGTGGGATTCGAGACCATCACCAAGATGCGTCTGGCGGCGTCCAGCCTGCCGATCATCGTGCTGACCGGCCATGACGACCCCGATTTCGCAGTGATGGCGCTGGAAGCCGGAGCCCAGGACTATCTGGTCAAGGGCGACTTCACCGGCGGCACCTTGCAGCGTACGCTGCGCTATGCCATCGCCCGTAAGCAGATGGAAGAGCGGGTCCGTCAGGCCGAACGCCAACTGCGCATCATCTTCAGCGTAGCACCCGAAGCGATCCTGCTGGCTGACGACAATGGCCGGGTGACCCTGGCCAATCCGGCCGCCGAGACCATGTTCGGCCTGGAAGGCAATCGCCTGCTGGAAAGCAATGTCAGCGATCTGGTGCCGGAAATCGGGCTGATGCTGGCCGACGCCAAGGATACTCAGGACGGTATTCGCGGCGAGGGTTGCGGCCATCGCGCCGCCGAGAATTTCCACGCCGCCTTCTCGATCTGCCCGGGCATCATCGAGGAGCCGCCGTCGCATCTGGTGCTGGTGCAAGACGTCACCGACCGCAAGAATGCCGAGGAGGAACTCCGCCGGCTGGTGGTCACCGACCCGCTGACAGGGCTGTCCAATCGCCGCCGCTTCGAGGAAGCCTGCGAGATCGAGACCATGCGCTTCCGCCGCTATGGCGTGCCGGCTTCGCTGGTGATGTTGGATATCGATTTCTTCAAGCGGGTGAACGACACCTATGGTCACGCTACCGGCGACGCCGTGCTGGTGGCGCTGGCCGAGACCTGCCGCCGGGCCTTGCGCGAAACCGATGTGGCTGCCCGTCTGGGCGGCGAGGAATTCGCCGTGCTGCTGCCGATGACTTCGGAAACCGGAGCGCTGGAGATTGCCGAACGGCTGCGCACCCGTCTGGCCGCCACCTCGGTGCAGACGCCGGCGGGCCGGCTGAACTTCACCGTCAGCCTGGGTGTGGCTACCTTCTCGGGTCAGGACGAGGCGGAAACCGTGCTGGCCCGCGCCGATGCCGCCCTATACCGCGCCAAGGAATATGGCCGTAACCGGGTGGAAGTCGCCGAGCCGCCGCCGATCATGTCGGTGATACCGGACTGATATAACTCTGATGCGAAATCCGTATCGGAATTATCGCCAGCGCCGACGCTCCATGGGGGCATCCTGCATTTCGAACAGATCGGTCAGCTGCGCCATCATGGTGCCGCCCAGGTCTTCCGCGTCCATGATGGTGACGGCGCGGCGGTAATAGCGGGTGACGTCATGGCCGATGCCGATGGCCACCAGTTCGACCGGCGTGCGATCCTCGATCCAGGAAATCATGTCGCGCAGATGGCGTTCCAGATAGCTGCCGGGATTGACCGACAGAGTCGAGTCATCCACCGGCGCACCGTCCGAAATGACCATCAGGATGCGCCGTTGTTCGGGGCGGGCGGCCAGACGGTCATGGGCCCATTGCAGAGCCTCGCCGTCGATATTCTCTTTCAGAATGCCTTCGCGCAGCATCAGCCCCAGATTCTTGCGGGCCCGACGCCAGGGCGTGTCGGCGGCCTTGTAGATGATATGGCGCAGATCGTTCAGACGGCCCGGCTGGACCGGCTTGCCGTCGGCCACCCATTTCTCACGGGACTGCCCGCCCTTCCAGGCCTTGGTGGTGAAGCCCAGAATCTCCACCTTGACGCCGCAACGCTCCAGGGTGCGGGCTAGGATATCGGCGCTCATAGCCGCCACCGAGATGGGCCGACCGCGCATCGAGCCGGAATTGTCGATCAGCAGCGACACCACGGTATCGCGGAAATCGGTGTCCTTCTCCCATTTGAAGGAGAGGCTATGGGTCGGGTTGGTAACGATGCGAGCCAGCCGCCCGGCATCCAGCAGCCCTTCTTCCAGATCGAATTCCCAGGACCGGGTCTGCTTGGCCATCAATCGGCGCTGCAAGCGATTCGCCAGCTTGCCGACCACGCCTTGCAGATGGTTCAGCTGCTGATCCAGCTGATGACGCAGATGCGCCAGCTCTTCCGGTTCGCACAGATCGGCGGCATCGACCACCTGATCGAAGGCGGTGACATAGGGGGTATAGGGCTTCTCGCCCGGCTGCTGATTGCGGGAGTTATGGCCTGAACGATGGCGCGAGGGGCCGCCGGCTTCTTCCGAGCCATGGCCGGGCACCTTCATGCTCTCGCCATCCTGCTCTTCGCCGGCCTGGGCGCCCATGCTCTCGGCATCGCCCATCACCCCTTGCTCGCCGCTGTCATCCGACGAGCTGGAGCTGTTTTCCGAAGATTGCTTCTGTTCCTGCGGGCCGGACTGAGCGCCCTGGGCATCCTGGCTATCCTGCTCGGACTCGTCTTCGTCCGGCGGGTCCATTTCCATGGGCTCGACATCCAGCAGGGCGATGATCTCGCGCAGGATCTTGTCGAAGGCCTCTTGGTTATTCAGGACCGCTTCCAGGCGTTGCAACTGCGGCCCGACCTTGGCCTCCACATGCTGCCGCCACAGGGCGACGGCGGGCTTGGCCGAGGGCGGTACGTCGAAGCCGGTGAACTGCTGACGGGCGATCAGCCGTACGGCTTCCGACAGCGGCACCTGATCCTGGCGGGTCACACCGGCATAGCCTTCGGCGTGGTAGCGGGACTCCAGCGCCTCTGACAGGTTCTTGGCGACACCTTCCATGATGCGCCCGCCCAGGGCTTCGACGCGGGCCTGGGCGACGGCGTTATAGATGTCCTTGGCGTCCTGGCCCAAGGGCATGCGGCGGTTATGGACGGTCTCGTCGAGGAAGCGCAGACGGCAGGCGGCGGCATCGCCGGCCCCGCGCAGACGGATCAGGTCCTCGGCCTTCATGTCGCGGGGCGGTACCGGCAGGCGCACCTGATCGCCGCGCACCGCCGCCGGAGCCGCCGCGAAGGTCACGCCCAGATCGCCGCGACAGGCGATGGCGCGCACTACCGCGGTGGTGGCGCGTTTCGCCAGCTCGGCGATGGGCTCCTCGCGGTTGCCGCTCAGGGGCCTCTGGTTCTTGCCGTCCCGCTCCATGACCTGCTTATCCGACGATGGCGCGGGCCAGGGTTTCGGGCAGCTCGGTGCCGAAGCAGCGCTGGTAGTACTCGGCCACCAGCGAACGCTCGGTCTCGTCGCATTTGTTGAGGAAGGTCAGGCGGAAGGCGAAGCCAATATCGCCGAAGATGCCGATATTCTCGGCCCAGGTCAGCACCGTGCGGGGGCTCATGACGGTCGAGATGTCGCCGTTGACGAAGCCCGAGCGGGTCAGATCGGCGACCCGCACCATCTTCGAGACGGTATCCTTGCCATGGCTGGCCACCAGTTCCGGACGCTTGGCGACCACGATGTTCACCTCGGCGTCATGCTCCAGGTAATTCAGGGTGGTGACGATGTTCCAGCGGTCCATCTGGCCCTGGTTGATCTGCTGGGTGCCGTGATACAGGCCGGTGGTGTCGCCCAGGCCAATGGTGTTGGCCGTGGAGAACAGGCGGAAGGCGGGATGCGGGCGGATCACCCGGCTCTGGTCCAGCAGGGTCAGCTTGCCTTCGACTTCCAGAATGCGCTGGATCACGAACATCACGTCGGGACGCCCGGCGTCATATTCGTCGAACACCAGGGCGGTGGGATGCTGCAAGGCCCAGGGCAGGATGCCTTCGCGGAATTCGGTGACCTGCTGGCCCTCCTTCAACACGATGGCGTCCTTGCCGATCAGATCGATGCGGCTGACATGGCTGTCGAGATTGACGCGGATACAGGGCCAGTTGAGGCGCGAGGCCACCTGCTCGATATGGGTCGATTTGCCGGTGCCGTGATAGCCCTGCACCATCACCCGGCGGTTATGGGCGAAGCCGGCCAGAATGGCCATGGTGGTGTCGTGATCGAACAGATAGCTGTCGTCGCGGTCGGGAACATGCTCGCTGCCCTGCGAGAAGGCGGGCACCCGCATATCGGTGTCGAGCCCGAAGACTTCGCGCACCGAGATGGTGATGTCGGGCGAAGCCAGGGGATGGTCCGAGGGCAGGGCGGCGGTGGGGCTGTTGTCGCTCATGATATCCGTCTTGTGTCTTCTCAAAAGGGCTTAGCGGTAATAGGCGGGCTGCGGCGGTTCGTGCGGGGTGGTCAGGCAGTCCATCAGGGTCTGATAGGCCTGGCCGATAAGCTTGAACCGCTCCTCGGCCTCTTTGTCGCCGTTGTTGGCGTCGGGGTGATGGCGCTTGCAGAGTTCCTTATAGCGCGTCTTCAGGGCATCCAGGGTCAGGGGCCAGGACAGCTCCATCACCTGCAGGGCCAGTTCCTCGGGCGAGGGCGGGGCGTGGCGATCCTTGGGTTTTTGCCACATATCCTCTTCGAACAGGCCGAAATTGTCCTTCACCCGTTCGGGATCGAACTGGAAGCGGCCGCCGGTCATCTTGCCCAGGGGCCAGGTGGGGCGCTGCCAGGTGGTGTCGAAGCGGACCATGCGCTCGATTTCCTCGGGCGCCAGGCCGGCATAATAGTCCCAGGCCTGGTTGTAGGCCCGCACATGATCGAGGCAGAACCAGTAATAGTCCGACAGATGGTCGCGGGATTTCGGCGCGCGGAATTCGCCGGCGCTCTTGCAGCCAGGATGGTCGCAGGCCCGTAAGTTCTCTTTGGGGGCGTCCTTGTCCCGAGGCGGCCAGAATTTTCGAGATTGTCCCGTCATGATGGCCCACTATGATCGCAGGGGACAAGACTGGCAATATCCCACAGCGCACCCCACCTGTGAGAAAGTCAGGAACCGCCAAGGAAAAACAGGCATGAGCGTCAAGGACTCCATGGAACGTAAATTGTCGGACGGCCTCTCTCCGATCCGTCTCGCCGTCATCGATGACAGCCATCGTCATGTCGGTCATGCCGGAAGCCGTGCCGGCGGTGAAAGCCATTTCTCTGTGGAGATTGTCTCTGTCGCCTTCAATGGCAAGGGGCGGGTCGAGCGTCAGCGCATGGTTTATGCCCTGCTGGCCGACGAGATGGCGGCGGGGTTGCATGCCTTGGGATTGACCACTTTGACGCCGGACGAGGATGTCAAGCGTGCGCCTGAAGGTAACTGATCGCGGGATTACCTCCTTATGGTAAATCTTGCGTCAACGCCAAGCAAATAGGTTGCATAGCCCACCGAACTGCGCCTATTAATTGTTCGGGGATAGGCGCAAGAATTTGAGGGGATCGGGAGTATGGCCGCCGGGTCACTGCTGAATCGCAACGTCACCATATCTGGACGCCGGACCAGCATGAAGCTGGAGCCGGAAATGTGGGACGCGCTGGATGAGATTTGCCGGCGCGAACAAATCACCCTGCACGAGGTCTGCAGCCTGGTGGCCGAGCGGCATCGGGGGAACAATCTCACCGCCGCCATGCGGGTGTTCATTCTCGGCTACTTCCGGGTGGCTGCTACCGAGGCTGGGCATTCGTCCGCCGGTCATGGCCGTCCGTCCGCGCCGCGTCGTCGACCGGCCCTGGCGGTCGCTGCCGATTAATGGCTTTTCCGCCCTTCGCCACGGATGACGAAGGGCGGGATAAAGCTTTTGCCTACAGAACCGTCAGCATCGAGGCCACCAGCGGGTGGCGGACGATGTCGCGTTCTCCCAATCGCACCACCGAAATATCCGGCAGAGTCTCCAACCGTCCGGCGATGTCCGACAGGCCGGACATGCCAGGCAGCAGATCGCTTTGATCCGGATCGCCGGTCAACACCATGGTGGAATGCCAGCCCAGGCGGGTCAGCAGCATCTTGATCTGGCCATAGGTGCAGTTCTGCGCCTCGTCGATGACGATGAAGGCGTTGTTTAAGGTGCGTCCGCGCATATAGGCCACCGGAGCGATCTCGATGGAGCCGTCGGCCAGGGCCGCTCGCAGCCGCTTGCCGCCCATGCGGTCGGACAAGGCGTCATAGAGCGGGCGCAGATAAGGGGCCAGTTTCTCTTGCAGATCGCCGGGCAGGAAGCCCAAGCTTTCGCCGGCCTCGACGGCGGGGCGCGACAGCATGATGCGACTGACCTTGCCCTCGTCCAGCGCCTCGACCGCCGCCGAGATGGCTAGATAGGTCTTGCCGGTGCCCGCCGGGCCCAGCGCCAGGGTCAGATTGCTTTCCGCCATCGAGTCCAGCAAGGCGCGCTGGTTTTCGCTCTGCGGGCGGACCTTTTTCACATAGCTTTGGTCCCGCTGCTCTTCGCCAAGGGGGTCCCAACCTCCCCTGACGACGCTTCCATACAGCGGATGCACATTGTTCTCGGGCTTGGACTGGGTGACTTGCCGGGTACGCTTAGCCATGCAGGACTCCATAAGCCAAAAGACAAATAAAAAAGCCCCCCGAAACGGGAGGCTTGGCGGAAGCGACACCAAAGATGCGGCGTCGTGCGATGGACGGCGATGCCACTGCCCGGCATGCCGATGCTTGGGAAAATGCCGAAAGCGGCAAAGTGATCTGCTCACGTCCCAAACCGGTCTTTCCTCTGTTTGAAAAGATCCACGAGAAGAATCGTAACAAAAAGAAAGCCGCAAAAGCTACTGCTTATTGCGGCTGTAAAGGAAGATTAACGCAATATCTTGCGAGCTGCTTTAGTGATCCGAGCCGTGCAGGATCACATCGGCCAATCCGGTATCATAGGTCTGGCCAGCAGGGGTCAGGCTGATGGCATAGGGAAAAGTGGCCTTCGCCAAGCCCTTACGCTCCAACGCCACCCACACTGACTGGTTCGACAGGCCGGTGGCGTCCTGGGCCAGCACCACCCGGCGGCCGACATGGAAGTGATCGCCATGGGGCTTGGGAATATTGGAGATGAACACATCGCCGCTGTCTTCATTGCGGGTCGACATTTCGGGATATTTGGCCATTTCCTGCAGCAGGGTCAGGGTGCGCAATTGCAGGGGGTTCAGCTTCAAGGGATTGCGTTTCAACACAGCGATGGTCCTCGTTATGGAACGGAGGGCGGGGGATAAAGTTGACCATGACGCGCCAGCATTATCATGGCGCAAAGATCGACGGGCGACATTTTGGGCAACATCAACGCTTCTTCAAGGGTGAAGAGCTGCATGCCTGATCCTTCATGCAATTCCAGCCGAGGCAGCTCGGCCAGCGCCAAGGGCACGGCATACCAGATATTGCGGACGCGGCGACGGGTGGCGCGGGGCAGGCTGTAGACGGATTCGAACAGCCAATGCACCGAGGCGGGCCGGAAGCGCAGCTCTTCGTCAAGTTCGCGCCAGATGGCGGTTTCGTGCGCTTCGCCAGGCTCGACATGGCCGCCGAAGCAGGTCCAATGGCCGGGCAGAATGATGTCGGGCTTTTCGTCGCGCAGCTGCAGCAGAAAGCGTCGGTCTTCGGTAAAGATCACGGCGGTGACGGCCGTGGCATCGGCGTTCCAGCCCTCGGCGGGCGGCAGTTCGGGAAAGGCGGGTATGGAATAGCCGGCAGTCATGCCCGGCATCATGCCCGAAAAGCAGAAGGGGCGCCAGTTGGCGCGGGCTAAGGATTTGGTCGGGATGCAGGCGTCTGCATCCCTAAAGTCCCTCGCCGGGCGGGGCCATCCGGCCCCTTGGCTGCTCGCTCAATGCTCGCTTTAAAAGCAGAAGGGGCGCCAGTTGGCGCCCCTTCCTTTTCCCCTGAGACGATCAAGGCTGACCGTTTATCAGTCGTGAATGATCTCACCATGCAAGGAGTAGTCGAGACCTTCGACTTCTTCCTCGGTGGTGACACGCAGACCGATGGTCCAGTCGATGACCTTGAACAGGATGAAGGAAACCACGGCGCACCAGACGATGGTGACCAGGATGCCTTCGGCCTGCAGAGCAACCTGGGAGGCGTTGCCTTCCAGCAGGCCCGAGGTGCCGCCGATGTCCTTGACCGCGAACACGCCGGTCAGCAGAGCGCCGGTGATGCCGCCGACGCCATGGACGCCGAAGGAGTCCAGGCTGTCGTCATA
>Ga0182039_10000104_pt1 | contig 45098 bp, 39 predicted proteins | sample sta12Can44000111_FD_125975 | JGI IMG/M metagenome (GOLD analysis project Ga0182039, IMG submission 125975) | Lab enrichment of tropical soil microbial communities from Luquillo Experimental Forest, Puerto Rico - statanox.12C.anox.44.000.111 | ecosystem: Environmental > Terrestrial > Soil >...
GCATCGTTTGGTCACCCGATTCCAAGCGCTTTGCCTTTTACGAGGAGGATCGAAAACGGAACTGGACGTACCTTTACATCCGCAAAGATTCCGGATTCGAACAGGTTGAGTTACCCGATCTTCCTGAATGTGATCACCCTGGTCTGGCAGGATACATCAACAGCAATCTGACGCCAAAGAACTGGGTGAAGCCAGACACATTGGTGCTAATGGCACATGACGAATGGACCACCGAGGACAACAGAGCTCACGAATGCAATAGGACAGTTACGATTGCTATCGACTCGAGTGGAAAAGCGTCCATTCAAAGTGTTCAATAGAACAAAAAATGATGGTAACATGGGCCTGAGAAATAGCCCTGCGATCTAACCAATCGATGAAGCCAACGGCCCCATTACGATACAACTTCAGCCTGTTTCCCACGACGCCCTGCCTTGGCTTATCTCTGTCTCGTTAGACCACCTAGAGCACCGCCCACGATGCTCACGTTCTTCAAGACTCCCGCGGAGTTCCGCGCATGGCTTGCTCGACACGGTGCGGTAGAATCAGAACTAGTCGTCGGTTTCTACAAGCGCGAAAGCGGGCGTCCAAGCATGACTTGGTCCGAGTCCGTCGATGAGGCCCTTTGCTTTGGCTGGATCGATGGAGTCCGCACTCGCATTGATGAACACTCGTACAAGATCAGATTTTCGCCGCGCAAGCCAACGTCGATTTGGAGCGCAATCAACGTCGAAAAGGTCCGTGTGCTTCAGGCTGCTGGCCGCATGACCAAGGCAGGCCTTGATGCGTTCGCACGGCGAAGCGAGGAGAGGTCGCGAGCGTATTCGTACGAGCAGACCAAGCGAGCGGTCCTTGAACCAGCCCAGGAAGCCAAGTTCAAGAAGAACAAGAAGGCTTGGAAGTTCTTTGAGGCTCAGCCGCCGAGCTATCGACGCATGGCAGCGTGGTATGTGGTAAGCGCTAAGCGCCCAGAGACGCGGCAAACTCGCTTGACCAAGGTCATCGAGGCGTCGGCTAACGGAGTCCGTATCTGACGCCGCAGACGCGATCTAACCAATCGATGAAGCCAACGGCCCCAGAACAAATGATCACGACCAACCTTGCCACCAACCCCGCCCGCGGCTTATCTCTTTCTCGTTTTCTTAAAAACCTATGGCGAACACGAAGTGCTCACGCAGTTGCGGAGACAGCTCGTGTTGCCCGGCGGTTTGACTTGGATCTGGTGGGAAGTCCGGACTGGCTTTACTAGGCGCCGGCGAAAATTAAAAAGCGCCCGGCAGATTTGCGTCGCGCGATTGCATCGCTCGAGCGCAGCCTAGCTGCGCAGTAGCTTATATCAATTAAGTAAAATTCGTGGGCGTGCGGTTTCGCGTACTTCGCATTTCTTCTGGTACGACCAAGGTCTGATGCGTGGTTGCTAGGCCGCAGTCGTTTGCTCGGAGCCTAGCCAAAATTCAGGATCGACATTATGAATCAAAATCAACTTCGCTTGCCACTGACCGCGATCCTTTGTGCAGGCCTTCTGTTAACGGTTCAATCGTCGTTTGCTCAACAAATCAACGGCACTCCGGGCGCGCCGAGTGCAACGATGAGCATTGATGGCAAACAACTTCCACCACCTGATCCGAAGTTCGGCGGCGTGATCAAGGACAAGGCCTCCGACTCCAAGCCGTGGTGGCCGCCGACAGTCGTCCCGCCGAAGAGCGCGCCCAGCGTCCTTCTGATCATGACTGACGACGCCGGGTTCGGTGTTTCAAGCACGTTTGGCGGTGTGATTCCAACACCAGCATTGGATCGGATCGCGAAAGCCGGTCTACGCTACACTCAGATGCATTCAACCGCGCTTTGTTCGCCGACGCGCGCCGCGCTCATTACCGGCCGCAACCACCACTCGGTTGGTTTCGGCAACGTGTCGGAGTTGGCGACCGGATTTCCCGGTTACGACAGCATCATCACGAAGGACAAGATGACCATTGGCCGGATTCTGCTGGACAACGGTTATGCTACCTCGTGGTTCGGCAAGGATCATAACACGCCCGCGTTTGTCGCGAGCCAGGCTGGGCCATTCAACCAGTGGCCGATCGGCATGGGCTTCGAATACTTCTATGGGTTCATAGGTGGTGATTCCAGCCAGTGGCAGCCGAACTTGTTTCGGAACACGACACCGATTTACCCCTACCTCGGCAATCCCGGCTGGAACCTGACCACCGGTATGGCTGATGACGCCATCGCCTGGATGAATCAGATCAATGAGATCGCACCGGACAGACCGTTCTTTGTCTATTACGTGCCGGGCGCAACGCACGCGCCGCATCATCCGACGCCGGAATGGATCAAGAAAATCAGCGACATGCACCTGTTCGACCAGGGCTGGAACAAGTTGCGCGAGACGATCTTCGCCAACCAGAAGAAACTTGGTGTCATTCCGGAGAACGCGCAGTTGACGCCGTGGCCCAAGGAATTGCCGGAGTGGGATTCGGTTAGCTGGGAACAGAAGAAACTCTACATCCGGCAGGCGGATGTGTTCGCGGCTTACGTTGCCTACTGCGACAACGAAATCGGTCGAGTGATCCAGGCGGTCGAGGACATGGGCAAGCTCGACAACACGCTCATTATATACATAGAGGGCGACAACGGCACGAGCGCCGAGGGCACACTCTACGGTACGCCGAACGAAGTCGCCCCACTCAACGGCGTTACCATCCCGGTCAACGCGCAGCTCCTATTCTACGAAGCGTGGGGTTCGGACAAGACTTATCCGCATATGTCGGTCGGCTGGGCTTGGGCGTTCGACACGCCGTTCAAATGGACCAAGCAAGTTGCCTCGCACTGGGGCGGAACCCGTCAGGGCATGTGCATGTCGTGGCCCGGCCATATTAAGGACCTTGGCGGCATTCGTACGCAGTTCCATCATGTCATCGATATCGTACCGACAATCCTGGAAGCGACGGGTATTAAGGCGCCGGACACGGTTGACGGCATCAAGCAGGCGCCCATCGAGGGCGTGAGCATGGCCTACACCTGGGACGAAGCGAATGCCAGCGCGCCCTCGAAGCGCACCACGCAATACTTCGAGATCATGGGTAACCGCGCCATTTACAACGACGGCTGGCTAGCCTGCACGACCCCGGCCACGGCCCCGTGGCACATGACCCCGAACGTTCCCGATGTGCTCACCGGTTACAAGTGGGAGCTTTATGACATTCGGAATGATTTCACTGAGAACAACGATCTCGCTGCCAGGATGCCGGACAAGCTCAAGCAGATGCAGGACGTCTTCATGGCCGAAGCAAAGAAGTACAACGTGTTGCCGCTGGACAACTCGACCATCACCCGATTGGTCGCAGAGCGACCGAGCACGACAGCGGGACGCAACAAGTTCACCTATACCGGCCCGATTAGCGGCATTCCCTACGGGTCCGCCCCGAGCATTTTGCAGCGCTCGTATGTTATTACGGCTGACGTGACCATTCCCGAGGGTGGCGCCGAGGGCATGATCGTCACCGAAGGCGGACGCTTCGGCGGTTTCGGCTTGTATCTGACCACGGGTGAGCTCGGCATCGGCAAGGGCAAGCCCGTGTTCTGTTACAACCTGTTTGATCTCAAACGCACGCTCTGGGTTGGTCCGGAACTCAAGCCCGGCAAGCACACCATCAAGTTTGACTATAAGATGGACGGCAACGCGTTTGGCGCCGGCGGCACCGGCATCTTGAGCGTGGACGGAAAGGAAGTGGACAAGAAATCCATGGAGCATGCCGTTCCTTTCATCTTTCAATGGGACGAAACGTTTGACGTCGGCATGGACACCGGCACGCCGGTGGCGTTCCTGGAGCACAGCTACCAGTGCCCGTTCAAGTTCACCGGCAAGATCAACAGGGTGGAGTTCGACCTCGGGCCGAAGGAGATCCCGGATCTAAAGACTATGGAAGAAGCGGGCAAGAAAATCGGCGAAGCGAGGCAATAGCTTTCCGCAATAATCAAAATGAGCTCTATCCTGGTGGGCTTGGAGACATCGAGATTGCCACGGGAACAGCTTTTCGATTGAGCGACAGTTGGAGAACTGGCGGCGGCGTACAGTTACATTTTGATAGTGCTTCGAATCCGGCTCTCGGTGACAGCGTTTGGCGTCCGGCGGTTTCTTGGTCGTTAGCGCACGATTTCACAAAGGCCCTGTCGACCACCGTCACCGCTGAGTACTTATTGCACTGTTCTCTTATCGACGTTTAATCAGCGTTTGCCGCATGTTGAGTCTGAGCCGCTGGCGCCGTCAGGAAGCTCTCGCATCGAGCAATTCGTGACACCGTTCACTCGACATTGAGCTTGTTACTGCGAGGCGGATTGAATAGACAAGCCGCTGAATGATGACTGATCGGATAGTTCGCACGTTTTCGTTTGTTCTTTTTCTGGCGACTTTCTTTGCCGTTGCCGCAATTCTGCGGGCGGGACCGGTCGAACTGGAGCCGAAAGAAATAGCGCCCGCGCCCACCCTCACTTCGAGCGAACCCTGGTACTTCAATATCGGGTCTCCAGGTTGGCTGGCTGGTGTTTCGGGCGTTACCGGGTTGCACGGGGTGAATGCGAATTTGGACCTCGGCTTCGATCAACTCATCAAATCTGCCGCTGGTCTCATGTCCCTGAGCGTGGAGGCAAGAAAAGGCCGCTTCGGATTCTATGGAGATTTCCTCTGGATGACGCTGAAGAGTGCGGTATATACTGACGACGTCGTTTCGAAGGCGAACCTCGACGCAGATCAGTGGCTCGCTGATGCCGAACTCTATTACAGAGTTGTGGAAGGACCACGGGGATGGCTTGATCTGCGGGTTGGCGCGCGATATACCGATCTTTATAGCTACATGAAATTGTTTGGAAATAGTCGTCTGATCGATGACGCTGCGACCGATTTGGTGAATGCCGCGAGCAATGATGTTCATCGCGTTCTCGACCGCCACCTAAAAGGGGTGCTCGACGGCCAGAATTATCCCGTCCCGATTCCGCCTCTTGGCTTCGCACTCAAGGCAAAGCTGGAAAAGCAGATCATTGCCGCCAAACAGCATCCGCTGACGGCGCATCAGAAAATTGTCACCATCCTAAATAAAGGGCTCAATACCAGCTTTGGCCTCACCGAACGATGGGTCGATCCCTATATCGGCATTGATGGGCGCTACGGCCTAACCAAAGCTTTTTATCTTACCGGAAGGGTGGACGTCGGCGGCTTTACTGCCGGTTCGGACATTACGACGCAGGCCTACGCTGGGGTCGGCTGCCAGATCACGCGGCACATCTATTCCGAACTCGGCTTCCGCTATCTTTATGCTAATTTCGAGGACGACAGCAATCGCTTCATCTGGAGAATGTCGACCTACGGCCCGCAGATCACGACAGGCATTAATTTTTAGAGATTCGCTCAACTCTGGGAGATAACGAGTCATCGCACTGCGTTTCCCTAATTTTCGTGTCGCCTTACGAGTGCAAAGCATTTCGGACAAATTCGGACACCGGAATTGTGTAATTCATGCGCGATTCGTTAGGCCCGATCCGAATAACCGGAGCGGCAAGAACGGCGCCTTGAACCAAAAAAAGTTCGCCCGTCCCTGCAGAGCTCCTTGGGCTTCAACTGTTCACGGCATGCTGACGGTATATGCGAGAACCACTCCTAAAGCGATTTGAGGCTGGTTCACATTCATCAGCGCATGTTGTATATGATAGACTTGGACATCGGATTTGCCAGCGAACCCCGCCCATGGCTTATCTCTTTCTCGTTAGATGGTTGAGCGCATCGGAAATATTTTGATCGGCGTGCACGGCACAGTTCGCAATAGCGAGCCTTCGGGAATTCATGTTCTGGTAGAGCATGATCGGCGGCGCAGTGCTGGTTATGTTATCCGCTCTTCTCCACCCGAAGATGACGTGGCCAAAAATGGGTATCGCTTCGACGGTTGGGTTGCGTCAGCCGCGGAGTTGCCGCACTACTTCCGAGAGGCCGGTTGGCAGGTTGTTTGGGATGACACGCCGGAGCATTGAACGCCGACCATCTAACCAAACGATGAAGCCAACGGCCTTTCGGCGAGAGAACTTCACCGCGTTTGCCACGACACCCTGCGTTGGCTTATCTCTTTCTCGTTAGGCCGCAGCTTTAGTGACTGTCGGCCACCAGTTGGGGTGAAGGTTTGGTCATCTCCACCTTGTCGCTCACCTTTTGAAGACCAGCAGTGAGAGCTTCAATCTGTTTCTGCTGCTTGGCGATCAATGCTCCCTGTTCCTCGATTTTGCGATGCGCTTTCAGAAACTCGTTGAGCAACATCGTGTTGACCTCTTCGTAGCGCACCGTGTAGGGCTTTCCGTCCCGATCACGAGTAATCAGATCGGGGTTCACCTTTTCTACTTCCTCGGCTACGAGCCCAAACTGCGGGATGCCTTTTGGATCAAGTTCTTTCTTGTAGCGGAAGGTGACCGGTTTAAGCGCCAGGATTACTTCACTTGTCTTGTCCATCGGTTTGATCTCCTCCTTGAACCGCGCCGAGGAAACTACCGTTCCAAGCTGACCGTCCCTGCCTATGATAACTGGTCTGTTCTCTGATGGAACTAATGTGTCGGAAATACCAGCAATAAAGGTGAGCGTCTGGCCTGCTATGTCGACCGAGCCCTGGGTGCCGATGCGAATGGTGCCCGACTCGTCAGGAAATCCACCGCTATTGCCGATATATATATTATCGCTGCCGGTGGTGAGGTTGAAGCCGGCGTGAGCACCTAATGCAATGTTACGCTCGCCGTTGCCGTGAAAGAGCGCAACGTCACCAATGGCTGTGTTGCCGAAACCAAATGTGTTGCTAAAAAGCGCATCTCTCCCAATGGCCGTATTCAAGGCGCCACTTGTGTTGCTTTTAAGCGCTTCGGAACCGGTCGCAGTGTTTCCGCTACCAACATTGAATTCGAGCGCACCGCAGCCGACGGCCGTGTTCTCGCTGCCGACCTGGTTGCTAAAGAGTGCCTGGCCCCCAACGGCCGTATCGTCGGTGCCGGTCGTGATATTAGAGAGCGCCTGAAAGCCGTCAGACGTGTTGCAGCTCTGCGGCATCCCTTTTGCAATGACTTTCGATGCGAGGGCAAAGCACGCGAGCGCGAGCGGAATAAGAATCAAAGATTTCAGATTGGTTAGCGGGTTCATATATTTCTTTCTAGTTTTCATAGGTGAATGTTGTGGTTGTTAATTTGAATAAGTTTCGCAGTTGTTGTTTTTTTCTCTTGGTGATTAAGGGTCGGTCCTAGCAGAAGCGCGGATCATTGCCCGTGGCAATCATGCTGATCAGTGAATCGTGATCTTGCCGGCGGTCAGCAAGCCGCCGTCGCCGCGAAAGCGTTACTGTCACCCATCCGGGCAAACTCCTTGATCTTCCGAATCGTCGCGAGGGAGATCGCGGGATCATACGTCACGCCATCGGTTCGGTCGGCCAGCATATCATCGAGAGTGTATCCTGTGTCCCTGGGTAAAAATCTCCCAAGCGCCCCAGCCCATCGTTCCCGCTCCTAGAAGATGGAGATTTGGCATGAAGTCGAGATCGGTAACTCTCGTCCTGGGCAGGGTGTCCATCCGGGTCCAGGTCTTGCCAAGATCTTTCGAAATGTACACGCCGCGTAACGTACCAATATAGAGAACAGGCATCGCCAAAGGCGGCGTCGGCTGCCAATCGACGGCCAGGCTTTCGCCGCCCAGCTCGGTCGGTAGATTGCCGTTGATCGGAGACCATGCGCCTCCGTTGCGCATCCAAACGTGAAAGGCGCCGCTGTAGTCGGGCGCTTTGTCGTCTCGTTCCAGGAACGGACTCGTGACGGCAAAATCGAAGTCGCGATTGGTCGGACTTATCGCCAAATCCATGACTCGCTGGTCAGCGAACAGCGGCAGGCCCTGATCGACTTCGGTCCAGGTTGGACAGTTGGGATTGCAATCGTAGCCGGCATTCGTCGTCTTGAAAACGCGGCCGTCGTCGGTGCCGGCGAAGATCGTGTTCGGATCGGACGGCGCCAGCGCAATCGCGCTGATCGTTACCAGGTAGCGTGCCAAGCCCGACCCAATATTGCGCCAACCGTTGCCATTAAACTTCGGGTCGGTATTGGGATCGCCTCCGGTGGTTGTTTCGAAAACGCTGCCCGGGGTCACGTTAGTGTTTCCCCATTGATTGGTGAAAGTGACAAGACCCAACAACAATCGGTTCGGGTTGTTCGGGTCGATCACGATCGAACGTTTGCCGGGAAACAACGCGAAGTCCGTAACAGTCACGTTGCCGCAAGGCGTGATAGCCTGGACCGTGGGCAAACCGGTTATGGCTGAGACCCAGGTCGGCGTCCATGATGCGGTCCCGCCTTCGTCGCTGTGCACGAACCGCGCCGCGGCATCGGCCAGTCCGCAGGTGTTCGGATCGAGATAATAAACACGGCTCGCGTTCATCGGATCGACACGGAGCTTGCCGGACTCCCCTTGTCCCGCAAAAGGTGGCTGAAAATAATTCCACATCAAAGCGCCGCTGTATCTCAACGTTCCAGGCCCGTCTTGCATGGCACCATACCCCGAATGCGGATTATTCGGATCGAGACTGAAGCTGTAAAACGGAGCGGTGTTGAGATTGCCGCACCGTTGGTCGAACAGGTTCATGGGATCGCGAAAAATTCCGTTATCACCGGTTACGATGAAGATGCCCATGCCGTCGAAACCGCCAGAGACTGGATCGCCTCCTCCCCACTTCGCGGCCGTCGGCCACGTTTGTCCGCTATCCGTGCTCTGCCAAATCCACTCTTGTTGGTTGTCGTTCAGGTTGTTCTCGACGTCGACGTTCACATAAACGATGCTCGAGTTAGCCGGATCTACCGTGAGCACATTGTGATGAAAACGATGCCGAGAAGTGGGTGCAGATTCATCAACCGGCGCGAGCGGCGTCCAGGTTAGGCCCTGGTTCGGCCTGAGGACAAAACGGTAGTCCAAACCTCCGTCGCCAGCGGAGGTGTCGGTGGCGGAGGCATAAATCTTTTCCCCGGGCCTGGTAGAGGCTGCAGCGGCGGCAACGGTGGCAGCGGCGCCGGTGCTGCCGGCGAGACGGATCGAGTTGTAGCCGGCGGCCGTCGTTGGAAAATTCGTGTGCGTCCAAGTCATGCCGCCATCGGGACTGCGGTAAACTTCGCCGCAATGGGGGCAGGTGACCACCGGTTGATCGATCGCGCCGAATAGTGGGTTTTGCGTATCCGCGGCGTAAAGCACGGTTTGGCCGCCCTCCTGGATTTCCAAAAGATCGCTGACAAAACCTGAAAACGTTCCAGCGCCGACTGGGTTAAAGGTGGTGCCGCCATCAGTCGATTTGTACAGCCCTGAGCCGAAAAGAAAAGCGGCCTTGCCGCCACTTACGGCGACGTACACAGTCTGGGCATTGGCGACATTCGGATCGACGACGATTGCGCCGAATTCCGCGAGGTCGAATCTAAAATTGCTCAAGTAGCTCCAAGTGTTGCCCCCGTCCTCCGAACGCATGATGCCGCCACCCGGACCCGAAGCGGCCGCGAGAATGATGTTGGGATTTCCAGGAAACACCACGAGATCGTGCTCATGGACGGCTTGTGACAGGATCTGCGGCTTGTCCGTGAGCGACGTCCAATTTGGAGATGCATCCAACCAGTTCGTCGTTTTCCAGACTCCGCCAACATTGCCGCCCACATACATCACGTTCGAATTGGTGGGATCCGGCGCCGCCACGTCAATGCGTCCAGAAAAAGGTCCGCTGCCCATGGCCGGTGCTGGACCGATTGGCGTCCACGTGGTTGAGCTCAACACGATCGGGCCGCTTTCGAGTTTGATTACAAGAACCGCAATAAACAAAATGGAAACCGAAAAGACGATCCAACCCCTGGGATTAGGCATAAAGAACCTCCTGCGTAAGTATCTGGTTGGAGTTGTGGTTGTTGATCTGAATAACTTCATAGTTGCCTGTTCTTTCTATTCTCTCGGTGGTTGACCCTGCGACTGCACAGGTCTGAAAGAGGGGAAGAAAACACCGAGAGGAGGGCTTTCTTACCGTGCCCCCAATTCAGATTTTTTTGTTGCGCCGAGTTTGGAAGAAATCTCGTCGCCGAGTCTATACGACCTTAGTCCTACAAGCGCACCGGATGACCGAGCATTGCTGTTCTTCGCGGCGAACCAACAGAATCGAGCGGATGATTTGTGTCTGACGGCAGGTTTGGTTGGTTCTATTGCCTTGAAGTCACATAGGTTTTGAATGACGCAAGCCGCACCGGCTGACGTGACGCCAATTCGATCCGCCAGACTGTCGCGCCCGATAGGGAATTCCTGTTTCCCGGTAAACGCCGCCGCTTGGGCGAAGGCCCAAATGATTCGGAATCCCTCGCGTTGGTGGTCGGTCCGAAGTTGATCGTAGATCGCTCTCTCCGACGGACTGAATCGCTCCCGGATTTTGGCGACGGCGCCGAGCCAGGCGCGGTGAAATTCCTTCATGTGTTCTTCCAGCGGCGTACGAATGTTCGCCTCGTAGGTTCGATAATGTCGCTCAGCTATTTCGCGCGCCTTGTGGTAGCCAAACTTGTGGACGAGGTCGCCGATCACCTTCATCAGCACGTTTTGTCGGCTTCCCTTGTGTGGAACGGGATGATTCTGGATCACATTCGTGATCAGGGCTTCTGTGCTAAGAGAGTAATTATTTGTACTTTTATATAGGGAAAGTTCAGGACTATTACGAAGCGAGCGGCGATTCACTTTCCCTATACCGTCAGTCCACGTATGCGGGTGTTGCGACTCAATCTTCGTGCCGCTTGGTTTGGCGCGCTGCTTTGGGCGGTGCATCCGGTTACAGTCCAATCAGTCGCGTGGGGGCAGAGCTCAAGAACTCGCAATCCTGTTTTTTCTAAATGCCAACCTCGCGCAGCGAGGCGCATTGTTTGAATTACGGGGATGAGTTCGCGACCTTATACGCAAATGCTCCTATTCCACGATCCGCATTGCGTTGAATATTCGACCCCCGGTCATCCCGAGTGTCCGCAACGGATCGTCCAGTCAGTCGCATTTCTGAAGGATCGACATCCAAGCTGGCAATGGCGGGAGCCAAGAGCAGCAACAAAAAATGAGCTACTTCGCGCTCACTCATTGGAACACATCGAGCTGATCAAAAATCCGAGCGGCGACTTTGATCTCGATACGCCTGCGGTTCCGAAAATCTACAATTACGCGATAGCATCGGCCGGCGCTGGAATCGATGTCGCGCATGCTGCGCTCGCGGGCGAACGCGCCTTCGCTTTGATGCGACCGCCTGGACACCACGCCACGCGCGATCGCGCGATGGGATTCTGTTATTTCAGCAACATTGCGATTGCCGCGTTGGATGCGCTCGATAACGACGCCGAGCGCGTGGGGATCTGGGATTTCGATGCGCATCATGGAAACGGCACCGAAGCAATTGTCGCGAACAATGTTCGGATCCGGTTTGCATCGATTCACCAGTTTCCCGCTTATCCCGGAACCGGCACGGAATCATTCGCCAACATTGACAATTATCCTGTCGCGCCGCGGACGCCGCGTAACGAGCATGCTGATGTTTGCCAACACGCGCTGGACAAATTGATCGCGTTCAAACCAAACCTGATTCTGGTTTCCGCGGGATTCGATGCGTACGCCCGCGATCCGCTCGTGCAGATGGCGCTCGAGACCGACGATTTCGCGACCTTTGGCGAATGGCTAAATGAACTCGACATCCCGGCAGGCGCCATTCTCGAAGGTGGCTACAGCGACGATCTACCAGAATTGATCGACGCGTTTCTTACCGCCTGGGATGGCTGAGGTCGATCTCCCGCAGCAATTTGTCGGCCGCTTTTGCAATGTCGGATTGTCCGTACCCTCGCGCTCGCATTTTTACAGCAATCACCCCGCAGCAGTGCACGTCGAGGAAGTCACCAAATGGAAATTTGTAGCCTGCTTTGGTGTTCTCAGGATGTTGGTCGTCGATTCCTAAATGCCATGTCGCATATTCGGCGAATCCCTTTTGGCGAAGAAGCCCATTCCCCTTTTTCGGTCGAAGCCTGATCGACGTGCCATCACCCCTTGCTGGCGTCAACCAGATGGCCGCTGGCGATGAGTTGCCGGGCGTGCTCGAACGCAAGAGGTTTAATCGGACATTGCTCGGTTGTTCGACCGCCGCTTCCGTCGCCGGTGATAGCGGATGCGTCGAGCCAAAAAGCCACAGCTGCGCTGCACAGCAGCTTCATGTTCGTGGAGGTGCCGGCATTCTGACAATTGGCCGGCACGGTTCAACTCAATTAGCGGCCAAGTCGAAGATCTCGGGCTGGCGGGATTTGAACCCACGACCTCTTGAACCCCATTCAAGCGTTCTACCAAGCTGAACTACAGCCCGATCGAGTTGGAACTATTTACCAACTGTGGCGAAACCGCCATTGCTTCGGGAAAAATATTTTTCTCGGAAATTTTTGCGATGGTCATAGACCGCCGTTACAGAAGAACGATGCTCACCGCTGGAATTGTTGGACTTCCGAACGTCGGAAAATCGACGCTGTTTAATGCGGTCACGCGAACGCACAAAGCGCCCGCACACAATTATCCATTCTGCACAATTGATCCGAACGTTGGCGTCGTTTTCGTGCCTGACCCGCGTTTGGAAAAAATCGCGCAGATCTCACATTCCAAAAAGATCACACCAACAGCAATTGAGTTTGTCGATATCGCCGGGTTGGTCAAAGGCGCGAGCGCGGGCGAAGGACTGGGCAATCAGTTTCTCAGTCACATCCGCGAAGTGGACGCGATCGTTCAAGTCGTGCGCTGTTTCACGGACCCGGACGTCCATCATGTCAGCGCGACAATCGATCCGCTCCGCGATATCGAAGTGATTAACACCGAGCTTGCGCTCGCCGATCTCGCGTCACTGCAAAAACGCCGCAACCGATTACAAAAGGAAGTTCGCGCGGGTGAAAAGGCGACGAAAATCGAAAACGCCGTCGTTGAAAAATTGCTTCCGCACCTCAATGCCGGAAAGCCGGCGATCACTGCACCATTGGAGCCCGAGGAAAAAAATATCGCGCGGAGTTTCTTTCTCCTTACTTCAAAGCCGACTTTGTTTGCCTGCAACGTCGCCGAAACCGATTTGGCGGCGGTTGCGAAAGGCGACAAAACAAACGCCGCGGCCGAATATGTCGATTTTGTTGAGGACTACGCGCAACATCATTTCGGCACCGAAGCATTTGTGATCAGCGCACGGATCGAAAGCGAGCTTGCCGATCTCAGAGAAGACGAAGGGCTAGAGTATCTGCGCGGTCTCGGCGTGGAAGACAGTGGCGTTCACGCGCTGATTCGCGGAGTCTATCATTTGCTTGGCTTGAGCACATTTCTAACCACCGGCGAAAAGGAGACCCGCGCCTGGACAATTCATGCCGGCGACAAAGCACCTGATGCAGCAGGCATAATCCACTCTGATTTCGAGCGCGGCTTTATCGCCGCGGAAACGATCGCTTACGACGATCTGATCGCGCTCGGTTCATTCGCGAAGGCTCGGGACGCGGGAAAGCTCCGGCTGGAGGGAAAAGATTACGAAGTGCGTGACGGCGACGTGATTTTGTTTCGCTTCAACGTGTAATGCTGTCGCAGTCCAGAACATTCAGGTGAAAGCCGTTGAAAAGTTGGAACCGGAGACGGGCCGTTCCTAGCCGATCTACAGACAGCGACTCTGTATCCATTGCACGCCGTCTTTTACATTTTCCCCGCACCAGTAGCGCTGCGAATCTACTGTGCAGGACATCTTTGGCTAGCAGGCACGCGCATGTTCGCGCTGGCGCGCCACTGGCGAATGCAAGTCGCCTTAGCGCTGGTCTATCCACGGCCGGCGAACTGGCGCAGCGTTCTACAGCAGTGCGCGCGGTTCGATTCCGGGGGCGATTGATCATGTTCGGCCAGAAATTTATTATGTGGCTCGGTTTCGCTGATCTACGCCGGGACGTAGAGAATCCGACCGCACTGCTCACAGCTGACAATTTCCTTGCTTGCCTCGGCAGCTTTCACGGTCGCAGTCGTCAGCTTCATGTGGCAACCGGTGCAAACGCCATGCTCGACGGCTACGATGGCTGAGTCGCCTTTGCTCGCAAATAGTCGCTCGAACCGATTGAGCAAATCTTCATCCATCTTTTCCGCGAGTTCTTTCCTTTCCCTCGACAATTCTTGAAGTCGAGTTTCGAGCGCCTTTACTTTCTCGCCGAGGTCGTTCATCTGTCGCGAAATCGAATCTTTTGTCGCGGCTGATTTTTTTTCCTCGGCCGCGACGTCGACTTTCAGCTTGTCGCCCTGCTCCATCAACTCGAGCTCCTGGTCTTCTAGTTTCCGAATTTCATCTTCGTAGCGTTGGATTTCGTGACCTATTGCCTGGAACTCGTCGTTCTTGCGGGTCTGGTACTGCTGCGTTTTCAGACGGTTGACGCTTTCGCTGCGAATACCAACATCGAGCTCAAGCCTTTTGCGGTCGACCTCGGCCTGTCGCGCCTTTTGTTTAATTGCTTCGAGGCTAGCTGCGCTCTCCGCCAGCTGCGACTCGAGATGCCTCCGTTGCAGCGGAAGATTTTTAATCTCATTGTCAATTTGCCGGATCTTCTGTTGTCGATCTTGAAGGATGAGAAGCTGTTCCAGTTCGGCACGCACGAGCCGATGAAGGTATTAACTCCGCAGAGCGGCGTCAATTACGCCCGCCAGCCTTTGTCGCGCCAATGGCTTCCAATGCCTGTTCCGGCCTCGCACGAACCGCGATGTTTTCGGTGAGATTGACCCATTGGACTCTGCCGTTCGCATCAACAAAAAACTCCGCCGGGCGGGCAATATCGTTGTTTTTCGGTCCAGCGCCGCGATGAAGAACGTCGTAACGCCGGATCACCTCTGCGCTTTGATCGGACAAAAACGGAAACGTGTATCCCATCTTCTGACAATGGGCGCGAGTTACATCGACCGGGTCGACGCTGATCGCTGCGAGATGGACGCCGCGTGAGTCGAAGTCTGCGAGTCGTTTCTGAAAACTCCGCAACTCGGAGTTACAAAGCGGTCACCAGTGGCCGCGGTAAAAAATTAACACCGCGCCGTTGGGCCAAAGCAGGTCGGCTAGGGCAACTTGCTTTCCACTTTGGTCAGGCAGCGAAAAGTCAGGCGCCTTTTCGCCGACGCGCGGTGCTTGCGCCGACAGCGGCACCTGGCGAGCCACATAAAGTGTTTCATAAGCAAAAAATGCGAAGAACAGGATGCTAATAATCGCGAAGATCGAACCGAAAATCTTACCGCGATAAAGCCGTGGCCGCCCGAACGCCCGGAAGAGGCCGATGAGCAGCAGCGCCGCACCGATCCCGAACAGCATAAAGTTCAGCCACGGAAAATCGCGCGTGAGCGGAAACCAAACCAAGTATTCGTAGCTGGCCAAACCGCCAACCGCGACGATAAAGCCGACCCCAAGCGGCCAGTTCCAACTTCGCTTCATGTCGATCTTGCCGATGCCATTCGCAAGATCCAGCGATAAAGCAGCAGTGCGATAACCGGAAAAGCGATTCCGCCGATCATCTTGCCCGCGAGTTCGAATCCTCGACCGACCAGCGCCAGCGGTGCGTCCTTACCGGAGAAGACGATTATCGCCGAAATCACCACACCGATAATGCCTTCGCCTACAATCAAGCCGGACGCGAGCAGCACGCCAAGCTGCTTCGTCGCTTCAGGCTTAGGAGTGCGATTAGCCCGCTGATCAAAAAACCAGCCGACGATCGCTCCGACCACAATCATCAACGTGCTTTGCGTTGGGAGATAAATCCCGAGTCCCACCGCTAACGGCGGAACGCGCATGTGTTTTGTTGTCCAGGCGAGAATTTCATCGAGCAGAATAATGCCGACTCCGATCAATCCGCCGATTCCGATTAGGCTCCAATTGATGTTAGCAGCAATGACGCCTTGCGCCAGAGATGAAATCAAGCCCGCTTGCGGCGCCGGCAGCGGATGTGGACGCAGTTCAGCACCCGGCGCGCCAACGAAGCCATATGCATGATTCACGAGATCAAGCACTGGCGGAATCACGAACGCACCCGCGATCACGCCGAAGACTAGCGCCACCTGCTGTTTCCATGGCGTCGCATCAACCAGTTGCCCGGTCTTGAGGTCCTGGAGGTTATTGTTTGCAATCGCTGCAACGTTGAAGATCACCGCGGTCGTGAAAAGGGCGAATGCCATCAGTGCTTTGCCAGCGTCCGGCCCGACGTACGGTTTTACGCCGATTACGAGCAGTAACGCGGCGCCAATCACAACCAGAATGCCAATGCCCGATAACGGGCTGTTCGAGGAACCGATCAGCCCGGCCATGTAACCGCACACGGCGGAGACAAAGAAACTCATCAAGACGACATAAACTACGCCGCCGATTGTCAACGTTACGATATGCGCGCCGAGACCGCTCGCATTGCCGAAATAGCCGAGCAACCAAGCAATCGGCAGCATACAAATCAAGGTGACGAGACCAACAATGCCGATTGGAATGTCGCGCTCGGTGATCGGCAGTGTGTCGGCTTTCCCGGCTTTGCGCGCGCGCGATGCAGCCATCGCGCCTGCAAGGCCGCTGGCAACCGGCTTCACTAATTTGAGCAACGTCCAAATCGCGGAGACTCCGATTGCGCCTGCTCCGACAAAACGCACCTTGTGACTCCAAGCACTCTGTGCGAGTTGGGCCGCTGCCGTTGTAACATCGCCGGCAATCGCCGAATAATGTGGCACACCCCAGCCCCAGCCGATCAACGCACCGATAAACATCGCAATTCCGACGGATAAGCCGACCAAGTGTCCAATGCCGAGAAGAGCGAATGACAGAAAGAAATCATAACCGCTCACTGCGCCGCGTCTGCCGATACGAAAGGTCTGGGCCACATCACCGGCGAATAGTTGTGTCTGAACGACAACCGCAAACACCGCCGAGACGATCGATCCCCACAGCACGGCAAGCAGACCGGCCCGGCCGTGTTCGATATCGTGAGCGTGCTCGGAATCGCCACTGCTACCGACCTTCAGGACTTCGGCGCACGCGACGCCTTCGGGATAAGGCAGGTCCGAAGTCGTGACCAACGCGCGGCGGAGCGGGATCGAATACATCACCCCGAGAATTCCGCCGAGTGCGCAGATCCAAAATGACGTCCAGAACGGAAACTCAGTCCAATAGCCGATCATGATCAAACCCGGCAGAACGAAGATGATCGACGAGAGCGTGCCCGCCGCGGAGGCAACGGTTTGCACGATATTATTTTCCTGGACGGTTGCGTCACGGAAACCGCGCAAGATCGCCATCGAAATTACCGCCGCCGGGATCGAAGTCGAAAACGTGAGACCTGCCTTGAGCCCGAAATACACATTGGCCGCGGTGAACACCAACGTGATGATGATTCCGATAATCAAACCGCGGACAGTAAGTTCAGCGCGCATATTCGCTTCCTGTCGATCGACGCGAGCGGAGGATAGTGTGGCCTCGCCTAACGGGTCAATAGACTTCGACAGGGGAGCGTTTCCCGTCTTCGACGCTGCGTTGTTTGGCGCGTTCTTCGCCAAGTGTCGCGACCCGCAGTTCCCAGATCTCATTGTCGATCTTGCGAAACGCCGCTTCGGAGAATTCGTGCGGCGGACGCATTGTTTTCTTGAACGCAGCCACGCCAGCGAGCGCGCGATCTGTTTGATCGCGCGGCAGTGTTTCCAAGATCTTGCGAACGTTTTCGATTTCGGGAATTCGATGACAAACCATCGCCAAATCGCTCCCGGCGCCGATCGACAGCTGAATCGTTTGCTCGAGTCCGTAGCCGTTCAGAACCGCGCCCATGTCGAGATCGTCCGTCATGACGAGACCGTCGAATTCGAATTCGTTGCGCAACAATTCGCTGATCACGCGTCGGGACAAACTCGCCGGGGTTTTTTCAGCTTCGAGACACGGATACCAGCCGTGGCAAATCATCACGCTGTCCACGCGGTCAATGAATTTTTTGAAGACAGCGAGCTCGTTTTGATTCAACTCTTCGCGCGTTCGATCGATCCGCGGCAGCTCGTAATGTGCGTCCGATTTCGCGCATGTGTAACCGGGAAAATGTTTGCCGCAGCTCGCGATTCCCTGTTTGCGCATCGCGTCGTTGAACGCGCCCGCATTGCGCACCACTTGATCGACGTTTTTACCGTAACATCGGCCGCGCAATGAATTGTCGGCGTTGTCATCGAAAGAAAGGTCGAGCACCGGACAGAGATCGAGGTTGAATCCGAAAACGCGCAATAAACGTCCGGTGATGTCGCCGTGCCGGCGGATAAGATCGACATCGTCTTTGTCGCGCAGTTGCTCCGCGTTCGGAGGCTCGCTTCCAATCAAGCGCAAACGCGAAACGCGGCCGCCTTCCTGATCGATGGTGATGATCGGTTCGACTTCGCTCAAATCGCGCAGGTCGTCGACCAATTTTCGCAATTGCAGCGCGCTCTCGATGTTGCGTCCGAAAAGAATGAACCCGCCCGGCTGCACGCGACGAAACATTTCCACGTTTGCGGCGTCGAGTTCCTTGCCGGGAACGCCGCACAAAATGAGTTGGCCTAAAGAATCAGCGCTCATCTTCGGCGAGAGAGGTTAGCTCCGCTGAAACCGCGCTCGGAGAACGCGGACCACCTTGCAGTTGACCGAGCGAACTGTCGTTCATAGGTTCCCAACTTAGATGTCGATCTGGTCGGCGCGAACGAAAAAGCGGTTCGGATGAAAAAAATCGGCATCTACGGCGGAACGTTCGATCCGATTCATCACGGCCATTTGATTCTTGGCCGGCAGGCGTGCGAAGAGATCGGGCTCGATCAATTGATCTTCGTTCCCGCAGCTGTTTCGCCGTTCAAAAGCCCTGCCTTTGCCAGCGGCGAACTGCGGCTGTCGATGCTGCGCGCGGCGATTGAAGGACAGGCTGGTTTTACCGCAGACGGTTGCGAATTAAAACGGCCACCGCCGTCTTACAGCATTGACACTGTTCTGGAGGTCCGCGAACGCGATCCGAACGCGGAATTGTTCTGGCTGATCGGCGCAGACAACGTGAGCGGTTTAGACAAATGGCATCGAATCGACGCGCTCAAAGAGTTGGTCAAATTCGTCGTTTTGGATCGCGGTCGTGGCCAAAAAAGCACGCATCGGTATCCGGTGGTGCGACGGAACGTCGATATCTCTGCGACTGACATTCGAAAGCGAGTTGCATCGGGACGTTCCATCCGTTATCTCGTACCGAAGGCCGTGGAAGAAATTATCCGCCGCGAAAATCTTTACCGGGAGTCAGGGACATAACCGCGAAACAGTTAGCCACGACTTGCGCCGAGCTCGCCTCAAACAAAAAGGCCGAAGACATCGACGTTCTCGATCTTTCCGGCATTTCGAGCTTCACCGATTGCTTCGTAATCTGTTCGGCAACGTCTGAGCCGCAGCTCAAGGCAATCGCCAACGAGATCGAAACCCGATTAAAGGAAGATTACGGCCTGCGCGCGGCAGCGATCGACGGTTTTCCGGCGAGCCAATGGATCGTGCTCGATTATCTCGAAGTCGTCATCCACATCTTCCACCAGGACAAGCGCGCGTTTTACAGTCTGGAAGATTTGTGGGGGGACGCGCCGCGCGTTGCCTGGGAAACAGCCGCCGCTGCGCGCTAAGTATTAGCGATCCGACAATTATTTTGGCGAAGCCGATGGTGACGGACTCCCAAAAGTTGGCGGGTTCACGCTGATCAGCTCGACTTCGAAAATCAAAACCGAGTTTGGAGGAATTCCCGGCCGCCCGTCAGTGCCATAGGCAAGGTCCGCTGGAATAAAAAGCTGATACTTGGACCCGACCTTCATTAACTGGAGCGCTTCGGTCCAACCTTTGATTACACCGCCTACCGGAAAGGTTGCCTGCTGGCCGCGTTTGTATGAGCTGTCGAATTCCGTGCCGTCAATTAACGTGCCCCGATAGTTCACGGTTACGGTGTCGCTGCTTTTCGGCAGCGCACCATTGCCATCTTTCAATACTTTGTACTGCAAACCACTTGCGGTGGTTTTGACGTCTTCTTTGCCTTTGTTTTCGTTCAGGAACTTCTGCGCCTCGACTGCGTTCTTTTGCGCCATGTCAGCTTGTTTTTGTTGCATATCTTTTTCGAACGCCATCATCGTTTCCCTGACTTCCTGTTCGGTCAGGAGCGGTTTTTTGTTGGTCATGCCATCTTTGAACCCGGCCGCAAACGCGTCCGTGTTTAGATCGACGTTCTGTCGCTTGAAATTAAAACCAAAATTCAAACCGAGAGCGTAGCTCGCCCGGTCTTTCAACTCTTTCAATTGGGGCGGCTTCTCTTCGCCAAAAACGGCGACAGTGAAGGCAAATCCAACAACAATGATAACGGTAGATTTCATCAAATGAGATTGCGAATGTGGTTGCGCTTTAATCTGGAACAGCGCAGAAAGTTACAACGCTAGTGGAGAAACAGCCTTCGTCAACTCAGCATCACACCTGGTTTGTCTTTGCCGGCGAACTGCTTTTTCTCGCGCTCGCCAGAACCGCTCTTGGCACGGAACCGGTCCATATCTCCGATGCGGACGCGCTTCGAATTGGAAAGCGGATTTGGCAGAACGAAAGCAACAGCACCGTCTCCGGTCTCACCGCTTGGAACGTCGGCGAAGATTTCGCTTCGCTTGGAATCGGCCATTTCATTTGGTATCCGAAAGGCGTGCAAGGTCCGTTCGAGGAGAGCTTTCCAAAATTTCTCGCGTTCGCGCGAGAACGACATGTCGCGATTCCGGGATGGCTCAATCAAGCCCCACCTTGCCCTTGGAACTCGCGCACAGAATTCTCCAGCGCGCAAAATTCAGGTCAAATGCGCGGGCTCCGGCAATTTTTGTCGCACACCATCGATCTTCAGGCGCAATTCATGGTCGCGCGTTTGCAACAATCGCTGGGCAAAATGCTGGACGAAGCCGCGCCAGCAGATCGCGCCAATGTGGAGCGGCAATTCGCGCGCGTCGCCGGCAGGCCGCATGGCTGCTACGCGCTGGTTGATTACGTGAATTTCAAAGGCGAGGGCGTTTTGCATAGCGAACGGTATCTCGGGGAAGGCTGGGGACTGCTGCAAGTGCTCCAGGCGATGCACGGCACAGAAAACGGCGCCGGGGCGACGCGTGAATTTTCAAATTCTGCTGCTGCAATCTTGCGCCGACGCGTGCAGAATTCACCACCGGACCGACATGAGACCCGCTGGCTGCCTGGCTGGCTGAATCGGGTTCACAGCTACAGCGAAAGTTCATGAAACGAATTTGCCCGACAACAGTCATTCTCGTCGCGGCGGTCGCGCTGGCCGGATTGGCCAGAGCCCAACTATTCGGGCCAAAAATGAAGAAGCCGAACGAGCTGATTCAAAAGCAAGCACGGTTAAAGGTGAACCAGAAGCTGCTGAGTCAAGCGACACCGGACAACACCCACATCGTCGTCTCCATTCCAAAACAGCGGGCGTATCTGATGATTGGCGATCAAGTCGTCGCCGATGGACCAATTTCGTCCGGGAAGCGCGGCCACGAAACGCCGCAGGGACATTTCACCGTCATGGAGAAGGACCCGGACCATCATTCAAGTCTTTATGGCGATTTCGTCGATGGCTCAGGTCGAGTCGTGCGGGCGGGTGTCAGCGCACAAATCGATTCTGCGCCGAGCGGGACACATTTCGCCGGAGCGCCCATGAAATGGTTTCTTCGTCTTACTGGTGAAGGGGTCGGGATGCACATCGGGATTTTGCCCGGTTATCCGGCCTCGCACGGTTGCGTTCGCGAATCAATCGAGGGCGCGAAATTATTTTACGATCACGCCAAAGTCGGAACGCCAGTCGACGTCGGCGATTTCTAAATCAATTTTCGCCGCAATATCTCGAACGCGACTTGAGCGACGAGTTGTTTGAACGTCTCACGATCGCTCGGGAAGAATAATTTCCTGACTTTCGTTTCCTTTTCGTCAGCGAGTGCGACGTAGACCGTGCCGACCGGTTTCTTCTGCGAACCGCCAGTCGGCCCTGCAATGCCGGTCGTCGCGAGCGCATACGACGATTTTGCGCGTTTGCGGGCACCTTCGGCCATCGCGCGGACAACTTCTTCGCTGACTGCGCCATGTCTGTCGATCAATTTCGGATCGACGCGGAGGATGTCGATCTTCGCGTCGTTCACGTAACAAACGTAGCCCGCCAGCAAAGCAGCCGAAGCGCCCGGAACATTTGTAATTCGATTCGCAAGCAATCCGCCTGTACACGATTCAGCTGTCGCCAATGTCTTTTGCTTCTCTGTAAGTAATTTGACCAGCACTGCCTCGATGCTTTCGTCACCGGCGGTAAAAATCGCGTCACCGAGTTCCGCCCGAACAATTTGATCGGCCTGATCGAGCGCTGCTTGCTTGCCAATGATCCGCACGTCGACTTCACCCGGCCGCGCGCAGTAACCCAGTTCCACTCCGGGGATCGCGAGAATCTTCGTCCCGATTTTCGCTTCGATCACCGATTCGCCCATGACCGCGATTTTATAGAATCTACGTCCGACGGCTGGCGGACTTTTAACAATCGAACGCAAGATCGCCATTACCGAGTCTCGGAACATCGGCTGCAGCTCGCGTGGCGGACCGGGCAACAGAAAGATGTGCGGCGATTCAATCTTCGGATTGATATTCGCTTTCAAATATAGACCCGAGGCGCTACCATTCTCGTTTCGTAGAATCTGCGCGCGCTGCGGGATTTGCGCTTGGCGTGCGATACTCGCGACCCACCCGATTCGACGGGCTTTAAGTCGCCCCTTCAGTGAAGCGAGCAGCTCGGCATTTTCCTCCAGCTTCAATCCGAGCAACTCTGCCGCGACGTCACGCGTGATGTCATCGCTGGTCGGACCCAATCCACCGGTGACGAAAATAATGTCGGCTCGTGAAAATAATTCGCACAGTGTCTCGCCAATCGCCGTGCCGTCACCGACCGTTCGTCGTTCCTCGAGCCGCAACCCAACCGCAAAAGTCTCGTGCGCAATGAACGCCAGATGGGTGTCGTGCACGTCGCCCGCTAGAAGTTCCGAGCCAGTGTTGAGTAGAACCGTGCGCATAACAGAAGCAAATGTCGAATGTCCGACCAGCCTTCGCAATGGCTACGCCGTCGCAGGCGCAATGTCGAACCGACCTAACGGCCTGGATCGTTACGCCGCGTCTTTGTCCTGCTTCTTGCGAATCAGCGGCAACTTTTTGCCTTCCACCACCGCCCGATTAATCGTGACCTCGGCGATATCTTCGCGGCTCGGAACGTCGTACATGATGTCGAGCATGATTCGCTCGAGGATCGATCGCAGCGCGCGGGCGCCGGTTCCCTTGGTGACTGATTGCCCCGCGAGGGCGCGCAACGCGTCCTTCGTCACCGTTAATCGCACGCCCTCCATCGAGAAGAGTTTCGTGTATTGCTTGATCATCGCGTTCTTTGTTTCGGTCAGAATCGCGACCATCTCCTCTTCGGTCAGCGCGTCGAGAGACGCGACAACGGGCAAGCGGCCGATGAATTCGGGAATCATTCCGAACGCGAGCAAATCTTCCGGCTCGACATGCCGAATCGCTTCTTTGCGCGCCGCTTCTTCAACTTCGAGAGTCGGACTGCTGAAGCCCATCACTTTTTGGCCGATTCGTTTTTGAATGATCTTGTCCAGACCGATGAACGCGCCGCCGCAAATGAACAGAATTTTCTCGGTGTTGACCTGAATGTACTCTTGATGTGGATGTTTCCGCCCGCCCTGCGGCGGAACATTACATGTCGATCCTTCGAGAATTTTCAACAACGCTTGTTGCACGCCCTCGCCAGAAACGTCCCGCGTGATCGAGACGTTGTCGGTCTTTCGGCCGATTTTGTCGATCTCGTCAATGTAAACGATCCCAATTTCGGCGCGCTTTACGTCATAGTCGGCGTTTTGGAGCAAACGCAGAATAATATTCTCAACGTCTTCACCCACATACCCGGCTTCGGTAAGCGTTGTCGCGTCGGCGATGCAAAATGGAACGTCGAGAATTCGCGCCAGCGTTTTTGCGAGCAGCGTCTTGCCGGAACCGGTCGGGCCAATCAAAAGAATGTTGCTCTTCTCGATTTCAACGTCGGCGAACGGGTCCGGTTGAAACGCGGCCGAAGAATCCGCCGGCGCGGAAGTTTGCAGCACGCGTTTGAAATGGTTGTGCACCGCGACCGAGAGCGTTTTTTTGGCGATCTCTTGACCGATCACATATTGATCAAGCGCGCGTCGGATTTCCGCCGGTTTCGGAACGCGGATGTTTGACGACTGCCGCCGCGCGTCCTCGTTCAACTCTTTATCGAGAATGCTTTTGCAGACATTGATGCAGCTGTCGCAGATATAAACGCCAGGTCCGGCGATGAGTTTGCGCACCTCGGCGTGGCTCTTGCCACAGAACGAGCACATCGTGAGGTTAGTCGCGCGGGCCATATTCTCCCTAACTGAGCAGTTTCTATTCCTCCGATTTACGACCCAAGGTGCGTTCTGAATCGCCCGAATGGGCGCCGTCCAGCCCTTTCACTTCCTTGCGGGACTTAATCACCTCGTCGACAAGCCCGTACCCTTTTGCCTCCTGCGCCGACATGTAATAATCGCGGTCCGAATCGAGCCGGACCTGCTCCTCCGGTTTGCCAGTGTGCTGCGAGATAATCTTAATGATCCGCTTCTTCAGCTTGAACATGTAATCGACCTGGCGCTCAACGTCGCTCGCCTGCCCCTGCGCACCCCCGGAAACCTGGTGGATCATGATGTCGGAGTTCGGCAGCGCGAAGCGCTTGCCTTTCGTTCCCGCACAAAGCAGTACGGCCGCCATGCTCGCGGCCATTCCGAGGCAATAGGTCGTCACGTCGCAGGTCAAAAATTGCATCGTGTCGTAAATCGCGAGACCTGACGTGACGACGCCGCCGCCGGAGTTGATATAAATGCTGATGTCCTTCTTCGAATCCTCCATTTGCAGAAAGAGCAACTGCGCGATCACCAGATTTGCGATGTGATCGTCGATTGGTTGGCCGATGAAAACGATGCGGTCCTTCAACAAACGCGAATAAATATCGTAACTGCGTTCGCCGCGGCCGGTTTGCTCGACGACCATCGGAATCAGGATCGATTGCGATCGATTTTCGTTACTTTCGCTCATGCTTTCTCTTGTTCTTTGGAAACCGGTTGGACGCTAACATTCGTCTTTAGGAAATCAAGAACCTTGCCGAGCAGAATCTGTTCGCAGAGCGCGTTAAGTCCATCGTGCTCTTCGAGTTCCTTGCGCATCTTGTCGGTCGAAATGTTGTAATGCTGCGCCTCGTGCTGAATACGATGATCGACATCTTCGCGCGTGACGTCGATTTTCTCCTGCTCCGCAATCCGCTCCAGGATGAAATTCGTTTTCAACCGGTGGTGCGCCACGCTCGCGGCCGTCTCGATCAACTCCTTCTCCTTGGCCTTCAACATGTCGTCGGGAATTCCCCGCGCGCGATTTCGTTGAACCAATTCAGCGAACGCGCGCTTCGTTTCGTTGCGCAACAAAATCGGCGGTAAATCGAACTGAATCTTCTCGTGCAAATATTTGATCACTCGCTCCTCCTTCGCGCGCTCGATCTGATGTTCTTTCTCGTGCCCCAGATCGTGCTCGATTGTTTGCCGAAGATCGGCCAGCGATTTTCCAGGCAGCAGTTTAGCCGCGAACGCATCATCAGCCGCCGGTAAAACCTTTTCTTTGATTTCGCGGAGCGTCACGTTGTAGCTTGCCTGTTTCCCCGCCACATCTTTGACCAAGAAATCCACCGGAAAATCGACCGTCACGGTGCGTGTTTCCTCCTTTTTCTGGCCGACGACTTGCTCGCAGAATTTCGGAAGAAAATTGTCGGCCTCGAGTCTGAGCCAGAATTTCTTGCCGCCGTGCAGATTTTTGCTCGCGTTCGGCACAGTCTCGCTGATCGGTTTAGTATCAATCGTTCCATCAAAATCAATCACCACGAAATCTTCCATTTGCGCGCCGCGCGCCGGCGCGTCCACAAAATCCGCCGTTTGATCGCGCAAGCGCTCGATCGCGGCGTCGATTTCCTGCTCCGTTACTCTGGTATCCGGCAACTCGACCGGAATATTTTTGTAATCCGGCAATTTAAATTCCGGGGCGATCACGAGCGTCGCCTGGAACCGCATCGATTTGTCTTCCCCAAACTGGACATCTTGCAAATTGGTCAGGGACGCGACCCGCAACTTCTTTTGTTCGATCGCCTCCCGATAGCTTTTCGAAAGGAGCTTCTTTGTAACTTCGTCCTGAATTTCTTTTCGAAATCGTTTATCGACGACAGCACGTGGTGCCTTGCCTGGCCGATAACCCGGAATCTTCGCAAACTTCGCAAAACTGTTAGCGATCTTGTCCCATTCCTTCGAAACCTCCTCCGCCGGCAATTCAATCTTCAGCGTCGAGATCGACTCCGGATTTTTTTCTATCTGAACCTTCATGAGAGCAGCCACGCTAAGCCGCGCACAATTCCAGGGCAACCGCTGCGCCTGTTTATTTCCTATTGAATTTTGTGGGCTGCGAAAACACACACTGCCAGCGTCCGCCTTGCTTCACAAAAAAATCGGTCGCTCGCTCCCGCGTCGTGAACTCCTGGCCGGCAAATTTCCCTTTCGTCTTCATCAGCGCCGTGACAACGGCACTGTTCCCGTAGCTGCGTACCCTCAAATCTTCCGACTCCATTAACTCGTGAGTCCGTTGACCAGACTTGATCACGCCCAGAAAACGAGCCTTGTCAATCATGTGGCCATCCGGATCGACGATCACCCAATCGTCCGCCAAGAATTTGCCGATCGCTTCGGCATGGTTGCTGACCACCGCGTCTGCAAAATCCTTTTCCAATTTCAATAATTCGCTTTCTGCATCGTAGCTTTTCATCCGACACGACGCTGTCAGCGCAAACGTTAGCAGCACGAGCACTCGTTTCATATTCGCTCGCCGCGCACATAAACGGAATGCAGTTGTGGAACGCCAAACCAATACGCGATCTCGCGATAATCTTTGCAATCGAATACAGCGATGTTCGCGCTCCTGTTGTGCTCGAGCGATCCAACCTTGTCGCCGCGATTCAATGAATAAGCTGCATTGATTGTCGCCGCGGTGATCGATTCTGCAGGCGACATCATCATTTGCGTGCACGCCAGCGAAAGAACCATCGCCATCGATGGCGTCGGCGAAGAACCGGGATTGAAGTCGGTCGCGAGCACAAGCGCGAGTCCAGCACTGATCATTTCCCGCGCGCGCGGATAAGATGTCGATCCAAGCGCATAAACAGAGCCGGGCAACAAAACCGGCTGTACACTTGCGGATTTCAATGCCGTGATCCCCCTTTCGTCCGTCTTCTCTAAGTGATCCGCCGTCGTCGCGCACAATTCCGCCATCAACCTCGCGCCGCCAGAATTCGACAGTTGATCGACGTGACCGCGCAATTTGAGTCCGAGCTTTTTCGCTGCGCTCAAAACTCTTCTCGATTGCTCCATGTCAAAATAACCGCGCTCACAAAACACATCGCAGAACTCTGCCAGTTTTTCATTCGCGACGCGCGGGAGCATTTCGTTGATCACGAAATCGACATATTTCTCTGTCGACGTTTCCCGCGGAGCCGCGTGCGCGCCAAGAAAAGTCGGTACAATTTCGAGCGGCGTCTCGTCGTTCAATCGCCGAATCACGCGCAAAATTTTCAGTTCATCCTCGAGCGTTAGCCCATACCCAGATTTCGCTTCGACGGTTGTCGTTCCAGATTTCAAAAAACAGTCGACGCGTTTCTTTGCCACCTCGAAAAGATCGTCTTCGCTTGCCGCACGAGTCTTTTCGACGGTCGACCAAATTCCGCCACCCGCTTTCGCGATCTGTTCGTAGGTTTCGCCGCGCGCACGGCGTTCGAAGTCGTCCAATCGATCTCCAGCGAAAACCAAATGCGTGTGCGCGTCGACGAATCCCGGCAGCACGACGCGCCCTCCAAGATCGACAATCACGGCATCGCCCGCCTTCTTTTCCACTTCGTCGCTCTGGCCGACAATGTCGATCTTGTCATCGCGAATCAGAATCCCGCCGTCGCGAATGATTCCGAGCTCGGACAATTCTGTCCCGTTCCGCGGACGACTCGGACCCGCCAACGTGACCAACTGCGACGCGTGAAGAAGAGCGAGCGACTTCAAGTTAGTTTGCTCTGCACGATCTGATCGATCTTTTTAAATTGCGATTCCGAATTCACCTGAACCTCGCGAACCTTGTCATGAAGCACGGATCTAAACTCCTCGTCCTTCAAATGGCCCAGATTGATTCGAACGTTCAATGCGGCGCCATCGATGCACGCACGCGTCGCGCAAATTCCGACGCCGACATCCGAAATCGAATTTGGATTCCCTTTCTCGGCCATCTCTGTGAGCAGTTCATATGATTTCAACGCCGTCTCCATCACCTTGACTGGAATCTCCGCCGCATATTTCGTGGCCGACTCGATCGCAGCATCGCGCGCTTTTTTTTCATCCGCCGATCCTTTGGGCAGGCCAAACGCGTTCATCACCTTGCCGAAAGCGTTGGTGTCTTCGTCGACGAGCGCTAGCAATTCATCCTTGAGCTTCTGCGCTTTCACTGCCCAATCGCTGAAATATTGAAGCTGGTCGTCCCAACCGCGTTTACCGGCGGAAAGGTTCGCAACCATTCCGCCAAGGGACGCGCCGAGCGCGCCCATCAAAGCCGCAACCGAGCCGCCGCCGGGCGCTGGCGAATCGCTCAATGTTTCGTTGCAAAATTCGCGCAGATTCATTTTCAACAGCGATTTCGAATCGCTTTCGATCTTCAATTCAACCACTTTTTCCTTCGGATCGAAAGGCTTCAACTCGCTCAATCCAAGCGAACGGGCCGCGATGTCGATCAATTCCTCTTCCGACGCACCCTCCGACCATTTCTGTTTTCGCAAGAAATAACGACCGGCATCCGTGAGACATTTCTTCGGGACCATTCCAACGATTTCCGAGCCAGTAACGCGCAACCCCCGTTTGATTGCTGATTCCACGCATGCTTCGAACGCCAGGTGCAACGGCGTTTCTTCGATATTCGTCAGATTCATAGAGACCTGCGCGATCCCGTACTCCTTCACGAACCAACCGATCGCTTTGACATATTTCAGCATCCCGGGTTCGCGGACTGGCTCGCCGTTTTTATCAAGAACCGGCTCGCCCGAAGGCGTGCCGTCTACGGTCTTGATTCTCCCCTGCTCGCGCACGTCGAACGCAACCGAATTCGCGCGCCGAACTGATTTCGTGTTCAGATTGACGTTGTAAGCGACGAGAGACTGCCGCGTGCCGATCACCGTTGCACCGGCTTTCTCGTTCAGTTTCGCCGGCCCGAAATCTGGTTTCCATTCCAGTTTCCGAATCTTTTCGGCGAACCCTTCGTACTCACCGGCGCGAATCACCGCCAGATTCGATCGCGATTTATCCTTTGCCGCCTTTTCATAGAGATAGACCGGAATTTTTAACTCTTCGCCAACGCGTCTTCCCAATTTGTTCGCGCACTCGATCGCTTCTTCCCAACTGAGGTTGCTCACGGGAATGAAAGGACAAACATCAGTCGCGCCCATTCGCGGATGCGCGCCCTTGTGTTTCCGCATGTCGATCAACTCCGCGGCTTTCTGAATTCCGCGAAATGCAGCTTCAACCGCCGCTTCCGGACTCCCGACAAACGTGACGACCGTTCGGTTGGTGGTCGCGCCTGGATCGACATCGAGCAACGAAACTCCGTTGGTCGACTTAATCGCGTCCGTAATCTGCCGAATGATTTTTTCGTCGCGCCCCTCCGAAAAATTCGGCACGCACTCGATCAGCTTCTGCATGCTCAATCGCGCGGCTTGGGCTCCATCGGGATGTCGATCTTACTCTTGGCGGCGAAATCGATTGCGCGCGAGTACCCCGCGTCGGCGTGACGCAACACACCTATTCCGGGATCGCTCGTGAGCACGCGCTCGAGTCGCCGCTTCGAGTTGTCACTGCCATCGGCAACCACGACCATCCCGGCGTGCTGCGAGAAACCGATGCCGACGCCACCGCCGTTGTGAATCGAAACCCAGGACGCGCCCGCCGCCGTGTTGATGAGCGCGTTCAGCAACGGCCAGTCCGCAATCGCGTCGCTCCTATCGATCATTCCTTCGGTCTCGCGATTCGGAGAAGCGACCGATCCCGCATCAAGATGGTCGCGCCCTATGACAATTGGCGCTTTGATCTCGCCGCGCTTCACCAATTCATTCATTGCGACGCCGAATTCGGCGCGCTCGCCATAACCGAGCCAGCAAATCCGCGCGGGCAATCCTTGGTATTGAATTCGTTCTTTCGCGAGTTTCATCCAGCGCGCGAGCGTCCGGTTTTCCGGAAGCAATTCGAGGGCGAGCTTATCAGTGCGCGCGATGTCATCCGACTCGCCGCTCAACGCGACCCAGCGAAAGGGGCCTTTCCCTTCGCAGAAAAGCGGGCGGATATATTCCGGAACGAACCCAGGAATATCGAACGCCTTCTTGACACCAGCCTTCTGCGCCTGCGCGCGAATGTTGTTGCCGTAATCGAACGTAACGGCGCCCTTCTCTTGCAACGCGAGCATTGCTTCGACGTGTGTCGCTATCGCTTGCATCGAGCGCTCGATATATTCCTCCGGATTTTTTCGGCGCAACGCGAGCGCATCTTCGAGCGACATGCCGTTCGGCACGTAGCCATTCAGCGCGTCGTGCGCACTCGTTTGATCGGTCAAGACATCGGGAACGACACCGCGCTTAACGATCTCGGGCAAAACATCTGCGCAATTCCCGACGAGTCCAACCGAAAGCGATTCTTGCTCTTTGCGCGCCTTGTCGATCAGCTTCAAGGCCTCTTCGAGCGAACCCACGATCTTATCGCAATAACCGCTCCTCAATCTTTTTTCGATCCGCGCCGGATCGACTTCGACGCCAAGAAAAACGGCGCCATTCATGGTCGCGGCGAGCGGTTGCGCGCCACCCATGCCGCCAAGTCCGCCAGTGAGAACAAATTTTCCGTCGAGTGATCCGCCAAAATGCTTTCGGGCAGCGGCGGCAAACGTTTCGAACGTCCCCTGGACAATTCCTTGACTGCCGATGTAGATCCACGAGCCAGCGGTCATTTGGCCGTACATCGTCAGGCCCAACCGCTCGAGACGATTGAACTCAGAGTAGTTGTTCCAATTGCCGACCAGATTCGAGTTCGCGATCAGGACCCGCGGCGCTTCGTCGTGCGTTCGGAATTTCCCAACTGGTTTACCAGACTGAACAAGCAGCGATTCATCGTTCGCTAAATCGCGCAGTGAGCGCACAATCGCATCGAACGCGTCCCAACTGCGCGCAGCGCGTCCGGTGCCGCCGTAAATAATGAGTTGGTCCGGATTTTCTGCTACATCGGGGTCGAGATTGTTCATCAACATGCGCATCGCGGCTTCCTGATGCCAGCCTTTGCAGATCAGCTTGTTACCGCGGGGCGCATGAATAGTTCGTGCCGGACTGGCGGATTGCTTGCCGTTCATAAATTATCGAATACGCCGGCACGAATCTTCTCCACCGTGCGCGCGATGTCGCCGGAGAGCGGCCGATCATTCGTCAGCGGCGGCACGATTTGCCTAATCAGTTCAAATGCACGCTCGACACCTTTTCCAGCTTTCAACGGCCGTCGATGCTCGAGTGCCTCCGCGCCAGCCAGCAATTCTATCGCGAAAAGATTTTCTGCAAGATCAACAATCGACCGGAGTTTGAGTGCGCTCGTCATCCCCATGGAAACGTGATCTTCTTTTCCGCCTGACGTAGTCACATTATCGATGCTAGCGGGATGCGCGAGCACGCGCGCCTCGTTTACCAACGAAGCGGCGGCGACCTGTGCGATCATAAAACCCGATTCGACACCAGGCTTTCTCGCCAAAAACGCCGGCAGGCCTTCGCTCTTATCGGGATTGGTCAGTCGGTCGATCCGCCGTTCGCTGATGTTCATCAAATCGGTCAGCGCGATTCCGGCGTAATCGAAAGCCATTGCGAGCGGCGCTCCATGAAAATTTCCGCCCGAGATCACGTCGCCGCTCTCAACAAAGATAAGCGGATTATCGGTAGCGGATGCAGATTCGACTTCCAAGATTTGCTCGCAATGCGCAACAACGTCGCGCACGGCTCCGTGCACTTGCGGCATGCAACGAACGCTGTAGGCATCCTGCACGCGAGAATCCCCCTCACGATGCGATTCGCGAATTTCGCTCTCCCGTAGGAGCGAACTCAAGTGAGCGGCGGCTGCCTTTTGGCTAGGGTGCGGTCGCGCATTTTGCAAGCGCGGATCAAACGCTGCGGGCGTGTCGCGCAAACCTTCAAGCGTCGTTGCACCGGCAACATCGGCGATATTTGTCAGCCGTTTCGCGCGCAAAATCGCCAATGCGCCTACGGCGTGCATTGCCTGCGTGCCGTTCAGCAGCGCGAGGCCCTCCTTGGCTCCCAATTGCAGCGGTTCTAATTTCGCGCGCTTCAACGCGTCGCCGCTTGGCATTCGACCTCCGTCAAAAAACGCTTCGCCCTCCCCGATCAGGCTGAGGGCGAGATGCGCGAGCGGAGCGAGATCGCCACTTGCGCCGACCGATCCTTTTTCGGGAACGACCGGATGCACACGTGCGTTGAGCATTTCGCACAGAAGCTGAATCACGTCCGGACGAATGCCGCTAAATCCGAGTGTGAGCACATTCGCACGCAACAACATCATCGCGCGCGTTTCCGGTTCGGATAGCGGCGAACCGATTCCGCAAGCGTGGCTGCGAACGAGGTTTAATTGGAGGGTGCCGAGCTCTTCCCGCGGAATTCGAACATCGGCGAGCTTGCCGAAACCCGTGTTGACGCCATAAACGACGGCCTCGCGCGCAACGATATCGTCGACCACCTTGCGCGAAGCTAAAACGCGAGAGCGCACCGACGCGGCGATTTGCACCGATTCGCCTCCATGAGCGACGGCGGCAATCTTCTCAAGCGACAGCGGCCTTCCGCTTAATTCCATGCGCCCAATCTTAGTGACAACTTCGACAAAGGGAAGCGGTCGCCGCGTTTATCGGTTTTGTTTCGGCTCCGGCTTAGTAGGGTGGTCCTCCTGGAGCCATGCGCTTTCGTGCAAATCCTCTCTCCAGGCGGTGATTCCGGTCGTCGGAATTCCTCCCAAGCGGCCGAGCAGATAGCGGCGTCCTAGTTCGTATTCGCGGTCGTTTTTAACCGCGCACCAGAACAATCGGCCGCCCCTGCGCCAGCCATCGAGGACGATCCCGTCCAGAAAGGGCTGGTTTCGCGCCGTGACTACGAGCGCGTTATTTTCGTCCGACTCCTTCGCATAAGCCTCGCCCCAATGGAGCACGAACGTTTTGAAATGAAACTCTTTCAAACGTGTGCCGATGTCGCGGGTGTAATCGGCGCAGATGCCCTTCTTTTTTGCGCCGATGTTGATGAGAAAATTGTGAACCGCCGGATCGCCGGTCACGCCGTAATCGCGCGCGAGCTGGCGCGACATATGGTGCGCGGTCTCCGATAGCAAAGCAGCCTCCCGCGGATCGACTGTGTGCGGCGAAAGCGCGATGAGCGCCGCGCCTAAATTGTTAATTGATTTCTCGTCTTGCGCGAAAACGACGTTCGTCCAGGTCGCCAAGGCAAAGATCAGAAAAAATCCGAAATTCACATTCGTGATCCTAAATGAGAAAAGGCCAGGCCGCCAAAGCAACCTGGCCTTTTTGTTAAACCATCGTGGCATCGGCATCCTGCCGATGGCCCGAATTGGACTGGCCGTCCACGGGCTGGAAGCCCGTGCCACGGCGGTTATTTGTGGTAGCTGGGAGCTGGTGCTGGAGCCGCTGCTTCTTTGTGTTGCGCGCACGCTCCCAAGCTGATAGCGCCCGCTAGAACGGCCATGATCATGATCACTTTGATGAACTTCAATCTAATCTCGCCTCCTTTCGATTATGTTGCTCCGGTTCTTGTAGGCAGGGAATACAATTGAAGCAACGCTTTTTTGGACGTTTTCCCGCCAAAAAGCTATTCGCGGATGACCACCTGCGTGGTTTCATCAACCAGATCAAATAATTCTATGACGTCCGCGTTGCGCATCCGGATGCAACCGCAGCTGTCTGGCCTCCCAATCTTCTCCTCATGTTTCGTCCCATGAATGTAAATAAAGCGGCCGCGCGTGTTTGCGTTCACCTCGTCCAAGCCGTCGAGCCAGAGAATTCGCGTCGTCACGAAATCCTGCGTCTCCGGTAGCGGGTCGTTGGGGCCAAGCGGAATGCGGGATTTAAAAATGGTTCCCGGCGCGGCGCCATGGCCGATTTTCTCCGCGATGCGGAAATTCCCGAGCGGTGTTTTATTGCTGCCCTCCTCGGTCCCGATTCCGAAGCGCGAACTGGAGATCGGAAAAGAACGAACCTTCTCGCCGTCGCGAGTCAGTGTCAGGCACTGATCCCTAATAGAAATGTCGATCTTGGTTTGGCCACTTTGCATCGTTCAACAGCGGCCTTACACTTGGCCGCCGTGAAAAAAGAATATCACGTCGCCGTGGTGGGCGCGACTGGGGCGGTCGGTGCGGAGTTTTTTCGCGTCTTGGAACGTCGAAACCTTCCGGTAGCGAGCATTCGTGCGCTCGCGTCCGAAAAATCGGCCGGTAAAACGGTCGAATTTCGCGGCCAGTGGGTCGCGGTCGAGGAACTCGGCGAAAATTCCTTTGATAAGATCGATATCGCATTTTTCAGTGCAGGCGGAGAAATTTCGCGGAAATTCGTGCCGATCGCGCGCAAAGCTGGCACGATTGTGATCGACAACTCCTCCACATTCCGAATGGATCTCGACGTTCCACTCGTGATCCCGGAGATTAACGGCCGGGATGTGAAACAACATCGCGGGCTGATTGCCAATCCCAATTGCACAACCGCGGTCGCGCTGATGGCGATTTATCCGCTTCATCGCGCATTTGGGGTTCGCCGTGTTTTTGCGGCGAGCTATCAAGCAGTTTCGGGCAGTGGGCAGCGCGCCATCGACGAGCTCAAAGAACAGGTCGCGGCCACCATGCAGGATCGACGATCACCGGTACAGGTTTATCCGTACCAGATCGCGTTCAACGTGTTGCCGCACGTGGATGTCTTTTTGGAGGGCGGTTACACCAAGGAAGAAATGAAAATGCAAAGCGAGGGACGTAAGATCATGCATTTGCCAGAATTCCGGGCGTCGGTCACCTGCGTTCGAGTTCCGGTTTATCGCGCTCACTCGGTTGCAGTCAACGCCGAGTTCGAAAAGAAGGTTTCGGTCGAGCAGGCGCGCGAAGTTTTGGCGAAGGCTCCGGGTTTGGAGCTGGTCGACGAACCGCAAAAGAATCGTTATCCGATGCCGTTGACCGTCGCAGGCAAAGACAATTGCGAAGTCGGGCGAGTACGGCTTGATTGCGCGTTCGAAAACGGGCTCGCGTTTTGGGTTTCGGGCGATCAACTCCTTAAAGGCGCGGCGTTGAACGCGGTGCAGATCGCGGAGTTAATGTAGATGTCGATCTTGCTTACTCATGCCCTAGGTCCGAGCCGGACTGGCGTTGGCGAAAGCCGGTCAGCGCGGGCGTAAGACCAGAAACGATCGGACCCGATGCCGGCAAACCGAGAGCACCATCGCCTGATTTGGATCAAGCGATTGCACGATTTTATTGTAATCCTCCACCGAGTTGACCCGTTGTTGGTTCACTTCCTCAATCACGTCGCCTTTCTGCAGGTCGGCTGCACCCACGTCTGGATCAACGCCGGTCACGACAACGCCACGAACGCCGTTCGGCAAATCGAGTTGGCGCGCCAGAGCAGGCGTTAATTCACCAACCTGGGTTCCGGCGAGTGGGCTTTGGTTTTCATTCCCTTCGCCCGGCGTTTGCTGAGCTGGAGGTTGTTGAGGCGCCACGCGGCTCGGTTGATAGCCAGCGGGCTGCTCCTTGATCTGGGTCGAGACCGTCATCGTTTTACCGTCACGCACAATTTCCAGATCGACTTTTTTATTCTGATCCGCTTGCGAAACCAGATTGCGGAGATCGCTAAAGCTTTTCACATCGTGTCCATCGAATTTCCGGATCACGTCTCCTTTTTGCAGGTGCGCGTCTTCGGCCGGCGATCCAGGGATAACTTCGTCGACTATAACTTCAACCGTTGGCGCGGTCTGGCCGGCCTGAGGAACACGCATCTGAACGCCGAGATAACCGCGAATGATCCGGCCTTTCTTCAATAAACTCTCGAGCGCGGTCCGAACGGTGTTTGACGGAATGGCAAATCCGATTCCCTGCGAACCGCCGCTGCGCGAAATGATCGCCGTATTGATGCCGATCACCTCGCCCCTCAGATTGATTAGCGGACCGCCGCTGTTTCCCGGATTAATCGCGGCATTTGTTTGAATTAAATCACCAAACACGTCCACGCGATTCGGTCGCCCTTTGGAGCTAACGATGCCGTCGGTCACGGTTTCCTCGAAACCGAATGGATTGCCGATCGCCAAAACGAAGTCGCCCGCCTGAACTGTGTCAGAATCCGCGAGCTTCAGTGGTTTTACGCCCGGATTATCGATCTTCAAAACAGCGAGATCCGCTTGTTCGTCAGCACCAACCAGCCGCGCCTTTTCCGTGCGTCCGTCGCTGAACTGCACTTCGATTTCGTCGACCTGATCGACGACGTGATTGTTGGTGATGATGTGCCCTTCATTGGTTACGATCACGCCCGAACCTAACGAATTTTGCACCATCGCCTCTTCATTTGGGTTCCGGTATCCGCGGGGTCGTCGAAAGAAAAAACCAAATGGATCAAGCTGGTTCTGGCGCTCAATCGCGATCTTCTTGGTCGTTTTCACCGCCACGACTGACGGAACGACGGCACTGACAAGCGCGCGGCGTTCGCGATTCAACGCGTCGAGCGAAGCGACCTGTTTGGGATCAACATTTGGTGAAGTGGCAAGCGTGTATTTTTCAGGCGTGCGTTGAATCGCGCCCAAACCGCCATGCTTCATTCGGTAGTCGTACAACGCGGAGATCACGAGGCTGATCAGCGCAACAAAAAGAAAGAATTTTAGCAGGTTCTTCATCAGCTAACGTTGGAAAAAGTCCGTCCCTGTTTTTCGACAATTAACTCGCGGAAACGTTGATTCTCCGGCCATTCCAGGCGCGGATCCATTTCGAAGATCGACATCGCACTAATTCGCGCCCGCTTCATCAGTTGAGCATCTTTTCGCAAATCGCCAATCTTCAACGCCGGCAAACCGCTCTGGGCCGTGCCTAACAAATCGCCCGGGCCGCGCAATTCCCAGTCCGCCTCCGCCACTTCGAAGCCGTCGCTTGTTTTTTCCAGCACCGCCAGTTTCTCGGCCGCTTCCGACGTGGGTTCTGATGTGAGCAAAATGCAATAGGACTTGTGCTCGCCCCGGCCGATGCGACCACGAAGTTGATGAAGCTGCGCCAAGCCGAACCGTTCCGCATTCTCAATCAACATCACATTTGCGTTTGGAATGTCGACACCAACTTCTATAACGGTCGTGCTAATCAAGACTTTGGTCTCGCCGCGGCGAAATTGTTCCATGATCTGCTGCTTTTCAGGTCCGGGAATTCGGTCATGCAAAAGTTCGCACGAATACCGACGCAAGCGTTCGCGCCAGCATTCGTATTCGGCTGCCGCAGCTTTCGCTTCCAGCTTTTCGCTTTCCTCGATCAGCGGATAAACAATATACAACTGGCGCCCAGCCTCCAATTGCGTTTGTAAAAAGCTCAATACCTCGCCGAGTTTCGAGGAATCGCGCACCGCCGTGATGATTTTGCCACGGCCGTGCGGCATCTCATCCAACGTCGAAACATCGAGATCACCGTAAACTGTCATCGTGATTGTTCGCGGAATTGGCGTTGCGGTCATCACCAACACATCCGGCACGGGTTCGCGGCTCGTTAGGCGCGCGCGCTGCGCGACCCCGAACTTGTGCTGCTCGTCTATGACGACGAGCCCAAGCTTTGAAAATGAAACCTTTTCGTAAAGCAACGCGTGCGTGCCAATGATTACGTCCGCATCTTCGTTACCTTCAACCAACGGCAGAAAACTCTCTTCCTGATGCGCCGCGGTGCGGATCGCCAACTTCACGCCAAGCGGGCCAAACCAGCGCCGTAAAACTGCGTAATGCTGCTCAGCGAGAATTTGAGTCGGGGCCATGAAGGCCGCCTGATAACCGGCTTCGACCGCAAGCAGGATCGCCGCGATCGCGACCACCGTTTTCCCGGAGCCGACGTCGCCCTGGAGCAAGCGATTCATCGGAAACTTCGATTCCATGTCGCGCCGGATCTCGGCGATAACCTTTTTTTGCGCGCTGGTCAGTTCAAATGGAAGCGAGCGCAAAAACTTCTCCATCAAATCCCCTCGCCCGCTATGCGCCGTGCTCACTCGCGCGTGCGATTCAGTTCGCCTGGCCGCGATCAGCATTTGCATCGCAAAAAATTCCGACAGCACGAGGTGTTCGCGCGCGACGTTGAGCGAGTGCCAGGTCATGGGAAAATGAATCGCGCGAATCGCTTCGCTGCGGTCGCCATTGTTTAAATTCTTCGGCAGCAGCGGCTCGATCGGGTCGGTATCAAGCTCTTGCAGCAAACGGTAAATAATGCTGCGCAACATGCGTTGGGACAGACCTTCGGTCGCTGGATAAATCGGCGTGATCCGCCGAAGATGGATAGATTTATCCTGGTCGTCCTCGATCACTTCGAACTCGGGATGGTCCATGCAAAGTCGCTTGCCCCGGAGGCGTGGCTTTCCGAACACGACAAGTTGCTGCCCAGCAGCGATCATTTTTTGAACGTAATGCAGGTTGAACCAGCGACAAACGAGCGGCTGGCTGAGTGCGTTCGCGTTTGGTTCCTGCAATGTCGCTTCGAAAATCTTCTTCCAGCCGCCAAAACGCCGGAGCGATGTTTTGATCACTTCACCGGACAAACAAATCGGCTTGTCGCTTTCATCGCGCGGGAATTGGGGAAACTGATGTCGATCTTCGTGGCGCCGGGGAAAATGCGTCAGCAAATGCTCGACGGTTGCAATGCCGAGCCGACGCAGCGCCAAAATTTTCGGGCGCGGAATCCAATCGAGTTCTTCGAGCGGTTGAGAGATTTCCATTATGCGATTGGCGCTGACTCGCGCACTGCTTCCACCCGCATTTCCAAACGCGCTTCGCCTTCGTATTCGTCCGCGCGAATCCGAAATGCGACGTCCCATGGCTGCGGCGGAAGTGAATTGGCAGCGCCATCGAAAAAAATCGCGCGATGGTGATAATTTCGCTGCCGGAGCCACAATTGCAGATGTTTTTCGCCGACCACCCGAGGCTCCATAACCGATTCAACCTCTCGCGCGAAGAAAATGGGCTGCGGATTCCCATTGCCGAACGGCTTCAACATTTCGTGCCAGTCGAGAAAAGCGAAATTCAATTCCGAGAAATTCATTTCGTGATCGATTTGGAGTCGCGGTTGCAAATCGTCATCCGACAAAAGCTCGCGCGCGACTTGACGAAATTGTTCGGCAAAAAGACCGACATTCTTCTCCTGAACCGTCAGCCCGGTCGCCATCTCGTGACCGCCGTACTTGTCGATTTTGTCCGCGCAGCGGCTTAAAGCCTGGACGAGAGTGAAACCGTCGATGCTGCGGCCGCTTCCTTTCCCGACACCGGATTCATCGAATCCAATAACGATCGCCGGCCGATGATATTTGTGCGTGATGCGTGAAGCAACAATTCCCAAAACGCCCGCGTGCCAGTTACGATCGTAAACAACAATCGCAGCGTCGCGCGACGGATCGAACTCCTTTGCGATCTTCTCTTCGGCCGCGATAAGGATTTTTTTCTCAACCTCCTGTCGTTCCCGATTTTGTTTGTCCAAAAATTCGGCGAGCTCCGCCGCTTTCGTTTCATTCTCAGTCAGCAAAAGGCGAAGCGATTTCTCGGCGGTGCTCAGACGTCCGGTGGCGTTTAATCTTGGTCCCAAACGATAGCCGATGTCTTCCGCGGAAATGGGCGGTTTGACGTCGCTGACTTCGATCAGTTTTTTCAAGCCCGGTCGGCTTGTTCTCGCAATTTCGATCGCACCGCGTTGGACCAGCGTCCGATTCTCTCCCTGAAGCGGAACGATGTCGGCCACCGTTCCAAGCGCGACCAAATCGAGCCTGGATTTAAGATCGAAATCGATCGGCCGAGTTTTCAAGAGCGCATGGCAAAGTTTGAAGACAATTCCGGCGCTGCATAAATAATGGAACGGCGACACCGGATCGATTTTTGGGTTTACGATCGCGATGCACTCTGGCAGCGCGGACTTCGGCTCGTGGTGGTCAAGAACAATCACATCCACACCACGCCGGCGAAGGTCGGCAATCTCCGCCGCGGATGAGGTTCCGCAGTCGAGCGCGATCAGAAGTTGCGGGTGAAACTGGTCGATGCAGCGCTCAACGCTTTCGCGACTCAGGCCGTAGCCCTCTTCCAATCGCAGGGGTAGGAACAAATCCGGCGCCACGCCGTAGCCGCAAAGTGTTTCGGCTAGTAACACAAGCGACGTGACGCCATCAACATCGTAATCGCCAAAAAGGGCTATCCGTTCACGCCGATCGAGTGCGGTAAAAATTCGCGTGACCGCCATTTCCATATTCGGCAGCAGAAAAGGATCGCTTAGCGATTTCAACCGCGGCCGCAGAAATGTCTGGACTTCGTCCGCCGTCGCGAAACCCTTTCGCATGAGCAGACGCGCTATGCATTCGCAGCCGCAGACTTCGTTCCAAGGAATCTGAGCGCGGTTGAGCTGTTCAGGAGGAAGGATGATCCAGCGGCTTTGCACCGATTATTTTATCCGCCGGACATTTTCTGACAACTCGGAGAGCGCGCTCATATCAGTTGACTCGCGATTGCGCACTCAATAGACAAGAGCTGTGAAATCGATTGTTCCAGGTATTGGTTTGTTCCTTCTGGCCGGTTGCCAATTTGGCCGCATGATGATGGAGCAACCGGGTGATCGAGGCAAGCGGCTCAATGTCGATGAGAAAAAGAGCTCTGCGCTACTCGAGAAACACATCGAGACGTTCACCGGCAAAGTGGTACTGGACAATGGTGCGTACCGATTCGAGCCGCTAACCGAACCAGGCACTCTCTTGCGATTGACGCGCGCCCGAAGAGAAAGCGAATTCGAAGCGAGCCAGATTCTCTTACGAAAGTATTACGAAAAGACCATCAGCGTGAACGGGACCCGCCAGGACGATTGGATTTGGGGCGCCGACATCACCGGGCAATACGTTCCGCCCGGAGGACAGACGGGGCCAAACATGAACGCGCCCAAGCAAACCCGACCTTAGCCGCGAACTCCTAGTCGCTCGCCCAGGCGAATCGCATCGAAGGGCGCGTGCACCCTGACGTCGTTGTCGAGGTAAACAAAAACATCGTGGCGCTGGCGGTCGATCTTTCGGCCAGCCATTAACTTCGCGTGGCGCGGTTGCTCGCCGTTGCGCCAACGTTTGATTCGATCCGCCCACCAATCGAGCGCTTGGTCGTTATAGCCGCTTACGTAAAGTTTTGCCGCCCCGTGCAATCGGATATAAACGAAATCCGCCGTTAAATCTTCGGCATACGGAAATTTTGCGGGGGTGTCGGCAAAGACGAAGGCTACGTTTGTTTCTGCAAGAGCGCAAAGAATTCAGGCACCATGAAGGTCGGGTGCCGAACTTCGATTGCGTACCGAAGCGTCCGCGAGAGGTCGATCTTCGTGAATGCTCGAGCCTTCAGTTTGCCGTCGTGCCTCTTCGCGATTAGTGCGGCCGCGCAAGTTTCGCGTGGAAGCAGATCGAGGAAATCCCTTTAGTCGGTCTGCATCGAAGCTCAAATTCGGCGGGAGCTGCCACAAGATCGGACCGAGCTTTTCACGTAATGCCAGCACGCCTGACGCGAAGAAATTCGCAAGTGGTATTTCGACATCGCGCAACTTTTTCATGTGGGTGATGAATCGTCCGCCCTTGACCGCAAAAACGAAATCGCGTGGTGTGGTGTGGTACCAGCGCTGATAACTCGAGGGAAGTTGTAGAGAATAGAACGACCCGTTGATCTCAACGGAGTTGAAAGTCGCGCTGCAAAACTCGAGCTCGCGATATTGCGGGAGACCTTTCGGATAAAATTTTCCCCGCCAGCCGGCGTAACGCCAACCTGAAATACCGATGCGAATTTCCTTTACTACACGACGTTGAAGGCGAGTTCGCGTTTTGGCAGCAGCTCGTGTTTTTGACATAAGTCGTGAAAGGCGCGCAGGCCTTTCTTTTCGTGCTTCCCAAGATTGAACTGGAGATGCTCGCAATAATAGCGGCCGCAGAAAGCTGGATCGAATTCCTTTTCACCGGCAATCAACTTGTCGATATTCGCGAGATTTTTAGCGCGCAGCACGCGCAAACGATCGGCGACCGATTTTGGATGGACAACTTCCGGCCGCACTAGCCAGAGCGCGTAAACGAACGGAAGACCGACAACTTTCTTCCAATTTTGGCCGAGATCGAAAAATTGAAATCCGTTTGCGTGTTCCTGTCGAAATCGAATCGCTTGATCGCCGATCAACAAGCGCGCCGTTTCTGTTGACCAAGTCGATCTTGCGACGAACTGCGGATGCAATTTCAACTCGCTTAGCAGACAGCGCAGCAGATTGCCGGACGTTTCGGCCGCCGGATCGAGCTCGATCTCCTTTACGTCTGAAATCTCTCCGCTATGCGCGACAACAACGCTGTAAACAGGTCCATCGGATGAAATCGAAATGTCGTCAACGATTCGGTAGATCGGGTTGCGCAGGAATTCGAAACTGGAAACGAGTGCAAGATCGAGCTCGCCTCGGGCAAGTTGGGCGCAAAGCGCCGATGGATGATCTAGAACGACATCACCGTCCCATCCGTGAATCAACGGCCGCGCGTTAAGATATTTGACGCAGCCAATTCGCAGCGATTTCACAAAGAAACTTCCTCTTAATCTTCATCTTTGCCAAAATCAGAATAAGGCTAAGTGGAAGAGAGAGAATTGCTTAGGCGCAAGCCAATTGCACTTCCGCGCTCGGCTCAGAGGAGGTCGATCTATTATGCGTGCGATTGAGATGCCGGTAATAACTGTCGCGCTGCGCGGGAACCCGGCCGGCTTCGCGGATGGCGTGCTCTAGGCCAGCGATGCTTTGCTGCTGCGGCGTGGTTGCACCGGCCATGTGGAAAATTTTCTCTTCCATGATCGTGCCGTGCAAATCGTCCACCCCATAACTGAGAGAGAGTTGAGCGAGCGGCAAACCGAGACTAACCCAATACGCGGTCAAATGGTCGATGTTATCGAGATAAATACGACTAACCGCGAGATTGCGAAGTTGCTCAATCGCCGAAGCGCGTTTGATGTGAGCGAGCGCTGTTGTCTGCGGCTCGAACGCAAACGGAACGAACCCGCTGAATCCGCGCGTTTCATCCTGCAGTTCTCGAAGTTGCCGCAAATGGTCCACACGTTGCTTAAGCGTTTCGATGTGTCCGTAAAGCATCGTGCAAGTGCTGCGACCTCCCATCCGATGCCAGATCCGATGAACGTTCAGCCATTCCTCGGCTGTCTCTTTGCCGCGGCAAATCTTGTCCCGCACGTTGGCATCAAAAATCTCTGCGCCGCCACCCGTGATTGAGCCTAATCCATGTTCCCGCAAAATTTCGAGCATCTCAGAGATCGACACCTTGAAGATTCGCTGCGCAAAATGCCGAACTTCGATCGCTGTAAACGCTTTGACGTGAAGATTTGGATCGAGAGCACGCAATCTGCGCAACAGATCGAGATACCATTCTTTTTTTAATGTTGGATGCAACCCGCCGACCATGTGGACTTCCGTGATCCCGAGCGGCAATGCGTTCGCGACTGCCTGAATGATTTCGCCGGCGGCGTGCTCAAACGCATGTGCGTCCCGCTTTTTTGCGGCAAAGGCGCAGAATTGACACGACAAAACGCAAATATTCGAATAGTTGATGTAACGATTGTGAATGTAAGTGGCAAAGTTGCCGTTTTTACGCTCGCGCACGACGTTGGCCAACATGCCAAGCGCGTTCAAATCGTTTGATCGATACAGCGTCAGCGCGTCATTTTCCGAGATTCGAGTGCCCGCCTCGATTTTCTCAGCGATCGGTCTAACCTCTTGTGGGATTAGCGTGTAATTCATCCGAGCCGGTGCGGAAATTGATAACCTACAATGCACAGACGCCTCGTGAGTTGCAACAAAAAGAGCCGCAGCACGTCTGTCTGTTAGCCCCGAAAGCGGCAGCACCGACGACGATAACGTTCGAATCCGCGCCCATCCAACAACGTCTCTTTAGCAATGGCCGATCCAAGACCAGTGGCACGATTCGAGGACGACGCTGAGGACGTCCGCTTGATGCGATCGGTCGCAAGCGGCGACACGACCGCGTTCGAGCAATTGATCGAGCGTCACCAGGAGCTCGTCGCCGGCACAGTTGCGCGCATGCTTGGCAGCAACGCAGAAGTCGAAGACATCGCGCAGCAAGTTTTCATCCGTGTTTGGAAAAGCTCAGGCCGCTACGTTGCGCGGGCGAAATTCACCACCTGGTTGCTCAAAATCACGCGGAACCTGGTCTTCAACGAAATGCGGCGAGCCAAACGTCATCCGCATTTGCCCGTCCAAATCGAACCGGAAGCGGATGAAATTCCTTTGAAGGACGAGCGAACTAGCGCGCCTGACGCGACGCTGCTTCAGAATGAACTGCAACAGGCGATCGAAAAGGCGATTGGGCTACTGCCGGAAACGCAACGGATGGCGCTGGTGTTAAGACGTTATGAAGAACTCAGCTATGACGAGATCGCCGACGTTCTAGATCTTTCGGTACCGGCGGTCAAGAGTTTGCTCTTTCGTGCACGAACAGAATTGCGCGATCGATTAAAGAATTATCTCGAGCCGTAAAGCTCAAAGAGGCCGGGACCGTTTTGGCGCC
>Ga0182039_10000107_pt1 | contig 44767 bp, 40 predicted proteins | sample sta12Can44000111_FD_125975 | JGI IMG/M metagenome (GOLD analysis project Ga0182039, IMG submission 125975) | Lab enrichment of tropical soil microbial communities from Luquillo Experimental Forest, Puerto Rico - statanox.12C.anox.44.000.111 | ecosystem: Environmental > Terrestrial > Soil >...
CTGAAGCGTGTTCTCAGCATATACTTTGCCGCGCACCGTCGCATCCTCCCAGCCCCCTTTGAACTGCCCTTGGCGACGTTCGTCGGGCGGGTTACGGTCGTCTTTCTCAAAGCGCAACTGTTCGAACAATTGCTCGACTTCGCTGGTGGTCATCGGTGGCTCCCTCTCGTCGAATGAGATAGAGATAAGCCACTCAGAGTGTCGGGGCAAACTCGCGGGAGGGATTCTCTAATGAGATCGTTGCGTTCATCGATGGTCCTGCATGACTTTTCTGGACAGAAGTGGACTGTTTTAAGGTTGCCGGGGGAAAGAATGACGAGTACAGGCCATATTTTTAAAAGAACAGGAAACACCTGTTGGCCGGGCAAATTATTTGATCGGTCGTCAAACTGAAGCGGCCACCGCCCAACCACCAAAAATCGCTTCCAAATGAAGCGGACTCCCTCAAAATCCAGTGATTGCAAGATCGTGTGGGTTCAAGTCCCTCCGCCGACACCGTTTTCAGGAGTCGGATTTTACAAAAGAGGGCCCAAGTTGTATCCTTAAGACATGAAAACCGTGACTCGTGTTCTTGTCGTCGTGTTTATTTCGTTTTGCTTACTGCTAAAAGCTCATGCCCAGGGAGAGGCCGGCCTTAGCGGCATCGTTACGGATCCCAAGGGTCAGCCACTGCAAGGCGCAGAGATCCGCATTCAAGGCAGTGACGCAAACAAAATTGGCAAGGTTCATACAACGGCCAATGGCCATTACAGTTATCCCGCGCTGGAGGTCGGCACTTACAGCGTTACGTTGGTCGTTGACGGGGTAAGGAACGCTTCTATCGCCAACGTCAGAACGAGAGCTGGCGAAAACCAAACCCTGAATTTCGAGCTCCTGAAGAATTCTGTCGCGAGGCCCTACGGCGACGGGAAACATTATGTTTGGGTGCCATTGCAAACAGGCACTCATCTTGGCGACTGGATGGAAGTCGAGAACGATGGCAAGCCGATGCCATCAGGAATGGCCGAGCGCCTGAACAACCAGGGCAACGCCCTGGCCAGAGAAATCCAGAACAAAAGTCAGGCAGGCCTGCCGCACTAATTGACGCTACGACGTAGGATTTTACTCCGGCTTTGTTTGCCCAAAGCGAAGTCCTCGTTTACTCTATTTAACTATATGATTATTAAATCGCTCCAACTCTGTTTTGTCACTTTGCTCGTTTCTGCCGTAGCCGGATGGGCTTCTCCAATTGGCCCTGCCAGAATTCAGGGTGTCGTCAAAGACTCCAAGTCGCAGCCGGTCGCAGGCGCCGAGGTGCATATTCAAGCCAAGGACGGAAGCGGGCTCCAAAAGATTGTCCGAACGGATTCGACTGGACAATACGGTGTGAGCAAGTTGCCGGTCACGGATTACGAAGTGATCCTCTTCGTCAACGGCCAAATCAAGGCATCGATCAACAACACGAAGGTTTATTGGAACAAACCCACGCAGCTCGATTTCAAATTGACTGGCCAATACGCGGCCAATCAGCAAAAGAAGCACACCCACATGGTTTACCAGCCTGCAGAGACTGGCAGTAATTTGGGCGGCCGTTGGGTCGAAGTCGATGACAATACCGGGGCTCCGATAAGTAATGTTGAACAGCTTTCGGGCGCGGCTGTACGACAGTTGAGGAGCACTGGCCGCAGTAACAGTGGCGGCAACTAAACTCTAACCACAACAATTCAAAAACGCGCGGCCGAAACGCCGCGCGTTTTTTACTGTTATCCCGAAACCATGTAGCCTTCTTCGCCGTGCTCGTTGATATCGAGTCCCTGCCGCTCAATCTCCGGAGCGATCCGCAATCCGATTACCGCTTTCACGATCGCGCCGATGATAAAGCTAGCCAGACAGGCCAGCAGAGTCGTAACTGCGATCGCCTTTAGTTGCTCTAACCAAAGGAAGTGGCCGAGAATTTTTCCCAGTCCATTTTGGGTCGCCGGTGTTCCAGCGAGATTTGAATTCACCGTCGCAGTCGCGAGCAATCCGGTAAGAAACGCGCCTAAAGTTCCGCCGACTGCATGCACGCCAAATGTGTCGAGCGCGTCGTCGTAGTGAAACCACGATTTTAGTTTCGTGCAAGCGAAGAAGGGAACGATGCCGGCCACCACGCCAATGATGACTGCACCGGTTGGATCGACAAATCCGCACGCCGGCGTAATCACGACTAATCCACCGACCGCGCCGGAGCAAAATCCGAGCACACTCGCTTTCCCGCGCAAGCGATACTCCAACATCGCCCAGGTGAACGACGCGACCGCGGTCGCGAGCGTTGTGGTCATGAACGCGTTTGCCGCGATCCCATCAGCGCCGAGCGCGCTGCCCGCGTTGAAGCCGTACCAACCGACCCAGAGCATTCCCGCCCCAACCATGCAAAGCACCATGCTGTGCGGCGCCATGATTTCTCTTCGGAAGCCGAGTCGCGGACCGAGCAACGCGCAAAGCACAAGCGCCGACCAGCCAGACGACATGTGTACCACAGTGCCTCCAGCGAAATCGATCGCGCGAACTTTAGCGTGCTCGTTCCACACCCCATTCATCAGGCCGTCGATTCCCCAAACCATGTGCGCCAAAGGAAAATAAACGGCGAACATCCAAACGCCGACGAAGGCAAGCACTGCGGCGAACCTGATTCGCTCCGCCACCGCGCCTATGATTAGCGCCGGCGTTATGATCGCGAACATCAGCTGGTACATTGCGAAAACATTTTGCGACACCCAGTAGGAGTAATCACCATTTGGTTTCGCATCGACCCCGCGAAGAAATGCAAATTTCAATCCGCCGATGAAGGGCAAGCCGCGCGAGAACACAAGCGAATAGCCGACCGCCCACCACAAAATCGCCACCAGTCCCGCGATGCCCAAGCATTGCGCCAGGACCGACAACACATTTTTTTGCCGGACGAGTCCGCCGTAAAACAGCGCCAATCCCGGCAGCGTCATAAAAAGAACCAGGGCCGACGCGGTCATCATCCAGCCGTTGTGACCAGGACCGGGGCCGGAAATATTGGTGCCGCGTGTCGCTTTTTCGGAATCAGAGCCTCGCGCGGAATTGTTTATGTATGCTTCGAGATCAGTAACGCGTTGCTCAAGTGAAGGAGAGGCGCTTGGGACAGGCGTTTGCGCATTGGCAACGTTTCCCAAAGTCAAGAGCGCACCGAAAATGAGAACGCGGATGAACATGTCGATCCTAAAGCCAGCGTTAATAGAGCCACTGCCTCAAAATCGACAAGGAAAACTCCGCCGAGCAGTGCGTTAGGTAAAGCGCTCGACTGAGCTCTCTCTTTCTTTTCTTTCTCTCTGCTTTAAAATCAAATCTTAACGAACGAGGAATTAACCGTTTTCCCAGATGGTTTGATTGAAACCTGATTCATCGACTGAATGTCGGCTTCATCACTGTTCTCATCGTCAATGTCAGCGTCGCTATCGACTTCTGGTTGCTGCGAAATGACAGCGGGCAGATCATTCTTCTGCAATTTCTCGTAACGTTGGCGCACGTCGGCCGGAACTTTGTCCAGGTCTTCTTTCGTTTCGACCGGGCCGCTGAATTGAAGGAGTCCTTTCGGGTCCTTTGCCGTCAGCACTTTTTTGCCGTCGACTTTCTCGACCCGCAGCTCGCCGTTGTCGTCCGAATAAACGATCTGCGCTTTGCCAATGTCGATCTTGGTTGTGCTCATGCCGCCGTCTGGGGTGTTCCGACTGATGTTGATGTTTCCCGCGGCGCGGTGCGCTTGCTCGCGAACCTGCCTAGCCTGTTCTCGTACTTGCCGAGCCTGTTCACGCATCTGTTGCGCCATCTCGCGACGTTGCTGTGTTTGCTCTAAAGCCTGCTGCGCCTGTTCCTGCGCCTGCATCACAGCATCATGAATAATTCCGTGAGTCTGATCACCAAGCTGTTCCTTCAATTCGTTCATCTGCTCCTTCAAATTCATGCCGAAGTTTTCCCAGTCATGCCCATTAAAATTAAAATGGGGATGGTGCCCTCGACCGAATTCCGATCGCTCCGGAACTTCTTTCTTCGCCAGCTTCACGCCGACCTTCTCCTCCTTACCCTTGCGCAAGACTGTGAAGGTTACAGTTGTGCCTTCCGGAAAACTGCGGACCAGTTTCGAAAGTTGATCGGGCTCAGTGAGAATTTGGTCGTTTAACATTCTGAGAATGTCGTTCTGTTGGATCCCGGCCGCGGCTGCTGGACCGTCTGGAACAACGTATTCAACGACGAGGCCGAAGCCTTTGGGCAGGCCGAGTTGCTCACTGACCACGCGCGGAACTCCGTCCGTTTCGACACCAAGATAGGTAACCGGAACTTTTTTCTCGTGACGGTCGCGATCGTTACCGGGACCGACCGGACCGATTGGTGGCGGACCGGGTGGCGGGTTTGGTGGATTAGGTTGACTAAAGGCAGCGATCGGCAAGAGCACGAGCGTTGCGATGGTTGCGGTGGATTTTGTGTTCATAGTTTTATTGTCCTGAAACTGGAATAAGTGAGACTTCCTCTCTCGGATAAGAAATTCGCAGCGTTGCGCCGGTTTTCGGGTTATGCCATTGCAGTGTCTCGCGAGTCTGCGAGCGAAGGCGCCGCACTGGCTGATTGGAATTCGTGAAGTGCAGCCCTTCGTCGCGCGTGTGATAGACAACCTGGGTCAAACCGGCCGGAACAAACTGCGCACTTGAGTTTGTAGAGATCGCCGGCGTAAGCGGAGTCGATGCTAGGGCCGGGGTTTTCTTAGCCGGCGACTGAAATCGAACAGACGCGAACAGCACAAGTGCCGTCGCCGCGGTCAAACCAAGACCGAGCGAGAGCCAGTTGAAATGAAAACGTCGTTTGCGCGGAAGCACGGCCGCGGTCGGTGTTGAAGGTTCCTCAGCGAGTGCGCACTCAATTCGAATGACTAAATTTGGCGATGGCTGAGCCGGCCGCAGTTTTCGCAATTGATTTTCGAGTTCGGAAAAATCGTTCATGTTGACGCTAAGGTCTTTTTTAGAGCCGCCAGTGCATAGCGGTAACGCGAGGCAGCGGTATTTTGCGAAATCTCAAGCGCGCTCGCGATTTCAGCGAAAGTCAGTTCGTTCCAAATTTTCATCACCAGCACCTCCCGTTGCTCGCGAGGCAAACCATCGAGTGCAGCCACCAGCGCACGTTGCGAATCGTCTTCGATTTCGAACGCGGGCTGAATAGCCTGCTCGCTCTCGGAAGCAATCGTGGATTCGCGGCGAGCGCGCCTGCTGTCGCGCCGGAGAAAATCGAGCGCAATTGAGCGGACCGTTGCGTAAAGCAGTCCGAGATTCGCGATGTCATGTTGCTTTCGCCAAAAGCGAACGAAAGCCTCCTGAACAATGTCTTCCGCGTCGGCTGCCGATCGCGTCCATTGCCGGGCGAAAAGCACCAAGCCGGGCGCAAGCTGACAAAAGCAAGTCTTCCAATTTTCATCGGTGGCGACATTCTCCATGACCTTTTCACGGTCTTTTATAATCGAGACGCCGCCAAATCCTGATTTTGTCTAATTGCGCCAGATTTTTTCTTGCTTTGGGGACTCCCCGTTGAGACAACCGGCGTTATGAACTGGATACCAATAACTTGCGCGGCAGCAGCTTACTGGATCATTGGCGCCATCTGGTACATGGCTTTGTTCGGAAAAGTCTGGGCGGCTGGAATCCAGCAACACGGCGTCAAACTCGAGCAAAGCGGCACGGCAGCGAAGATGATCGGCAATTTCGTCTGCAATCTCGTCGCTGCGGTGATCATGGCGTATTTGATTCAAAGAATGGGAACATCAGGCTTGATTCACGGCATTCGACTTGGCGCCGGAATGGCAGTCGGATTTTCCGCGACTGCGCTGACGATTCAATACTCGTGGGAATCGAAGCCGTTTAAGGTCTGGTTGATCGACGCGAGCTATCACTTCTTGGGGTGCATCGCGCTCGGCGCCATCCTCGCGGTCTGGAAATAATTATTTCTTAGGCAGCGCGCGCAAGATCAGATTGCCCACCCAATCCGGGTTCGACACACCGTCCCGATACGCTCGCAGTGATTCGACCGACGAATTCACCCGCAGATTGCTGTAGGTTTGATCGACATTCTGCCAGCGTTCGTGCCAATAAACCGCTGCCTTCACGCGAGGATAACGCGTGCGAAAAAGTTCCAGCGCCGTCTTTATCCATTCCGGTTTATGGATTCCGAACTGGCCCGGCTCATATGGGAATTCGCCGGTCGCCCACTCTGCGATCATGACCGGCTTGTTCGGATCGAGGCCGCTTAATTCCTGACATGGCCAGTCCATCAATGCCGTTATCGGCGGGTTTGGTTCGTCTTTGAACTGTTGCCCGTACACGCTCATGCCCAACCAATCAACGTAATCTGAGCCGGGATAATAGGCTGGCGCAAAATTCCACGTATCGAGCGGATAGGAGTAATTGTTTGTCTGAAACATCCATTTGATGTTGGTAACGCCGCGCGCCCGGACGCGATCGACTACGTGACGATACGCGCGTCGGAAAGCTTCTGGGCCTTTCCAGTTGTTGGCCTCGTAGTCCCAATCTCCGCCGCCATAGAATGTTCCCGACCACGGAAACCAGTCACCGTTCATCTCATTGGCGAACGCAACAATCATCGGATGACCAAACTGGCGCGCAGCGTCGGCCCACTTTTCGATGTAGCCGTCCCATTTCCCAGCGATAAGGTCATTCAAGTTGAATTTGTCCGGACCGCGGTTCTGGACGTATGGTCTGTCCCACGGCGACCAAAAAACCAGCGGCAAAGAGCCGTGTCGCCACACGACATTCAAATTCGCAGTCGGAAAACTTTGTTCTCCCCAGTAGCTCGACGACGCGATGATTGCCTGGTGTTTGCCGACCATCTGCTCGAAATCTTCGATCATCTCCAGCGCAACCTCGTCTTCTTCGTCGCCGAAATCGATGAATGCGCCGGTGTAAGCGCCATGCTCGGGTACCAAGACTTCAACCGAGCCGTTCGGATCGATTCGGCTGACTTGTTGCGATTTAAATTTCTCGCAGCCGTAGAGAACAAGGACCGACAGCGTCAGAGAGCAAACGCCGAACACTGAACGTTGCACATCGAACATCGAATTAGGATTCGACTTGCACTGGGACACTCGCGGTGCGTTCGAGTTTGCCCCAGCTGACCCACGCGCCTTTCACCGCGCGCAAGATTGCCTTCCAGATGCAGTAGCTCAGCATCGGCCGATAAATGAGACGCATCGGTAGAATTCGCCACGCGCACGCGACTGGCTCCTTTTCCAAAATGCAGGCGAGCGTGGCAAGCATCACATCCATCGAGAGAAATATAATCACGAACGGCAATACTGCGTTCCACGCGCCGAACGGAAGTGACGCCAGCAAAAACAAATCCACCACCGGTGTAACCGCGACGAGGATGATTTGGAAAAACCAAACGCTTGGCAAACTGAACCAGCCGAGCGCGCGATAGTTCCAGTTGAAAACCATGTCGCGATGTTTCCACAAACATTGCAGCGTGCCGTAGGCCCAACGGAATCGTTGACGCGCCAGAGTAGCCACAGATTCCGGCGCTTCGGTCCAACCAATCGCCTGCGGCACGTAAACGATCCGTTGTCGATCTTTGTGCAACGTGAGAGTCAGATCGGTGTCTTCCGCGAGCGTTTGCAAACTTAAACCGCCAGCCTGATCGATCGCTTCCTTCCGGATCGCGCTGATCGCACCGGGCACAACCGTGATGCAGTTCCAACGCGTGTAGGCGCGGCGATCGAGATTGAATCCGCAAGTGTACTCGAGCGACTGGCAGCGCGCGATGAAAGTCTGCAGGTTGCCGACCTTCGCGTGCCCGGAAACGGCGCCCACGGCCTTGTCGGCAAACGGTTCGGTTAACAGCGCAAGGGTGTCGCGTTGAAAATGGGTGTCTGCATCAACGAACACGACGATGCTATGATGAATAGCGCTCAACGCGCGCCGCAGTGCACGCGCTTTCCCGCGATTTTCCTGACGCAGCAATCGCACGCGCGCATCAACATCCACCACCCGCTCAACTTCAGCGCTCGTCTCATCCGCAGAACCGTCGTCGACCACGATGACCTCGAGCTCCCCTTTGTAATCTGTCGAAAGCAACGACCGCAACGTTCCCGCGATCACTTTTCCCTCATTGTATGCGGCCATCACGATGCTGACGGGCTGGCTGGATTCTTGTTTCGGCAAACGTCGAAATCGATAAGCGAGCCAAATCACAATTAATGTCCGCACGACCACAAGCGCAGTCGCGACGATCATGAATGCCCAGAGGAATTCTTCGAGCGCGTGGTAAACATGAAAGCCAGCGCTGCTGACAATTTGTGTCAACGATCGGCTCTCAGTTTGCAGCGGAGGCATCACCGAGTCGCGAGACGTTCCGAGCAAAGTGCTCAACGGCACGATTGTGTCTCCGCGTGTGTGCAGCCAATCGAGAATCTTCGGCAGCGCGGCCACCGTCTGCGAACGATCGCCCCCGGCGTCGTGCAACAAGATAATGTTGCCATCGCGACGCTGCTGCTTGACCCGTTGCAAAATGATGTCCGCGCCCGGTTTCGCCCAATCCTGCGGATCAATATTTTCGAGCACCACGAGATAGCCCAGCTCCTCCGCAATATGCAGCGGCATCAGCTCGCTCATCTGCGATGGCTGTGTATCCGCGGCGTAGGGCGGCCGAAACAATGTCGTAGCGCGACCGGTGATTGTTTCGATCAAAAGCTGGGTGGCATTTAATTCCAGTCGCACATGCTCCGGCCACGCGAGCGCGAGATTGGGATGATAGTAAGTGTGGTTTCCAATTTCATGACCTTCGTTCACGATCCGTCTGACGAGTCCCTGATATCTCTCGGCATTCACGCCGACCAAAAAGAACGCGGCCTTGACGTTCGCCGCTCTTAAAATATCCAAAATCTTGGGCGTCCACTCTGGATCAGGGCCGTCATCAAAAGTGATCGCGACCTGATGCTCTCCGCCGGCTCCTTGATGGTAAAGCGTCGGAAACTCGGGAAACTTTGTGTAATTGGCGGTAAGATAACCGCCGTCATCAACCGCAAGTTTTCGCGTCCCGTCCGCGCGAGTTTCATCGACCGACACGATCTCGCCTTCGCCGACGTCAGTGATTGTGTCAGTCCCCTTCAACACTTCCAATGCTTCGCGCGTCTGATTGTCCATCTTGAAATCGCGCGGAACTGTAAGCGCATCCCAAATCGCTGGATCTTCGGTCCCGAGCCGATAGAGCGCGAACCCGCCCGCTTTTTGATCGCGCACTTCCCGGAGCTCATTCAAAAACGTGACAACATCCAAAAACCAAACTGCGTGTTCCTTGTTCTCCTCCTCGAAATAGAAGTACGGATTGTAACTCGGGCCGCTCACTTCCGCCGATTCGACTTCGGCGTTGTAGGCGCGGCTCATCGCTTCAGGAAAACTGATCGGCTCCGCTTTTTTCCCGCCAATCGTCCAATCGTAGCCATAACTCCCGAGCGTGATGATCCACTGTTTTGTCTCGCTTCCTTCCAACAAAACGTGCAGCCAACCTTCAAACCACGGCCGCGAACCGAGTGGTCCCGGTGGATCGGCGTCGGACGTCTCGTCGAAAAGTGAAGCGACGAAGCGATCGACGTTGTCCGAAAGTTCGTCGAAATCGATGTAGTCCAATTCCTCGCCGGGCTGAACGGTCAACCACAGCTCCTTATCATCGTTGTGGAGCGCGTCGCAAAATTTGTTGATGAACGCCGTGATGTCCTTTTTATAAGCGGGATCGACCTGTTCCCAATCGACCACGGCGCCAGCTGCTTTCGCATCGCGCAACGCCGCCACCACTTTTGTGAAGAAACGTTCCTGTCGGTCCGCTGGTCCATGCGCGAGATTTTCAATGGCTTCCGGTTGCCATGTGTCGCCGACCAGGTTCGTCAGCAACGGCATGAGCTTGATCCCTTTGCTCTGGCAAAATTTCGGCAGCCGCGGGTCGGAATCGATCTGAATGTCGCCGAGACCGTTCACGATCGTGATCCATTCGGGACACAAGTGCGTAATGAGGGACGCGTGTTCTTCGAGCGACGAGTAGCTGTACGGATCGCCGTTTGTATAAAACGCGAGGCGCACTTCATTTGGCGGCGCTTTCTTGCGCGGCTTCACCGGCGGCGCGGGCGTCGAAGTTGGGTTCGCGCCGGCCAATTTCTTCGCTCCTTGTTTTGCCTCGGCAAATTTCTGCCACAGCAATGAGTTTGGCGGCGTTGGCCCAGCAGGATTTTGTTTCTGGAGGGCTTTCAATTGCCCCTTCAATTGCCGCAACGAAAAGGGCACTCGCATTTTCGGCGCGACGAAAAGTGTTTGCACAAAAAGCACCGTCCCCAAGAACGCGATTACGCCGAAAATGAGCAGAATGAGCCGCAACCGCGGCCACCGTTTACCGGCCGGATCTGAAAAAACGAAAGGGGGTAGATTGTCCCGAGGGTTGTCGTGCATGAGCCGCCTATTTTCGCTCAGTCGCGTAAGAATTAAAGTGAGTTTGGACGAATTCTGCCTCTTTCATTGGGCGTTGGACGTTGGACGTTAAGAATTAGTTTTTCCTCAAAATCTCTGGCAAACTGTCGGGCATTATCTCGCAAAATTTCCGCCGCATGTTTCACGTTCTCGTCCATACTCATCCCCAGTCTCTGGTTCTGGTAAACCCCATCGAAAAGCTGCAGTACTTGTCGATCTTCAGTTGCACGGCCGACGAAAGCGAAAACGCGCTTCCCATATTTTCGCGCGAGTCGCGCCACACCGGCGGGCGTTTTTCCCTCCAACGTCTGTCGATCCAAACTTCCTTCGCCGGTGATCACGAGATCGACATTTCTAATTTTCGCTTCGAGCCCGACTGACTCTGCAACAACGTCGAAGCCCGGCCGAATCGTTGCGCCGCAAAAACTCACCAATCCAAATCCGAGCCCACCAGCGGCGCCTGCGCCTGGTTCATTCCGATAATCAATACCGAATTGTTTGGCGACAATGTCGGCGAGTCTTGTTAACGCGGCTTCCAGCTTCTCAAGTTGCGTCGCACCCTTTTGTGGACCGAACACTCGCGTCGCGCCATTTTCTCCGAGCAGCGGATTTCGAACATCAACTGCAGCGATAATGTTCGGAAATGATTTGCCGTCCCCTGCCGCTTCGCGACTTCCTCTGCCTAACAGAGAGGATTGAGGTGAGGGCAAAATCCTTTCAAGTGCAACAAGATCGACAGGTATTTGGATTTCCAATTCGCTTTTATTCAAGAATCGGAAACCTAGTGCGCGCGCCATTCCGACTCCGCCATCGTTGGTCGCGCTGCCGCCCAGCCCGATGATAATTTCTTGAGCACCGCATTTCGCCGCATCCAAAATCATTTTCCCAACGCCAAATGTGCCAGTGATCTCAGGATTTAACTCGTCAGACTGCAGTCGCCGCATGCCCGCGGCCTCACTCATCTCCATTATCGCGAGTTGCTGATCATCAACCCATGCATAGCGGGCATCGATCTCGCGACCCAGCGGATCTTGGGTTTTGCAACTCAACCACGAACCGCTGAGTGCCTGCGATATTACTTCCGCAGTTCCTTCGCCACCATCCGCCAATGGCAATATGCCAATCTTGGCATCAGGCAGAGCATCGCGCAGACCTGCGGTGATTGCCTCACTCACTTCTCGCGCGCTTAGCGTGCCTTTGAATTTGTCCGGCGCGATTAAAATGCGCACGCGTCAGGATTTTAACTTTCGCTCCAAAACCCCGCCTGCCAGCTGTGGATTCGCCTTGCCCTTCGACAATTTCATAACCTGACCCTTGAGAAAATTGAGCGATGCTGCGTTGCCTGCTCTGAAATCGGCCACTGGTTTCGGATTCGCGGCGATCACTTCATCGCACAATTTCCCAATTGCGCTCGTGTCGCTCAGCTGCTCGATCCCTTTTTCTTTCACAATCATCGCGGCGCCTTTCCCACTGGAAAACATCTCTGCGAAAACTTCCTTGCCCTGCTTGCTGCTAATCATTCCACTCTCGATCAAAGTGACCAATTCATCCAGCGCTTCCGGCGGAATCGGACAATCGTTAATCGTTTTCCCCGCAGTGGCGAGCACGCTTTGTAGGTCGTTCAGGATCCAGTTCGCAACATTCTTCGGTTTCTTCGAGCCCTTGGCCGCAGTTTCGAAGTAGCGCGCAAGATCGACATCGTCTGCCAAAACCCCGGCGTCGTACGCAGTAACTTGATATTGCTCGACGAAACGCGCGCGTTTTTGTTTCGGTAATTCCGGAACCCGTGAGCGGGCTTCGGGCAGCAACGCTTCGGTCTTCACCGGCACCAAATCCGGATCCGGAAAATAGCGGTAATCATGCGCTGATTCCTTTGTCCTCATGAGAAATGTTTCGCCCGCGGCATCGTCCCAGCCGCGCGTTTCCTGTTGAAGTTTTTCTCCGCGCTTCAACGTGTCAATCTGCCGCTGAATCTCGAACGTCAACGCGCGTCGTACGCCGCTGATCGAATTCATATTCTTAATCTCAATCTTCGCGCCGAGTTCAGCTTGAGTTTCGGGGCGTACTGAAACATTGCAATCGCAGCGCAATTGACCTTTCTCCATATCGGCGTCGCTCACCCTGCCATAAATCAGAATCTGTCTCAGCGAAGTCAGAAACGCGAACGCTTCCTCGGGCGAATTAATGTCGGGCTGCGTCACAATTTCCATCAACGGCGTGCCGGCGCGGTTGAAATCGATCCCTGTGCTGTTTTCGAAGTGAAGATTTTTTGCAACATCTTCCTCGAGATGAATTCGCACCAAATGCACTTCCTTGTCCGATGTCGCGATATTTTTCTGCGCGTCTTTCGGATAAGCGAGATCGTGCAACGGCACGCCGCCGTTTTCACATAGCGGCATGTCGTATTGCGAGATCTGGTAATTTTTCGGCATGTCGGGATAAAAATAATTTTTTCGGTCGAATTTGCAGATCGGCGAGATGTCGCAATCGAGCATCAATCCGGTCAACACAGTCATGAGCAACGCTTCGTGATTCATCACCGGCAGCGAGCCCGGCAAACCGAGACAAACCGGACAAGTGTGAGTGTTCGGCGCCGCGCCAAATTCCACCGGACACGTACAGAACATCTTCGAGCGCGTCTTCAATTGGACGTGGACCTCAAGTCCGATTGTCGCGGTATACTTCATTGCGATTTCTGCAGGGCATAGTCTAGCGCTGCGCTCAAATCGATTTTTGTCAATCGCTCGTGCAAATCGGGATCATTCGCCGCATCGATGATCCGTTGATCTTGAATCAACTCAAGTAATTGTCCCTGCGCCAGCATTTGCGCGATCTCCTGATCATTACGTAACGCAATGATTTTTGGATGCTCGCTCAATTCACGTGAGCCAGGATAGGAAAGAAAGCGCTCTGCGTTCTGTGGATTCGCCGCTACCTGCCCAATTTTCTCCATGAGATCGTAAGTTCTTTGCGGAACGACATCGACTTTCTTGACCGCATTACCGATCACGCCCATCTCCAGCGAATTTTTCAAGCGCGCCAAAGAAGTCGTAAGTGGCGCCTCCTCTTCGCTTGCTTCTCCTAGCAGGCGTCGTCGCACATCGACCGCGTGCACAACACTCGAATCGTTTGCTTGCTCCCGAACTTCTGCGTTGGCAACGGAACCGATCGATCGAATGGCAACGATCATCAGCCACACCAAAAATAAACCGAAGAACACCCCGAGCACTGCGCCAGCGGATCCGTAAAACAATCGAACGATCAACCATTCGTGTTGATCCGTTGGCCGAAAAAGAGCCGAACCCGTCCCGCTAATGACCACGTAAACGATAAGCGCGAAGATGGCCCCGGCGCAGATGGACAAGAGCGCGTCCGGCATTCGGACAAACATCCCAAGAAGCGGCGCGAGAAACTTGCCGCCGAAGAACGCCGCAAAATATGCGGCAATGAGCGCACCGAGCCGTGCAACTTGTCGCGGCAAACCTCGCCGCCAACCGCGCACGATTTCGAACAGAATCAAAACGAGCGCGAAGGAGACGAAGACGATCTGCCAAAGCGGCGAACCGGCGACGGACTGAATTTGCGAATTCATGCGTTCGAAAAACTGATCGCGCGCTGACGAAGCACGTGATCGCAGAGGACTAATGCGGCCATGGCTTCGACCATTGGCACAGCGCGCGGCAGCACGCATGGATCGTGGCGACCGCGTATCGCCAGTTTGGTCTGTTCGCGTCCAGCGCTGACAGTTTTCTGCTCACGGGCAATGGTTGCGGTCGGTTTGAACGCCACGCGAAAATAAATTTCCTCTCCGTTGGAGATCCCTCCCTGAATTCCTCCAGAATAATTCGTCTGCGTCCGAACTTTGCCACCGCGCATTTCAAACGGATCGTTGTGTTCGGAGCCGCGCATTCGCATGGCAGAAAACCCAGAACCGATCTCAAAGCCTTTTGTCGCCGGCAAGCTGAGCATCGCCTTTGCCAAATCGGCTTCGAGTTTATCGAAAACCGGTTCACCTAATCCGACTGGCCCGTTTCTCACGACACATTCGATCGCTCCGCCTAACGAATCGCCCTCCGCGCGCGTTTTCTCGATCAATGAAATCATTTTTTTGGCCGCCGCTTTGTCCGGACAACGGACAATATTTGCATCGACATGGGCGGTATTCACCTTCGACCTGTCGACTTTGGCGGTGAGCTCGTGGATTTGCGCAACATAAGCCACGATGTCGATCTTCGGATAGAATGATCGTAGAGTTTTTCGAGCAATCACGCCAGCGGCGACGCGGGCGATCGTTTCGCGAGCTGACGCACGTCCACCACCCTGCCAATTTCTAATTCCGTACTTGGCCTCGTAAGTGAAATCGGCATGCGACGGCCGAAATTTCTTTGCGACCTCGGCATAATCCTCCGGTCGCGCATCTTTGTTGCGAGCCAGAATTGCAATCGGCGTACCGAGCGTCTTGCCTTCAAAAACGCCGGAAAGAATTTCGCAGCGATCTTCCTCCTGCCGTTGCGTGGTAATTTTACTTTGACCGGGACGACGGCGATCCAGCTCGCATTGAACCTCTGCTTCGGAGATGTCGATCTTTGGCGGGCAACCATCGATCACGACACCGATACCGCCACTGTGCGATTCGCCGAACGTCGTGACCCGAAAAAGTTGGCCGAAGGTGTTGCCCATCGCGTGGAGACTTTAAATGATCTGCACAGGATTTGTAGGGCGTTTCTGTGACACACCCCTGCGGCTGATAGGCCGCCCTACAATTCAGACCGCTTCGAAACCAAATTGCAGGTCGTCGATCAAATCCCGCAAGTCTTCCACGCCGACTGAGATTCGAACGAGCGAATCGGTGACGCCAAGCGCTTCACGTTGCTCTTTTGGAATGGACGCGTGAGTCATCAGCGCCGGATGGTTGATCAGGCTCTCGACGCCGCCCAAACTCTCCGCGAGCGAGAAGAGATGTGTATGCTCGAGGAATCGTTTTGTGCCTTCCAGATCAGTATTCAAAACGATCGTGACCATTCCGCCGAACCCGCGCATCTGTGTCCGCGCGCGATCGTGTTGGGGATGTGATTTCAATCCAGGATAGCTGACCGATTTTACCTGCGATCGTTCTTCGAGCCAGCGGGCAATTTCGAGCGCGTTCGCACAATGGCGCTCCATGCGCAGGGCGAGCGTTTTCAAACTGCGGAGCACAAGAAAGCTATCGAACGCGCCTTGGATCGCGCCGACGGAATTTTGCAGGAACCACATTCTATCCCCGAGTTCTTTGTTGTCTCCGACAACCGCAACGCCGCCGACTATGTCGGAATGACCGTTCAAATACTTCGTCGCCGAATGAACGACAATGTCGAAGCCAAATTCGATTGGTCGCTGGATCCATGGCGTAGCGAAGGTGTTGTCGGACACCGAAAGGATTTTGTGTTCGCGCGCGGTCTTCGCAATCGCTTCCAAGTCGATGATCTTGAGCAGTGGATTGCTGGGTGTCTCGATCCAAACCATGCGCGTGCTCTGTTTGATCGCCTTCTCGAAGCGCGAGGCATCCGTCAGATCGACGTAAGTGAAATCGAGATTTGCCGAACCGCGGCGAACTTTTTCAAAAAGTCGAAACGTTCCGCCGTAAAGATCGTCGCTAACAACGACGTGCGAACCGCTTTCGAGCAAGTCGAGAACCGTCGACATGGCCGCGAGTCCGGAAGCGAAAGCAAAGCCGCGCGTTCCGCTCTCGAGATCAGCAATGCATTTTTCATAAGCGAGCCGGGTCGGATTAATCGACCGCGAGTAGTCGTAGCCTTTGTGCTTGCCCGGACTTTCTTGGACGTAAGTCGATGTAGCGTAAATCGGCGTCATGATCGCGCCGGTCGTTGGATCGGGCTCCTGTCCGGCGTGGATCGCGCGGGTTGCGAACGCGTTTTGTTTCTTCACGTGATCCCCAACGTTACGTAGATTTCGCGCGCGCGACAGTTTAGGGAACGTTAATTGGGGGTTTAGGCGAGTAAGGCTCATACTGACCTTCTCTCCCGATTCGCCCGGAAAAGTTTCAGACTCTTGTACCCGCCTCGAACTGAGGCTAGTTAGCTTTGGCTGTATTCGCGCTCTCGCGGCGCGGCTGACTTCGGCATGTTGAGCCGCAAATAGGAAAGCAAATCGGTGCGCGTGATCAGGCCCAGAAATTTATCACCCTCCATCACAATCGCGACGCGACCGCGATCAAAGACTTCAAGAAGATCATTGATCTTCGCCGTCGGCGGAAGTGTTTCCAACTTATCTGTCATCGCATTCTGAACCGGATCGTTAAAGTGCGTCGGGTCGCGATGCACTTTCACGAGAATGTCCGACTCATCGATGATTCCGACTGCGCGGCCGTTTTGATCGACAACCGGCAACTGCGATACATCGCTGTCACGCATTCGCTTGTAGGCTGTAAGCAGGCTGTCGGTTGGACCAACGGTGATGACTTCACCGGCTTCATAACGATGACTGATCAAATCGCTCAGGTCGCCGTGCGGCGGCCGATGGATAAATCCCTGCTCTGCCATCCAAAAATCGTTGTACATCTTCGAGAGGTATTTGTTCCCGGTGTCGGGAACCAAACTGACGACCCGTTTCGCCCGGGTTTGTTCGCGGCAGTATCGCAACGCGCCGGCAACGAGAGTTCCCGTTGATGAGCCGCCGAAGATTCCTTCCTTCCGCAAGAGTTCCCGCGCGGTCGCGAAACTCTCCTCATCATCGATCTCGTAAGCGTCGGTCACAAGCGACATGTCGGCGATGTCGGGAATGAAATCCTCGCCGATGCCTTCAACGGCCCAACTGCCGGACGGCACCAATTTCCCAGTCTTTACATATTCGTACAAAACGGAGCCGGTCGGATCTGCGAGAACCATTTCGATTCCGCGGCGCGGTTTCACCCGATTAAAAAATCTACCGAGACCCGTCAAGGTTCCGCCCGACCCAACACCTACGACAATTGCATCGAGATCGTGACGCATTTGCTCCCAAATCTCCGGACCGGTGGTGCGTTCGTGCGCGAGCGGATTCGCCGGGTTGCCGAATTGATTCACGTAAAACGCGCCCGGAATTTCCTCGGCCAAGCGCGCGGCGACGTCCTGGTAATATTCCGGGTGCCCGCGCATCACATCCGAGCGGGTCAACCGGACTTCTGCGCCGAGCGCGCGCACGTGGGAAATTTTTTCCTGCGACATCTTGTCGGGAATCACGAGCAGCACGCGGTAACCTTTGGCTGCCGCGACGAGTGCCAGGCCGAGCCCAGTATTTCCGGCGGTTGCTTCGATCACCGTCCCGCCTAACTCGAGCTTTCCGTCCTCTTCCGCCGCTTCAATCATCGACAACGCGATGCGGTCCTTAATCGAGCCTGTCGGGTTTTGATTTTCCAATTTTAAAAAGAGCTGACAGGGACCAGTGTCGAATTGGGTGATCTCGACCAGCGGTGTCTCGCCGATCATGGAGAGAATGGCCGGCGGCTTCTTTGTTGCGCTGGGAGGTGTCGGAACTTCGAGCATCTTAGAATAATGTGAGCGTTTCGCGGGGATAGTCGATCACGACTTTGTAATTGCGGAGAAAATTGTAGCCGACAATACCGTCGAGGTTCGCGCCGATCGCGGCATTCAGCATAGTAAAGAAATCTGCGACCACGACCGCCATGTTATCGATCTTAGCACCGCCGAGTTGAAAAGACTGTAGCGATCCGGCCGAAAAATCGACCGGCACCCCACCCGTCGTGCCAGCGCCAACCGGCGAGCTTTCCACGCCGAGTTGGTTAGCAAGCTCGGGCGAAATCGCAGTCGTCGATGTGCCGGTGTCGATTGCGAATTGAAACGGTCCGCGGCCGTTCGCGTGCGCATCGGCGAGAACGAGAGGTTTCGCTGAATTCGCCAGGCGAATTGGAATTTCCGTGTACGCGCCACGCGCGAAACTTTCAACCCGCTTGGGGTCCTCAAACCAGATCTCGCAATCGCGATAGTCGATCGTGACCCGGAAATACTTCAGGAAATTGTAGCCGAGGTCGCCGGCGATTTTCGCGCCGATTGCCTTTCCAATTTGCGAAAGATCGACAACTCCAACATCTACATCTTCCAATTTTGTCTCGCCAACTACGAGCGAATCGACCTTTGCGAGCGAGACCGCTACTTTGCCTCCCGCGCTTTGACCTTCTTTCGAGCCAAGAATCTGCACGCCGAGTTCCTTCGCAAGCTCGGAAGAAAGCAGGGAAGTTCCCGCACCGGTATCGAGAATAAAATCGAGCGGACCACGACCGTCTACGAGAACTGGTAACAGAATCAACGGCTGCGCACCACCGACGAGACGGAATTTAACTTTCGAACTGCGGGGCGAGATCGTCGCGGTTGTCATTGCGGCAAATTGGGCTCGCCCTTATGTGACCATTCATTCTTGCTGTCTTCGATAAATTGTTGGAGCACGTCAAAACGAACTTCACCGTAATTTAGCGCGTAACGAAGATCGCCTTCTTTATAAACCCATGTCGTTGGAATCCATGAAAGCGGCATGCCGGCAAATTGCTTGACCTTGTTGTCACCACGGCGCGGACCGGGATCGGCGAGAATCGTTACGTTCGGTTGATCCACGATTTGGAATCTTTGCAGCATCGATTTTCCATCCCCGCCGTCGTTCCAAACCGAAACAAAATAAAATTTCACCTGCGGGTTGGTTTTCACCATTTTCAGCCAGCCGCCGTTTTCCAGCTCGGCCTGGCAATTCGAGCACCACGGCGCCCAGAGATGAACAACACTCAAATCCGGCGACTTAATTGCTTTGACGACTTCTTGCTCGGCACCAAGTTTTACAAGTCTCTTGGCCAGTTCGTCCTGGCCGTACGCGCAAGCTAAAGACACTCCCGCTGCCGCCAAGAACGCGCTTCGCAAGATCGACATCTTGAAAGAAATATGGAGAAAAACGCGCCCGGCTCAACAAAGGCAGGACCACAGTTGACCAAGTGCGCGAAAACATCTACTGTGGCGCTGCGTTTTCGCCGGTTCGCGCCGCGGAAATTTCCTCGAAGGATTTCGGGGCCATAGGTCTACGGAGCCTCTATTTATTATGGTGCAAATGCAGGATGTCATGTCGAAGCCGATGCCGGATTTCCGGGAGGGTTCGATTGTTAAGGGACGAATCTTGGAAATTCGCCCGCGCGAAGTGCTGGTCGACATCGGTTACAAATCCGAGGGTGTCATTCCGCTGGTCGAGTTCGAGGACGTGGACAATTTGGAAGTCGGCGATGAAGTCGACGTGTTGCTGGAGCGACTCGAGAACGACGAAGGCATGGTCGTACTTTCGAAGGAAAAGGCCGCTTATCGCCAGAATTGGAACAAGATCGCGAGCGTTTTTCAGGAAGACGGCCTGATCAAAGGCAAAGTGAAATCGGTCGTCAAAGGCGGCTTGATGGTGAACATCGGCGTGGAAGCATTTTTGCCGGCGTCGCAGATCGACATCGTGCCGCCTAAGGATTTACAGCAGTTCGTCGGCAACACTTACGATTTCAAAATTGTCAAAGTCAACGACGATCGGCGCAATGTTGTTTTGAGCCGGCGCGAGCTGATCGAACAAGAGCGAAGCGAGAAGCGACAGAAGTTCATGGACAGCGTGAACGTCGGCGACCGCGTCACCGGCACGGTGAAAAATCTGACCGACTTTGGTGCGTTTATCGATCTCGATGGCATGGACGGCTTACTCCACATCACCGACATGACCTGGGGCCGACTAGGACATCCGAGTGAGCTCGTTAAAGTAGGCCAGCAACTCGAAGTCCGGGTGCTCGATATTAATAAAGAGAAAGAACGCGTTTCGTTAGGTCTGAAGCAGACACAGAAAAATCCATGGGATCAGATTGAGGAACGCTTCCCCGCCGGTCAAAAGGTTAAAGGCAAGATCACGAATCTGGTTCCTTACGGCGCATTCGTGGAGCTCGAGGAGGGCGTCGAAGGTCTCATTCACGTCTCCGAACTTTCCTGGACGAAACGAATCATGCGGCCGTCGGATATTTTGACGGTGGGTCAGGCAGTCGAAGCCGTTGTTCTCGGCGTGAATAAGGAAGAGCAGAAAATTTCACTCGGTCTGCGTCAGCTCGAACCGAATCCGTGGGACGAGATTGAGAAGAAATTTACGATCGGCAGCCGCGTGAAAGGAACAATCCGGAACATGACCGCGTATGGTGCGTTCGTGGAGCTCGAGGAAGGAATCGACGGAATGATCCACGTTTCAGATTTGAGTTGGACCCGGAAGATCAACCATCCGAGCGAAGTCTTTAAGAAAGGCGACGAAGTCGAAGCCGAAGTCATTGACATCGACAAAACCAATCAGCGGATCAGTCTCGGCATCAAACAACTCACCGAAGATCCGTGGAAGAACATCGATCAAAAATACAAGATCGGCGATTTAGTGAAAGGCAACGTGACCAAGCTCGCGAGTTTCGGCGCGTTCGTGCAATTGCAGGATGACATCGATGGGCTCGTTCACATTTCACAGTTGAGCGAAGACCACGTCGCAAAGGTAAAAGACGTTCTGAAAGTTGGACAGGAAGTAGAAGCGCGCGTAATCAAAGTCGACAAAGTCGAGCGCCGCATCGGGTTGTCGATCAAAGCTGCGAACTACACCGAAGAACAATTGCGCAAGGAAGCGGAAACATTCGACACGCTCCGACCGGGCGAAGACATGGTCGGATTGGAGAAAGCATTCGCCGCCGCTGAGCAGGAAGAATATAGGCCAGGCGAATCCAAGAAGGCCACGGCCACGAGGGAATCAAAGCCGGCCCATAAAGAGGCGAAAGAATCCAAGTCGAAAAAAGCGAAGAAGTAACAACTCGCTTTCACATTCGAGCTTTTTGTCAGAACGCTTTCGCTAGCGTTTGCCTCGTCTTTCCTGTGCTAAAACGTCGCGTGCGGACGGGCAGTGCGCCAGTGGCCAACGATTCCGTTGAGTCGAAATGAATTGGCGTCTATTAACTGCGATCAATGGTGCCATCGCGCAGGTCACAGTTGTGGGCCGTGATTTTTGATGTAACTGGAACGCGCCCACGCGTGAAAGTACCGGTCTTGCTGCTCGCGTTGATCTCTCTTGCGCATTCAATGCCCGCAGATGATGCGTTGACCGCTCGCAATAAGGAGTCGTCCGCGATTCTTATACGACGGTCCTGATCGGGCGCAATGTAGATGCGGCGCCGAAGCTTCTTCGGCCCGACTACATCCAGCATAATCCGCACGTGCCGACCGGACTGAAAGGATTCATGGACACGTTCCGCGAGCGTTTCGCTCAAGAATTGCCGCCGGATTATAAGCGCGAGCTGTTGAATATAGTCGGCGACAACGACATGGTGATCATTTACGTTCGCCAAAGTTGGACGAATAACGATGGCCAGCATCATCAGGTGTTGGGCTTCGACATGTTCCATGTTCAAGAAGGGATGATTGCCGAGCATTGGGACGCCGACTGATCCGGCATAGAGAGCAGCAGAGTTACTAGAAGTCGAAGAGCGAAGTAAATTGCTCGACTTCAATTTCATCGCGGCACAAAGATGTGATTGAATCGACTCCGCACCTTTGCCGTCAATTAGCGCCGCCGTTTAGCCCCCAAGCGCCGCGCGGAAAATCGTTTGGACGAATCTGAACTCCGGCGGCGCAACCAGTCAGAAACTTTGGAAAAGGAACTGGTCAGCGACGAATCAAATTCGCGCGCCGATTTCTCGCTTTCGAACAGCAACAGCAAATTCTTTCCACCCGGCGATTACAAGATCGACACATATCTCAACAACGAGTTGATCGGCCCTGAGTAAGGCCGTTGTGCGAGCTAGTTGCGAGCGGCGGAATGATGCCACCGTAACCGGACACTAGTAAGCGTAGCACTACGGTCCGACAATTCTGAATCTTATCGCTGCAGGCGTGCTTGTAGCTGCGACCTACGCGGTGAGCGAGTAAGGCACAGCGAACGGCGAAATGATGAAAATAAACAAAATCGAAATCAGCAGCCAAGATGTCGTGTCGGATTTTCACGAGTTCTATTCAGCGCGCCAAAATGAATCTACGATTCAAACACGTCGAGGTATTTGATCCCCGACCCGGTGTTGAAAATCACAACCTGGTCGCGGCTGTCGATGTTCCCCGATGCGCGAAGCCTCTTCAGTGCAACAAAACAGGCCGCGCCTTCCGGCGCGACGAACAGACCCTCTTTGGATCCGACTTCGCGAACAGTGCCAATCATTGCGTCGTCATCCACCGCGACCGCGCCACCTTTCGATTCGCGGAGGATGTTGAGCATTATGAAATCGCCGATCGCTCTTGGAACGCGCAGGCCGGAAGCGATTGTACGCGCGTTCGAAAACTCGCTCGCAAATTTCTCGCCTGCTTCAAACGCGCGGACGATTGGGGCGCAACCGGCGGCCTGCACGGAAAACATTCGTGGTCGTCGATTGTCGATCCAACCGAGTCTTTCCATTTCATCGAATGCTTTCCACATTCCGATCAATCCGGTGCCGCCACCGGTCGGATACAAAATCACATCCGGCAATTTCCAATCGAGCTGTTCGGCAATTTCGTAGCCGAGCGTTTTCTTTCCTTCGATCCGATACGGTTCTTTCAGCGTCGAAAGATCGAACCAGCCTTCCTTTTCTTTGCGTCGCGCGATTTCCGCGCCGCAATCAGTGATCAGTCCGTCGATCAGCGTGACGTGGGCACCGACTTCACGACATTCTACGATGTTCGCACGCGGTGTATCGCGTGGCATGAAGATGTACGCTTCCAGTCCGGCGCGCGCAGCGTAAGCAGCGAGTGCGCCGCCGGCATTGCCGGCACTCGGTGCCGCTAGTTTTTTCGCGCCAAGATACTTCGCCATTGAAACGGCGACGCTCATCCCGCGGGCTTTGAAACTTTGGGTCGGATTGAGCGACTCGTTTTTGACCCAAAGATCGACATCCACGTCGCAGCCGAATTTCTTCGCGCGAAGCAGCGGCGTTCCTCCCTCGCCCAATGAAATCGACTTGGCATCCTTTGGCACCGGAAGCAATTCGCGATAACGCCAAAGCGACCTCTCACGCGTTGCGAGTTTCTTGCGAGTTATCTCTCGACCCACCGCGAAAAGATCGACAATCGCGAAAAGCGGTTTGCCGCACGCCGTGCAAAGATTTTGCAGGCGCTGCCAATCGTGCTGTTTTCCGCAGGCGCTGCATTCAAGATGAGTCAGAAACATACAGTGTTGCCAGAGCTGTGATCGACAGCTTACACAGAACACTAAATGAGCGCAGCTTCCACAGGTCGCCCGTGGTATCGGCCATCATTGACGACGCAGATTATGATCGGTCTCGTCCTTGGCGCGCTGATCGGATGGCTCAAACCTGATTGGGGAAACAAAGTTTATTTTCTGCGCGACATCTTCATCAACCTGATCAAGTCAATCATCGTGCCCCTGGTTTTTTCCACCATTGTCGTCGGAGTCGCGGGGGCGGGCGCGTTGAAAAAAGTCGGCCGGATAGGAATCAAAGCGCTGGTATTCTTTGAAATTGTTACTACCGCCGCACTCTTTATTGGTCTCGCGGTTGTAAATCTGATTAGACCGGGGACGGGAGTTACTCTCGCAGCTGGTAACATCGACATCGTCCAAAGGATTGGGCAAACGCACGCCCAAAGTCTGACCGAGATCATCGTGCATGTTTTTCCTTCAAGCACCGTCGACGCGATGGTGCGCGGCGACGTTCTGCAAATCGTCGCTTTCAGTGTTTTGTTCGCGCTCGCGGTTTCGGGGGTTGGCGAAAAAGGTCAACCGATCGTTCGCGCGATGGAAAGTCTGGCGCAAATCATGTTCAAGTTTACGAACTACGTGATGATGTTTGCGCCGATCGGCGTCGGGACCGCAATGGCCCACACGATTGGCACGCAAGGCCCTAGCGTGCTCGTCAATCTCGGGAAGCTGATTTTCTCGTTTTACATCGCACTGATCATCTTCGTCGTCCTAATCTTCGGGGTCGTAATTGTCGTCGCGCGAATTCCGGTTCGCCAATTTTTCCGCGCAGTCCGTGAACCCGCCGCGCTCGCATTTGCGACAACAAGCAGCGAATCAGCGTTGCCGAAAGCAATGCAGGCAATGGAACGATTCGGCGTGCCATCGTCGATTGTGGGTTTTGTCATGCCGACCGGTTACTCATTCAATCTGACCGGTTCGATTTTGTACTTGGGAATGGCGTCTGTTTTTGTCGCGCAAGCCGCCGAGACGACCATGGGCTGGCATATGAGTCTCGGTCAGCAAATCACGATGATGTTGACGTTGATGCTGACTTCAAAGGGTGTAGCTGGCGTGCCGCGGGCAGCGCTCGTGATTTTGCTCGCGACTCTGAGTTCGTTTATTCCAGCGGGGCTCGGATCGATCGGCGTCGCGGTGATTTTCGGCGTCGACGAATTGATGGACATGGGACGAACCGCGGTGAATGTGATCGGCAATTGTTTGGCCACCGTTGTCGTCGCACGCTGGGACCGCGAATTCGACGAGAATCGCGCGCGCGTTTTCGGAACTCCGGAAGAAGCCGAGCTCGATTTGAAAGCAGGCGACGTCGCGTTCGCTGACGCGGTCCGGCAGGATTGAACCCGAACCGGACAGACCGGTTACATCCCGAGCGCGTTGCGCAGATGCGGAACGAGACGCTTGGTGAATTCAACTGAATCGCCGGCCGTGAGATGTGACCACTCCGGACAACTGAATCCGGAAAGCTCCGGAAAATCGGAATAATAGATCCCGGGTACGCCGGTCACTTTCAAAAGCGGGTCCCATGTTTTTTCACGCGGTGTGATCCGATCTTCGAGCTCCTTGAGTCCGCCACTGTGCGGGAAGCGAACGAAAACTATCTTCCCACCACGCGATCGAATTTTTTCGACCGCGGCGGCCACGTCAGAAAAACGCTTTTGAATTCCTTCGTTCGTTTTGGCGAAGAAAATATCCCTAGGAATGTAAGTGGGCAGCGGAGGCGGCGTGAACAGTGGAAGCCAGATCTGTTGAATTCTGCGCGCCAGGTCTCCATTGGGATCGGCACAGGCCTCGATCATGCGCGCGCGACGTTCCCGATCGAGCGTTTGGAAATAAGGCGGATGCTTGGACGGAACGAGGGCCCCGGGTCGGTTCGGAATCGGTAGCCTTTGCACGTAATCGCTAAGCGTCAAGTCTTCTTGTTTTAAAAACGCGACGTGCTCCTCCAGCGGAAAAGCCAAATACTGGCCCGCCCGTTGGGCCGGTGTTTGCGAATGAGACCGCTGCACCATCTTTTCTGTATCAACGAATGGCGGGGAGCTAGTTGGCGCAAAAAATAAAGCCGGCACTACGCTACAAATGATTGTGCCATGAAAAGTTTCGTCTTTGGTTAGATCATCGAGCGTTGGATAAGCGCAGCCGCCACCCATCGCGAGCTGAACTGGACGCTTGCCGAGGCTTCTCTGCAATTCATCAAGGTCGAGATCGAACCAGCCGCGCGAATCACCGACGATCACAATGGATTCTGGCTGCACGCTTCGTCGCCTCAGTGTCCAGAGATCCCCATTGTCGTTCAGCGTCGGTCGATAACCAATTGAACGGCAGTACAGTTCCCATGCCGTGGTCGTGCCGATCACAATAATCGTGATGACGACGGCGATTCCGCGCCACGGCGCCAGTGGAATTGGCCGTTCGAATTCCAGCGGCGGACCACCGTGAAGCTGTTCTTCCCGCGAAGGTCTGCGGAAGAACAACCGTGGCAGCTGCAGTCGCTCCCTAAAACTGGAAATAGATGAACGCATTGCTGGTTCCTTGAGTAAAAACGATGGCGAACGCCATTACCGATCCGATCGCAGTAATCGCCCAGGCCGGCAAAACCATAACCGTCGTCTCAAATGAATCGTCACGCATCCTCCAGTGCATGGCGATAACACCGGCGGTGACCATTCCAATTTCCAAAAGTTCGCGCGTGCTAAGAATTGCGTCGCCCTGCGCATGCCCGCCAAACATCCCGGTTAGCATTCGACTGGCAATCGTAAAATCAGACGCGCGAAAAAACACCCAGGCGATGCAAACTGCGCCGTAGGTCGCAAAGCCCGCGATCATGCGCGTAATCGGACTACCAGCCCAGCTCTTGTTTTCGAAGAGAATTCTAAAAACGCGCTCAATCACTAAATAAGAGCCGTGCAGTAAACCCCAGACGACAAAAGTCCAGGCCGCGCCGTGCCAAAGCCCGCCGAGGAACATGACGATGACGAGGTTGAGCGCAGCGCGAAAGGGCCGGGCCTGATTGCCGCCCAGCGGAATGTACAGATAATCGCGGAGAAACGTCGAAAGCGAGATGTGCCACCGCCGCCAGAAATCGGAGAACCCGATCGCAGCGTAGGGAAAACGGAAATTGTCCTTGAGATGAAAGCCGAGCGTTAGCGCGGCGCCGATCGCGCAAATGGAATAGCCGGCGAAATCGAAAAAGATCTGACCGGCAAAAGCGAGCACGCCGGCCCAAGAATCCAGCGCAACCAGCGGGCCTGCATATCCGAAAATCCGATCGGCGGGTCCGGAGAGCAACGTGTCGGCCAAGACGATTTTTTCAAATAATCCCAAAGTCATCAGCGCAAGTCCCCATAGAAATTGGTTCGTTTTGAGACGCGGTGGATGAAGAAGCTGTGGTAGAAAATCTCCGGCACGAACAATTGGTCCAGCAACCAACTGGGGGAAAAACGAAACCGCGAGAATGAAGTCGCGGAGCGAACGAGTCGGCTGCAAGACGCCGCGATAAATGTCGAGCGTGTAGGAAAGAGAATGAAAAGTGTAAAAGGAAATGCCGACCGGGAGTAGGATATCGAGGTGCGGTGGCTGATAGATGACCCCGGCACGCGCGAGCAGCCATTGAAAATTTTGGAGCAGAAAATTTCCGTACTTGAAGAAACCGAGCATGCTCAGATTCATGCAGACACTGGCGACGAGCCATCGCCGTTTGGCGTATCGATCTTTGGCTTTACCAATTTGGCGGCCGAGCCAGAAGTCCATCGCTGTTGTTGAAAACAGGAGCGCCGCGAACGGCGGGTTCCACGCGCCATAAAAAGTGTAGCTGGCGACGACGAGTAAGTTTTTTCGCAGCTGCCAGCCGCGGAGACTCCAGTAGAGCGAAACAATGACTACGAAGAAGACGACGAAGGTGAGCGAATTAAAAAGCATAGCGAAAGTTTCGAATTACGCTTCCGATGGCAGCTCCTCATTTACGCCAGCCATATTGAGGCAGATGTATTAGATGTTGTTTCCAACTCTGGCAAGATCGACGCCAATATTGTGAGGCCGTTTTTTCTCTTCGCTCCCGGCGCCGGCGCGCCGTCGTCACATCTGTGGATGCTGCGCTGGAAACAGCGACTAAAGCCAATTGGTGATGTCGAGACCTTCGATTATGACTATATGGGCGAGGGACGAAAGCGGCCTGATCGGCTGCCGCAATTAATCGCTGCGCATCGAAGAGCACTGGCTCAGGTGCGCGCCAAAACATCCGGACCGATTATCTTGATCGGAAAAAGCATGGGCGGACGAATCGGTTGCCATCTTTCACTAGAAGAGAAAGTGAACGCGCTCGTCTGTCTCGGCTACCCGCTTTGCGCCATGGGCAATCGGACGGAATTGCGCGATCAAGTGCTGCTCGATTTGCGCACGCCGATTGTTTTCATTCAAGGCACGCGCGATCCGCTTTGCCCGCTCGATTTACTCGAGACCGTTCGCATAAAGATGACCGCGCTAAATTTTCTGCACGTAGTTGAAGGTGGAGACCACTCGCTCCTCGTTAGAAGAAAAGATCTCGGTGGCGAAACTCAAGAGGGTGTCGATCAAAGAATCGCGAATGCGATCAGCGATTTTGTCGCCAGCGCCGTTACGGCTCAGTGAATTGTTACGGTCGCTTTGTTAGGTTTAGCAATCCTGTAACCTCTTCCGGCAACGAGGCTGAGCGTTACTTTCTCGCCTTTCCGAGTTGGCAAATTGGCGTCGCATGCAGAACCACAGTCGTGGACGAAGCACGGGCGGGAATGTCGACTTCTGTAGGCGGACCATCGACAGAGTAGTCTGTTCTGAGTCTTGCCGTTCCGGTCATTGAGTAATGAATCGCGACAACCTGATTTGGATTAGTTGTGGAAGCGAAAATTCTGAACGTCGCGGCATTTCCGGGACTAATCGTTGCCGGCGACACGCATACGGTGAGTCCCGAAGCGTCGCGACCACAAAAGTAAAATTCACGGCCTCCGTGATCGAGCAGCATGAGCGCAACGAAAGGTGTTTGAGCTGGACGTTTGCTAACGCTGCTGGCAATCGATCGTGATCGCAAACGAGGCCGCGACAAAAAAGCAGAAGCCGGCGTTTTGCTCTCGGACAATCGCCGACCTTCATTTCGACCCCGTCACAATACGTTATGGATCAGCTGAGTGGCAGCCAGTTACCCGGTTGCAGCACGAGTTTGGTGCCGTTCAGGGAAAGATAAGTGTATTCCTGCAAGAGCCGCTCGTAATCGGAGAGAAGCTTCATCGCATCGCTCGGCTTGAGGAAATCCGTTTTGATCGCGTCGTCCACTTGCGATTTTAGCAAGCGCATCAACTCGATTTTGTCCCATTGCGTCATTGAAAGCACTTCGCCGATGGTGCTGCCTTCGATCACTTCCTCGATGTACCAACCGGATTCTTCATCGGGATCGAGAAAGACGTGCACTTCGGTGACGCGGCCGAACAAATTGTGAAGGTCGCCCATGATGTCCTGGTAAGCGCCGACCATGAAAACGCCGAGATAATAAATTTCGCCGGGAATCACGCGATGAAGTGGGAGCGTGTCGCGCACGTCCTGCAAATCAGTGAATTTGGAAACTTTGCCGTCGGAATCGCAAGTGATGTCCACGATTGTGCCTTGTCGATCCGGCGGCATCGTCAGCCGATGGATCGGCATGATGGGAAAAAGTTGACCGAGCGCCCAATGGTCGAGGAGCGATTGGAAGACGGAAAAGTTACAGATGTATTGATCACCGAGCGAAGTCTCGAGTTCTTTGACTTCATCCGGAATGTAACGCAGACCACGATGCATGTTGACAATCTGTTGGGCGAGCTGCCAATAGAGCGCGTCGATCTTTGCTTTTGATTCGAGATCGAGGAGGCCGAGCTCAAATGTTTGCTGCGCCTCCTCCTTAATCTGCTGAATGTCGTGCAGGCTCTCCATTCGATTGCCGCGCTTCAATCGCTGTTTCACATCGAGAATGTCGCCGACCAGCTTGTGATCTTTTTCGGTCGCTTCGATTTTTAATCGCGGCACCGTTTTCTCGATCGAGCTGAAAGCCTCCATCACAAGCACGGAGTGGTGCGCAACAATTGCGCGACCGCCTTCGTTGACGATCGCCGGATGCGGAACGCCTTCGGAATCGCAAACGTCCATGATGTTCCAGATGACGTCGTTGGCATATTCCTGAAGCGAATAATTTGCGGAGCTGTCGAAATCGCTGCGCGATCCGTCGTAATCGACGCCGAGCCCGCCGCCAACATCAAGATACGCGAGCTCATGTCCGAGCTTGGAAAGTTTTGCGTAATAGCGCGCGCCCTCGCGCACCGCGCGTTTGATCGTCGAGATGTCCGGGACCTGCGAACCGACATGAAAATGAATTAGTTTCAGACAATGCGCGAAGCCGGTCTCTTTCAACATCTGGCTTGCGGCGACGAGATTTGTAGTGTCGAGCCCGAATTTTGCGTTTTCACCACTGCTCGGCGACCATTTACCAGAACTCTTACTGTGAAGCCGGACGCGGATTCCGATGACCGGTTCGACATCAACCTCCTTCGCCTCTTTGATCGTTTCCTCGAGTTCTTCGAGCTTTTCGACGACGATGACAACGAGCTTGCCAAGCTTGCGGCCAAGCAACGCGATTCGGATGAAAGCTTTGTCTTTGTAGCCGTTGCAGATGATCAGGCTCTCCGGGTCCTTGTGCATCGCGAGCGCGGCGACGAGTTCCGGTTTGCTGCCGGCTTCGAGTCCGAAGTGAAATTGCTGGCCGGCATCGACAATTTCTTCAATCACTTCGCGCAACTGATTGACCTTGATCGGAAAGACGCCGCGATACTGCCCTTTGTAGCCAAACTCCACGACGGCGTTTTGAAACGCGACGTTTACGCATTCAACGCGATGACGAAGGAGATCCTGAAAACGGATGACAAGCGGAAAACTGAGACCGCGACTGCGGGCCTCGTTTACAACTTCGAGAATATTGATGGTGCCGCCATTTTCCTGGAGTGGTTTAGCCACAACGTTACCTTCGGCATTGACCGTAAAATATCCGCTGGCCCAGCCATCAACGTTGTAAGTTGCGATGGCGGCATCAACGTCCCACTCGTTCTTCATTTTCTAGCGCGCCGGAATCAGAGGCAATCGGCATAATCAATCACAGCAGAGAACATGCAAGCCTTCTTAAAAAAATTTTCGAAAAAAACTCATTCACACTTTTGCACGCCGCTTGTTTTTCCGGCCTGCACGGATAACGTTCGCCGGGAATGAACAAAACGGTGATCGAGGTGCAGGTGCGGGCGGTATTGCCGACGAGCGGTGGGTGCGCGGTTTTCATCGGGAACAACGACAAGGTCTTCATTATCTATGTCGATCAAACAGTCGGGAGCGCGATCACCATGTTCATGCGCGATATCACCAAGGAGCGACCGCTCACGCACGACTTGATGGCGCACTTAATGACGGCGCTCGGCGCGAAAGTCGAACGCGTCATCATCAACGATCTGAAGAACGCGACCTATTATGCGCGCGCAATCATCCGCGCCGAAAATGAATTGCAACAGAAAAAGATCATCGAACTGGACGCGCGACCAAGCGACTGCATTGCAATGGCCACGCAGCAGAAAGCGCCGATCTACGTCAGTCAGGAAGTTTGGGACGAAGTTGACGACATGAGTGACGTCCTCCGCAAGATGGAGGAAGAAGGGCTCAAGCCCGATCCCGAAACGGAATCTGAAGAGTAGCAAGGTGGCGTTGTGTCCTGCTGTTAGCCGTAAGGCGCGGCCCTACTCCCAATTAGAAACTCAGCTTTACTGTGCCTTCGTGCTGCTCGGTCGGGCACGGCGCATTCAATGGAACGTCCGTCTGCGCCTCACTCGGCTGGACTAGTTTGTTGTCGATCAAATATCTCTCGACTTCTTCGCCGCTGACATCGGCCAACATTTTTCCGTCAATTTCGACGCAGGGCGAAAGCGGTTGGCCACTCTTGGTTTCCATTTCCCAGCGAAACGCCGGATTCTGAATAATATCTTTTTCAGTGTAGGGCAAATTGTATTTGGCGAGCACGGCGCGAACACCGGCACTCCAGCCACAATACGTTTTCAAGTAGGCGGTGATTTGGGCTGTATCCATTTGCATAAACATAACACAATGCCTGAAAATTTCAGCGTTGGATGCGATCGGACGAGATCTGTTGCGAATAAAGATCGACGACGAAGTCGCCGACTTAATGAGAGCCCTGCCGGGAACTCCATTCCCTGAGGCCGTGTTTTAACGGAGCCCCCGGCGCCCTTAAATGTTAGATTTTGTGCCGGATTGGCCTGAGCGACTGGGTCAGTTTTTGTAAGCCAAGCTCGAGCCGTGTCTTGACGGTGCCTAGCGGCGCGCGAGTGACTGAGGCGATTTCGCGATGACTCATTCCCGCGAGGAACGCGAGCTCGAGCGCTTCGCGTTGATGCTTCGGCAGAAGATTCAGTCGGCGATCCAGAAAGTGTCGCAAGTCCGACCGCGAGACGTCTTCGGCAAAAGAATGACTTCCCTCCGCCGCACCCAGCTGTTCATTGAGATGTTCCTGATAACGCTCTTTCGCGCGGCAATAAGCCTGTTTCCGGCGAAGTCGATCAATCGCGCGCCGACGCGCGAGTGTCGCAACCCAGCCGAGTAATTTTCCGGCTTTCGGCGAATAGTGATCGGCTTCGTGCCAGATTTGCAACAGAATATCCTGCAACACGTCGTCGGCATCGCCCTCTTCGCGCACAACGTTGCCGATGACCGACTTCAATCTACCGCCGTGGCGCGAATAAAACTCATTCAGCGCTTCGGGCCGATGCTCGGTGATGGCTTCCATGAGAGCTTCATCAGAAACCGTTGCGCCGGTCGCCGTGCTGTATTGCAAAGTCGGATTCAACATAAGTCCGTCCCTTCGCAAGTTTTTCCCGTTCCTTTCATAACGCGCGTTTTTGCGTAACTCCACGATGAGAAGGTGGCCGCCAACGCGCAATCGGGGCGCGCACCGGTTGCGCAATAGGTCAAATTCTTAGACGCGTTGGACTTGCCCAACGAGGCGCTTTTTTTCCATAGCCACTACATCCACTCGACCTCGTTGGCGCGTTTTGGTCCGAACGTGGAAGAAGGAATTGTCGGGATCGGACCAACGGTCGAGGCCGCGCTTCGCGCATTCGATCCACAGGATCTCGTCGGCCTGCGTCCGCCGACCGAAGGGCTGCGTCGGGGATTTCGATCGAAGAAGCCGACGCCAAGGAAATAAACCGCGTTTGGACGCTAAAAGCGAAGAGCACGGGGCCCACAATCATCGCGTAAGCCACGCCGATGTTCCATTCAATCGGCGAACGAAACAGAACAAAAGCGATGATCCTGAAAATGATCAGGATGATGCATTCCCGTGCAAAACTTTAAGCTATGGCACGCTCCACTCATTCGAACCGATGCGGTTCGCCGGTACTTGGAAAATGTATTCGAACAACGCCAGGCCCCCGGCTGACCAGGATGACGATACAAAGGGGTGGTTTTTAAATTTCAAATGGCCGTACCAGGCGAGATTCATGAACGCGTTCGAAAGTGTGAGCGGAATAACCCGTCCTCGTTTGTCCCTGATGAAATTATTTTGTACCACGCGGGTACGAACGGCGAATCGAGGGATCGGAATAATTACTATGCGGGCAGCCAGCGATATCGATCTTGCCAAGTGTTGCTTGCTTTTTTGCCTTTCGAGAGAGGGCTTTTACGAATAGGGTTCCGATTCAGGCTCGGGAATTTGTTCCTCGGATATGAGCAAAGCGAAAGTAGCCGCTATCAGGACGCCCAAAAAGACGAACGGTCGCCTTCGTCGCAACGCGACCAACGGTACCCAGGGCAACGGTGCAAATAGCGATGAGAATGCCGTCCGTCGTGAAGCCGAGTTGGAGCAAATCGTTACCCAATCGCCGTTCATGCTCACTCGCTGCACGCGGAACTTGCGTTATCGCTATGTCAGCGCCGCTTATGCGAAAATGCTTGGCCGCTCGCCGGAGGAGATTACGGGCAAAGCGATTGTCGAAGTGATGGGCGAAAAAGGCCTGGCGACCATTCGGCCACACATCGATCGGGTTTTATCCGGAGAGACTGTGTCCTGTGAAGCGGTTGTTCCTTTTCCACGCAGACCCCATTTTCTGCACGCCGTTTACGTACCGGACAAAAACAGTCGCGGCGAAATTGTCGGCTGGATCGCTTCTTTGATCGACATCACTGAGCGCAAGAAACAGGAACAACGTCTCGGCGAACAGGCGCGCCTGCTCGATCTCAGTAATGAAGCCATCGTCGTACGCGACCGGGAAGATCGCGTGACTTACTGGAACCACGGAGCGCAGGAACTCTATGGCTATCGGCCGGAGGAAGCGTTGGGCAAGGTAACGCACAAATTATTGCGAACGGAACACCCCGAACCGCTTGAGCAGATTTACAAGAAACTTGAGCGCGGCGATCGCTGGAGCGGTGAGCTCGTTCACAAACGCAAAGATGGCACGATAATCGTTGTGATGAGCCACTGGGCAATTGATCGAGATCAGAGCGGAAGGCGCGCCTTTGTCCTCGAGACAAACTCGGACATTACTGCTCGCAAACAAGCTGAGGTGGCGCTGCAACGATCAAAAGAGATGTTGGAAAAACTGGTTCAGCAGCGCACTAGAGCGCTGCGCGTTGCCAACTCCGAATTGGAAAATGAAATTAAGCGCCGCAAAGGTCTCGAAGGTCAGATCCTCGAAATCAGCGACCGCGAACAGGAACGGCTCGGCCAGGAATTGCACGACGGTCTGTGCCAGCAACTGACCGCGATCGGGTTCTTGACACGCGCCACTGCATTGCGCCTGAAAGATCATCGCGGTGTCCAAGTGGACGACTTGGAAAGGATCGCACAACTGATCAACAGCTCGGTCACGGACGCGCGCAACATCGCGCGGGACTTGCACAAGGAAGAGATCGACGCAGCTGAATTTGTGTCCGCCCTACGGCGCTTGGTGCACCGGAAAATCTGGAAGACATCGTGCCGACTGCTTTTGAAAACCGAGATCAATCTCGAGAACGACGCAGTCGCCTCACAGCTCTACCGAATTTTACGCGAAGCGATCGTCAACGCGAACAAACACGCTCGCGCCACTCAAATTTTGCTGGAGGTCAAACGCTTCAACAAAGATCTCGTTTTCAGCGTGACCGATAACGGCGTCGGATTCACGGGCAAAACCAAAGGCCACGGCCTCGGCTTTCACATCATGAAATTCCGCGCGGAATCAATCGGCGCGCGGCTGGAATTGGAATCCTTAAAGAAAGGCGGCGTGCGAGTAACTTGCTCCCTGCCAATCGCGACGACCAAACGAAGACGGTGACTGAGACAAAAGAAAAATCCGCACTGAAATCGGAGAAACAGAAGCGCATCGTGATTGTGGACGATCATCCACTGTTCCGAAAGGGACTCGAACAGTTGATCAACAGCTCGGACGACGCGTTTCACATCTGCGGAGAAGCGGGGAATGCAGCGGAAGGCATGACCGTGATTCGACAGTTGGAGCCGGACTTGGCGATTGTCGACGTTAGCTTGCCAGGTGCAAACGGAATTGAGCTGATCAAAAACATCCGCGCGGAATTTCCGAAATTGCCGGTGCTGATTCTTTCGATGCACGACGAATCTCTCTACGCGTTGCGCGCGTTGAGGGCTGGCGCGCAGGGTTACGTGATGAAACAGGAGGCGCTCGAGAATGTCATCATCGCGATCCGCGAAGTGCTGATGGGCCGGCCGTATCTCAGTGCCGACATGTCGGCGAAGTTGATTACGAATTTTGCGAGCGGGATGAATCAGACAAGCTCGACCGACAAGTTGAGCGATCGCGAACTCGAGATTTTGGAATTAATCGGCAAAGGTCTGGACGTGCGCGAGATTGCGCGCACGTTGCACATCAGTGCCAAAACGGTCGAGACTCATCGTGCTCATATTAAGAAGAAATTGAATTTGAAGAATGCGCGACAAGTCACGCGGTTTGCCGTGCAATGGTTGGAAGGACAGGCGGCCTGATGGCTAGTGAGGCGAACGCCAAAAAGATCCTGCTGGTTGACGATCATCCGGTCTTACGCAAAGGCCTCGTTCGTCTGATTGACGCGAAAGATGAATTCGTGGTTTGCGGCGAAGCGAGCACGGCGGCGGACGCGATGGCGCTGATTCGCGATCTCGGACCGGATTTGGTGATTGTCGATATCGGCTTGCCGGGCACGAGCGGAATTAAATTGACCAAAACAATTCGCGCCGAATTTCCAAAACTGCCCGTCCTGATTTTGTCCGTGCACGAGGAAGCGTTTTATGCAGAGCGCGCACTTCACGCGGGGGCGATGGGTTACATTGTGAAACAGGACGCGATCGACAACATTAGCTCGGCATTACGGGAAGTGCTGAATGGCCATCGTTACCTCAGTAAGGTAATCGCGTCGCAGATGCAAGACAACGGAAGGGGCTCACCACCGAACGCGGCCGACGATCCAATATCTCTCCTGACCGATCGCGAGTTCGAAATCTTCGAGCTCATCGGCAAAGGCCACGAAGTGCGCGAAATTTCGGACGCGCTCGGCGTTCGCCCGAAGACGGTGGAGACGCACCGCACCAACATCAAAGAGAAGTTGAAACTCAAGAACGCCCGTCAGGTTACGCGTATGGCCGTAAAATGGCTCGGCCAACAAGCGGTCTGATTCGCAAGATCGTCACTCGACGCGCGTTTACCCAGCGATAATCGTTGCAGTTGGAGCGACGCTGCTGCTTTGGATTTACACTGCATAGCGCCGCAGGACGGTGAGTAAGGAGCGCAGATGCCGGCGGCTTTCTGACTCGGTCGCCGCGTTTTCGATACACTCATGCAGATGCGACTCGATCATTTCTTCGCTGAATGATTTCAGTGCTTGTCTTGCAGAAACAACCTGCATCAGCACATTCGAGCAGTCAACGTCTGCCTCCACCATTTTTTCAATCCCTTCAATTTGACCTTTAATCTTCCGTAAACGCACGACGAGCGCTCTTTTCTCCAACCCAGGACGAATGTGTTTCGATTTCATTGAACTACGATTTCCAGTGGAATGACTGTAACAAAGAAATCGTTTGACGCAATATAGGGGGTGGGGGTATAGAGCAGCCCCGCGACGGCGGTGCTAACAATTCTCCACTATGCATGCCGTAAAAGAGCCTAACGGCGTTTGGACCGCCGATTTGATTCGTGACGCAGCGACAGAGGAGGTTGTCGAGACGTTTCAACGACTCAAAACGTCGGCTAAAGGCCTGACTGAGGAAGAAGCGGCAGAGCGGTTGGAGGTTTTCGGTCCGAATGAAGTTGCGAAGGAAGCAAGGCATACCTGGTTGTCGCGGCTCTGGACTGCAGTCCGCAACCCCCTCGTCATTTTGCTGACCGTCCTGGCGATCTTGTCATACGCGACCGCTGACTTCGCTGGCGGCACTGTCATGATGTTGATGGTGTTATTAGGTGTCATGCTGCGTTTCGTTCAGGAAATGAGAGCTGACAATGCGGCAGCAAAACTCAAGGCGATGATTAGCGTCACCGCAACCGTTGTCCGGGACGGACAGCAAAGAGAAATCCCGCTCCGGGAACTGGTGCCTGGAGACATCGTGAAATTGTCCTCCGGAGACATGATTCCGGGCGATGTCAGACTCATTTCCGCTAAGGATCTGTTCGTGATTCAAGCAACTCTCACCGGGGAATCGTTGCCAGTGGAGAAAGCGGAAGTGCCCGACACTCGTGAAAATACTCCCGCGATTGAACGCCACAATTTATGTTTCCTCGGAACCAGTGTAGAAAGCGGAGCGGCATCGGCAGTCATCGTCGCGACCGGCTCACAAACATATTTTGGGAAAGTAGCGCGCAGTTTAATCGGACGGCAGCCTGAAACCGCCTTTGATAAAGGCGTCAAGAAATTCACCTGGCTGATGCTTCGTTTTATGTTTGTGATGGTGCCGCTGGTCTTTCTAATAAACGGCCTAACGAAGCACGATTGGAAGGAAGCGTTCTTCTTCGCACTCGCCGTAGCGGTCGGGCTTACACCAGAAATGCTGCCGATGATCGTCTCCGTTTGCTTATCGAAAGGTGCGCTAGCGATGTCGCGTAAGAAGGTCATCGTGAAGCGCCTCCATTCGATTCAGAACTTTGGCGCAATGAATGTGCTCTGCACCGACAAGACGGGCACGCTTACGATTGATCGCGTCATTCTGGAAATTTATTGCGACGTTTTCAAAAACGAGAACGAAGAGGTGCTGCGCGACGCTTATTTGATCAGCCATTTTCAAACCGGATTGAAGAATGTGCTCGACCGCGCGGTATTGAAGCACGCCGAATTGCACGGCGAGCTCGGGATTGAGAGGTATCGGAAAATCGATGAAATCCCGTTCGATTTTTCCCGGCGGATGATGTCGGTAGCTGTAGAAGGACCGGATGGTCAAAGACAGTTGCTTACCAAAGGCGCTCCCGAAGCAGTGTTTGACAAGTGCACGCATTTCGAGAGCGATGGCGAAGTTTTTCCAATGGAACCGATCTTCGTCGGCGACCTTGCTGAGCAAGTGAACGGTTTAAATGAAGATGGTCTGCGTGTTTTGGCGATCGCGACAAAGAAATTGGACATCCGGTCGTCATACTTGAAGGCTGATGAGTGCGATATGGTCTTGACCGGCTATGTCGCTTTTCTCGATCCACCAAAAGACACGGCCGCCAAAGCAATCACGGTCCTGCGCCAACACGGTGTGACGGTCAAGGTGCTTACTGGCGACAACGACTTAGTCACCCGAAAGGTCTGCACCGAGGTTGGTATCAATGCCGACAAGATTGTGCTCGGCCGAGAGGTCGAAACGATGTCGGATGCGCAATTGTCCGAAGCCGCCAGCGCCATCGATGTTTTTGCGCGTCTTTCTCCTTCTCACAAACAGCGCGTAGTTAAAGCGCTGCAGAACCGAGGCAACGTTGTCGGCTTCATGGGCGACGGCATCAACGACGCACCGGCGCTAAGAGCTGCCGATGTTGGCATCTCTGTCGATAACGCCGTCGATATCGCCAAGGAATCGGCTGACATGATCCTTCTCGAAAAGAGCCTGATGGTGCTTGAGGAGGGTGTGCTCGAAGGTCGCAAGGTCTTCGTGAATATCCTCAAGTACATCCGGATGGGTGCTAGCTCCAATTTTGGCAACATGTTCAGCGTCATCGGTGCGAGCGCATGGTTTCCATTCGTGCCAATGGCGCCGATTCAGGTTCTGACTAACAATTTGCTCTACGACTTTTCGCAAGTGCCGATTCCAACCGATAACGTTGGTCCGACGCAGATCGCTCGGCCGAAGCCGTGGAACATGGGCGAAATTGCCAAATTCATCGTCTTCATTGGGCCAATCAGCTCCATCTTCGATTACACGACCTATTGCCTGATGTGGTTCTACTTTAAGTGCACCGACCTTGGATTACCTGCGCCGGCGCTACTGGCTTGGCGATTTCCGCAGACATTGGAGCCTGATGCCACCTATGCAGCCGCGCTTTTTCACACGGGCTGGTTCGTTGAATCGCTAATGACTCAAACGCTTATCGTTCATGTGATACGAACGAATTTAGTTCCATTCATTCAGTCGCGCGCGAGTTGGCAATTAACAATGACTACGATTCTGATTATGGGAATTGGCGCAGTCCTGCCATTCTCTCCGCTGGCTCAATTTCTAGGATTTGTTCCCCTACCATGGCAGTTTTGGCCGTTCTTGTTGGCGACACTGATCTGCTACGTCGCGCTGACGCAACTTGTGAAGGTATGGTTGCTGAAGAAGTCGTGGATTTAAAAACTTCGAAGGGTTGACGATGTTTACAGCTCTTTCTGTAAACACGCGACGAAATGATCTCGGCGAAAGAAGATCCTCAGCCGTACATCGAAGCCGGCTACTACACCGAACTCCACAAGATCGTCGTCGACGCGATTCATGCCGGTTACAAAAATGAGGCGACTTTCGGTGACGCTTACGACTTCAATAAAACCTGGCGAGATCCAGCTTGATTGGCAAAGCGGGCGGGAAAATTCATCGACGATTGATCTTACCCCACCCCCGAAATCGCCAATTCAACTCTGCGATGTATTGTACCGATGACAATCCTCGCCGCCTGATGGGCTACATCATGTTCACCTACATGTTTCGCCTACAGCGCGAGAAAGAACAAGTAGCAGACTCAGTCAAGCCGCTGCCAAAATAAAATGTTTGCGAATTTTGTTAGGCGGACACAAAATCGGCTTCGATGAAAAGCAGCATGAGTTTGCGCGCTTTTGTCGCGGCCCTCGCTTCCGCTGCTTTTCTCTGGGCGCTCACGCTCAGCGTCTCGCCGCTATGGCACGAACGAATCCACTCGGATGCAAGCCGCATCGAGCATTCGTGCGCGGTCACGTTTGTCAGTTCGGGCAATCTTAATCATTCGCCGGTTACGCTCTTGATCAGCGCTCCAGTTCCGGTCGACGAATTTGAGATTTCCGAATTAACCCCGCTCTGGGTCGGTCCGATTTTTCTTCTCGCGAGCGTTTTTGAACACGCGCCGCCGGTAGGGTCCTGACCGTTAATCAACCCCCGCGCCCGCGGGATGGCGGCGCTTGCCGCGTTCATTGCGCCACCAGATTAGCGCGTGCCAACGCAAATCCGTTTGGGCGAATTCGCCCAAGTCTTCTAATCAGGAGTTTTAATGAACAAATTTATTTTGATCGCAATAACAGGCGCAGGGCTCGTGAGCGCGCAGGCGCAGGACGCCGCGTCCACGCCAGTTGTATCGCCGGACGTTGAAGCTTTGCGTCGGGAAGTGCGAGCCCTGACTGAAACGGTGACAACGTTGCAACAGCAAGTGAGAGAACAACAGACGACGATCGATCGATTGAATCAGCAGAACGGTTCGGCGGCAGAGATCGGAAGGACACCCTCTGTGGCGTCCACGTCGCCATCGCCTTCGGCGACGCCGTCGCCGAGCGCAGCCTCAATGCGATTTCCCACTGAAGATGCGTCGGTCGTTTCATCGACATCGACCACGCCACCGACAGCTTCTGCGCCAAGCGTCAACGCGAATGAAAACGCAGTCGGAAACTTCCCAACCACGGACACGTCTGTTGTTTCGTCGGCGCCGACGGAAACGATTTCAACCACCGGAGCCGGTGCTTCCTTGACCCAACCGATCGGAATCGGCGGCGGAAAAAATTACATGAACATTTCGTTCGATGGATTATTTGCGCTCGCCGCTTCAAGCGACAAACATCTGGACCAGCTCGAAGTTGGCGATCACGATCCGATGCAGCGCGGATTCAACGCGCGCAACATCGAGCTCGCGTTTGACGGTGCAGTCGATCCTTACTTCGAAGGTTTCGCCAACATCGTGTTCAAGCTCGACAACGACAACAACACGGATGTCGAAGTCGAAGAAGCTTTCATGCAAACGACAAGTTTACCGTTCAATCTTCAGCTCAAAGCTGGACAATTCTTCGCCGCATTCGGCCGGATTAATCCGACGCACCCGCATACCTGGGACTTTGTGGACGATCCAATTGTCGCTGGACGATTGCTTGGCCCGGACGGTTTGCGCGGCGTTGGCGCCCAAATCTCCTGGATCGTTCCAGTGCCGTGGTATTCGCAGTTGATTCTTGGCGTGCAAAACGGCCGCGGCAGCACCGGTTACTCATTTCGTAATCCCGGTGACAACGGAATCTTTTTTGATCGCAGAACAACTGATCGTGAAATTCGCGGGCTTGAAGATTTCGTCTGGATTCCACGCTGGGAAAATTCGTTCGATCTCAGCCCGACGCAGGTCGTGCTCGCGGGCATTTCAGGCGCGTTTGGTTCAAATGAGACTGGCGGAAATTCGCGGTCGCAGATTTACGGCGCGGATCTTCTCTACAAATGGAAAAGCGCAAACGCCGAGGGAGGTTTTCCGTTTGTGAAATGGCAAACCGAATTCATGTATCGTCGCTACGAAGCGGGCCGCGGCGTGAAGGAATCATTTCCGGTCGCCGAAACGTTTCATGACTGGGGAATCTATTCGCAAGTGCTCTGGGGATTCAAAAAAGGCTGGGTCGCAGGAATCCGCGGCGACTATTACGACGCGCAGGACTCCAAGTTTACCGACGACATCGATCGACAATCACGTTCCCGGATTAGCGCGAACCTAACCTGGTATCCGACCGAGTTCTCAAAGATTCGTCTGCAATACAATCATGATTTCCTCGACGAAACATTTTTTCTGGCCGATCACGAAGAGGATTCTGTCTTTCTCCAATTCGAATTCATCCTCGGCTCGCACGGCGCTCACAAATTTTAAGAGTATGAAACGAATCGTGTTAATCCTGTTTGCATTTTTCCTCTGCGCTTGTTCCGCAAACGCAAAGCTGAATGTCGTTGCGACGCTGCCCGATTTCGGTTCGCTCGCGCGTGAAATCGGCGGCGACAAGATCGACATCGTCGTTCTCGCGAAAGCGACCGAAGACCCACACTTTGTCGATGCGCGGCCAAGTTTCGTCGTCTCGCTTCGTAACGCCGATGTGTTGATTGACGGCGGCGCCGAGCTCGAGCTCGGATGGTTGCCGCCACTATTGCAAAATGCGCGCAATCCAAAGATCGAACTCGGTAAACCGGGGCGTGTGCAAGCAGCACAGGGAATTCGGTTGATGAATGTGCCGACAAATGTGACTCGCGCCGCCGGCGACGTGCACGCACTCGGCAATCCGCATTTCACCGTCGATCCGATAATCGCCAAAGCGATCGCACAGCACATCGCGCAATCATTCGCCACCCTTGATCCAGCGAACGCTGCCTTCTACGAGAGCAATTACAAGAAGTTTGAAGCGACGATTAACGCGAAACTTCAGGAATGGGGCGCGGCGATGTTGCCGTCTAAAGATCAGCATGTCGTCGCTTATCACGATTCATGGCCGTACTTCGCGCACCGCTTCGGGGTCAGCATCGACATCTTTCTCGAGCCGAAACCGGGAATTCCTCCGTCGCCATCGCATTTAACCGAAGTGATCGCGCAGATGAAAGCGCAACATGTAAAGGCCGTCATTGTCGAACCGTATCACGATCGGCGCATCGCCGAGAAAGTTGCAAACGCCACCGGCGCCAAGGTCGTGGAGTTCTCGCAATTTCCCGGCGGCATTCCGGGCACCGATACCTACCCGAAGTTAATCGACACCCTCGTCTCCCGGCTCGCCGCCGCGCTCAAATAATCATGTGGGACGTAATGTTCTGGCCGATCGTGGCCTGCATTCTTTTACCATGGCTGCTGGTCTATCTCGGCCTGCACGTGGTCCAACGCGGAATTATTTTTATCGACATTGCCATGGCGCAGATGGCGTCGCTCGGAATTTGTCTCGCGGTTCTATTGCATCTCGAACTTGAAATCTGGACCACGTTCGGCATCGCGCTTGCCTTTACTTTAGTTGGCGCAGCAATTTTTTCCATAACTGGAAAACGCGCGAGCCAGATTCCACAGGAAGCCGTGATCGGAATTTCCTATGTGGTCGCGGCTGCAGCAGCTGTGTTGTTGTTGAGCCGCGCCGCGGAAGGCGACGAAGAAATCAAGAACATGCTGGTCGGAAATATTCTGCTGGTAACACCACGCGAAGTTTGGGAACGGTTCGCTCTCTTCGCTACGGTCGGCGCTTTCCATTTTAATTTTCGCAAAAGTTTCCTGCTCGTTTCATTCAACCGCGACGGGGCTTACGAAAAAGGATTGCGCGTCCGCTGGTGGGATTTTCTTTTCTACGCCGTCTTCGGGCTGGTCGTGACCAGCTTTGTCCGCATCGCCGGCGTGCTTTTGGTTTTCAGTTATCTGATTGTGCCCGCGATATGCGGAATCAATCTCGCGCAACGAACCGGCAACCGCCTGCTAATTGGCTGGATCGTCGCGCTCGTCGGTGGAGTCGCCGGTTTGTTTCTTTCCTACTGGTGGGACCTGCCATCTGGCGCCGCGATTGTCTGTACGTTCGGAGCGCTGTTGATCGCCGTTTCCGGATTCCGGCTAATTCGCGCGCGCGTTCGCAAGAATTGACAGCCGCGTTTCGGTATTCTTGCTGAGGTTACGGGAATCACGGTATCTTCGCCCGATGCCAGCGGCAAATGATTCGCACCACAACGGTTCGGCTGGACCAGAGCAGTTCGGCGCCGCGTTCGCCATCGGTGTCACGCTCAATATCGCTTATGTGGTCGCCCAAATTGTTTTTGGGATTGCTGCTCACTCGCTCGCGTTGCTGGCGGACGCGGGACACAATTTCGGCGACGTGCTCGGTCTTTTGCTCGCGTGGGGCGCGATTTATCTCGGAAAAACTCCGACGACAGCACGCCGCACGTATGGACTTGGTCGCTCGTCTATTCTGGCCACGCTGGCGAATGCGATCCTCTTACTAGTCGCCGTTGGCGGCATAACCTGGGAGGCGATTCGGCGATTTGGTAATCCCGGCGAGGTTGGCGGCAAGACCGTGATGCTGGTGGCCGCTCTGGGAATTGTCATCAACGGAGTCACGGCCCTACTCTTCTTTGGCGGCCACAAACGCGACCTCAATATTAAAGGACCGTTTTTGCACATGGCATCCGATGCCGCGGTTTCCGCCGGCGTTGTTATCGCCGGAGCAATTATCGTTTTGACTGGCTGGCATTGGATCGATCCGGTCACGAGTCTCGCAATCAATGCAGCGATCATCTGGGGAACATGGGGATTGCTGCGGCATTCGCTTGCACTGGCGCTCGACCTCGTCCCACCGAATGTCGATCCAATTTCGGTGCGCCATTATCTGGCAACGCTGAATGGTGTAACTGCTGTTCACGATTTACATATCTGGCCGCTCAGCACGACGCGAATCGCGCTGACGGTGCATTTGGAAATGCCTGACGGATCGGGCAGTGACGACTTCTTGCATTCAGTCTGCGAACATCTTCATAACACTTTTGGAATCGAGCACTGCACGATTCAGATCGAGCAGGACTCGAACGCATGCTCTTTAGC
>Ga0182039_10000108_pt1 | contig 44755 bp, 43 predicted proteins | sample sta12Can44000111_FD_125975 | JGI IMG/M metagenome (GOLD analysis project Ga0182039, IMG submission 125975) | Lab enrichment of tropical soil microbial communities from Luquillo Experimental Forest, Puerto Rico - statanox.12C.anox.44.000.111 | ecosystem: Environmental > Terrestrial > Soil >...
GCGCCCTGGCCAAAACGGGTAGCGGCAATCACGGCGGACAGATCGGGCATTTCCAAGCCTCGTTGGCTTTGACGATGCTCCATTATAAAACATGGGATTGTGGCGAGCCTGAGATGCTTAGAGCGAACGAACTGGCACCATTTGCCCCCCTCGTCTATCATGCCGGCATATCCGTGGCCCGCCTGGACGGAGCCAGTCGGGATCGCCATCTCAATACCGAACAGATCGCACAGCCGCTTTCCGGATGCGTCGCGGGACATGACGCAGACCGGATGATGGAGCCTTTTGATGTTTTCCTGGTTTGAACGACGCCTGTCTGCTTATCCGACCGAAGAACCGACGCAACCTCCGTCCAAGATTCTGCCTTTTCTCTGGCATTACACCCGCCCGGTCTGGCCGTGGCTGGTCTTGATGTCCTGCTGTTCGACCGTGATCGCGATCGGCGAGGTGACGCTGTTTCGCTTTCTTGGCGAGATCGTCGATTGGCTGGGACATGCTGAACGCGCCAGCTTTCTGGCGACCGAGGGGCATAAGCTGCTGGGCATGGCATTGGTGATCATGGTCGGGCTGCCGGTGGTGGCCGGGCTGAACTCGCTGGTCATTCATCAGGTGCTGATGGGGAATTTCCCCATGATCGCCCGCTGGCAGATGCATCGGTTCCTGCTGCGCCACTCGGTCACCTTCTTCGCCAATGAATTCGCCGGGCGGGTCGCCACCAAAGTGATGCAGACCTCTTTGTCCATCCGCGAAACGGTGATGAAGCTGCTCGACGTCTTCGTCTATGTCGTCACCTATTTCATTTCGATGGTGGCGCTGGTGGCCTCGGCCGATATTCGTCTGGCGGCACCTCTGGCCGTCTGGCTTCTCTGCTATGGGGGGACCGTCGCCTATTTCGTGCCGCGTCTGCGCCGGGTTTCGTCCGAACAGGCCGATGCCCGCTCGGTGATGACCGGCCGCGTCGTCGACAGCTATACCAATATCGCCACCGTCAAGCTGTTCTCTCATGCCAGCCGCGAGGAAGGTTATGCCCGCGACGCCATGGGGCTTTTCCTTGGCACTGTCTATCGGCAGATGCGCCTGGGAACCTCTTTCCAGGTTTTGGTCTATTTCTTCAACTGTCTGGCGCTGTTCTCGGTGGGCGGGCTGTCCATCTGGTTTTGGCTGCAAGGCGATATCTCGATCGGCGCCATCGCCATCGCTATCGGCTTGGCCATGCGCATCAACGGCATGTCGCAATGGGTGATGTGGGAAGTCTCGGCGCTGTTTGAGAATATCGGCACCGTCTATGACGGTCTTTCGATGATGAAAAAGCCCCATGACGTTACCGACCGTTCCGACGCCACAAAACTGATCGCCGGCACGGGCCGCATCCGCTTCGAGAACATCCGGTTCCACTACGGCAAGCAGCAAGGCATCATCGATGATCTGAGCCTGGAGATCGCGCCGGGCGAGAAGGTCGGCATTGTCGGGCGCTCGGGCGCCGGCAAGACTACGTTGATGAATCTGCTGCTGCGTTTCTATGATCTGGAAGGTGGCCGCATCGTTATCGACGGCCAGGATATCTCGACGGTGACCCAGGACAGCCTGCGCGCCATGATCGGCGTGGTGACGCAGGATACCTCGCTGCTGCATCGCTCGATCCGCGACAACATCGCCTATGGCCTGCCGGATGCGAGCGACGATCAGATCATCGCGGCGGCGACGGCGGCCAATGCCTGGAGCTTCGTCACTCAGCTTTCCGATCAGCAGGGCCGTCTGGGGCTCGACGCCCATGTCGGCGAACGCGGCGTCAAGCTGTCCGGCGGTCAGCGCCAGCGCATCGCCATCGCTCGGGTATTCTTGAAAGACGCGCCGATCCTGGTGCTCGACGAGGCGACATCGGCGCTGGATTCCGAAGTGGAACAGGCGATTCAGGAAAATCTGTTCGCGCTGATGGCCGGCAAGACGGTGCTGGCCATCGCCCACCGCCTCTCGACCCTGACCAATATGGACCGGCTGATCGTTCTCGACAAAGGCCGCATCGTCGAGGCCGGCACGCATCGTGAACTGATCAAGGCCGGCGGAATCTATGCCGATCTGTGGAACCGTCAGTCAGGCGGCTTCCTGGCCGATGACGCGGAAGCTCAGTTCCCCGCCAGCGTCTTGAACAGCCCGCAATGAAGATCGGGCGGCGGCGGAGCGATGTCTTCGCTGCCCAGAACCTCTAACGACCGCTGCCAATGGCGCAGGGTCGGATGGAGATCGGCCAGGCAAGACTTTTCAGTCAGTTGCAGCCAGGGCTGGGTCATCTTCATGCCCTGATTGACCGGCATCCAAGTCGGCCAGTCCTCCACCCAGGTCTCCAGATTATGCGCGCCCAACAGGGCTCCGATCAGGCTGCCGAACAGCAGCACGACATAAAGGCGCGGAGCCGACTTGGCGCGTATCGAGGGTTCGGAGACCGGGATCGCCGCGATGTTTTGAGCTACGAGTTCTTCCGTCGTCATGATTTTTGTCGCTCAGAACTGGAAATAGATGAAAGGAGCCACACCGTCGGGACCGAATGCGTCGATGGCGATGATGGCCACCGAGGCAAAGGCCACCTGCGCCGTTACTTGCATGGGCAGCGGCACAAGCTCGAGCCGGGCCGACAGACTCTCGATGAAGTCTTCCGGCAGCAGCCATTGCGCCAGCAAGGACAGGCCCACCAGCCCAGCCAGATAGGGCGTCACCACCTGCACCGGCTGCGACCAGACGGTCAGGGCGGTCAGCACCTCTTTCGCCGTGCTAAAGTCGGGGGATCGGAAGAAGATCCAGGTGAAGCAGACGAACAGGAACACCAGCGGACCCGAGACGAAGTTCGGCAGACCGCCCTTCCCGCCTCGCAATTCCTGCCATCCCTTCTCGATTGCCAGCGCCAGCCCATGCAGCAGGCCCCAAGTCAGAAAAGCCCAGCCGGCCCCGTGCCAGATGCCGCCCAAAGTCATGGTGATCAGCAGGTTGAGATAGGTCCACAGCCGGCCCTTACGATTGCCGCCCAGGGGAATGTAGAGATATTCCCGCAGCCAGGACGACAGCGAGATATGCCAGCGCTGCCAGAACTCTTTGAGCGAACAGGCGCAGTAAGGCTGGTTGAAGTTCTTGGGGAACTCGTAGCCCAGCATCAGGGCGACGCCGGTGGCGATATCGGTATAGGCGCTGAAATCGCAATAGATCTGCACCGCATAGCCAAGCACAGCCATCCCCACATCCATCGCGCCATAGGCCGAAGGCGTGAAAAATACCGGCTCGACCAGCTTGGTGCCGATGGCGTTGGCCACCACCACCTTCTTGAACAGGCCGAAAACGATCAGCAGCAGGGCGCGATTGACCGGCACTGCCGACAAATCGCAAGGCTCTTTCAATTGCGGCAGAAAGGTCGAGGCCCGAACGATCGGTCCAGCCACCAATTGCGGGAAGAAAGCGATATAGAGCAGCAAATCCACCGGCGAACGGCAGGCCGGAACCTTGCCGCGATAGACGTCCACCACATAGGAAATGCCGTGGAAGGTGAAGAACGACACCGCCACCGGCAGCAGGATATGGGTTTCCGGAATGACGCTGTGGTGGACCCAGCCGACCAGCAGCCCGTTCAACTGCTCGGCGGCGAAGTTGGTATATTTATAGGTGCAAAGGATCAGCAGATTGATCCCCACCGCCGCCTGCATGATGCGGCGCTGACGCAGACCCTGGCTGCGATCGATCAACAGACCGGCAGCGTAATTCAAGAGCGAGCTGATGATCAGAAGCGGCAGGAAACCGGCGGGAAACAGGGCGTAAAAGACGTAACTGACGCCGATCAGCCAAATCTTGCGCCATTCCTGCCGGTCCTTCAGCGCCCAGCTGGAAAAAAACACAAACAGGAAGAAGATCAGAAAGCCCGTCGTCGGAAATTGCATTTCGGTCTAACGCCCACTTAACCCAGGAGCCGCCGGCTTGCCGGCGCGCCATCCGTCATATTCGCTCATCAGATATTTGAACAAGGCATCGCCGCTGGCGCCATAGCCTTCGGTGGTCATATGCACGTGATCGCCACGGGTCAAAGGCGGTACCGCCTGAGTCCAGGCATGGGCGCCGCAGACCGGCGGCATGATGCTGGACCAATCCCACAAGGCCAGCCCCTGCTGTGCCGCCACCTTGGCCTGCACCGCCCGCACCATCGCCAGCTTGGGCGGCGTATACCAGCGGCACAAGGCTCCCTTGGCCTTGCCTCTGACATGCAGGCGCGGATCGCCCTCGACCAGCGGCGCGCAAGGATAATGCACATCGGCGCGGAAAGCCCCGGGACAGCCCGGCGCCAGTCGTTCGGCATCCGGCGGGGTGACCAGCAGGATCGAGGCGTCGGGCAAGGCATTGCGGATCAGGGTGATTTCCCGCACCAGATCGGCGCCGTACTGCTCTTCCTTCAGATTGTCGCCAAAGCCCTCGTTGGTGCCGTAAGCCAGCACCACCAGGGCCGGATTGCGGATGGACAGATCGCGGGTCACGGCATCGGCGTTCCAGCGATCCATCACCGAAATCACGCTGCCGCTGATGCCCTGACTATCCCAGACGACGCCGCGGGCATTGCGCTGCACGGTCCAGGACAGCAAGGTCACCGGCCCGTCGCCGGCGGGAGAAAGCTCGAACCGGCGGGTGGGATTGGGCGGCTCGATGGATTCCATCTCGCTGCCGGTCATCGCGCCGTCGGTGGCGATGCGCCCGACCTCGGCTCCGTCGGCCTTGACCACCAGCGTGCCGCCGCCCGGCTGACGCAGGAAGCCAACCGCCAGGAAATCGAAGCGGTTGTTGTCGTCCTTGGTCTAGACCGCCATCACCTCGGAGGGGCTGCGGCCTTGAGCCAGGAAGCCAGTGACGCCATAAGGTCCCGGAACCTTGCTGGTCCAGCTGTTGCTGCTGGTCCAGCCCGAGCTGTAAACCGACAGCTGGGTGGGACGATAGCCGTCATAGGGCACACCCGGCGGCAGCATGCCGCGCCCAGCATTACCGAAGCGAGCCTGCATCAGCTCGCGCATGCGACCGCTGAAACGATCGCCGGCGGTGTGGCTGTCGCCCAGCTGCACCACCGTCACATTGGGCAGGCGGCCAGTCTCCAGCCCATCCAGCGCTTCGAAGAAAGCAGCCAGCGGATGGCCCGGCTGCCGCTGCGGCTGCGGGCTGGCGAAGGTCTGGTTGCCCCTGCCCTTCAGCACATGGATGGCGGTGCTGCGCGGCGGAATCGGCCCGGACGCCGACGGACTTTTCTGCGAGGACTCGCCGCAGCCGGCCAAGGCCAGGCAGACGAGCCCCAGGATTGCCAGAGAGCGGGAAAGCTTCATGGTTTCGCCGCCGGAGCAGCCGGCTTGGCCGGATCGGGCTTCGCTTGGTCGGGCTTGGCTGGGGCAGGCTTGACCGGATCTGGCTTGGCCGCAGATGCCGGTGCCGGAGACGGCGCAGCTGCGGTCAGGCTTTTGATCTTCGGTTCCAGCGCCGCCCGCAGCTTTTCCGCCAGCAAGTCATAGCCATAGGGTGTGTAATGGATGCCGTCCTCGATGCGCAGGGCATGGCGGTTGCCCGAGGCGTCGGTCAGGCTGGCCTCATAGCTTCCCTCGGCCCCGGCCAGGGTCCACATGGGCAGATAGGTATGGCCGAAGGCGGCGGCGCGATCCTTGTAGATTTCGTTCAGGATGGCGTAGTCGGCCCGCGCCTGCTCGTCGCGCACCACCGGGAAGCCCAGCCAGTAGGTGGGAATATTGGCCTTCTTCAGCGCTGTCATGATGGCGTCGACCCGCCCGGTATAAGCCGTCTTCCAGGCCGGCGTGCCGAACAGGATGGCGCCGTCGCCGATGAAGCTGCCACGGTCGTTCAAACCGATCGACATCACCACGATGTCGGGCTTTTCCTTGTCGATCACCTGCTGAACGCCGGCAACCCAGTCATATTTGGCCAGATGATTGAGCCCGGCTCCGTTCTTGCCCAAGCGCGGCAAGGAATAGGCCGGATCGGTATGCAGGGCGCGGAACATTCCGCCCCATAAACCATCGGCCATGGAATCGCCGATAATGGCGATCACCACCTTGCGCGGCTCGTCAGCGACGGCAGGCCGCATCCCCCAGCCAAGCAGAGCAAACAGCAAACAGCCGGCAATGACTCTGGACAGCATCAGTAATGCGTTGTTTCCAAACGGAAACAACGACTTGCCAGCGATTTGCGACACCCCAACCCCCTTCGATCCCGGGCCCTGAAAGTTCAGGCATCTTATACGCGAGCATCTGCAAAATAAACTGTCCTTGGATAGGTATCTGCTCCTTTTCGACAACTGCCTGCGGTTGTTGCCTCTAGCCGTCAGGTGCATAACTTTCAGATGGGTTTTCATTCAACTTTGGTATAGATTGATCGCAAATCTGCAAGCAGTAGGGGAAACTCCCATGGCCAATGACAATGATCGCATCCGCCGCATCGAATCCATGCAGATCGATGATCGGAAACGGGCCGTTCTGCGCGAAATTTTGCCCTTGGTGGAGCGAGACATCAGTCAGACCATCAAAACCGCCTATGAGCTGATGCTGCGCTATCCCGATGCCGCCCGCGCCTATCAGGGGATGAGGATCGAGGATGTGATCAAGGCGCAACGCACCCATTGGATCGAGGAGCTGTTCCCCGCCACCTTCAGCGAAGAACAGATCGCCAACGGCGTGGCGCTGTTCCGCAAGCGCCAGAGCATGGGTCTGAATCTCCGCTGGTACTTCGTCTTTTATGCCCAATTGCTGCGCGGCTTCACCGCCAGCGTGGTGCCTCATTACCGCAAGAAGCCCGAGCGGGTCAGCGAGATCGTCGATGCCCTGTCCTCGATCGTGATGTTCGATCTGGAACTGGCATCCTATGCCTTCATGGCCGGCGCCGAAGAAGAGGCCGCCGGCTTCATCAAGCAAAGCGCCGAAGAGTTGCAGCATAAGGTGGCCGGATTGGCGGGCTCGGTCAGCAATGCCACAGCCGAATTGCGGTCCTCGGCTCAAGGCATGGCCTCGGCCGCCGAGATGACGCTGGCGCAGGTGGAAACCGCCGCCCAGGCCTCGCAGCTGTCGGAAGCCAATATTCAGGCTGCCTCGGCGGCGACCGAGGAACTGACCGCCTCGATCCAGGAAATCGGCCGTCAGGCCGAGCAATCCAGCCAGATCGTCGCCGAAGCCGTCTCGGAAGCCCAGCGGGCCAATGACATGATCCACGGCCTGGCGGAATCCGCCGGCAAGATCGGCGTGGTGGTCAATCTGATCACCGACATCGCCAGCCAGACCAACCTTCTGGCGCTGAACGCCACCATCGAAGCAGCCCGCGCCGGCGATGCCGGCAAGGGCTTTGCCGTAGTCGCCGGCGAAGTGAAAAACCTGGCCAACCAGACGGCGCGCGCCACCGACGAGATTTCCTCGCAGGTCGCCACCGTGCAGAACGGCACCAAGGCGGCGGTCGACGCCATCCAGGCCATCGGCAACACCATCACTCGCATCAGCGAGATCGCCAGCGCCATCGCCTCGGCGGTCGAGCAGCAAGGAGCCGCCACCCACGAAATCGCCAGCAATGTTCAGCAGGCGGCGCAGAGCGGCAGCGTGGTCAACCAAAGCGTCGGAGCGGTCCGCACCTCCGCCGAGCAGAGCGAACGGACTGCCGGCGGTCTGGTCATGGGGTCCGACCGATTGGTCGGCGATGTGCAGGCCTTGCAGCAGGAACTGGGAACCCTGTCCGGCGAAGTCGCCCGCTTCCTGGATCAGACCCGCAAGAACCGCTGAGCTTCGCCTCGGCGGTTTTTTCCCTCAGTCGCCGGGCGGCGGCTTACTCTGCCGGTTTGGCCGCCCGGATAAAGTCTTGCGCCATGGTCTTATAGAAGGGCTTGGGGCAGACCAGCCGTGAAACGCCATAGGCCAGCAGCGCCGCCGCCATCAGCGGCAGAGTCAGGCTTTGATCGTCGGTCATTTCCAGCACGATCACCACGGCGGTAATCGGAGCCTGCACCACCCCGGTGAAATAGCCGACCATGCCTAGGATGCACAGCGCTCCCACTGGCACTGACGGCATCAGCCCTTGCAAGTCGGCTCCCAGCCCCGCCCCCACGGCCAGCGACGGCGCGAAGATGCCGCCGGGAATGCCGCTGGCATAGGACAGCACCGAGGCCAGCAGCTTCAGAAAGCCGAACGAGGCCGGCAAGGCATGCTTGCCCTCGATCAGCCCTTTGGCTTCGTCATAGCCGGTGCCATAGACGGCTCCGTCCGAGATCAGCCCCAGCAGTGCCAGCGCCAGACCGCAGGCGGCGGCGAACTGATAGGGATGCGCCTTCACCCAATCCCCGACCCGGCCCGGCAAGCCGGACGAGATCACCATCAGTCCACGGGCGAACAATCCGCCCAAGAGACCGCCGCCGATGCCGCAAGCCAGGATCGGCGCCCAGGATTGCGCGAAGACCAGCACCGCGTCGGTGCGTCCGAAATAGGTATAATTGCCGACCACCGCCATCGAGACGAAGCCCGAGACGATTACCGTGGTCAGCACCGTGCCGCTGTTGCGTTCCTCGAACGAGCGGGCCATTTCCTCGATGGCGAAGACCACGCCGGCCAGCGGCGTGTTGAAGGCCGCCGAGATGCCGGCGGCACCGCCTGCCAGGATCAGCATCGGTTCCAGCTTGGGGATCGGCACTCTGACCCAACGGCCCAAGCCCAGCATAATGGCGGCGCCGATCTGCACCGTCGGCCCCTCGCGCCCCACCGATGCGCCGCAAGCCAGCCCGAGGCTGGTCAAAGCCAGCTTGCCCGCCGCCACCTTCAGCGACAGCAGGCGGCGACGTTCCTCGGCCACGGGAATTTTCAGTGCGGCGATGGTTTGAGGAATACCGCTGCCCTGCGCGCCGGGGAATACCCGTTTGGTCAGCCACAGCACCCCGGCCAGCCCCAGAGGCGTGACCAGCAGCGCCAGAAAAGGATGCCAACCAATGATCTGGCGGAACAGATGATTGCCATAAGTGCTGCCCCGCTCGAACAGCATGGCCGACAGCGACACCAGCACCGCGCCCCCCCAGAACAACAGGCGAGTAATCCAGATGCGGGCAGACAGACCGGGCTTGGATAGCAGCAGGCGCAGGCGGTGGGACATGGCAGAGGCACACTGATCAGGCAAAACAGGCCGGGAGAATGCGCCAGCCGTCCATAATCCTCAACAGCGGATTCTCAGGCTATTCGCTATAGCTGTTGTGCATGAAGTTGGCCTGCAGCGTCTTCACGTCCAACTTCTTCAGCCCCTCGGCGAAAATGCCGGCCATCTTGCGGCCCAGTTCGGTGTCGGCAAAGGCCACATGAAGGCTTTTATTGTCGAGCAGGCGGGGGTTCATGCGCAGCTTGGTTTTCATTGACTGCAAGCCGGCATCATGGGCCATCAGATAATGAAAGACATGGGAATCCACCACAGCGCCGCCGATCCGGCCCGCCGCCACCTTGCGCAGGCTGATCGCGTCATCCATCGACACATCGACCGGTTGGCGGCCTTCGGCGATGCGCTCGTCAAGGTCCGGCGAATTCAGATAACCGCTGACCACCCCCAGCGTCACCGCCGACAGATCGTCGAGGTTTTTCCAGTCCAGCGGCTTATCCACAGGCTCGACCAGGCCCAAGGGGCCATAACCCACCGGAGCCGACAGATGGAATTCCTTCACATCGCCTTGATATTCCGGGAAATAGCCGGCCACTCCGGCATCGTTGCGGGCATCATAGACGGCGCGGTTCCAGGGCAGGAAGCGGACTTCCAGCTCATAGCCCTGCAGCTTGAAGGCTTCGCGCAGAATCTGGGTGCTGACCCCCTGCCCCGGCTCGCGGGAACAGCTATAGGGGCACCATTCCAGGCTGGTCAGGGTGACCGTCTCGGCCAAAGCCGCCGGCCCCGTTGCCAGCAAAGCGGCAAACAGTAGCGATTTCGCGATTTCAGCCATCGACATCGCCTGCCCCCAGCAGTCTTGTCACATCAGCAAAGTCTAAGAAAAGAGTACGCCCAACGGCAATGGTTCTATGGTTTAAGGCCGGAAAGAAATCAATCTCTCCGGCCTTTTCCCTTTATTCCGCCGCTTCTTCCTCGGCTTCGTTGGACGAAACCGGGCTGGCCCCCACATGGGGCCGCTCTTCAGGCAGAATGCCTTCGGGTCGACGCAGCAGAATGATCTGCAATAACACGCCGATCAGCAGCAGGCGCACCGAACTGGCCTGCGTGGTCATGTCGGCGGGCAGGAAGTTGGTCAGAAGCTCGGTGCCCGACCAGACCACCCAGATCACGAAAGCGCCCAGCACCGCGCCCTTGTTGTTGCCCGACCCGCCGGCGATCAGCATCACCCAGGCCAGGAAGGTGCCGAAGATCGGCTCGAAGCTTTCCGGGCTGACGAAGCCGACGAAATGGGCATAGAGCGCACCGCCCAGACCCATCAGCACGGCACCGAGGATGAAGGCTTCGAGGCGGAAGCGGAACACGTTCTTGCCGGCCGCCTGAGCGCCCAGCTCGTTCTCGCGGATGGCGCGCAGCACACGGCCCCAGGGGCTCTTGCGCACCTGCTCGACGGCCAGATAGGCCAGCAGCAGAACCACCAGCACCACCGCCAGATAGACCAGCGGCTCGTCGCTGATCGGACGCTGAATGCCGGCGATGCCGCGCACGCCGTTGCCGATCCAATCCTCGTTCTTGAAGATCAGGCGGATGATCTCGGCAATGCCGATGCTGGCAATCGCCAGATAGTCGGACCGCAGATTGATGGTGATCAGACCTACCAACGCGGCAACCAGGCCCGATGTCACCATGGCGGCGATCAGACCGACGGCGAAGGGCATGTTCAGGCCGCCCAGATGCTCGGGCGAGCTGGGGCTGGTGACGATGGCGGCGGTATAAGCGCCGACGGCGTAGAAACCGGCGATGCCGATGTTGAAGAGGCCGGTCATGCCCCATTGAATGTTCAGACCCAGGGTGACGACGGCATAGATGCCCGCCAGAGTCAGCAGGAACACGCCATAGCTGGCGTAGCCGGACAGTTCGATGCTCATCGACGGGCTCCCAGCAATCCGGTGGGTTTGACGATCAGCATGATCACCATGACGGTAAAGGCGATGGCCGGCTTATAGGCCGGCGGCAGCACGGCGGTGGACAGTTCCGAGACAATGCCGATCACCATGCCGCCGACGATGGCGCCGTAAGGCTTGCCGAAACCGCCCAGAATGGCGGCGGCGAAGATCGGCAGCAGGGCCGACCAGCCCATCATCGGGGTCAGACGGGTGTCCAGCGCCAGGAACACGCCGGCGGCGGCGGCCAAAGCGCCCCCCAGGGCCCAGGTGCAGATGATCACCTTCTCGGCGTCGATGCCGGTGACGCGGGCCAGGTCCATATTGTCGGACATGGCGCGCATGGCCTTGCCCATGCGGGTATAGGTCAGGAACAGATGCACCAGTACGACGATGGCGACGCAGCCGCAGAAAATCCAGATATGGTCGGGACGCACGACGATATCGCCGAAATGCATGGGCATCTGAATGCCCTTGACCAGCGACTTGTCCTGGGTGCCCCAGATCAGCTGAATGATCGAACGCATCACCAACGCCATGCCGAAGGACGAGATCAGCAGGATCACCGGCTGCGTCCTGCGCAGACGGCGATAGACCAGCTGGTCGGCAGCCACCGCAATGGCGGCGCCGGCGATCATGCCGACCGGCAAGGCGGCCCAGACCGGAGCATGGAAGGTGGAGATCATCACGAAGGCGGCATAAGCGCCGAAGCTCATGATGTCGCCATGGGCGAAGTTCGAGAACCGCAGGATTCCGAACAGCAGCGAAACGCCGATGGCGCCCAGGGTCAGGATGCTTCCCAGCACCATGCCATAGACCACCAGCTGCAAAAGATCGGTGAAATCCATGGTTCCTCAGCCTCCCAGGAACATTTCGGCGATCTCCTGATTGTTCAGGAGCCCTTCGCCGGTGTCTTCATGACGGTTGCGGCCCATGGCCAGCACATAGCCGCGATGGGCGATTTCCAAGGCCTGCTTGGCGTTCTGCTCCACCATCAGCACCGAGATGCCCAACTTGTTGATCTCGACGATGCGCTCGAAGGTCTGTTCGATGAACAGCGGCGACAGACCGGCGGTCGGTTCGTCCATCAGCACCAGGCTGGGATCGAGCATCAAGGCGCGGCCCATGGCCACCATCTGGCGCTCGCCGCCCGACATCGAGCCGGCGGCCTGCTTGCGGCGTTCCTTCAGACGCGGGAAGATCTGAAAGATCATCTCCATCTTCTCGGCAATGCCGCCCTTGCGCAGGTAAGCGCCCATTTCCAGGTTCTCCTGCACCGTCATGGTGGGGAACACGTTCTTTTCCTGCGGCACATAGGTGATGCCGCGACGCACCACCAGATCGGGGCGCATATTGGTGATGTTCTCACCCTGGAAGACCACGGCGCCTTCGCGGATTTTCACCAGACCGAAGGCGGACTTCATCAGGGTGGACTTGCCAGCACCATTCGGGCCGACGATGACGACGATCTCGTTCCGCTGAACGGTCAGGGACGCGCCCTTCAGGATATCGTTGCCGCCATAGCCGCCGATCAGCGACTGCATGTCGAGAATCAGGTCTTGCTGGCTCACTTTTCGGCGTCCTTGTCGAGCTTGCGGGCGGCGTGACCGCCCAGATAGGCCTCGCGCACATCCTCGTTGCGGCGAATCTCGTCCATGGTGCCCTGGGCCAGCACCGAGCCCGAGGCCATCACCACTACCGGATGGCAGAGGCGCGAGATCAGGTCCATGTCATGCTCGATGATGCAGAAGGTGTAGCCGCGTTCTTTGTTCAGGCGCTGAATGGCGTCGGCCAGCTTGCCCAGCAAGGTGCGGTTCACACCGGCGCCGGGCTCGTCCAGCAGCACCATCTTGGCGTCGGTCATCATGGTGCGGCCCAGTTCCAGCAGCTTCTTCTGACCGCCTGACAGATTGCCGGCCAGCTCGTTCGCCACATGGGTGATCTGCAGGAAATCCAGCACGTCATCGACCTTGGCCCGCACGTCCTGTTCCTGGGCGCGGATGCGGCCGGGCGCGAACAAGGCCCAGGCCAGCTTCTCGCCGGACTGACCGGGCGGAACGACCATCAAATTCTCACGCACCGTCATGCGCGAGAATTCGTGGGGAATCTGGAAGGTGCGCACCAGACCCTTGGCGAACAGCTTGTGGGTGGGCAGGCCGGTGACGTCCTCGCCCTCCAACAAAATCTTCCCAGAGTCGGGCTTGATCGCACCCGCGATCATGGAGAACAATGTGGTCTTGCCGGCGCCGTTCGGGCCGATCAGCCCGGTGATGCCACCCTTGGGGATGTCGAAGCTGCAGTCCTTGACGGCCTGCAGACCGCCAAAGGCTTTGGACAAACCCTGAATCGATACCATATTCGTCATTGGCAGATTTTTGCCCCGTTCGGCCAAGATGCTGACTCAAGAGTCAAGATTCTGTCGTTAAGTTCGCCCTCCATAGCGCCTGTAAGGATTTTTTGCCAACATTTTCAGCAGGCCTGCCTCATCCTGTTTCACATGACCCCTCTTCCGGTGGAATAAATGACCTCCTACATCCGTGTCCGTGGTGCCCGTGAACACAATCTGAAGAACGTCGATGTCGATATCCCCCGCGACCAACTGGTGGTGATCACCGGGCTTTCCGGTTCGGGCAAATCCTCTCTGGCCTTCGACACCATCTATGCCGAGGGGCAGCGGCGCTATGTGGAAAGCCTGTCGGCCTATGCCCGCCAGTTCCTGGAGCTGATGGCCAAGCCGGATGTGGATTTGATCGAAGGCCTGTCGCCGGCCATCTCCATCGAGCAGAAAACCACCTCGAAGAATCCGCGTTCCACCGTCGGCACCGTCACCGAGATTTACGACTATCTGCGCCTGCTGTTCGCCCGCGTCGGTGTGCCGCATTCTCCGGCCACCGGCTTGCCCATCGAAAGCCAGACGGTCAGCCAGATGGTGGATCGCATTCTGGAAATGCCCGAGGGCACCCGCCTGCTGCTGCTGGCCCCGGTGGTGCGCGGCCGTAAGGGCGAATACCGCAAGGAATTGCAGGAATATCAGAAGAAGGGCTTCCAGCGCGTCAAGGTGGACGGCACCGTCTACGAGATCGACGAAGTCCCTGCCCTGAACAAGAAGGTCAAGCACGACATCGAAGTGGTGGTCGACCGCATCGTCGTGAAGGACGGCATCGCCCAGCGTCTGGCGGATTCGGTGGAAACCGCCCTGGAACTGGCCGACGGCCTGCTGTTCGCCGAGGATGCCCAGACCGGCGAGCGCACCACCTTCTCGGCCAAGTTCGCCTGCCCGGTCTCGGGCTTCACCATCGACGAGATCGAGCCCCGGCTGTTCTCGTTCAACAATCCCTTCGGCGCTTGCCCGGCTTGCGACGGTTTGGGCGTGACTATGCATTTCGCCGAGGATCTGGTGGTGCCCGACGACCGCCTGTCCTTGCGCGCCGGAGCCATTGCCCCTTGGGCCGGGTCGTCGTCGCAGTTCTATGTCCAGACCCTGGAGAGCCTGGCCAAACATTACCATTTCCGCCTCGACGCCCCCTTCGCCGAACTGCCGGAGAAGGCGAAAGAGGTGATCCTCTACGGCTCGGGCAGTGAGGCCGTGCCGATGCGCTTCGATGACGGTCTGCGCACTTACACCACGGAAAAGCCGTTCGAAGGCGTGATCCCCAATATGGAACGCCGTTTCCGCGAGACCGACAGTTCCTGGGTGCGCGAGGAACTGTCCCGCTTCCAGGTTACCGCCCCTTGCGAGACCTGCCATGGCAGCCGCCTGAAGCCCGAAGCCCTGGCGGTGAAGATCCATAAGCTGCATATCGCCGAGGTCTGCGACTTCTCCATCGCCGACGCCAACAAATGGTTCGCCGAGCTGAACCAGTATCTGCGCCCCAAGGATCAGGAGATCGCCCGGCGAATCCTGCGCGAGATTAACGACCGTCTGGGTTTCCTGAACGATGTCGGCCTCGACTATCTGACGTTGTCGCGCAATTCCGGCACTCTGTCGGGCGGCGAGAGCCAGCGCATTCGCTTGGCTTCCCAGATCGGCTCGGGCCTCACCGGCGTGCTCTATGTACTGGATGAACCCTCGATCGGTCTGCATCAGCGCGACAATGACCGGCTGCTGGCGACCCTGAAGCGGTTGCGCGATATCGGCAATACGGTGGTGGTGGTCGAGCATGACGAGGACGCCATCCGTACTGCCGATTATCTGATCGATATGGGGCCGGGCGCCGGTGTCCATGGCGGCACCATTATCGCCGAGGGCACTCCCGCCGAAGTGATGGCCAATGATGCCTCGATCACCGGCCAATATCTGACCGGCAAGCGCGAGATCGCTGTGCCGAAGAAGCGCCGCAAGGGCAACGGCCATCGCCTGTCCGTGATCGGCGCCAAGGGCAACAACCTGAAGACCATCGACGCCCATATTCCGCTGGGCACCTTCACCTGCGTTGCCGGCGTCTCCGGCGGCGGCAAGTCGACCCTGGTGATCGAGACGCTTTACAAGGCCTTAGCCCGTCGTCTGAATGGCGCGCGCGAACATGCCGCCCCGCACGAGCGCATCGACGGGCTGGAACATATCGACAAGATCGTCGATATCGACCAATCCCCGATTGGTCGGACTCCGCGTTCAAATCCAGCCACTTACACCGGAGCCTTCACCCCGATCCGCGACTGGTTCACCAATCTGCCGGAAGCCCAGGCTCGCGGCTATAAGGCCGGACGCTTCAGCTTCAACGTCAAGGGCGGCCGCTGCGAGGCCTGCCAGGGCGACGGCGTCATCAAGATCGAGATGCATTTCCTGCCCGACGTTTATGTCCAATGCGACGTCTGCAAGGGCAAGCGCTACAACCGCGAAACCCTGGAAATCACCTTTAAAGGCAAGAGCATCGCCGATGTGCTTGATATGACGGTGGAAGAAGCCGCCGATTTCTTCAAGGCGGTGCCCGCGATCCGCGACAAAATGGAAACCCTAAAGCGCGTAGGTTTGAGCTATATTCACCTTGGGCAACAGGCCACCACCCTGTCGGGCGGCGAGGCCCAGCGCGTCAAACTGGCCAAGGAACTGTCACGCCGCGCCACCGGCGGAACCCTCTATATCCTCGACGAACCCACCACCGGGCTTCATTTCGAGGACGTAAAGAAGCTGTTGGAGGTGCTGCATACTCTGGTGGATGCCGGCAATACGGTGCTGGTGATCGAGCATAATCTGGAGGTGATCAAGACCGCCGACTGGATTCTCGATCTCGGCCCCGATGGCGGCACCGGCGGTGGGCGCATCGTTGCCCATGGCACGCCCGAGACGGTGGCGGCCAATCCGGAAAGCCATACCGGACGCTATCTGGCGCCCTATTTAGGCAAGAAGCATTAGGGAGGGGAGCATGAAAAAAATCGTCCTGGGGACCATCGCCGTCATCGTGATCGCGGTGGCAGCGGCTTTTTCCTATTTCTATGTCAATCTTGACGGGCTGGTGAAAGGCGCCATCGAAAAATATGGCAGCCAGGTCGCCGGGGTGAAGGTCAGCGTGGCGGCGGTCAAGCTGGATGTTCCGAACGGCAAGGTCTCCATCTCCGGCCTGACGGTCGGCAATCCCTCCGGCTTCAACAGCCCCACCGCCCTGAAGCTGGGCGAAGTTTCGGTAGCGTTGGATACCGCCAAATCCAGCAAGACCCTGATCGACATCACCCGTGTGCTGATAGTCTCGCCGGAAGTGACCTATGAGCTGGGCGGCCAGGGCGGGATCAGCAACATTCAGGCGATCCAGAACAATGTCCAGGCCTTCTCGGCCAAGGCCGGTGGCGGCTCTTCGACCGAGGCACAGAAGCCGACGGATGACAAAAATGCCGCCAAGCTGGTGATTGACGTCCTGGATGTCACCAATGGCAAGGTCAATCTGGCCGCCCCCATTCCCGGCGTCGCCGCCGGTGCGCCCTTGGGTGACATTCATCTGACCAATATCGGCAAGGATAGCGGTGGTGCTACGCCGCAGCAGGTGGCCGAGCAATTGCTGAACGCCGTCTCGAAATCGGCCACAAAGGCCGCAGGTTCGATTGGCATCGGCAATGTCACCGACGCCGCCAAAGGTGCGGTCGAGTCCGTCACCAAGGGTGCCGATCCCGCCAAGGCACTGAACGGCCTGCTGAAATAACGGGCCTGACAAAGCCGGTTGCGAGCGATCGCAACCGGTTTCCGCCACCGGCTAATTGCGATTGATAATTATAAGTACTTTTATCGCGATAATAATAACGACTTTTGGCATATAAGAACTTTTTAGTACTGGTCAGTTTAGATAGCCTCGCCGTAAAATTGAACTTCAGACGGCGTCCTGCAGTGCATATCAAGGCATATATTATCAATCTCGACCGGCGAGAAGACCGCTGGCGGCATATGGAAACTCAACTTAAAGCGTTCGATATTCCTTACGAGCGCATAGCTGCCGTCGATGGCAACAAGTTGGCTGAGCATTTTGATTTAGCGCATATCACCCCACATGGATTGCAGATCACTCCAAGTGAAATCGGCTGCATGCTCAGTCATCGCCGCGCCTGGCTGCGCTTTTTGCAAAGTGACGCCGATATTGGCCTGATCCTTGAAGACGATGTCAATCTTGGGCAGGGGCTGACGGAAATCATCGCCTCGGGGCTTCCCTCTTTAGAGGGGCCTAGTCTCATCAATTGCGAAACCAGATTTAATCGTCTGGAGTTGATGCGCCCATCGGTTCCGTTGCCCTGTGCTCGCCATCAGCTTTGGAGAATCTATGCCACCGTCGGGGCTGGCGGCTATATGATGAACAAATCGGCTGCCGCCATTTTGCGCAAAGAACTGAGAAAGGCTCATCCGGTCGATCATCTGCTGTTCGGCAAGATGAACGGCCGCTCTTGGCATTCGGTCAAATTCTTTCAGCTGTCGCCGGCCTTTGTCAGACCGAATGATCTGTTGGCGACCAGTAGCGACATCGAACATGAACGCGCCTGTATCGCCGAGGCTCAGCAACAATTCTGGAACAGCTGCAAGCCGCGTTACGCGCTGAAGCTGTTGCGCGAACTGCTGCGCCTGACCGCCATCGACAAATGCCCCATCCCCTTCCATTGAACTGATCCGTCATCATGTCATCCAGCAAAACCATTCTGTTCCTGGTCGAGGAACTCAATGTCCGCGGCATGGCCAAGGCGGTCTATGATTATGCTCAGTACAACGAAGAAATTCTGGGCCATCGCTCGCTGGTGATGTTCAATCAGTCGCTGAACCATGATCCTGGGGTGGCGCAGAAATTTGCCGCTCGCTTCACCATGGCCGGAGTCGACAATCCGCAAGAGATCGATGCCGCCGTGCGTCGGCTCAAGCCGGATTTGTTCTATGTGCTGAAGCAGGGCCGGCAAGACCCCTGGCTCACCCGCGAGGCCCCGAATGCCGTGCATGCGGTATTCCCCACCTGGCCTGACGAGGCCCACGGCAGCGCCTACGCCTATATCTCGCGCTGGCTGTCGCATTATTGCGCCCGCGACCGCGCCCCCTGGGTTCCCCATATCGTCACGCCGCTACCGCTGAACGGCGACTTCCGGGCCGATTGGGGCATTCCCCACGATGCCTTGGTACTGGGCTGCTATGGCGGCAATCAAAGCTTCGACATGGATTTCGTCAAGCAGACCCTGATCAAAGCGGTGGAGACGCGCCGCGATCTGTGGCTGGTCTTCATGAATATCGACCGCTTCGTCGAGCATGAACGCATTCTGTTCGTTCCCGCCAGCAGCGATCCCGAGGTCAAAGGCCGCTTTATCAACAGCTGCGACGCCATGATCCATGGCCGTGAGCGCGGCGAGACCTTTGGTCTGTCGGTGGCGGAGTTCTCCATCAGCAACCGCCCCGTCATCACCTATGGCAAAAGCATCGAACGCGCCCATATCGAGACGCTGGGGAGCAAGGCGATCCTCTATAACGATGCGAAGGATCTGGAGCAAATCATCGCCGGCTTCGACCGCAACTGGGCCCAAAGGCGCAATTGGGATTGCTACAGCCTGGATTTCTCGCCGCAAAGGGTGATGGCCCAGTTTGCCGATGTCTTCATCGACAGCCCGGTCGATCCGGCAACTTGGTCACAGACACCCTGGTGGCCGCAGGAGCTGACCCCGCTGGCGCTGAAACGGACCCTGCGCCTTGCCAGCCGCCGTTTGCGGTCCGACAAGGCGCGAGCCGTCGGTAAGTAAAACACCCACTATCCCTTGCGGATGCGCAGGATGAACTGATCGATAGCGCCGCCCAAGGTTTCCGACTGCCGGGAAAGCTCGGTCGCCGCATCCAGTACGTTGGAGGCGCCGTTTCCGGCCTCTGACGCCGCGTCGCTGACGCCCGAGATATTGCGCGACACCTCGCGCGTACCCACGGCAGCCTGCTCGACATTGCGGGCGATTTCCTGGGTCGCCGCCCCCTGCTCTTCCACCGCCGAGGCGATAGCGGCCGAAATCTCGCTCATGCTGCCGATAGTGGTGGTGATTTCCTGAATTGCCGACACGGCCTGGCTGGTCGCCGTCTGGACGCGGGAGATATGGCCGGAGATCTCGTCCGTAGCTTTGGCGGTCTGACTGGCCAGGTTCTTCACTTCACCGGCCACGACGGCAAAGCCCTTGCCGGCTTCCCCCGCCCGCGCCGCTTCGATGGTTGCATTCAACGCCAGAAGATTGGTCTGACTGGCGATGTCGGTGATCAGACTGACCACCTCGCCGATCTTGCCGGCGGTTTCCGCCAGGCTGGCGACGATTTCGTTGGTCTTGCGGGCTTGCACCACGGCATTGCCGGAAATGTCGGTCGCCGAGGTGACCTGCCGGCTGATCTCCTGGATCGAGGAGAACAGCTCTTCCGCCGCCGCCGAGACGGTCTGAACATTGCTGGTCGCCTCTTCCGAGGCGGTGCTGACCGCCGCGGCTTGCCGGCTGGCCTCTTCGGCCACCGAAGACAGGGATTCGGCGGTACTGCGCATCTCGGTCGAGGCCGAGGCCACGGTCTGCACCACCCCTTTGACGGTCGATTCGAATTCATCGGCCAGCGCGTTCATAGAGCGGCGCTTTTCCGCTTCGGCCTGCTGTTCGTTTTCCGCCTGCTGCCGCCTGAGTTCCGACGCCTCGCGCGCACTGTCGCGCAACACCGCGATCGAACGGCCCAGCATGCCGATCTCGTCCGAGCGTTCGGTATCGGTGATCGTCACCGCATAATCCTCGTGCGCCAGACGCTCGGTGACACTCACCATCCGTGTCATGGAACCCGAGATTCCGCGGGCCAACACCAATCCGCCGGCGCCGATCAGTAAGGTGATCGGCAGGATGATCAGAGCGAAATGCCCGGCCTTGGTCATGAATTCCTGATCGACATCATCGATATAGATGCCGGTGCCGATGGCCCAATGCCAAGGCTCGAATATCACCGAGGTGCCAACCTTGCGCACGGCTACATCGGAACCGGGACGGGGAAATTTATAGAAAACCGGCGCACCGTTTTGCGATCCGGCCTCGATCAGGCCCTTGATCAGGAGCACGCCGTCCGCATCCTTCTGATCAATAAAATTGTGTCCCTCGCGCTCGGGCTTGACCGGCATCAGGATGCAATTGCCCTGAATGTCGTAGACGAAGAAATACTCCTCTCCGTCATAGCGCATCTCGCGCAGGGTCTTTCTGGTCATCTCTTGGGCGGTGGCTTCATCGAATTCGCCGGCCTTGGCCCGCTGATAGAAGCCCTTGGCGACATCCCGCGCCGCTTCCGACAGATTGCGCACCTTGGTCTGACGGTCTTCGATCATCATCGAGCGGACGAAGAATAATCCGACTGCGGCGATCAGAACGAAACCGATGACACTGGCGCAGACCAATCCGAACAGTTTCGCTGAAATTCCAAATCTGGCCATTTCAAGCCCCCTTTTTGTCATTTATTCTCATCGCTGATTTTCGCGATTTCAGCCCATCCCCCCGACGAACTGCATGCCATGGTACGTAGCGATGGCATGAATTGGGCGCAAAAAAAGCGCCATAAACAAATTATGGCGCTTCTCTAATATGACAGCAATTTCTCAGACGGATTAAGCCTTTAGGGCCTCCAGCTCTTCCGGAGTAACGATGTCATAGCGAGACATCGCATTATCCACCGACTTCGAGGTGATGGAGCGCCAGACGGCCAAGGCTTCGGGACGGCTGAAGGGGCCATAGGTCTCCAGTTTGCTGCCGGTGGCGATCTTGGCGAAATCGGTGTTGGAATATTCACCGCCGACCACATACCACTGATCACCGGCAGCTTCCTCGACGGGCTTGACGCGGTAACGGATCATGGCGTTATCGACCGTCTTGCCGGTCAGCGAGCGCCACAGATCGTGGGCTTCTTTTTCAGGCAGCGGACCGAAGCGTTCCTCGGACTTGCCAGAAGCGATAGTGGTAAAGCTGGTATCGGCGTATTCGCCGCCAATCACATAGAACTGTTTGGCCATTGCGTCCCTCTGCCTTTGCTTGCCCCCGTTTTTCCGATGCGTGGGTTATACGCCGAAAAAACCCGGTTTCAAAGGATCGATGTCGATGCCACTGGACAGTTGCCCGCTGAAAGCTTAAGTCAGCGGCCATGATCAAGCCCGTCCATATCATCGGCGGCGGTCTGGCTGGCTCGGAAGCCGCCTGGCAGCTGGCCCAGGCGAACATTCCCGTGATCCTGCACGAGATGCGCCCCACCCGTCCGACCGAAGCCCATGCCACCGACAAGCTGGCCGAGCTGGTCTGTTCCAATTCCCTGCGCTCGGATGACGCCGATTACAACGCCGTCGGCCTGTTGCATGAGGAAATGCGGAAACTGGGCTCGCTGATCCTGTCTAAGGCCGACGAGCATAAGGTTCCCGCCGGCGGCGCTCTGGCGGTGGACCGCGAAGGCTTTTCCGAAGGGGTCCAGGCCGCCCTGGCCTCGCATCCGAACGTCACGATTGTCCGAGAGGAAATCGCCGGACTGCCGCCGGAAGACTGGGATTCGGTGATCATCGCCAGTGGTCCCCTGACCTCGCCGGCCTTGGCCGAAGCGGTGCGCGATCTGTCGGGCGAGGCTTCCCTCAGCTTCTTCGACGCCATCGCGCCGATCATCCATAAGGACAGCATCGACTTCTCGAAGGCCTGGTTCCAGTCCCGCTATGACAAGGGCACCGGCACCGACTACATCAATCTGCCGATGACCCAGGCGATGTACGAGACCTTCATCGACGAGCTGCTGGCCGGCGAGAAGCATATGCCCAAGAACTGGGAAGGCACGCCCTATTTCGAAGGCTGCCTGCCCATCGAAGTGATGGCCGAACGCGGCCGCCTGACCCTGGCCTATGGGCCTTTGAAGCCGGTAGGCCTGACCAATCCCCATGACCCCACGGTCAAGCCTTATGCCATCGTGCAGCTGCGCCAGGACAATGCCCTGGGCACCCTGTTCAACATGGTGGGTTTCCAGACCAAGCTGAAGCATTCCGAGCAGTTGCGGGTCTTCCGCAGCATTCCGGGGCTGGAAAATGCCGACTTCGCCCGGTTGGGCGGCATGCATCGCAACACCTTCCTCAACAGCCCGCGCCTGCTGGACAAGAGCCTGCGCATGAAGGCCCGCCCGTCCTTGCGCTTCGCCGGCCAGATCACCGGCTGCGAGGGCTATGTGGAAAGTGCCGCCATCGGTCTGCTGGCCGGGCGCTTCGCCACCGCCGAGCGTCTGGGCGGAGAGCCGTCGATTCCGCCGATCACCACCGCTTGCGGCGCACTGTTGAATCACATCACCGGCGGCGCGAATGCCGAAACCTTCCAGCCGATGAACGTCAATTTCGGCCTGTTCCCCGAACCGACCGAAGATCGCGACGAAAAAGGCCGCAAGATCAAGGGGCGTGAACGCAAGAAGCTCTATTCCATCCGTGCCAGGAAGCATCTGGCGGAATGGATGGGCGAATAAGGCTTACACCGGCAAATCGGCGGCGTCCTCGACCACCCGCAGGCAGATCATGCCGTCGTGGTTGGGGATTTCCTGATGATGGCGGGGGAAAATATCCCTCGCCTCGCCCAGGCTTCCCGCCACCAGTTCCGACATGACCAGTTGACTGGCGAAGTCCTTGCTCAGCCCCTCCAGCCGACTGGCGACGTTCACCACATCGCCGATGGCGGTTTCCGGCGCATCCTGTCCGGTCAGGCCCCAGCCAAAGCGGCCCAGGATCACCGGCCCGGAATGCAGGCCGATGCCGATGCGCAAGGGCTCGGTCAGTTCGGACGCCAATTCCTCGTTCAGGCCGCGCAGAGCCAGCGAAAAAGCCTTGGCCGCCCGTAAGGCCGCCAGATGCCCCTCGCCTTCGCTCTGCCCCAGACCGAACAGCGCCATCACCCCGTCGCCGATGAATTTATCCACCCGCCCGCCGGCCTCGATCACCGCGCTGGCGGCCAGATCGAAATAGCGGTTCAGGGTAAAGACCACATCGAACGGATGCCGTTTCGCCGCCATGCGGGAAAAGCCCCGCAGGTCGATGAACATCACCGTCAATGTCTCCATCCGCCCTGCCAGATCAGGCGAACGATCGGTCTGGCCACCGCAAAGCACCGGCTCAACGGCAATGTCGTGGCAAGGCTTCAGCCGGCAGGCCAGACGCAAGGTGGGATCGCGGGCCAGCAAGGGGCGCAGGGTCGCCAGTTCGGCCCGGTCCGGCGGAATCTGGTTCTCGGCCCCTTCCAGCACCCGCACGCGGCAGGCCGAGCATCGCCCGCGCCCGCCACAGACGGCGGCATGGGTGACGCCGGCGGCCAGGCTGGCGGCCAGCACCGAGGTGCCATGCGCCACCATCAGGCTGACCTCGCCACCCTCGGCCTTGGGATAGCTGACTTTGACCCAGGGAGTGTCGGAACTCATTTCAGATCGAGATGCGATCCGTCGCAGAACGGCGCTTTCTTGGTCTGCTTGCAGGCGCACATGCGAATGGTCATGTCGGTGGCGGAGGAAAACTTCATCGGCTCAAGGCCGGTTCCGGCATGGGAACCGTCACAGCCCGGCTGCTTCTTCGAGCGGCCGCAGCGACACCAGTAATAAGTCTCGCCCGCCTTGACGGTCACCGATACCGGCTCTTTGCCGCCGGGAATGGGATCAAGCGCCATGATGTTCGACCTCCTCTTCTAGGAATAGCGTTCTTCAGTCCAGGGATCGCCGCGCATGTGATAGCCGCGCTGCTCCCAATAGCCGGGGGCGTCCTGCTCCATAAAAGTGATGTGGCGCAACCATTTGGCCGACTTCCACAAATAGAGCTTAGGCACGATCAGGCGCATCGGTCCACCATGCTCGCGTGAAATCCCCTCGCCCTGCCAGGAATGCGCCAAAAGCACATCGTCATCGGCGAAATAAGACAGCGGCAGATTGGTGGTATAGCCGTCATAAGAGCGCAGCATCACCGCCTTGGCGGTATCCTTGGGCCGCACCAGATCGAGCAGATGCAGGGCCGGCACGCCGGCGAAGTCATTGTCATAGCGCGACCAGGAGGTGACGCAATGCATGTCGATGCGCAAGCTCACCTGCGGCTGATCCATGAAATCCTGCCAGCTCCAGGTAACGGGACGCTCGACCGCGCCGCCGACGGTGAAGCTCCAGTCCCTGGTCGACAGATTGGGCACCACGCCCAGATCCAGCACCGGCCAGTCGTTCACCAGACGCTGGCCGGGCGGCAGGCGCTTCTTATGGGCGGGGTCGCTTTCGCCGGTCAGCAACCGCCCTTCCCGCGCCCAGCGTTCCTTGGCGGCGATCAGCTTTTCCTTGAAGGACAGAGACATGAGGGTGACGCCCCGACTGCAATGACGTCAGCCAGATATGGGAAGCCGGAGGGAAAAGAAAAGCCTCGCAACGAAATCGGGAGAAGGGTTGGGTGAGGGAATGAGGACGTCCGAAGTCATCTGCGGATGACGCAGATCCGCGCAGATGCGGCGGCATAGAATCTTAATCTGCGTTTATCTGCGACATCTGCGGATAAAGCAGGTTCGACCGTTTCCCCCAACCCCTTGAATGGAGGTTAGTCGCGGTCGCGATGCCGCATGATGCGAGCCTTGTCGCGCTGCCAATCGCGTTCCTTCTCGGAAGCGCGCTTGTCATGCAGCTTCTTGCCCTTGGCCAGACCCAGGGTGACCTTGGCGATGCCGCGATCATTGAAATGAATATCCAGCGGCACCAGGGTCATGCCCTCGCGGCTGATGGCGCCCAGAAGCTTGCGCAGCTCCTTCTTATGCACCAGCAGTTTACGGGCCCGGCGGGTCTCGTGGGTGAAGAAGACCTTGGCCTGATATTCGGGGATATAGGTGTTGAACAGGTAAAGCTCGCCTTCCTGCTGGCCGGCATAAGCTTCCTGCAGATTGCCCTTGCCGGCGCGGAGCGACTTCACCTCGGTGCCCATCAGCATGATGCCGGCTTCGACCGTGTCGGTAATGGTATATTCATGGCGCGCCCGCCGGTTTTCGGCGGCAATGCGGCCGGCGATCAGGGTGGGACGCGCCATGGGTTCATCAATCCTGTCTGTAGTTTCCGCTTCTTTCCAGCCGCCATTGAGGCGGCGGCCAAGGGGCCGGATGGCCCCGCCCGGCGAGGGACTTACGGCGGGCCAAATCGGCCCGCCGGAAATCAGATAAGCCCAGCGTTTTTCATCGCCGCACGGACCTTGTCCTTGCTGGCATCCGAAATTTCCACCAGCGGCAGACGAACTTTGCTGCTGCACTTGCCCAGCAGGCTGGCGGCGTACTTCACCGGAGCCGGATTGGTCTCGCAGAACATCGAGTCATGCAGCGGCGCCAGCTTGTCGCGCAAGGCCGCGACGGTGGCGAAATCGCCGGCCATCCAGGCATTGTGCAGCTGTGCGCAGAGCTTCGGCGCGATGTTCGAGGTGACCGAGATGCAGCCATGGCCGCCCTGAGCCAGGAAAGCCACGGCGGTGCCGTCCTCGCCCGACAACTGGGCGAACTTGTCGCCGCACAGAGCGCGGGTCTTGATCGGGCGGCCCAGATCGTTGGTGGCATCCTTGACGCCGACGATATTCGCCAGCTTGGCCAGACGTCCCATGGTCTCCGGCGACATGTCGATGACGCAGCGGCCGGGGATGTTGTAGATGACGATCGGGATATCAACAGAGTCATGGATCGCCTTGAAGTGCTGGAACAGCCCTTCCTGGGTCGGCTTGTTGTAATAAGGCGTGACTACCAGAATGGCATCGGCCCCGGCCTTCTTGGCATGAGCCGCCAGCGAGATGGCCTCGGCGGTCGAGTTGGAGCCGGCGCCGGCGATCACGGGAACCTTTTTCGCTTTCGCCACCTCGACGCAAAGCTCGACGACGCGGTTATGCTCGTCATGGCTGAGGGTCGGCGATTCGCCGGTGGTGCCGCACGGAACCAGGCCGTGGGTACCCTCGGAAATCTGCCACTCGACGAAGGACTGATAGGCCGCCTCGTCGATGCCGCCGTCGGTGAACGGGGTGATCAGGGCGGTGAACGAACCCTTGAACATGGGTTTCTCCTGAGTGCGCTGGTGGCTTGAAACTGGTGACGAAAAAGGGAAAAGACCATAGACCGTGAAGCCTGTGCCTGCAAGGGCCGGCTTCAATCCCGAGGATAGACTTTAAGACAGGTCTGATAAGGTCAGCAGCTGGGAAGACGGGCCGTGTTCAGCCAGTATTCCTCGATGTTGCAGACCACCTCGAGGAAGCGGTCGAACTCGACCGGTTTGGTGATATAGCTATTGGCGCCCCGGCTGTAGCACAGCGAGACGTCAATGTCGCTGTCCGACGTGGTCATGACGACCACCACCAGACCGCGCAGCTCTTCCTCCTTACGGATGGTCTTCAGCACCTCATGCCCGCTGACGCGGGGCATGTTCAGGTCGAGAAGGATAATGTTCGGGCGCGGAGCCTCGCCGAATTCGTCCTGACGCTTCAGGAACTTCAGGCACTTGTCGCCGTCATCGACGTGATAGACGGTGTTCTTGCTCTTCCAGCTCTGCAATGCCTTCTTGGCGAGACCAGCATCAGCCGGGTCATCGTCGACCAGAAGGATATTGACCGGACCTTGGAAGCCCACGACACCAGTACTCCACACGATTTGAGGTAACACCCCAGTATGCAGGGGAACACAGTCCCATGCCGGAAGGATCATACTCATCACCCGCCGGACCGCAAGCATTTTAGAAGTTATTCATGAAATTGTTTACGTTCTAAACAACCATGACATCCTGACGACGAACTCACCCCCGGACTTGCTCCGGCCTGGATGGGCAGCCTAGAATGCCCGACCCAATGTCACCGAGGTTTGTTTCGTGCGTTTTCGCCTGTTGATCTCCTCAGCCCTCGCCGCCGTACTGCTGGCCGCGGCTCCCGCCAAGGCCAACCTGCTTTCGAGCGAGGACGAGCGGATCTATCGCAGCGCCTTCCAAGCCGCGCATGAGGAAAGCTTCTCGGCCGCCACCAATACCGCCGCCCGGGCGCATGACAAGCTGCTGGCCAAAGTGGTCACCTGGATGGCCTATATCACCCCCAATTCCGGGGCCAGCTTCGAACAGATCACCGCCTTCATCCGCGCCAATCCCAACTGGCCGCAGACCGCCAGCCTGATCAAGCGGGCCGAGGAAGCCATCACCGCCGCCACCCCCGATCAGGCGGTGCGCGACTGGTTCGACGTCACCCCGCCGCTGACGGTGGATGGCTCGATGGCTTACGCTAAGGCTCTGATGGCCGGCGGGCAGCAGGACAAAGCCGCCAAGGTGGCGCGCGACGCCTGGATCAACGGCAATTTCGGCCCGATCCAAGAGCGTCAGTTCCTGGCCGCCTTTCAGGATCAGCTGCGCGATCAGGACCAGGTGGCTCGCCTCGATCGCTTGCTGTGGGAACATCAGGAAGCTGCGGTCGAACATCAGATTCTGCGCACCGAGTCGGACTATCGATTGGTGGCGCAGGCCCGGATGGCGTTGTCGAACGATGCCTCGAATGCCGAATCGGTGGTGGCCCGTGTGCCGGAACGGCTACGCAACGATCCCGGCCTGATCTATGAGCAGCTGCGTTACCTGCGTGCGCATGATAAGGACGAGCAGGCCATGGCCCTGCTCTCGCATCCGTCGCGCAACAAGATCCATCCCGAGATGTGGTGGACCGAACGCGCCGTGATGACCCGCAAGCAATTGCAGCAGGGCCATATCGCCCAGGCCTATGAGATCGCCCGTGATCATGGCCAGACCGAGGGCCAGGGCTATGCCGACGCCGAATGGCTGGCGGGCTGGATTTCCCTGCGCTTCATGAAGGATGCCGACAAGGCGCTGCGCCATTTCGCTAATATGTATGAGCGGGTGGCCAGCCCACAAAGCCGCTCGCGCGGGGCCTATTGGGCGGGCCGCGCCTGCGACGTTCTGGGCAAGGGCGACGACGCCGCCCGCTGGTATGCCGCTGCGGCTCAGCATGTCACCACCTTCTACGGTCAGTTGGCCGGAGCCCGTCTGGCGCCCGAGCAGCAATGGCCGATGCCTGCCGATCCGCTGCCGACCGCCGAGGATATCGACTTCTTCGAAAAACATGAGCTGGTCCGCGCCGCCCGCATGCTGGGCGAGATCGGCGAAGGCGAGATGATCCGCCCCTTCATGTTCCGCATGAACGAATTGGCCAAGACCCCCGGCCAGCGGGCCTTGGCGGCCAATCTGGCGACCGATCTGGGCCGTTCCGACATCGCCGTGGCGGTGGCCAAGAAGTCCGAGCGCGAAGGGGTTCCGCTGATCGCCTCGGGCTATCCGATCCCCCATGTGGCTCAGAGCGACGCCCCGGAAAAGGCGCTGGTGCTGGGGCTGATTCGCCAGGAAAGCGCTTTTCATTACGAAGCCGTCAGCCCGGTGGGAGCGCGCGGCCTGATGCAGCTGATGCCGGACACCGCATCGCGCATCGCCCATATGCTGGGGATGAAGTTCAAGAAAAAGAAAAGCCTGGACAATGCCTTGACCGGCGATCCTGCCATGAATGTCAAGCTTGGCTCGGCTTATTTGAACGATCTGTTGTCCAGCTTCAATGGATCTTATGTGCTGAGCATCGCCGCCTATAACGCCGGTCCCGGCCGGGTGCGGCGTTGGCTGAATGACAATGGCGATCCGCGCTCGCCCCAGGTCGACCCGATCGATTGGATCGAGAGCATCCCCTATTCCGAGACCCGCAATTATGTGCAGCGGGTGCTGGAGGGCGTGCAGATCTATCGCCGCCGGCTGGGGGCCAGCGGCCTTGCCCATTCACTGGATAGCGACTTAAAACGATAATTGACCAGGGAGAGCGCTATGAAAGGGATTTCCGCAGTCGTTTTCGATGCTTACGGGACCTTGTTCAATCTGGGCGCCATGGCCGAGCTGGCCCGCGCATCCCTGGGCGACCGAGCCGAGGCGCTGAATGATCTGTGGCGCAGGAAGCAGCTGGAATATACCTGGCTCCGCAGCCTGACCGGCCAACATGCTGATTTTCTTCAAGTTACCGGCGAGGCACTGGATTACTCCCTGGAAAGCCTGGGGGTGAACGACCCCAGCCTGCGGGCCCGTCTGGCCGGCGCCTATCTGACCCCGACCGCCTATCCGGAAGCCGCCGGAATGTTGGGAACCCTGAAGGGCGCCGGGCTGGGCCGCGCCATTCTGTCGAACGGAGCCCCGGCCATGCTCGCCTCGGGTGCCGCCGCCGCCGGTTTGTCGCCGCTGCTGGACGCCATCCTGTCTGTGGAAAGCGTCAAGGTTTTCAAGCCGCATCCCTCGGTCTATAAACTGGCCTGCGAGCATTACAAGCTGCCCCCCGACAAGATCGCCTTCGTCTCCTCGAACGGCTGGGACGTGGCCGGAGCCGCATCATTCGGCTTCCGCGTCATCTGGGTGAACCGCGCCGGCCTGCCGCAGGAGCGATTGCCCAGCAGCCCCGAGGCCGTTGTGCCCGACCTGTCCACCCTGCCCGCCTTGCTGGGATTGATCTGACGCCATGAGCCCCTCGCCCCGCCCCTCGTTACGCGATCCCGCCGTCCTGCTGGCTACTTGGTTCGGGGCCGGAATGATGCCGAAAGCCCCCGGAACCTGGGGCTCGGCCGCTGCCCTGCCCTTCGCCTGGATCATCGTCAGCCTTGGCGGCCCCACGGCTCTGGGAGTGGCGTCCATCGCCGTCTATTTCCTGGGAGTCTGGGCTGCCGATCGCACCATTGCCGTCACCGGCATCAAGGACCCCGGTCTGGTGGTGATTGACGAGGTGGTGGGACAATGGATCGTGCTGATGTTCTCGCCGCTGAACCCGCTATTCTATCTGACTGGTTTTGCGCTGTTCCGCCTGTTCGACATCTTCAAGCCCTGGCCGGTCAGCTGGGCGGATCAGAAGATCGGCGGCGGCACCGGCGTTATGCTCGATGACGTGCTGGCCGGCGTCTATGGCCTGGCGCTGCAGGAGCTGATCTTGCTGGCCTGGCATGGAGCCCTGTGATGAATGATGATCTGGCGGCCAAGGTTCTAAAGGCCTGCCAACAGGCCAAACTGATAATGGCGACGGCGGAATCCTGCACCGGCGGCATGATCGCGGCGGCCTTGACCGAGATCGCCGGCTCATCGTCAGTGGTGGATCGCGGCTTCGTCACCTATTCCAATGAAGCCAAGGCCGAGATGCTGGGTGTGCCGATGCCGCTGATCGACGCCCATGGCGCGGTGTCGAAGCCGGTTGCGTTAGCGATGGTCGAGGGCGCCTTGGCTAAGTCTCGCGCGACACTGGCGGTTGCAGTGACCGGCATCGCCGGCCCTGGCGGCGGCAGCGCGGAAAAGCCGGTGGGCACCGTGCATCTGGCGGTCTGCCGCAAAGGGCGATTGCCCCGGCATGAGCTGCATCTGTTTCAAGGGGATCGCAAGGATGTGCGCCGCCAGACGGTGCAACGAGCGCTGGAATTGCTGCTGGACGAAGCCTGCCGACCGCAGCAGCAGCCGGATTAGGCCTGCATCAGTTCCTGAACCGCTTCGGCGGAGAAGCTAGAATCCCCCAGCACCTTCACCAGCATATAGAACTGTGCCCGCACCGCCGGATCGGCGATCTCGTAATAGGCTCGGGCCAACTCCTCGCCTTCTGCATCCAAGCTGAACTGCCGCCCGGGAGCTTCGGGCACATAGGGGTGAACTGGGGTGAACTCGGCCAGCAATTCTTCGGGCAAATCATCGAAGAAAAAGCTGATGGTGACATCCAGCACGCGAGCAATGTCAAAAAGCCGGCTGGCACTCACACGATTATCGCCGCGCTCGTATTTCTGCACCTGCTGAAAGGTCAGCCCCAACTCCTTTCCCAGGTCGCTTTGGCTCATCTCCAGCAAGCTTCGACGCAGACGAATACGACGACCCACATGAACGTCGACGAGATTAGGCTCACCGTCAGTCTTGCCCCGGTTACCGCCTCTGCGCCTGACGATCTCCTTCATTCCCAACCCCTGATATCATGTATGCCGACGCGAAAAACGCTCATCTCGCGGGTATCGATATGTATGCTACACAACTTTGATAGAAGGAAGCTAAAACTGATCTTCAAGGATATTTTTAGCCTGTAGGTGGCGGCTTTTTCACGAAATATCATATAGGCTGTAGATGTCGTGTCTTTCGGAGGTCTCTTGATGCGATCCGCCCCGTCTTAGTTCTGAACCAAGGAAGACCGAGCGGGCAAATTCAGCTGCTTTGACAACAACATTATTTGTCAAGCCCTCCTATTGTCGCCGTTTAGTTGCATATAACGCTTGATAGCGAGTGTATGCATCACATTCACCATTGAGGAGAATGCAAATTTAGGTTTAAGTGATAAAAATAATTATCACAGAAATAGCGCCATGCTTTCAGATTGGGATTTACTGCGCGTTTTTATCGAGGTTGCCCGCGCCGGCTCGCTTCGTCGTGCCGCCAGCAAGCTGCTTTTGACTCAGCCCACCATTGGCAAAAAAATTGAGCAACTGGAACACACGCTAGATAAGAAACTGTTTTACAGGACCCGCTCAGGCTTAAGCCTGACGCCCGCCGGAAAACATTTGGTGGAATTGGCCGAAGAGGTCGAACAAAGAGTTCTGGCCACCTCCATCGGCATTGATGCCAGTGATGGTCTGAAAGGCCGATTAAGAGTGGCCATGCATGACGGTATGGCCGGTTATTGGCTGCCGCCCAGGCTGCGGCGCTTTCATATCGAGAACCCTCACATCTTATTGGATGTGCAGATACTTCAAGGCTACGAGACCGTCAATCTCTCTCGGCGGGAGGCTGACCTGACCATTGTCTACGACTACCCCGAAGACCCGGATGTCGTGGTGCTGAAGACCGCCGAGATGGAGGCGATGCCAGTCTGCTCCAAATGGTTCGCGGACTATTGGGGACGCCCCACTTCACTCGAGGATGTTTTGCGGTTTCCCGTCTGTACTCACCCCTTCCATCATCGCAAGGAAGGTGAAATGCGGCCATGGGCAGAAATGCTGGAACGCCATTCGATGATCACCTATCGAACCGCTTCATCCCTGGTTTTAGGACGTGCTGTGCGTGAAGGGATTGGTCTGTCATTGCTGCCAGTCGGCGTGTTGGCACGGGAAGACGACGCGACGTCCATTGATTTCGGGTTTCGCGTCCGCAATAACGTTCATCTGGTTTGCCATCGCGAAGTAAAGGACATTCCCATCATCCGCAAATTGATCAACCATCTGTCTCAGGCGCTATTTGTGGATGATGATTCTTGCGGCCCCACAGCCAAGTCTAGCCCACGCCTTTCGGCTTGATCCCTACTGCTTGATGTAGGACTTGACCAGCGGCTTCAAGGTGGCGTCGAAGGTGGTGACGGGGTCGCGCTTGGGGCTGTCGTCGCTGTTGTCGATGCCGATTACCGCCAGGCTGTCGGCGCCGATATCGGCAATGGCGTCCGAGGTCTGACTCAGCCAGCCTTTGGACGAAATCGCCAAAGTTCCATGGGCCGGGCGATAGCCGTCCATGGTGCAGGTCACCTTCAAAGGAGACGCGTCGGTGCGGATTTTCAGACGTGCCGGCGTTTCCACATCGGCGCGATATTCGTTGGCGCCGATCAGTTCGCAATCGGCTCCCGCCGGATTGGTGCGAACCTGCACCTCGGCCACCGCGACCTCGGGCTTGGCGCCGTACCAAGAACATCCGCCCAGCGCCAAAACGGCGAACCCGGGCAAAAGGATCAGGAATGGTACGGTGCGAAAGCTCATAGTGTCTTGATCATCCCAGAGGAATCCCCTCAATGCAAGCCATCATGGGCAGGAAAATGCCTGCTATGCCTTCTGCGAGGAGGTCGATGTCCCGTAAAGCTGACGGGCTCGCTTCTCGAACGCCGCCACCATCAGCCCCACCGCCTCGTTGAACAAGGCCCCGATAAGGGTTTGCAGCACCTTCGAGCGGAACTCGAAATCCACATAGAAGTCGATCACCGTGCCGCCATCGGCCGCCGGCTCGAAAATCCAGTGGTTGTTCAGATATTTGAACGGCCCCTCGGTATAGGTCACGTCGATCCGGTCAGGGGCATGCAGCGTCACGCGTGAGGTGAAACGCTCGCGCACCATCTTGAAACCGATCACCAGATCGGCCGTCAAGACGTCGCCGCTGCGGCCCTTGACCCGAGCGGCCACGCACCAGGGCAGGAATTCAGGATAGCGGCCGACATCGGCCACCAGATCGAACAGCTGCTGCTGGCTATAGGGAAGAAGCCGACGCTCGGCGTGGGTGGTCATGATCGGCTGCTCAGGACGCCTTGGCCGCCTCGCGGGCCTTGCGCAGCTCGTCGAAGTCGCGGTCGGCATGGTGGGACGAACGGGTCAGCGGCGAGGCCGACACCATCAGGAAGCCCTTGGCGCGGGCCATCGCCTTGTAATCCTCGAACTCGTCGGGAGTCACGAAGCGCTGGATGGCGGCATGTTTGGGCGTCGGCTGCAGATATTGGCCAATGGTGATGAAATCCACCCCAGCCGAGCGCATATCGTCCATCACCTGCATCACCTCGGTGCGCTCTTCGCCCAGGCCGACCATGATGCCGGACTTGGTGAACAGGCTGGGTTCGACGTCCTTGGCCCGCTGCAACAGGCGCAGCGATTCGAAATAACGGGCACCAGGGCGGATGGTGGGATAGAGCCTGGGCACCGTCTCCAGATTATGGTTGAAGACGTCGGGCCGCGCCTTGGCCACGGCGTCGATGGCGCCGGCCTTGTCGCGGAAATCGGGGGTCAGAATCTCGACCGTGGTGCCCGGCGAAATGGCCCGCACCCGCTCGATGCTGGCGATGAATTGGAAAGCACCGCCATCGGCCAGATCGTCGCGATCGACCGAGGTGATCACCACATGGCGCAGCCCCATGGCGCGCACCGATTCCGCCAGATTTTCGGGCTCGGCCAAATCCACCGCGCCGGGCTTGCCGGTCTTGACGTTGCAGAAGGCGCAGGCGCGCGTGCAGGTGTCGCCCAAAATCATGAAAGTGGCGTGCTTATGCTTCCAGCATTCGCCGATGTTCGGGCAAGCCGCTTCTTCGCAAACAGTATGCAGGTTCTTGTCCCGCATCAGCTTGCGCACTTCGGCAGCCTCGGCCGAGGTTGGGGCTTTCACACGAATCCAGTCCGGCTTGCGCGGAGACGGATTGTCGGGACGGTGGGCCTTTTCAGGATGGCGGATGGGAGCGTTCTCGGTCATGGCTGATAGTTGGAACGCCTGACCGGGAAGGTCAAGAACTTCCTGCCCCCATCGTCACGCTTTTGCGCCTATTTATGTTCCGAGAACAGATCGCGGACCTTGCAGACCCAGCTCATCAGCCCCGGCGGGCGCGGCGGCTTCAGGCAGCCGGCGACATAATCGGCGGCGGCACGGTCGGGATTACTTTCCGAGGTCATGGCGGTCACCACGCCCTTCTTGGCCATGCGCTTCAGGAAGCCTTCGCCGGCGGTCTGGAAGATCAGCACCCCGGCCCCGGCCAAGGGATGCGGCCCCTGCTCGTCCTTGTAATGATGGAACACCATCTTGGGATCAAGCAGCAGCGGCCCCAGGCGGACCGGCTTGGCGCCTTCGGCGGCGTCGAACAGCAGCCAATGGCGCGACTGTCCGGCATGGCCTCCGACCTTGGTGCCAGAGTCATTGGTGGCGACGGCGATCTGCATGGCGAGGAACTTCCTTGTCGCGGGATAGTTCTGCCCCCGCCCCATCAATAATCCCGCCGCCGCCTTGGATCAAGCTTACTCCAAAGACTCGCTGGCATAGCTGCGGATCGCCTGGACCCGGTTGCTGACTCCCAGCTTGCGGAAGATGCTGCAAAGATGGCTCTTCACCGTCACTTCCGACAAAGACAGCTTGCTGGCGATGACCTTGTTGGGCAGGCCGTCCTTCAGCAGCAGCAGAATGTCGCGTTCGCGCCGGGTCAGCTTGTCCTTGCGGCCATTCGCACGAGCCTGGGAATCATCGCTGCCATTGCTGGCTTCGCTGCTCAGCATCATCACCGGCAGGAACTTCTCGCCCGACAGGATCAGCCGCAGGGCCGAGACCATGGCGGCGCCCGACAGCTTCTTAGGGATATAGCCGGCAGCCCCGCTATTGATGGAATTGACCATCAATTCGCGGTCCACCAGGCCAGACAGCACCACCACCGGCTTGTCAGGCAGCCGCAGCTTGACCTCGGCCACCGAGGTGGCGCCATTCATGCCGGGCATCTTCATGTCCAGCAAGGTCAGGTCGGGAACCGCCCCGGCGTTCAGATGGTCGAGAACATCCTGGTAAGTGCCGGCCTCGAGGACCTGTACCCCTTCACCCAGGCTGTTCAGAAACGGACGCATGCCCTCGCGGAACATCACGTGATCGTCGGCAAGCAGGATCAACATTGTTAGGTCTCCTCTTCGTTCGGGGGAGTTTCGTCTTTGTCATCCTCATCGCAGGCAATGCCCAGCGGCAGCAGGATGTCGAACCGGGCACCCTTTTCCAGGGCATTTCCGGTATTTGGCAGTTCGATGAAGCCTCCCATTTCGGCAACAATTCCGAACGCCACAAGCAAGCCCAACCCCTTCCCCGTGGGTTGGCTGGTAAAAGACGGCCTAGTCAAACGTCGCATCAGGGCAGCTGGCAAACCAGGCCCGGTATCGCTCACGGACAAGACGAGAAAGCCACGCTCCTCATCAGTCCAAGTCTCGATGGAGACGATCCCCTTTGGTTGAGCCCCGGAACGCCGCCCTCTGTCAACCGAGAGTGCTTCACAGGAGTTCAACATCAACTGAAATAACGCTTCCTCAAGCCTTTGTCTATGACATTCTACATAGGGTTGAGAGTTTATACTTCCAATCACCACCGGGACGTCAGAAATAGCCGGTCGCATATTTAAACGATTAACAGTTGCGTCAATAACTTTACTCAATAAAACCTTTTCTTGCAATTCATCATGGAAATTCCCGTAAGACCAAGTCAAGTCAAACAAATCTTGCAGACGATGCAACTGGTCCATCACCGTGATCAAGCCTCGCTTGAGCCTGGGAAGTTCTTCTTCGACAACGGCATTTTCCTCCAGCCGGTCGAGGGCGTTCTCGGCGGTCAGGCGAATGATATTCAAAGGCTGACTGAAGTCATGCTGCAAGGTCGTGGCCAGACCGCCCAGATGGCAAAGCCGGTCCAGATGCAACAACTGCTCTTCCAGCGCTTTCTGCTCGCTGACATCCTCGATCACCGCCAGCAGATCCTGGCCCGCCGGGGTTACCGAAATGCGCAGCCAACGGGTCGGCGCGCCGGGCATGGTGACCGGGAACAGGTCTCCGGCCAGACCATCGGGCGGCAGAGCCTCGGGCAGGCCCACCAGATCGGTCAGCAGAGGCTTGCCCAGAAGCTGGTCTGCCTCCCTGCCCGTCATGTGAACCAGGGATTCGTTGGCTCGGATCAGACGATGGTCATCCCCCGCCAGGACCGCTAGTCCTAATGCGGAGCGGTTGAACATATCCTCCCAATCCGTCGGTTTCGCTGACATCTGCACCCCACAGCCCATTCGCAGGAATCCCTGCCGTCCTTCTTGCAAGATGCCCCATATAACGTCTGCAAATCCAATGCACCTCCGAGTATGTGGCGATCATTTTCGGACAAGTCTTCGTTCGAAAGTATGAAGCCCCCGACCGATGCGACAGCGTTCAAAGGTGGATTTCCACGCCCAGTTTCTTTAAAATCAATGTGATGGGGAACGCCTATAAGACTGGATAAAAGCCGTGTCCAACCTGGAAAAAGACGGCATCCGTCCAGAGAAGCTGCCTGAAGCCATCGCCAGCTTTCTGGAGACGCTGATCCTAGAAGGCTCGCTGCGCCCTGGCGACCGCTTGCCGCCGGAGCGTGAGCTGGCCTTGCAGCTGGAGGTTTCGCGCCCCAGCCTGCGTCAAGCCATCTCGTTGCTGGAAAACCGGGGCCTGCTGGAAATCCGCCGCAACGGCACCTTCATCGCCCCCGTGCTGGATCAGCATTTCGGCGATCATCTGTGGGAGATCATGCGTAATGATCCCGAAAGCACCGCCGATTATCTGGAATTCCGCGGCGCTATCGACAGTCTGGCCGCCTTTCTGGCCGCCAGCCGCAGCTCGGACATCGACCGCGAGATCATCACCAACGCCTTTCATGCCATGGAAGACGCCCATACCCGCGCCAATCCGGACGAAGAGGCCGAGGCCGACACCCTGTTTCATCAGTCGCTGTATGAAGCCGGGCATAATGTGGTGATGCTGCAGATCATGGGCGGCCTGACAGGCATCCTGCGCCAGGATGTACATAACAACCGCACCAAGCTTTATAACCGCAAAGGCTTGCGGCAGATACTGTTCGAGCAGCATAAGGCCATTCACGATGCCGTCATGGCGCAGGACGGCCCCGCCGCCCGCGACGCCGCCATGGCCCATGTCACCTTCACCCGCGCTGCTCTGGCCGAGATCGACCGCACCGACGCCCGGCTGGAAATGGCTTTGCGCCGCTTCGCCGAAAGTGAGTGAGCAATATGACCGTGCAAACGCCTCCCTCTCCGCCTGCGCCCCCTTATCCCGACAAGCTGGCCGGGCTGTTCCAGTCCCACCCGGACAGCGCCTTCGACTATCTGGAATTCCGCCTGGCCATTGCTCGCATGGCCGCCCGGCTGGCCGCCGAACGCGCCACCGAGGAAGACCGCAGCCAGATCACCCAGGCCTTCCAGAGTCTCTGCCAGGTGCATGACGAAGATCAGGGCGATGCCGAATTGCAGGCCGATGCCGATTTCCATCAGATCATCTATAAGGCCTGCCACAATGCGGTGATGGGCTTTGTGATGAGCACGCTGATCACCATGCAGCGGCGCAGCGTCTTCTACGACCGGCTGAAGCTTTATGAACAGCCCAGCGCGAGGCCGGCCTTGATGGAGCAGCATCGCGCCCTTTATCAGGCCATCATGGACCGCGACGGCGACCGCGCCGCCGAAGCCGCCGAAACCCATATCCGCTTCGCCGGCCATGCCCTGCGCGAGGCCATGGAGGCCGATCGTCGGCTGCAAGCCTCGATACGCCGCCGGAACCGGGCGCTGCATCCCGAGTCCGGTCCCTTCCTGGAGATCGGCACGCCCCCGGCTAAGCGCAGACGCAACAAGAACAAAGAAGATTAACGCGCTGATTTTTTAACGTCACCTTGGCGAAGGCGGAGGTCCATGGATGCCCTCCTACGAGGGTATGACGACTATAGGATTTCCCAATTTCAGCCCCAGCATCTGCGCCGCCGAGCCCTGATTGACGGCGATCTCGGCCAGCCCGTTGGAGTTCTCGTACCAAAAGGCCTGTCCCTTCGGCAGATCCGAGAAAGTACGAGCCTTTTCAACCTCTTGCCAACCGGCTTTCAGACGCGTATCCGCCGTCAGGCTCGCGGCCCGCAGGCCGGTCATCAGATTGCCGTAGCCATCCACATAGATCACCGCCGCCCAATCGTCGGGCCAATCCGCATGGCGCGGAAATTCCCGTTCGGGCCAAGCCTGCGGAACATCCCCCAAAGCCAGCCGGGCGGCGGCGGGGGCGAACAGATCGCGGCCATGGAAGCTGGCGGTCAACCGCGCCCCTGCCTCGGGAACGATCTCGCGGCAATCCTCGACGCCATAGCGCCGCACCAGAATTTCGAGCAGCCCATTCCCCGGCCCCACCAGCCAGCGCCCGGCGATCTTGCAGGCCAAGGGTGGACGTGCGCCGCCGACGCCGGGATCGACCACCGCAAGAATCACCGACCCTTCCGGGCATTCAGGAAACAGCGCCGCCAGCAGATAGGCGGCTTCCTGGGGGCGGAAGACCGGCGCGTCAGCCATCAGATCGATGACGGGAATGCCGGGCGCACGCGCCGCCAGCACCATCTTCATCTGCCCCTGATAGGGCCCGTCCAACCCGAAATCGGTGAATAACAGGATCATCGTTCACCCTTTCCGCAAACGCCCAGCAAGCCTTGTTCCCATAGGGATATTAGCGCTAATATTGCATCAGGCACATTCGCTTACGACCATCTTCCCCGCCCGCCCGTTTCGCGGACCGGGCCGAGCCGGGTTTTCCAGACTTTGAACACCGACCATCTGACCAGACCCGCGCTTCCCCCTCTGACCGGGGCTGCCGCCTTCCTTGTGATCGGCGGCGCCTGGATGGGTTTGGGCAAGCGGCTGGACAGCCCGCTGCTGGCGGTGCTGTTGCTGCTGGCCGGCACCGTCGCGGTGTTCTTGCTGCTCAGCGTTCTGAAGCACCGGCAGGCGGGCTTGCAGGCCGGGCTGGATGATCTTCCCGACGCCATTTTCCTGGTGGACCGCGCCGGCCTGATCCGCCAATGGAACCGTGCCGCCGAGGAACTGGTGGGCGACCGGCTGTTCCATTCCGGCCAGGCTTTCACCGAGATCGCCGTGCTGGACTCCCAGGCCACCCTGTCCGAAGCTTTAAGCCGCAGCTTCCTGGACGGAGACGTCAGCTTCGAGACGCGGCTGTCCAGCGCCGAGGGCATCGCCCTGGCCTGTCAGGGCAAGAGCCGGCTGCTGAGCGGCGCGCGCGGGCTGATGGTTTCGCTGCGTCTGCTGCCCGCCTCGATCCGCCGCGAGGGCCGCACCGAAAGCTTCCGCCAGATCGTCGAGCTGCTGCCCAGCCTGGCCGCCGTGGTCGCCGAGGGCCGCATCCTGTGGATCAACCGCGCCGGGGCTTTGATGCTGGGGGCCGACAGTCCGGCGCATCTGCTGCGCCAGCCTTGGAATCATTTCGTCCTGCCGTCCCAGGATGATCAGCCCCCACGCCTGCGCCGCCTGGATGGCCGCGAGATCGATGTCGAGATGACCAGCAGCGGCACCTTGTTCGACGATCATCCCGCCATGCTGGTCGAGGCTCGTGACCTGTCCAATCTGGTCGCCAGCGACAACCGGCTGGACGACTGTTCCAAGCGCATCGCCGGCATCCTGCAGGCGGTCGATGACGCCATCGTGATGCTGAACGACAAGGGCGTGGTGCAGGATTTCAACCCGGCGGCGGAAATCCTGTTCGGCCATCCGGCGCGCGAGGTGGTGGGCCAAGATCTGGCCCTGCTGCTGAACGCCGATGGGGCGCAAAGCTTCCTGCAAGCCTTCCATCAGCGCGCCAATGGCGGCGACAAGCCCTTGCGCCGCCGCCATGAACTGCGGGGCCGCCGCCGTGACGGCTCCAGCTTCCCGGCCCAGCTGACCCAGTCGGAAACCCGCGACGGCGCCAAGCGGATGTTCACCCTGGTGATCCGCGACGTCTCCGAGCGCAAGGCGCTCTATTCCCGTCTGGCGATGACCGAAAAGGTGCTGGAGGCCACCTCCGAAGGCGTGATCCTGTCGGATGCCGCCGGCAACATCCTTTGGGTGAATGGTGGCTTTTCCCGCATTTCCGGCTATTCCCGCGACGAGGCGATAGGCCAGACCACCCGGCTTTTGAAATCGGGCCTGCAGGGACCCAGCTTCTATCAGCAGATGTGGGAAGCCTTGCAGAGCGAGGGCGAATGGGCCGGCGAAATCTGGAACCGCCGCAAGGATGGCGAGGCCTATCCCGAATGGCTGACCATCAAGACCATCCATGACGAGAACGGTCAGCCGGAACGCTTCGTCGGCGTGTTCTCGGACATCTCGAAACATAAGCGGGCGCAGGAAACCATCCGTCACCTGACCTATTACGATCCGGTCACCCGCCTGCCGAACCGCTATCTGTTCCAGGACCGCCTGAGCCAGGCCATGGAACGGGCGCGCCGCTCCGACCGCCGGGTGGCGCTGGTGCTGGTCAGCCTGGACCGCTTCAAGACCATCAACGAGACCCTGGGCCATCAGGTCGGCGACGCCCTGCTGCGCGAGGTGGCGCAGCGCCTGACCACCTCGGTGCGCGGCGAGGACACCGTCAGCCGCCTGCGCGGCGACACCTTCTGTTGCGTGCTGGCCGAGCTGAACCATACTCACGATGCCAATCCGGTGATCAACCGCATTCTCGACGCCTTCACCCAGCCGTTCCTGATCAACGAGCATGAGCTGTTCATCACCTCCAGCCTGGGCATCAGTATGTTCCCGCTGGACGGCGCCGAGATCGACGATCTGCTGCAAAAGGCGGAATCCGCCGTCAGCCGCAGCAAGGAGCGGGCCGAGAACAGCTATCATTTCTATACGCCGGAGATGAACGCCAATTCGATGGAGCGTCTGCGCCTCGAGACCGATCTGCGCAAGGCCATCAACCGCGACGAGCTGGTGCTTTATTACCAGCCCAAGGTCGAGGTGGCGACCGGGCGGCTGCTTGGCGCCGAGGCGCTGGTGCGCTGGCGCCATCCGGAATATGGCATGGTGCCTCCTGGCCGCTTCATCCCGATTGCCGAGGATACCGGCCTGATCCTGCCGATCGGCTCGATGGTGCTGCATCAGGCCTGTCATCAGATCAAAGACTGGCTGGATCAGGGGCTGGAGGCCGTACCGGTAGCCGTCAATCTATCGGCCCATCAGTTCCGCCAGACCGAGCTGGTGCAGGCCATCACCCGCGTCATCGCCGATGCCGGCATCCCCCGGGGGCTGATCGAGCTGGAGCTGACCGAAAGTGCCGTGATGCGCAATGCCGACACCGCCGTGATGCTGTTGAACGAGCTGCACGGCCTGGGCCTGACCATCGCCATCGACGATTTCGGCACCGGCTATTCGTCCCTCAGCTATTTGAAGAAGTTCCCCATCGATCGGTTGAAGGTCGACCGATCGTTCGTTCAAGACCTGGGCACAAATCAGGCCGGCGAGGAAATCGTCGGAGCCATCATCGCCCTGGCCCATTCGCTGAAGATGTCGGTCATCGCCGAGGGCGTCGAGAACTCCCGCCAGCTGGACATGCTGCGCGAACTGAAATGCGAGGAAGTTCAAGGTTTCTATTTCGGCCGCCCGGTCCCCGCCGACGAATTCGCCAAGCTGCTGAAAGCCGGCATTCTCGTCGGACGGGATACTTCGAGCGACTAAACATTACGGGGCTGCCGCCCCGTTCCCTGCTTGGGGCCATTGGCCCCAAACCCCGTTCCTTTTCGAATAAAAATGAAGGGGGCTTGGGGCATCGCCCCAACCGGGTTCGGGCGGGAGTCCGAGCGAAGCCCCCCTTCCCCGCTTACCCAGGCCTGCCATCCTCACGCGGCTTCAGGCAAATCGGGGCATAGACCAGCACGAACAGCAGCCAGCCCAGGCTCCACAGCGCACCGGAAATATCCAGGGCGAAGGGCAACCCGGCCAACAGGCCGAACACCCGCAGCAAAGCCCCGGCCTGAATGAAGCCATAAGCCGCGACGGTGATGCCCGAGGGCTGCAGGGGCCGACCGGAATGGCCCAGGGCGGCGCGGCTCATCACGCCGATCACCATGCTGCCGATACAGCCGGCGGTCAGAGCATGCAGCGCCAGTGCCGGGGGCAACAGCGAGGGAATGAAGGTCGAGGCTCCCAGCAGCGCCAACCCCACCGGCAGCCAGAGATAACCGGCATGCAGGATCCACAGCAGCGGCACCCGCGCGGTCTTCTGCCCATGCCAGCCGGCCATGCGCACCAGATGGGCCACGGCCGCCAGCAGGCAGAAGGTTCCGGCAATGCGGCTTTCCGGCAAGGCCAGCCAGCCGATGGCCGACAGCGCCAGCCCGGCCAAAGCCGCTTTGTCCAGCCAGGGACGCGCCACAGGCTGCACCGCAACGCCGATCTGGCGCAGGCCGTTCTGAGTGAAGCCGGGAATGATGCGTCCGCCGACAATGGCGATCATCATGCACAGCAGGAACACGCCGCCCCAAAGCCCAATGCGCCCGGTTCCCGCCGTCCAGCCCAGCATCTCGGCCAGCACCAGCGCATCGCATACCGTCAGAATGGTCAGCAGCAGCAGAAAGGCCATGTTGCGCAGCTTGCCCGCCAGGATCAGCGGACGGGCCAGCAAGCCACCTAATGCCGGCAGCAGCAACAGATCGCAGGCGGCTCCCACAATGACCGGCAAGCCGCCCAGAAAGGCGATACGCGCCACCAGCCACAAGCCCGCCAGCAGACCCAGCCGCCAACCCTTGACGCCGGCGGCTCCGGTCCAGTTGGGCACCGCGGTCAGCAGAAAGCCGCAGACGGCGGCAACCGCAAAACCGAATACCATTTCATGCCCATGCCACAGCCAGGCCGGCACCGCCGGCTGACCGCCGCCGCTTAGGAACAAAAGCCAAAGCGGCACCATCACAGCGCCTTGCAGTCCGGCCAGCAGGAAGAAGGGCCGGAAGCCAGCCCGCAGCACAGCCGGCCCATGGTCCGACACGCCCGGTTTTTCGATCTGAATCAGCATAAAACCTCCGATTTTCATCGGTTGTAACGCCATCAACCGTACGGCCTCCTTGATGGCGGTCAAGCATGTCTGAACCGGCCAGAGCTTGGTTAGCCATCCTTCAATACAGACCCAGATATGCGAATCAATTCTTTGACAAATGGACTGGCGCCGGGCTTACATCTTGACCAACAAGACAGGAAGGAGGGACTTACCTGTGGACCAGCGCGAACCCCAGCGCAAACGCCTTCCCCGCGACGAGCGGGAGAAGCTGATCCTCGAAGAAGCCATCAAATTCTTCGCCGAGGTCGGCTTCGAAGGACAAACACGCGCCCTGGCCGAACGGCTTGGCGTCACGCAACCTTTGCTCTACCGCTATTTCCCCGACAAAGAAGCCCTGATCGACCGGGTCTTCGACGAGGTCTATATGAAGCGCTGGCGCCCCGAATGGCAGACTCTGCTGTCGGACCGTTCGCGCTCGCTGTTCGACCGGCTGAACCAGTTCTATGGCGAGTTCTGCCGCGACATCTTCCGCCCCGAATGGGTCCGCATCTTCATGTATGCCGGCCTGAAGGGCGAAAGCATCAACCAGCGTTATCTGGAAGCGGTGGAAACCAACCTGCTGATCCCGCTCTGCTCCGAAATGCGCCAGGCCAACAGCCTGCCCAGCCTGGAGGACGAGCCGCTGGACCCGCGCGAACTCAGCATGGCCTGGGCGCTGCACGGATCGATCTTCCATGTGGCGATGCGCAAATGGATCTATCGCCTGCCCCTGCCCGACGATCTCAGCCAAACCATAGAAACGGTGCTGCACACATTCCTGAACGGCAACACCGCCACCCTAAAGGGACTGTTCTCCCAAGCGAAGGCCGCCGAATAGGCGGCCTTTTCTTTTTGGGGGTGTGGTGGTGGTGGCCGAGATAACGCAGGGTGCC
>Ga0182039_10000112_pt1 | contig 43113 bp, 26 predicted proteins | sample sta12Can44000111_FD_125975 | JGI IMG/M metagenome (GOLD analysis project Ga0182039, IMG submission 125975) | Lab enrichment of tropical soil microbial communities from Luquillo Experimental Forest, Puerto Rico - statanox.12C.anox.44.000.111 | ecosystem: Environmental > Terrestrial > Soil >...
AAATTCTTGGTGTCGATGCCGGCCAGTTCTTCCTCGCCGACCGAGAAGGCGACGACCGGGATCTGGTCGGCCTTGATGCCCTGATTGGCCAGTTCCTTATAGAACGGCACATTGGCGTCGCCGTTGATGGTCGAGACCACGGCGGTCTTCTTGCCGGCGGCGCCGAACTGCTTGATCTTCGCCACCTCGGTCTGCCAGTCGCTGAAGCCGAACGGGGTGTAGTTGACCATGATGTCTTCGTCCTTGACACCATGGGCCTTCAGATAGGCTTCCAGCACCTTGTTGGTGGTGCGCGGATAGACATAGTCGGTGCCTTCCAGCACCCAGCGCTTCACTTCGCCGCCGTCCTTGCTCATCAGATACTCCACCGCCGGGATGGCCTGCTGATTGGGCGCGGCGCCGGTGTAGAAGACATTGTTCGAGGATTCCTCGCCCTCGTACTGCACGGGGTAGAACAACAGGCCGTTATCCTGCTCGAACACCGGCAGCACCGACTTGCGCGACACCGAGGTCCAGCAGCCGAACACCACCGCGACCTTCTGCTTCTCCAGCAGCTCGCGGGCCTTTTCGGCGAACAGCGGCCAGTTGGAGGCAGGATCGACCACCACCGCTTCGACCTTCTTGCCCAGCAGGCCGCCATGCTTGTTCAGATCGTCGACCATCATCAGGACGGAGTCCTTCAGCGTGGTTTCGGAAATCGCCATGGTGCCGGACAGAGAGTGCAGAACGCCGATCTTGATGGTGTCGTCGGCGGCCATGGCGCCGAAGGAGACGCTGCTGGCCGCCAGAAGGGCGCCGGCACCGACAAGGCTCTGGAACAGTTTCATGGAGAGAACCCCTAAGCTCGATTGACAGATGCCTATCTCAAAGGCAAAAGCCGGGCCAATCGGGAAATGTGGGCTATCTCATTGAATTTATTTTTGAAAATAGTCAGAAAAGAAGTGGAAAAGAATTTTTTCTGCCAAATTGTGCATCAGCGAAGTGATTATTAAATATGCAAAAATGTTGCGTGTCTAAAAAATAATCTTATAAGATTTTTGTGGGAAAACAAGTGGAAACATATCGGTGATAATCTGGAAATGTTGCCTGACATATCAGGAAATCTGCCTGATTTTGCTGATTTTGTGAGTGAAGTTGCCGTTCTTTATGTCTGAATATTTTCTAAATTCAGGAAAAATACTAACATTACCCCGGGTAAGAACCTGGGGCAGTGAGGCTGAAAACGGCGATGAGGATGATTATATGCTGGAAAGATTTCTGGTATTTTTCTCAATCGGGGATGTGATGAAGTTTTGCGCAGCCATTGGGAAGTCAGGGGATCATAAATGACCGAGACGGCGCATATCCTGGTGGTGGATGACGACCCGGCGGTGCGGGCGATGCTGGCGGCTTATGTCAAAAGCGGCGGCTATCGCGTCAGCCAGGCCGAGGACGCCACCGACGCCCGTGCGCATCTGGAAATGGGCGGTATCGATCTGGTGTTGCTGGACCTTAATCTGCCCGACGCCAATGGCATGGTGCTGGCCCGCGAACTGATGGCCCGTCATGGGGTCAGCATCGTCATGGTGACCGACCGCACCAGCCCCGAGGACCGCGCCGATGGGTTGGAACTGGGGGCCGACGACTATCTGCCCAAGCCGGTCTATCCCCGCGAATTGCTGGCGCGGCTGAAAAAGGCGCTGGAGAACCGCGCTTCCCGCCCGGCCAGCGCGGTCGGCTTGGCGCTGTGGCGCTTCCAGGGCTGGAGCCTGGACCCGAAGAACCGGCTGTTGCTGGACGATATGGGCGAACGGGTGGAACTGACCCCCGCCGAATTCGATCTGCTGTCGCATCTGGCGGCGCGGCCGGGCCGCTTGCAAAGCCGAGAACAACTGATGAGCGCCCTGGGCTCGGACGAAGGCGAGTCCGGCATGCGCAGCGTCGATATCCTGATCAGCCGCCTACGCAAGAAGCTGGGCGACGGCGATCATGGCCGCATGATCGAAACCTGCCGCGGCCATGGCTATCGCTTCGCTGCCGAGGTCAGGCGGGAATAGAAGCCAGCCAGTCTTCCAAACTTTCCAGCCCTTGGCGGGCAGTGTCGTCCAGGGCGTCGAGCAGGGCCGGGGAAACTTCGGGCTGGCCATCGCGCAACAGGCTTTCGATGCTGCGCGCCGCTTCCTGCAAGGCGGTCAGGCCGTAGCTGCCGGTACAGCCGGCCAGCTTATGGGCGATGGCCTGACAGCTTTCGGCATCGTCGGCAATCTTCAGGGCGGTCAGATGGCCTTCGATGGTGCGCCGCCCCAAGGCCCCCAACTGACGGATTTCCTCGGCCCCCAAGGCTTCCAGCGAGGCCTCCATGATCGAGGGGTCAAAGACGCCGCCGTCGCTATCCGGAGCCGGCAGGGCGATCAGCCCTTGCGCGCTGGCATCCATGGCTTCGGCCAGGGCGGTTTGCAGGCGGCGCGGGTCCACCGGCTTGCCGACCACCGCCACCATGCCGGCCTCGCGGCAGGCGGCGATATCCTCGGCCATCAGATTGGCGGTGACGGCAATGACCGGCAGAGCCTTGCCGCGCCGGGCCATCAGATTGCGCATGCGCCGGGTCGCCTCGAAGCCGTCCATGCCGGGCAACCGCAGATCGGCCAGAACCACGTCGAATTCCTGACGCCCCACCGCCTGAATGGCTTCCATGCCGGTCTTGGCGATGGTAACGCGATGCCCGGCCTGGGCCAACAAGCCCGACAGGACTTGGCGGTTGACCTCTTCATCCTCCAGCAGCAGCACCGACAGCCCGGCCTGCGGGGCAGAGGCAGGCTCTTCGTTGGTCTCGTCCAAAGCCGGAGCAAGGTCGAGGCGCAGGCTGAAGCAGCTGCCTTGGCCTTCCGTGCTGTCGACCTCCAGATCGCCGCCCATGCCTTCGGCCAGCCGCTTCGAGATCGCCAGCCCCAAGCCGGCCCCGCCATGGCGGCGGGAGTAAGAGCCGTCGATCTGGTAGAAGGGCTGGAACAGCGAGGCCAGGGCCGATTGCGGCATGCCGATGCCGCTGTCGATCACCGAGAAACGCAAGCTCACCTGCGGGCCGTCGCCGTCAAGCCGCTCCAGCCGCAGCCGCACGCCGCCGGTTTCGGTGAATTTGATGGCGTTGCCCAGCAGGTTCAGCAGCACCTGACGGATGCGGGCCGGGTCGCCCAGCAGAGTTTCGGGAATGTCGGGGCCGATCTCGACCGACAGCTCCAGATTTTTGTCCTGGGCGGAAAAGCGCATCAGCGAGGCCAGGCTGTCGATCAACTGACGGGGCGAGAAGGGGCGGCTGTCGAAGGCGACCTGCCCGGCATCCACCCGCGAGATGTCGAGGATATCGGACAGCAGCACCGACAGTGTTTCGCCCGACTGGCGGATGATGCGCAGATAGCTCTTGGCCTCGGGGTCATGGACCATATGGTCCAACAACTCGGCCATGCCCATCAGCCCGTTCATCGGCGTGCGCAGCTCGTGGCTCATCATCGCCAGGAACTCGGACTTGGCGCGGGTGGCGGCCTCGGCCTGATCCTTGGCGCCGCGCAGTTCGGCGGTGCGCTCGTCCACCATCAGCTTCAATCCGGTCTGATAGGACTGAATCTCGCGGGCCATGTCGTTGAAGGACCCGGCCAGCGAGACGATCTCGCCGCTGCCCTCGACCTCCAGCGGGCCGGTGAACTTGCCGCGCGACAGATCGCGGATGGCGTCTTCCAGATCGCCCAGGGGGGCGGCGATGCCGCGGGCGATGAAGATCGACACCACCAGCGCCATCGCCAGCGACAGGAAGGTGGTCAGAATGCCCAGCTGGCGCAGCCGATGCACGCCGGCCAAAGTCTCGGACAGATCGCTTTTCGCCACCATGCCCAGGCGGAACGAGGGCAGATAGCGCCAAGCCGCCAGCACCGGCTCGCCGCGATAATCCTCGGTGGTCTCGACGCCGCGCCCGCCGGACAAAGCGCGGGCCAGCACCGGCCCCATGCCTTGGTCGGCGCTGAGTTGCCGATCCTCGGGCATATGCTCGCCATGACGCAAAGTGCCATAGACCGCCAGCTTGCCGGCATCGCCGGGGCCGACCAGCAGGATTTCGCCGCTTTGCCCCAGGCTGGAGGCGTTGCCCACCAGATCGGTCAGCGATTGCCGATTGGTGCGCAGGGCCAGCACGCCTAACAACGCGCCGTCCAGGGTGACGGGGGCGGCGACGATGCTGCTGACCTGATGATCCGGCTCGGGGATGGCGTCCGAGGTTTCCGCCTCCATCAGGGTGCGGCTGCGCTGAAAGACTTCGGCGAAATCCTGATGTGTCGGGCGACCGTCCAGCAGATTGGCCCCCAATTCGTGGCCCGAGATGGTGAACAGCACATCGCCGCCCGCCGAGACCAGGAACAAATCGGTCGCGCCAAAGGAATCGGCATAGCGGGTCAGCAGGTGGCGATATTCCTTGTCGGCATCCAGATAGTCGGCGGAATCCAGCCGGTTGACCTTATAGGCGGCGGCATAGCGTTGCAGCGCCTGAACGATGGAGGGGGTATAGGCCAGGGCCGAGGCCTCGCGCAGGCGGTCGCGGGCGAAGCCTTCGATCTGCGCCATCTTCTGATCCGCCACCGCCGAGATGTCATGCTCGACTTGGGCGGTCAGGGTCTGTTCGGCGGCATGGAACAGCAGCCAGACCACCAGCATCAAGGGCAGGCTGCCCACCAGAAGCGCACCGGTGGCGACTTCCACCGCCAGGCCGCGTTCGCGCCGGATCAGGCTGCGGAAAAGACGCCTCATGGCTCGGCCCCTTTGGGGGGAGGATTGGGCGCCGCCCAATTGCCGCCCCAGCTGGCATAAAGCTGGTCAAGGAACTCCTGCCATTCGGCCCGCGACAGGAAGCTGGGGAAGGGCACCGGGCGCACCGGACGTCCGGAATCCCAGCGGATGCTGATGCTGCCGTCGGGCTGAATCTGGCCGATGCGCACGGTGCGCCAGGTATGCTGGGTCTCGGGGTCGATGGAAACGATGCCGCCCGGCGCGGCCATGCTCTGGCCCTTCAGGGTATTGCGGTAATCCTTGAACTCGGCGGAATGGGCTTCGGTCACCGCCTTGGCCCACATCATCACGCCGAAATAGGCGGCCTCCATGGGGGCGGTAAAGGTGGTGCCGGGCGAGTGGCTGGCCTTGAAGCGGTCGATGAAGGCGCGGTTCTCGGGGCTGTCCACCGTCTGGAAATAATTGCGCGCGGCATAATCGCCCGCCGTCATCGCGGGGCCGATGGCCTTCACCTCGCCCTCGGCGATGCTGAAGGACATCACCGGAATTTCCTCGGACGAAATTCCGGCTGCCCGCAAGGCCTTATAGAAGCCCAGGTTGGAATCGCCGTTGATGGTGTTGAGAATCACGCTGGGCCGCGCCGCCTTGATGCGCTCGACGATGGCGCGGAAATCCTGGCTGCCCAAAGGCGCGTAATCCTCGCCGGCCACTTCGCCCTTCAGCGCCGTCAGCTGCGCCTTGATGATGCGATTGGCGGTGCGGGGAAAGACATAGTCCGAACCGACCAGATAGAAGCGGCTGCCCAGATTGTCCATCGACCATTTGATGGCGGGGATGATCTGCTGGTTGGGGGCCGAGCCGGTATAGACGATGTTGGGCGACTGCTCCAAGCCTTCGTATTGCACTGGATAGAACAGCAGGGCGTCGCGCTTCTCGAACACCGGCTTGACCGTCTTGCGGCAGGCCGAGGTCCAGCAGCCGAAGACGGCCGAGACCTTTTCCCGGGTGATCAGGCGGTCGGCCTCGGCGGCGAAGGTCGGCCAGTCGGATTTGCCGTCCACCACGATGGGAACCACCTTGCGGCCCATCACCCCGCCCTGGCGGTTCAGTTCATCGACGGCGAACAGGGTGGCGTCGACCACCGGGCGTTCGCTGACCGCCATGGTGCCGGTCAGCGAATGCAGGATGCCGATGCGGATGGGACCGCGCTCTGCGGCGGCCTTGTTGCCAAACGGCGCCGACGAACCGACGATGGCGATCCATCCCAGAATGGCGCCGACGAAAGCTGCGACGAAATAGCGTTTACGAAGCTTCTGTTCCAGCAAGGGGAGGGCTTCTCATTCCGGCAAACGGTCAGATTTCGATCTTATGTGACAGGGGGCGGAAGGAGAAGACGGTCCGTGATCTATGCGGCTCCACCCTGGTCTTTTGGCAGGGTCAACATCAGGGTCGCACCTTGGTCGGGGGCTGATTCCACCCAGATCCGGCCGCCATGATGTTCGACGATCTTGCGGCAAAGGGCCAGGCCGATGCCCGTGCCTTCGTATTTGTCGCCGCCCAGCCGCTGGAAAAGCCCGAAGATCCGTTCGTGATAGTCCGGTGCGATGCCGATGCCGTTGTCGCGTATCGACAACAGCCAATGGGCGCCATCGCTCCGGCAGTTGACCGAGATGCGGCAGGATCGGTCGGCGGCGCGGAATTTCAAGGCATTGCCGATCAGGTTCTGGAACAGCCGCATCAGCTCCAGCCTGTCGCCCAGGATCGAGGGCAAGTCGTCGGCAATGGTCAGCACCGCGCCGGTCTCGGCGATCAGTGGTTCCAGATTGAGCCTGGCATCGGCGATGACATCTTGCAGGGCGACCATGGCGAACTCGTCCCGGCGGCCAATGCGGGAATAGTCCAGCAGGCTCAGGATCAGGTTGTCCATCTGGCGCGCGCCGTTCTTGGCGAAGGCGAAGAATTCCAGCAATTCCCCGGCCAAATGCGGCTTTAGCCGCCGTTCGATCAAGGTCATATAGCTGGAAATCATCCGCAAGGGTTGGCGCAGATCATGCGAGACGATATAGGCGAACTGCTCCAGTTCGCTATTCGAGCGCAGCCATTCCTTTTCCAGCTTCTGGCGTTCGGTGATGTCCACCACCGCGCCGACGATGCCGCCGACCGTGTCGTCGCCGCGCAGGAAGGTGGCCTTATGAAAGATCACCCTGCGGTCCTCGCCGTCGGCGCGCCGTACATTCCACTCATAGCTTTGGCGGCCCCGTCTCGCCATCAGCTCGCGGTCGGCCTCGTCATATTTGCGGGCGTTCTCGGACGGGGCGATCTCGTAGACGCTGCGGCCGATCAGAGCATCCCGCGAGGCGCCGAAGAATTCCTCGAAAGCGGTGTTGCAGCCCAGATAGCGGCATTCGCTGTCCTTGAAGAACAGCGGCAGCGGCACATTTTCCAGCAGCACCTTCAGATGCATGGCCTGATCGAGATATTGCGTCCGGACCCGATGCAGCTCGGCCTGCAGGCGCTGCTCTTCTGAAACATCCCCACGCAGGACGGTCGACGCGGCCTTAAGGCCGGCTTTGATCGCCGTAGGAAGATGTGCAAGTCCGCTGAACCCCAATGATCCTCTCCCGGATTTTGATGCCTCGAACAGTGTAACAAAAACCGTCGTTGCTAAATGAGGAAAGTGTGAACTGCCTTATTCCACCAGAATCGTCACCGGAGCCGAGCGGGCCGAGCCGTCGGGAGTCGTCACCTCGAAATGATGTTCGCCCGGCGTCAGTTTCCAATGCACGGCCTCTTGCGGGCCGGCGGTGCAGAGCGGCGCCCCATCCACCAGCCAGAGCAGCTTCGCCACCCCAGCCGAGGCGGCGGCCCGCAGATTGAGGATGGCGGCGTCGGGCGGGGTTTCGGGATTGCGCATCATCCGCAAGCCGTCATGAGGCGCGGTGATCACCAGCCGGGTCTGGGAATCGGGCTTGGCGGGCGCGGCGGCCTGGACGGCAGCCTTGCGTTCCGGGCGATCCAGCGGGCTCAGCTCCAAGGGCGGCGGCGGCAGATTGTTGGCCGCACCCCAGGCCATCTGCTCGGGCGGCAGGGCGGCGAAGGTGCGCACTCCCACATAGTTCGGCGGCGTCCAGGGAGCCGCCAGCAGCTTGTTGCGCAGATCGATATGCAGATGCTGGAAGACATCGTCCTCTTCGGGAATCTGGCCGTCGGCGAACCATTCGGTGATGGTCTGGGCGCAGCGTCCCGCCGAACGCAGGCCGGTGCGGGCGCAAAGCTCGACCGGGCGGAAGTTCCGGGGCGGCGGGAAGGCGGCTTCGGTGGCGATGTCGCCCTGCTGGCGATGCAGGGCCACCAGCACCGTCTGGGCCAGCTTGGCCGAGGATTGCCCGCCCGAGACGCTGCGCATGGCCGAGCCGCGGGCCCGCCCGGTCCAGACGCCCACCAGATAACGCCGGGTCCAGGCCACCGCCCAGGCGTCGCGGTATCCTTGCGAGGTGCCGGTCTTGACGGCGATCGGCAGGCCGTCCTCGGTGGCTCCCAGACGCGGGAAGCTGGGCAGCCTTGCCGCCGGATCGGCCAGGAACAGAGTCACTTGCCGCGCCACCGATTCCGACATTACACGTCGGCCTTCGTCGGCGGGTTGATCCAGACGCCAGCGCAGGGGCTTCAGCATCCCATCATCGGCCAGAGCGCCATAGGCCAGCAGCAATCGCTCCAGCGTGGTCGGCAGGGCTCCGACCGCCAGCACCAGACCATAGCGCCCCGGCGATTGCAGATTGTCGTGCAGACCCAGATCGTGCAGGAACAGATAGGCCTCGTCCAATCCCTCCTGGCGCACCAGCCAGGCGGCGGGGACGTTGCGGGAATTGGCCAGGGCCTGACGCGGCAGCATCGGGCCCAGATAGTCGTGGTCGGCATTCTCGATGCCCCAGATGCTGTCGGGCAGATCGGCCAGAATGCTGTTGGCGTTGATGCGTCCGCGCTCCAGCCCCAGGGCGTAGATGAACGGCTTCAGGGCGCTGCCCGGCGAGCGGCTGACGGTGGCGAAGTCGATGGCTCCGGCGGCGGTCTTCGAGAAATAATCGCCCGAGCCGATCCAGGCCAGCACCTCGCGGTTGCGGCGATCCAGCACCACCACCGAGACCTGTTGAGCCCCGCGTTCCTTCCATTCCGCCAGATGATCCCGCGCCATGGCCTGGACTTGCCGTTGCATGTCGAGATCGAGGCTGGACTCCACCAGCGGATCGAAAGCCCCGCCCTGACGGCGCAAATCCTGGCGCAGATGGAACAGGGCATGCAGCGTCTCGGGCGGGCGGCGGTCGCGATGGGGCATCGACAGGGTTTCGATCTGCATCTCGGCCAGAGCGAACTCGCCGTCGGACAGTAAGCCGTCGCGCCGCAAGGCCGCCAGGATGGCATGGCCGCGCCGCACCGCCCGCTGATGGCCTTCATAGGTAAAGGGGTTGGCATGGGCCGGCGATTGCGGAATGGCGCAAAGGAAGGCGATCTCGGCCCAGCTCAGATCCTCGACCGGCTTGTCCAGATACCAGCGGGCGGCATGGGCGATGCCATGGCTGCCGTTGCCGAACGGGACCAGCCGCAGATATTGCCGCAGCATCGCCTCGCGGCCATGGCGCAGGGTCATGGCGACGGCGGTGGCGGCCTCGATCCCCTTGCGCCACAAAGTACGGGGGCCGGGATGCTGCATGCGGGCCACCTGCATGGCGATGGTCGAAGCGCCCGAACGGCCCGAGCCCCGCAGCCTTTGCCACAAGGCCCGCCCGACCGCCAAGGGATCGACGCCGGGATGCAGGCGGAAGCGCTGATCCTCGATGGCGATGACGGCGGCGGCCACCCGGTCCGGCACCGGCTCGACCGGCCAATAGCCGACATCGCCGGGATCGTCGCCGCCTAGCTGGCCCAGGAAAGCGCCATGGCGGTCCAGCACCATCAGGCTGGGAGCCGGCTCGGTCAGGCCGGACCGGCTCCAGGCCAGTCCCGCCAGCCCCAACAGAGGGACCAGCAGGACCGCCGCCGCCAGATGTTTGAGGCGCGGCCTCATTGCTCCTGACGGCTCACCGCCACCACGGCACCGTTGCCGCTGCCGTTGACGCTGTCGTCATACATCGCCCGCGCCATCGCCGGCGGCTGGATGAAGCGGCCCGGCACGGTGGCCTTCAGCCGCATGCGGAAGTGATAGGTACCCTTGGGCAGCTGGTCGTAGAAATACATCACCCGGTCATCCAGCACGGCGACATAGCTGGGCTTCAGGGTGGGTTCCTCGGACGGCTTGGCCTCGGGCGGGGCGGTGGCCAGATGCGGGTTCAAGGGCTCCAGCCCGGCGGCCAGAGGCAGCACCACCGCCACATGGGCGCGGTCGGTGGCATTGACCACCACGCCATGATCCTCGACCACATCGCCGACCGCCAAGGCGACCTCGGAGGCCGGCTTGTCGAGCGTGATGCGCCGGGCCACCGAGCCATCCTTGGCGATCACCGCCAGATCCCGCTCGACAGCGAAGCCATGGGCGGACGAGGCGGCATGAGCGCCATCGGCCTGGGGCAGATAGCTGGAGCGCAGCAGCACCGCCAGCGGCTTGCCGGCACCCTCGGCCAGCGAAACGCTGCCGGCCTGGGGCGGCAAAGCCAGCAGAGCGGCAGGCAGATCGCCGGCCAGGGTCAGGCTGCGCTTGTCGTCGCCGAACGCCAGATCGACCTTGCGCGGGTCTTTCGATGCTTGCGCCTTGACCCCATCGGCCAGGGCCAGCATGGCCTCGGCATTGGCGTTGGTGTCGCCCCAGCCGTTGCCCTGGCCCAATTGCAGCAGGGCGTCGGTCAAGAGATGATTGCGCGGATCATCTGGCGCCGCCGCCATGGTCGCCCTGAGCATCTGCGCCAGGGTGCGGGTCTCGGACGGCAGAATCACGGCGCTGGGGCTGCCGTTCTGCTGCAAGCCGCCATAGACCTCTTGCCCATGATCCAGCTTGGTGATGACGCCGGCCCACAGGGTCTTCTGCAAGTCAGCCAGCACATCGGTGGGGGCCGACTTGCCTCGGGCCAACGCCCAGACCACCTGGGCCTGACTCTCGGCGGTGAGGAACTGGGACTTGCGGGCCAGTTCGGCGCCATAGGCGCTATCGCCCTGGCCGGCGGCGGTCAGAGCGGTCAGCGCCCAGGTTCGCTCGGTCCAGGACTGACCATCCAGGAAGGCGCGGTAGTCGGACCGCAGGGACTGTTTCAAGGCCTGGGTCAGCTTGTCGCGCAGTCCGTTATCCACCGGCAGACCGGCGGCCTGGGCCTCGGTCAGGAATTGCAGCGCCCAGGCGGTGACGGTGACATAACCCTGGCCGCCGGGCCAATAGGCCGCCAGTCCGTTCTCGTCCAGCACGCCGGTGATCCAGGCTTGAGTTTCCTTGACGGTCTGGGCGGCATGCTCGCTTTCCGACTTGCCGGTCAGGGCGGAGCCGAAGCGAAGAGCGGCGATGTCGGCGCGGGCTTCCGAAATGCGCTGCTCGGTGCAGCCAAAAGGATAGCGCCGCAGATAATCCAGCCCGCCCGCCAGCAAGGCAAGGTCGCGGCTGGCGATCAGGGCGTCGCGTTTCAGGCTGCCGGGGCGGATCGCCTCGGGGATGCCGGGCAGCGAGACCGGCTGACCGGCGGCCAGAGGCAGCAGGCTGCGCTCCACCACCGGGTCGCGGTCGGGCAGGATCGGCAGGCGCACCTCGAAGGCGTCGCGGGCGGCGTCGGCTGTGCGCTCCACCGCCATGGTCACGCCGACACTGTCGGGGGCCGGCTTGTCGCCATCCCCGACCGGCGTCGGCACCTTGACCGGGAAGGCGAAGCGGCTGGGTTTGTCGGCCACCCAGTCGGCGGGCTGCTGATCGGGGCCGGCAAGGTCGAGGCCGTCGACCTTCACCTGAGCGCGGCCGGGACCGCCGTCGCCTTCCACCAGCCGGTCGATGGCCGCCAGTTCGAAGCTGTCGCCGGGGCGGACGAAGCGGGGCAGCGCCGGTTGCACGATCACCGGCAGCCGCAATTGCATATCGCCGGTGCCATAGCCGAAGCGCGACGGCCCGCTGACCGCCTTGGCCCTGATCTTGAAGTTGGTCAGGCTGTCGGGCAGATGCACCTTCACCGTCACCACCCCATCGGGCCCCACATGCAGGTCGGGATTGTAATAGGGCACCGGCGTAAAGTTCTTGCGCACGGTGGCGCGCAGCAGCGGGCTGCCGTCGTCGCCCTCGTCGCCGCCCGGCTCTTCCTGCAAGGGCAGCAGGCCGAAGGCCATGTTGCGGGTATCGCGCAGGGTGGTCTTGCTGCTGCGGGGCACGATGAATTGCGGCAACGGATCCAGCTTGGCCTCACGGGCCAAGGCCAGCACCGCCTGATCGACCATCCACAAGGTCACTTCGCCCGACAGCGGCTTGCCCTGGTCGTCGGAAAGCTTGACCGTCAGATCCACATCCTGGCCCGGCAGCGCCTTGCGCGGATAGGTCAGATCGACCTTGACGATGTTCTTCACCGGCGTGACCGTCACCCATTGGGTGGCGGCCAGAGTGGCGGGCTTACGCAGGTCGGCATGGGGCGTCTGTTCGGAATCGTCACCCTTGAGGCGTCCGCGCATCAGCACGAAATGCACCGCCACGCGCGGCAGATATTCCGGCTTGATGGGCAGAGTGAAGGTGCCATAGCCATTGGCCACCGGCACCCACTGATAGCGGTTATGGCCGTCCGGTTCCTCGACGATGGCCAGGGCCTGGCCGGTCTGGAAGGGGCTTTGCAGCACCAGCTTGGCGGTGTCGCCGGGGGCGTAAGCGTCCTTCTCGGGGGCCACCGAGAACACCTCGGCGGGCGGGCGTGACCAGGTGGCGGGGCGGTCGCCGCCGGCGAACAGATCGACCTTGACGGTCTGCAACCGGCCCAGCTTGTCCTGGCTTTCCACCTCGACCACATAAACGGCGGCGCCCTGGATGGGGAAGGACAGCTTGGAGGGCGAGGACTCGCTGGTGATGGTGGTTTCGCCCACCTTGTCCTCGATCACCTCGGTGACATATTTCGCCTGTCCCTGGGTGAAGTCGCTGGCTTGCAGGATCGAATTCCACTGGCGGCGGATCAGGCGCACGGTGACCTTCTGCCCGGCCAGCGGCTTGCCTTGGGCATCCTCGACCAGCACCTGCGGTTCGATCTTGTCGCCATGTTCGATGAAGCGCGGCACCTTGACCCCCAGCACGAAGGGCGGCAGGGCCAGGATTTCCTGGCTGTTGGTCACCGTCTGGTCGTCATCGCCGACCACCGTGGCCTCGACCATATATTTGCGCGGCTGGGCGGTGGGCTCGATGGTGGGGTCCAGCGTCAGACGAGCACCACCATGGGCGTCGGTCCTGTCGTCACGCTCCAAGATGGGGCTGGAGCGGAACGGCTGATTGCCCGAAAAGCGCTGATCCACCGAGAAGACGAAGCCCGGCTGCGGCTTGGGCAGCCAGGTAAAGGGAACCTGGGTGACCCGCCAATGCAAGGGCCGCGCGGCCACCATGCCGCCGGCGAAATATTCGGCGGTCAGTCCCACCGGGAAGGGTGCATCCAGCCCGGCGCTCATCGGCGCTTGCAGCTGCACCTCGAACTTGGGTAGGCGATAGGCTTCCTTCTTGAAGCGGACGAAATGGCAATGGGGCTGGCCGGCATTTTCGGCTGAGGCATTGTCGCCGGATGAGTCGGCGCTGTTATCCTCTTCCGACGCGTCGTCCTCTTGCCCGGCCGGCTTCTTGAATTCGACATAAGCCTTGTAGATGCCGGTAGCGACCGTCTTGTCGTCGAACTTGTGATAGAAGCTGCCATATTCGTTGATTTCCAGCGGCCAGCGCCATTTGGCGCCGTCCGGCCCTTCGACCACCAGCGTGCCTTCCGGTTTGCCCAGTTCCAGGCGGCCATCGATATAGCGGCGCACATAGCCCTTGATATGCACGGCGTCGTCGGGGCGATAAATCGGGCGCTCGGTGAAGATATGGCAGAGATTCTTGGGCGGCGTGCCGCGATCTTGTGTATCGCGCAGCACCCAATCGAGCCAACTGGCGCTGTTGTAATATTGGTAGTCATCCGTGGAGCGGGTTTCCGTCCTGTCCTGCTCGCGCCAGCCGCCCTCGGCATATTCGCGCGGCGCATGGTCATGGGGGTCCAGCACCAGCAGGTCATCGTCTTTGCGCACGATCACGCGGCTCAGGGTGCGGAAACTGTCGGGCTTCGGCGGCACGGTCCAGTCGATCATGCCGTCGGCTCCGGTGACGCCGGCCCCGATTTCGACGGTTGAACCTCGTTCCTTGGCCTCGATGGTGACCTTGGCTCCGGCCACCGGCTGGCCCGAAGCCAGGGAGGTGACGGCAAAGCGCACATGGTCTTTCTCGTCGACGGCGGTCAGCGACAGATCGGTGATCTGCAGCCGCATCCATTGCCGCTCGGGCTTGCCGTCCAGGCGGCGGATGCCGATCAGATAATGGCCGGGCTTGCCGGCTCCGACCGCATGGGCCAGCAGCTGGCGGACATCGATGCCGAAGCTGGCGGTGGCGTCGCTTTTGCCCGCCGGCAGGTCCACCAGCTCTGACACGATGGGCGAACCGAACGAGCGGATATATCCGGCCACATCGCTTGCGTCGGGCTCACGGGGGGCGTCGTTGCGTTTGGTTTCCTCGCCAGGGGCCGGCGGACGCTGGGTCTCGTCGATGCGCACCCTCTTGTCGGGGAACGGCCAGAGCGAACGGGCCAGCGGATCGACGGCGAAGATACGCAAATCCACCCGCTCGACCGCACGGGCTTTGACGGGAAGCATCTGCGGGCCGTAACGCTCGGCGATGCCGTCGCCCTTTTGCCATTCCACGAAGCCAGGGCGGGCGGGGAAGGACAAGGATAGCTGGCTGGCGTTGTTCAGCAGCAACGGGCGGCCCCGGTTATCCTTCAGCTTGGCCGGCTCAAGACGGAGCTGATAAAGGGTGTCGGACTGGAAACGTCCACTTGCGACCAGGGTGTTCTCGACGGTCTTGAAGCTTAAGCCTTCCACTTGCGGGCTGAAGCGCAGCAGATTGCGGGCCTCAATGGGACCGACGGGGGACAGGCGGTCCGAGAAGGTCACCTGCACCACCCGTTCGTCGGCGGGGCAGGTCAGGGCGCGTTCCGGGCCATAGACCGCACCTTCGGGCAGCGCCGGGAAACCCTTGTCGCGGCAGCCGAAGCTGACGGTATGGAACGGCTCGGCGGTCGAGAAGGACAGGGTCTGCTCTTCCGCGCCCTTGGCCGGGTCGGGCGACAGCCGGACATGGACGATCGCCTTGGTGCCCCAGGGGACCGGCGCATGCAGGGTCAGGACATAGCCGGCGGGGGCGTTCGGAGCCTGCCGTTCCTGAGCCATCACGTCGAAGTCGTGGGAGTCCAGCCACCGGCTCTGCTCGCCGCCGACGCCGGGCAAAGGCCGCAGCTCGATGGTCACCAGCCGCGCCAGATCGGCGGCGGCGATGGGTTCGGCGAAGCGCAGCGAAATCGTCTCGACCGGATCGAGGCCGGTGGCGCCATTGGCCGGCACGCTGGATTGCGGCGCCGACATCAAAGTCACCAACTCGGCCTTGTGGCCCTGCACCGTCCAGGTGAAGCGGCCCATGGGCGGCCAGGCGATGGCCGGGCGGAATTGCAGGGTGTGGCTGTCCAGCCAGGTGAAAGCGCCGGGATGGCTGGGGCTCATCTGCACCAGCCGCTCGGGATGATCCTCGGGGCCCCCCTTGGCCGGGCCGGCTTCACCGTCGAAGAAGACGGTCACCGGGTCCCATTGGCGCATGAAATGCTCAGGGACCAGCAAAGCGCCGGCAGGGCGCTTGACCTGATCCAGCGGAGCCGGCGTGGAGGTGTCGGGCTGGGTGGCGGTGGCCGGGGACAGGACCAGCGGCGCCAGCAGGGCGAACAGGGCGAGATGGCGGAATTTCATGATGCTACTTGCCCTCTTCCACGGTGACCATGTCCCAATATCTGCGCTTCACGTCCTCGGGCGGGGCCTTGCCGGGCTTGACCACCCCCACCAGGGCCGGCTGAATTTCGACGGCGCTGGCATCGGCGCGGTTCTCCACCAGCAGGAAATAACGCCCGGCCTTCAGATCGCTCATGGCCACCGCGCCCTCGGCCAACAGGCTGCCGCTTTCGTCGAAGAGGCGCATGCGGGCGGAATCCGCCTCGCCCTTGATGCCCACGCCCACCGCGCCGGCCTCGGCCAGGGTGAAGGTGAACAGGCGGGCATCGCCGGGGGCCAGACGCAGCTTCGGCCCCAATCCCTCGCCCAACGGCTGGGGCGGGCTGAAGCTGAAGCTCGCCGAACCGGACAAGGCGGCTTCCTGCAAGGGCCGCAAGCCGATCAGCCTCTCCTGGCCGGCGGGCAGGAACTGCTGCAGATCGGCCCCTTGCGGCCAGACGCTCTGCTGCTTGTCGGAACTGGCGGCCAGCACCGGCTGAGCACTGCGCAAATGCAACAGCACCGGCTGGTCGGGAGCGAAGCGCCAGACGGCCTCGGCCCCGGACAATGGCAGAGTGGCGGGGGCGATCTTCTGGGGCGGAGCCTTGGCGGCGGCCTCCAGCCAATTGGCGGCGGCTCCGTCGGTGATCCAGGCGGCGACCAGACCGGGCTGATGACGCAGCAGCAAGGTCGCCTGGCCCGAGACGGTCAGGCCGTTGCTGCCATGCTGAGCCGTGCCGTCGCTGCCCAGCAGCCAGGCATCCTTGACCGGGCCCGAGAACAGCAGGGTCATCGGCTTGGCCGGGGCGGGAATTTCCACCGCCAGCAGGCCGGCCGAGGGCCGGGTCTGGCGCAGCATCACCCCGACCGGCAGGCTGAGCCCGCCCGAGGCCGGCATCAGGCCCAGGGACAATTTGCCGGCCTGGGCGGCGGCGTTCAGCAGCAGCAGATGCCGGGCATCGCTTTCCAGCAGGATGCTTTCGGGATGCAGGGCCGGCCAATAGAGGCGGCGGACGGCGCCGTCCTTGTCCAGCAGAGCGGCGGCCATGCGCGGCGGCAAGGCCAGACGCAGACGTTTGGCCCCTTCGGGCAGGGTCAGGTCGAGGGCGGTTCCGGCCTCCAGGCTGCGGTCGGCCTCGCCCCAATCCTGGTCATCGCGGGCCGGGCGGGGAAAGGCGACGCGGCGCAAGCTTACCGGCATCTCGTCGGCGCTGTCGCTTCGCCATAGGCGCAGCAGGCGGCCCGAACCGTCGCCGCCGTCGGGCAGCAGGGCGGCAGTGCTGCCGGTATCGATACCGGCCTTCAAAGGATCGGCGGCATCCTTGGCCGGAGCGATCGACAGACCGGGCTGGCCGACGCGGGACTCCGCCAGCCACAGGCGCGGCCCCTTGCCGTCGTCGGACAAGGGCAGGGTGACGGTCTGCCTGTCGTTCAAGGTCAGGGCCAGAGTGGCGTCGGTGGACGGGGCCACCCGCTGACCATGCACAGCCTCGCCGCCGGTCGGGCCGACCAGCCAGAGGGGGCCGGACCCCAGCGCCGTGACCTCGGCACCATGGGCCAGGGCCCGCCGTTCGCCGCCATCGCTCCAGATCAGGCCGGCGGCGGGGGAATTCAGTCGGATCAGGCCGGGGCCGTTCAGCTTGACGGCGGCGACGCCCAAGGACGGTTCGATATCGGCCAACGGCTGCAAGGACAGGCCCGAGGCCAGACTGCTTTCGCTGGCGGGCGACAAAGAGGGATGGCGCAAGGCCAAGGCGATGGGGGCGCGGCTGCCGGCCAGCGGCCAGACTTGCAGCCGATATTCGCTGGCGGCGGCGGGGTCGCGGGGGAAGGCCAATCGCGCATCCAGCCCGGAGGCGGAAGCGACGGTGACCCAGCTGCCATCCGCTTCATGCCGGTCCAAGGCCAGACCTGTGGCGTCGCGGGAATGGCTGGCGGCGACGATCAGCGGGCCGTCATTGGGGCCGAAGGTCAGCGGCTGGCTGTGCAAAGCGCCGTCGGTCCATTGGCGGTTTTCACTGCCGGCCACGGCCGGTTCCTGGATTTCCGCCAGCTCGGTCAGGTTGAGTTGGGTATCCGCCGTTTCTTGCCCCACCGGGTCCAGCTTCAACTGATACTGCCCGGCCGGCAGTTGGGCGGCCAGATCGATGTTCCAATCATCGGCCCGCATTTCGCCCCTGACGGCGACGCGGCCATCCTTGTCCAGCAGCGAGGCCTTGACCTGCCCGGACCCGAACGAGGTCAGCTCGACCCGATGTCCGCCGCCCACAGCCACGGGGATCAGCGCCGGAGCGGTGACATCGCGGCTCATGCCGGCGATCAACTGCTTGACCGAAGCGGTGATGCTGTAATCGAAGCGGTTGTTGGGGCGAACGCTGGTGACCTGCATGCTATATGTCCCGGCGGCCAAGCGGCCTTGCCAGGGATCGCGGGAGCTCAAAGGAATCGCCGGTTTGTCGCCGTTGGCGGCTTTGATTTCGCCCTGCATGCCTTCGCTGAGGGTCAGGGTCAGATCGGCCTCGGCGGGTAGGGTGAAGCCCCAGGCGTCGGGCGTGCGGGGCTCGCCTTCCGCCGGTTCGTCCCAGCGGTTCGAGACTGTGCCGTCCAGATTGAGCGGATGCGGGCCATGCCCCGAGACCTCGGGCGCTTTGTCCAAACGCTTCACCAGCGTCAGCAGCCGGCTGGGCATGGCCAGGGGCTGCACGATCAGGCGGTAGTGGCCGGGCTGAAGCTTTGTTTCCAGAGTGCCGCCCTGCTCGGGCGTAGTCAGCGGCCAGCCGCCGGCATCTTCCAGCCGGATCAAGGGCTTGGCATGGGTGACGGTGGGGCTGAGCTTGGGGCTGCCGGAGTCGTCGCTGCTGTCCTCGTCATCTTCGTTATAGCGGCGCGGCTGAGGCACGGAGGTCGAGGCGATGTCGGGGGTCACCACCCGCAGCCGGTAAGTCCCGGCTTCGGCGATGTCGAGATCATAGGTCACCCCTTCGCCGCCGCCCAAGGCGATATGGGCGGGAATTTCGGGGCTCAAGCTTCCACCCTGGCACACCGGGGCGGTTGTCAGGGTCAGCCCCAGATGCCCGTGGGTCTCGCCCTGGGTCGCAATCGAGAGAAGATAGACGCCCTGTCGCAGATACTGCTGCAACAGCATGTTGCGCCCGACACCGTTGGCGGTGGCGGCGTTCAGGCTGGGCTGCACCTGGGTGCGCATGGTGCCCGAGGTTTCCAAAAGCCCGGCGGTCTCGACGCGGTAGAGCGCCGGACTGTCCACCTTGACCAGGAAGGTCTGGCTTTCCCGCTTCTCCATATCCAGGAATCGCGGCTGCCCGGCGGCGAGGATCGGCAGGTCGGGAATCTTCTTGGCGTCGGCATCGCTCAACGTCGGCAGGGCAGGGGCGGCGACCGCCTTGGCGTCGGGGGTGAAATGCAGCGACACGAACAAGGGCGCGGCATCGGGATCGGCGATGCTGACCTGATGCTTGCCGGCCTTGGCGGCGGGCTTGGTGGCTGCAGGAGTTCCGTCCAGAGACAGCGGCACGGCATGCCCGTCCTCGGCCAGGGCTTGCAGGCTGCCATCCTGGGGTAGCATCACCGACAGGGCCAGCGCCTTGCCATCGCCCGGCTGCAGCATCAGCGGCAGATCATCGCTCATCTCGGCGGGCAGCAGCTTGACCACGAAGCCGGCAGGCTGATTGCTGGTGAGGAAATAATGGCTCTTCGGCTTGCCGATGACCGGCACGAAGATGGCGGCCGAGGGCAGGGGACGGCTGTCCTCGGCGGCTTCAGGCGCGCCTTCGCCATGCAGAGACAGGCCGACGATGCCCCGCTGCTCGGGCCGGGGTGTCAGGGTCAGGCGATAGAAACCGGCATCCAGGTTCCAGGTTCCGCCATTCAGCTTGGCCGGCATGACCCGCAAGTCCGGGGAATAAGTGAGGACCAGCGGCACCAGCTTGACATCGGCCTGAACGCCGGTGACCTCGGCCCGATAATTGCCGGGCTGGGTCACCTCCAGCAGCAGCGATGTTTCGTTCAGCAGATTGAAATGCCGCCGCCAGGGGTCGGACGAAGACAGGCGGATGGTCTGGCTGGCGATCTTCCGTTCCTTGGGGCTGCCTTGCGCCGCATCGTTGGTTTCAGTCAGCACGGCGGTCAGATCGGCCTCGTCCTCGCCCAGGCCGGGGCGGATCGCCGCCACCAGGAACTGGCTGTCGCCGGCGATATCGAAGTTGTAGTCCCGCCTGGCCGGGAAATGCTGCAACAGATAATCCTGACCGGCATGGGCGCGGATGGTCACTAAATTCTGGAAGTTGACATTGGGCTGGCGATTGACCTCGCCCACCGGGTCGCGCTTGCTCTTGTCGATCACGGCGTTCGAGGTGCCGAAAATCTGGCCCTGGTTATAACTGCCCACCTCGATCGAGCCCAGATCGCCGCGCGGCAGCTCCAGCCGGTAATAGCTGGTATTGCCGCTGACCCGCCAACGGTCGAAGCCGAAGGGGCTGACCGAGAATTGGCGGCGCATGGTTTCAGGCAGTTCGGGAATGCCCCAGCGCAGGACGAAGGGCTTCTCGGTTCCGGCCTCGGTCCAGGGCTGCGCCACACCGCCATAGGCGATCAGGCGGTAAAGCCCCGGCTCCAGTTGGGTGACCAGCCGTTTGACCGCCAGCGGCTGGCCGGGATGAGCCTCGGATTTATCATTGTCGGGAATGGCAGGGACCAGCCAACTGCCGTCCTTCCACAGCCGCAGATCGGCCAGATGCCGCCCCGCCGCCTCGATGAACACCGACTGGCGATAGGGGATCACCAGCCAATAGGAACGCTGCTGGCCGTCGCCCAACTCGCCTTGTACCAGCGCCTGTTCCACCAGCTGCGGCGGCTTGTCGCCATTGATTTCCTCGAACGGCAGAACGGTCAGCTCTGGGGGTTGGGCACCGGAGGCGAAGTGGCTGACGACCTTATGCTCGCCGGGGCCGAGGAAGACATCCAGCCGGCCGTCGCGCTTGCCGACCTCGCCATCCGACGGACCTGGGCCGGCCATGCGATCCACCAGCTGCAACGACGCCCCTTGGGCACTGGCCAGCTTCAGGGCATAGCGACCGAAGCGCTCAACCGTGATGATCTGTTCCCGGCTTTGCGGCGTTTGCACCAACGCAGCGGCCAGAGGCGTTTCGGCCTTGGGCGCGGGCTCGGCCTTGAGAGGGGTGGCGGCTTGCGGCGCAGGCGCCTCCGGCTGGCGGAGAGCATGGATGACATAGCTGCCCAGGCCGGTCCCGGCTGCCAGAATAATGGCAAGCCAAAACCAGCGGCTTGAACGAATTGGACGCCCCAATTAATCCCCCTCTGATCCCCGCGCGCCCGCGCGAAAGCTTGGCGATGATACGCCTAGGGATTGCGGATGCAAGCAGGACTTCCGGTCAGGTGAGAAGGCTTTTCAGAGCTGTTGGTCGGGGTTCCGCCAGGCCCAGAGATGGGCCGCCACCAGGGCCCGCCAAGGGGTGAACGGGGCCAGCCAGCGTTCCACCTCTTTCTCGCCCAGTTTGTCGGGCCGGCCCAGCAAGGATTGCAGCCCGCGCCGCACGGCGACATCGCCATGCAGGCTGCCATCCAGCCAGCCATAGGCCCGCAACAGGGCGTAATTGACCGTCCAGGGACCGATGCCGGGAGTATCGAGAAGCTGGCGGGTGATCTCTTCGGCGGAGCGGGCGTCGCTGACCTGATCCAGCCGCAGCCGGCCCGAGAGAACCCGCCGCGAGACTTCATGCAATGTCGCCGCCTTGGTGCGGGAAAAACCGGCTTGGCGCAGGAGGTCTTCGGACAAGGCCAGCACTTCGTTCGGGCCGGGATGGCAAAGCAGCCCGGCGGAATGGCGGATATTCACCGCCTGGATCAGCTTGCGGCGGATCGACAGAGCGGCGGAAACACTGATCTGCTGGCCGGTAATCGCCCAGGCCAATGCTTCGAAGGCCGAGGCCGAGACGGGAATGCGCAAGCCATGGTTCTGGGCAATCAGCCGGCCCAGTTCGGGGTGATCGCGAAAGCGCTGTTCGAAGATATCAACCGGCTGGGTCAAGCCCAGCATGCGGCTGATCCAACCTTCCAACTGGGTGGGCGAGGTGTCGGGGCTGTCGCCGTCCAGATGCAGTTCCGCCTCGACAGCATTGCCCGCAAAACGCAGGTTCAGACAGGCGGGAATGCCTTGCCACAACAGGCCCTTGCGAATGAAGTCGGGTCCGACCTCTTCGGCCACTTTCTGGGCGTCGCGGCCATGGAAGCTCATCAGATCGGCCAGCCGGTAATTCGCAGGCAGGCTTAAGCGACAGGTGATGGTCATCCGCTTTTCTCTCGCTTCAACAGTTCCCGCTTGCGCTCAAGTCCCCAGCGATAGCCGGCCAGTGAGCCGTCGCCGCGAATGACCCGATGGCAGGGCACCACCACCGCCAGGGCATTGGCGGCGCAGGCTCCGGCCACTGCCCTTACGGATTTGGGGGCGCCCAACTGCTCGGCCAACTGGCGATAGGTGGTGGTGCTGCCCACCGGAATATCGCGCAGGGCCTGCCAGACCCGCTGTTGAAAAGCGGTGCCTTGGATATCGAGAGGAAGGTCCAGGCTCCGCCCCGGCTGCTCGATACAGGCGACCACATCGACGACCGCGGTTTGGAAATCAGCCTCGGCCAATTCCAGCCGCGCCTTGGGAAAGCGGCGGGTAAGGTCTTGGGTCAAGGCTTCGGGCTGGTCGCCGATCAGGATGGCGCAGAGGCCGCGTTCGCTGCGGGCCACCAGCACTGTGCCCAGATTGCATTGACCTATGGCGTAATGGATGGTCGCACCATCTCCGCCACGGCGATAGCTGCCCGGTGTCATGCCCAGCAGATGGTCTGACTGTTCATAGAAGCGGCTGCTGGAATTGAACCCGGCGGCGTAAAAGGCGTCGGTCACGCTGCTGCTATCGCTCAGATTTGCGCGGACTTTCTCGGCGCGATGGGCGGTTGCATAGGCTTTGGGCGTCAGGCCGGTGATGGATTTGAACAGGCGATGGAAATGCCAGGCCGACAGCCCGACGGCCTCGGCCATCTGCTCCAGGCTGGGCAGTTCCTCGGCCTGTTCGATCATCCGGCAGACCTGCCCGATCAGTTCGGCCTGACGCTGGGCCGGCGAGGTCTGATCATCGGGATGGCAGCGCTTGCAGGGACGGAAGCCGGCCTTGCGGGCGGCCTCTCCATCGGCGTGGAAACGTACATTGATCGGCAAGGGCCGGCGGGCGGCGCAAGAGGGGCGGCAGTAAACTCCGGTGCTGGCCACCGAATAGACGAAGGCTCCGTCGAAGCAGGCGTCCTTTTGCAGCACGGCCTGCCAGCGGGGGTCTTGTTCGGTGGAAAGGGTTGTCTCGGCCATCGGGGTCACCTTGCGGAAGGGAAGGAACAAGGCGAGCTTACCGTCGCCCCGCCTCAGCCTTCACTCCGCTGCTTGCTGTCAAACTCCCAAAGCCTGGGCCAGATCGGCATAAAGGTCGTCAGCCGCCTCAAGCCCTACCGACAGTCGCAGCAGGTCGTCGGGAACCGGCGAGGTCGGGCCTTCGATGCTGGCGCGATGTTCGACCAGACTTTCCACTCCGCCCAGCGAGGTGGCGCGTTTCCATAAAGTGAGCTTGGCCGCCACGGCGATCGAGGCTTCGCGACCATCCTTGATGCGGATCGAGAGCATACCGCCGAAGCCGCCCTGCATCTGCCGCTTCGCCAGTTCATGGCCGGGGAAACCGGGCAGGCCGGGATAGAACACGTCGGATACCTTGGGATGCGCCGCCAGCCGCTGCGCCAGATCAAGAGCGGTGGCCGATTGCCAGCGCACACGGGGGAACAAGGTGCGTAGGCCGCGTTGCAGCAACCAAGCCTCGAACGGTCCCAGCACGCCGCCGATCTGGCCTTGCACCTGCTTGATGCGGGTCCAAAACTCGTCGATGACGCCGGTGGTCAGGCTGCCGGCCACCACGTCGGAATGGCCGTTCAGATATTTGGTGGCCGAATGCATGACGATGTCGGCGCCCAAGGACAAAGGCTTGGTGAAGACCGGCGTGGCGACCGTGGAATCCACCGCCAGCCGGGCTCCGGCCCCATGGGCCAGTTCGGCGATGGCGGCGATGTCGCTGACCTGCCACAGGGGATTGGCCGGGCTTTCCAGCCAGACCAGCTTGGTCTTGCCGGGCTGGAAGGCGGCTTTGACGGCAACCAGATCGGTGGTGTCCACCAGTTCGATCTTCAGGCCCCAGCGCGAGGCGAAGCCCAGCAGCCAGGCGCGCAGGGCCCAATACATCACCTGCGGCGCAATCACATGATCGCCGGGTTCCAGTGCCTGGAAAACAGCAGTGGCGGCGGCCATGCCGGAAGCGAACAGCAGGCTGGCCTTGCCCCCTTCGAGCGCCGTCAGAGTGTCGGCGGCGGTATCATAGGTCGGGTTGTCGGTCCGCGAATAACAGCGCCCCCGCGAATAGGCCAAATCCGCATCCCGCTCGAAGGTGGTCGAGGGATGGATGGGCGGAATGATGGCTCCGGTCGCCTGATCGATTCGGCCCAGGGCGTGGGCGGCCAGGGTTTCCGGGGAAAGATCACTGTTGCTGCTCATGCTAATTGCTGCCTTTGCCGATCAGTCGCTTGTTCAGGCGTCGCGCCAGGGCGTCGCCCAGGCTTTGGAAAGCCTGCACCAAGACGATCAGCACGACAACCACCGTCAGCATCACCTCGGGCTGGAAACGCTGATAGCCGTAGCGGATGCCCAGATCGCCCAGACCGCCGCCGCCGACGGCTCCGGCCATGGCGGAATAGCTGATCAGGCTGACCACAGTGATGGTCAGGCCGGCGATGATGCCCGGCCAGGCTTCCGGCACCAGCACCTTGAAGACGATCTGCTGCGGGCTGGCCCCCATGGCCTGGGCAGCTTCGATCAGGCCGGGATCGACTTCCCGCAACGAGGCCTCGGCCAGCCGGGCGACGAAGGGAATGGCGGCAATGGTCAAGGGCACGATGGCCGCCGCCGTGCCGATCGAGGTGCCCACCACCAGCCGCGTCAGCGGAATGATCGCCACCAGCAGAATGATGAACGGCGTCGAGCGGGCGGCGTTGACGATGGCGCCGGCGACGCTGTTGAACAAAGGCCGTTCCAGAATATGGCCGCGCCCGGTGACCACCAGCAGAATGCCCAGCGGCACCCCCAGCAGAGCGGACAGAGCAGAGGAGATGCCGACCATGATCAGCGTCTCCCACAGGGCGTCAAGCAACAGCCCGATCATGACCGGCGACATGGCCGAGTACCTCCACGCGTAGATCTTGATTGCGGATATGGTCGATGGCGGTCTGAATGTCGGCTGGCTTGCCGATGGCCTCGACCACGATATTGCCGTAGGGCGCACCCTGGATGTAATCCACATGCGCCTGCAGGATGTTCAGGCTGACCTCGAAGCGGCGCACCACGTCGGAAATCACCGGGCTATAGGCGTTCGGGCCGGTGAAGATGACCCGCAGCACCGGATTGCCCTCGGTCAGCGGCGTGTTGCGCAGACGCTCCTTCAGGGCTTCGGGCAGTTCCCGGTCCACCAGATCGCGCACGAAACTTTTGGTGATCTCGGCCTTCGGCGCGGTGAAGACGTCGAACACTCCGCCTTCCTCGACAACATGGCCGCCATCCAGCACCGCGACGCGGTGGCAAATCTCTTTGATCACCGGCATCTCGTGGGTGATCAGCACGATGGTCAGGCCCAGCTTGGCGTTGATGTCCTGCAACAGCGCCAGGATCGACTTGGTGGTCTCGGGGTCCAGGGCCGAGGTGGCTTCGTCGCAGAGCAGCACCGAAGGCTCGGACGCCAAAGCGCGGGCGATGCCCACCCGCTGCTTTTGCCCGCCTGACAATTGGGCGGGATAGGCGTCGCTCTTGTCGGCCAGTCCCACCAGTTCCAGCAGGGGAGCCACCTTGCGGGCGATCTCAGCCTTGGGCAGGCCGGCCAGTTCCAGCGGAAAGGCGACATTGTCGAACACAGTGCGCGAGGAGAGCAGATTGAAATGCTGGAAGATCATGCCGATCTTACGTCGGGCAAGGCGCAGCTCGGATTCGGACAGCGTCGTCAGTTCGCGGCCCTCGACCGTCACGCGTCCCGAGGTCGGGCGTTCCAGCAGGTTCAGGCAACGCACCAGCGTGCTCTTGCCGGCACCCGAGCGGCCGATGATGCCGAATATTTCGCCGGGGGCGATGGTCAGGCTGACATCGGCAAGCACCTTTGCGCCATTGCCGAATGTCTTGGATAAGTTCGTTATTTCAATCATTTAACGCTCTTGTTCGATACGCCGAGGATAGATTTTGGCGCAGTCTCTAGATTCATCATATTCACACTGTTGATAAACATAAAAGCACATTTTTAAGATCGTATACGATTGACACAGAAAACTGATCTAGTAGATTGATCGTCAGTCGGGCTCGCTAAGCGGGCCTCGAATAAGTGATTTGGAGGGCAGGTTTATGAAGAGCATCGTGAAACTGGCGGCCGTGGCGCTGCTGCTGACACAGGGCGCGTTTGGCGCCGCCAAGGCCGAGAGCTTCAAGATCGGCGTCGAGAACGGCCCGCATGCCGAGATCGCCGAGATCGTCAAGAAGCAGGTCGCCGCCAAGGGCATCGATCTGCAGATCTTCGAATTCTCGGACTATACCCGCCCGAATCCGGCGGTCAATGACGGCGATCTGGACGCCAACGCCTTCCAGCACAAGCCCTATCTCGATCAGCAGATCAAGGATCGCGGCTATAAGCTGACTCCGGTGGCCAACATCGTGGTGTTCCCGATCGGCGTCTATTCCCAGAAGGTCAAGAGCCTGAAGGACCTGGCCCCGGGCGCCAAGGTGGCGATCCCCAACGATCCGTCGAACGGCGGCCGCGCTCTGCTGCTGTTGCAGGCCCAGGGTTTGCTGAAGCTGAAGGACGGCACTGGCATCACGCCCAGCGTGCTCGACATCGCCGAGAACCCCAAGAAGCTGAAGATCGTCGAGGTGGATGCCGCCCAGGTGCCGCATTACCTGCCCGACGTCGATGCGGCGGTGATCAACACCAACTATGCCATCCAGGGCAAGCTGGACCCGGCCAAGGACGCCATCGCCCGCGAAGACGCCAACAGCCCCTATGTGAACATCCTGGTGGTGCGCACCGCCGACAAGGACAAGCCCTGGGTCAAGGCCCTGGTCGAGGCCTATCACTCGGCCGAGGTTAAGGACTATGTGCTGAAGAAGTATCCCGGCATCGTGGTGCCCGGCTTCTAATTCGACCGCAAGCCGCTCAGCAGGGCCCGTCCAGGTTCGTCCGGGGCGGGCCTTTTGCTTGTCAGGGATGTTGCAGGGTGAACGTAAAACTGGTGCCGTCCGGGGAGGAATGGGCGATTTCGATCTCGCCGCCCAGGCGGTGAACGATACGGCGACAGATGGCCAGCCCGATGCCGGTCCCCCCGGTCTGCCCCGGCGGCGACAGGCGCTGGAACATCTCGAAGATTTTTTCGTGATAGGCCGGCGCGATGCCGATGCCATTGTCGTCGATGGAAAAACGCCAGAAATTCGCTTCGGCCGGCTCGGCGCTGACGGCGATGCGCGGGGGGCGTTCGGGGTGGCGATATTTCAGGGCATTGCCGATCAAATTCTGGAACAGGCTGATCAGCTGATTCTCATCGGCCAAAACCTCGGGCAGTTCCCCGATGGAAATCTCGGCGCCGGTCTGCTGCATGAGCTGAGACAAGGGCTGCAAGGCGCTGTCCAGCGCCACCCTGGCCGAGGTGGCGTGCAGCGTTGTGGCCTGTTGGGTGATCCGGGCGAATTGCAGCAGATCATGAATCAGGGACGACATCTGTTTGCCGTTCTCGACGATAAAACCGATGAAGTCGTCGGCGTCGCTGTCCAGCTTGCCTTTATAGCGCCGCTCCAGCATCTGGGCATAGCTGACCATGTTGCGCAGGGGCGTCTGCAGATCGTGCGAGGCGATATAGGCGAACTGCTCCAGTTCCGCATTCGAACGCAACAGGTTGCGTTCCCGCAGCAGGCGGTCCGAGATATCCTCGACGATCGACCAGATATAATGCTGCTTGTCTTCCCCGACCAGCAGCATGCCGTTGAGGCAAAGGCTGACCAGCGAGCCGTCTTTTCTGAGATATTCCTTCTGGTAAGGACCATAGCGCCCGGTGGTGCGCAGATTGTCCAACTGGCGGGCCTCGTCCATTTCATAGCGGCGAGGCGTCAGAGCCCAATAGTCGAGCTGCTTCAACTCCTCCGTCTCATAGCCGGTGATGCGGCGGAAGGCTTCGTTGAATTCGATATAGCGCCCCTGCATGTCGGTGAGGGCGAGGCCGAGAGGCGACAGCTCGTAAAGGCTGCGCAGCTTCTGCTCGTCGGCGCGCAGTCGCGATTCCGCCCGCTGTCTGGCCTGGTCCGAGGATAAAAGCTTCTCGCGGGTTTCCGCCAGCCAGCCCATGACGCTGTCTTCCTGGCCGGGCGCAAGTGGGATGGTCTGCGAAAAATCGCCTTTGCCCAGAGCGGTGATCTGCTGATGCAGGCTGTCGGGGGTTCCGCCCAATATGCGTTGCAAGGTGCTGTAATTCTTCAGCAGCGCCAGCACCAGCAGCAGCCCGATGGCGATCGAGACATAGCGCAGGATCAGCGCCCGGCGGATGGTGAAATCGACCTCGGCCCTGGTGCGCTTTTCGATCATCTCCTGAAAGTCGTCGATCGGATGCATGATGGCCGCTTTGGCGGCGATGTAGTCGGAGCCGAAGACAATGGCCAATGCCTCGTCCCTGGCCTCGGCGCCGCCGTTGCGGCGCAGGGACATGGCCTTGAATTCCAGCCCGGTCAGATCATCGGAATTCCGCTTAGCCTCTTCCAGCTTGGCGAACTCGGCTTCGGTAAAGCCCGCCTGGCGCATGCGCTCCAGCAAGGGTTCGCCCCGGCTGCCCGGTTTGATCTTGTGGGGATCGGCCTCGCCGTTCAGCACAAAATCCCAATAGATGTTGTCATAATCGATAGGACGCGGGTGAATGCCGTCGCGGATATCGAGGATGTCCCGGAAATATTCGGCATAGGCCGGTTTGCCGGACACCACGAACAGCCTGACCATCAGGGTCAGATCGTCGGAGGAATGCCGCAGTTCGTCGGCCAGCTTGGCGGAAAGGAAGCGCTGCTCGTTGGCCCGGTCGATGGCCTTTTCCGCCCAGACATAGGCGATGAAACTGACGGACAAAGCCATCAGCAACAGGATGCTGGTCAAGGTGCCTTGCTTGAAGGACGGGGCCCCCATCATTTGCTCCCGGCTCCCCCAGCCCGGTGTTTGACAGGCCTCGAAGATAATCCGAATGGGCCAAACCGCAAAAGTCAAACTCGGCCCACCGACGGTCTGATCTGAGCATTTTGGTGGAGGCGCTTCATTCTGCCCTTAGTCTTGTGACTTATGGGATGTTCCTCGGTATTGCTATCCCACGCTGATTGCAATGCGCCTTCCCATGGACATAAGCTTGCCTCGTCTCGAAGCCGGGGTCGGAACGGTTCCGGCTCCGGCAATCGGAAATGCTGACTTGCCATCACCAGAGACTGCAGGGAGTATAATTGGCGAAATTACTCGGTCGGATAGCTGCTGGGGGCGGCGTGTCATATCATCTTCGCGCGCATGTTCGAGGGGCGAGCGCCTGCTTCGCCCGGCCTGGTCTGACGTCAGAGCGGGTGTCCTATCCGGTGATCACGCCCTCGGCGGCGCGCAGTCTGCTGGAGGCGGTGCATTGGAATCCCGCCATCCGCTGGGTGGTGGACCGCATTATCTTGTGCAAACCCATCCGCTTCGACCGCGTGAGCCAAGACGAGATCGGCGGCAGGTCGTCGGCGCAGGTGATCCGCTTCAGCCGCGATGATCGCGGCGATGTGGATTTGCAGGTGGAAGAAGGGCCGCGCCGGCGGTCTTCCTTATTGCTGCGCGATGTGGATTATCTGATCGACGCCCATCTGGAACTGACCGAGACGGCGGTGGCCGGCGAGAGTGTGGCGGCGCATTGTGAAACCGCCAGTCAGAAGCTGCGCCAGGGACGCTTCGGTCATCAGCCCTTGCTGGGCAGCCGGGAATTCCCTGCCGAGATTTCCCTATGGGAAGGCGAGGCTCCGACTGCCTGCGGCGAATTGCAAGGAGAACAGGATCTGGGCTGGATACTGCATGATGTCGAGTTCGTCGGCTTTTGCCGGTCGCGCTTTTTCCATGCGGTGATGAAGGATGGCGTCATCGAGGTGCCGCCCCTGGCCGAGACAGCCTTGCAGCCGGGCTAAGGCCCAACAGGAAACACGCCATCCAGACTATCCCGGCGACGCTCAGTAGCTGTCGTCGGGATTTTCGTTGGGGCTTTGGATGCGGAAACGCTCGGGGCTGTCGGCCAGCATCTGCACCGACAGAATGCCGTTGCCCGAACGGATGATAACCTCGGCGAACCAGCTGCCGGGTTCGACTTCCATCGGTTCGCCGATCTCGATGGCGGTGACCTGCTCCACATCCATGCTGATGGTGCGGTCACTGAGGAAGGAAACGGATGCGACGGTCTTTCCAGACTTCATATTTATATCCTCCGCCCGCTGTTCTCAATGACTGCGGGTTCCTATCTGGCAAGGCTCGCAAAAGGCGAACTGCTCGTCAAGGGTGTGAAGCTTCAGGATAGGGTGCAACGACAATGAGCGTAGCCCCTTTGCGGTCGGGAGATGACGACAGCTCATCCCAGCCTCGTGCCTTTGGCGGCGGAGTCTCGCCGGCCATATGGCGGGTCAGCGCTTCCTGGGCCAGGCTGCGGGCCTGCTCCAGGCTGTGGCCAAAGGCCTGGCAGCCGGGAAGATCGGGAAATTCCACCAGAAAGTCCGCCTGCGGGCGCTTACGCACAAAGGCGATATAGCTGCCGTCGGCCATGTCGGGCGGGTCTTCGTTCGGCCAGCCGGGGGGCAGCTCGGCGTCTTCATCCTTCAGGCCGGCCAGATACTGATCCATGCCGTCTGCCTTACGCATCAGCCCCACCAGCAGGCGGCGGTCCTCGGCGGCCAGGAAGCCGGCCAGCAGGGATTGGTTCTCAAGACTGCTGAATTCCACCACCGGCTTGTCCAAAGCCTGGGCCATCAGCCGCAGCAGCTCCGCCGGGTCGGGTCCTTCGACCGGGCAGGGGGCCAGGGTGACGGCCTGGGGATGCTCGTTGCCGTCGGCATAGAAGGCGCGATGGATGCCAAGGCGTTCCTCGCCTTCGACGGTCCGGCGCACGATGCGATAATCCCACCTCATGGACGTCTCCTGATTTCGTCCATGATTTTGAGACTCTTCGCCGATCAGAGCAAGATCAGCTTCGATGGGTCAGGGTGCAGCCCAGCGAGGCCAGGATCAAAGCGCCCATGCAGCCCAATTGCAGCGTGCTCAGCTGTTCGGCATTGACCAGCCAGCCAGTGGCGGCGGCAATCGCCGGTTCCAGGCTGGTCAGCACCGAGAAGCTTTTGGCGGTCATGCGCTTCAAGGCCACCATCTCCAGCGAATAGGGGATGGTGCTGGACATCATCGAGACGACAAAAGCGGTCGCCAGGATCGACGGGGCCAGCAAATCCGACCCGGCATGGGCGACGCCCAGCGGCAGGGTCAGGGCTCCGGCCACCGCCATGCCCAAGGCGCTGGCGCGGCTGCCCGGCATGGTGCGGACCACGCGTTTGCCGAAGATGATATAGGCCGCCCAAAAACCGCCGGCCATCAGGGCGAAGCCCAACCCGGTGGGGTCAAGGCGCATGCTGCCCGCCGGCAAGGGGCTGAGGCCCACTAGCCCCGCCACCGCCAGCCCGATCCACAGGAAATCCAGCGGCCGGCGCGAACTGACCAGCGCCAGGGCCAGGGGGCCGGTGAACTCCACCGCCACCGCCACGCCCAGCGGCAGTTTCTCCAGCGACATATAGAAGCAATAGTTCATCGCCCCCAGCGACAGGCCGTAGAGCAGGGCGGCCAGCCCGGCCTTGCCCGACAGCTTGCCGCGCCAGGGACGCCAGACCAGCAGCAGCACCAAGGCCGAGATGCTGCAGCGCAGGCCGGTGGTGCCCTGGGGGCCGATGGCGGCGAACAGATGCTTGGCGTAAGCCGCGCCCGCCTGGATCGAGATCATCGCCAGGATCAGGCTGCCCAGGGCGATCATGCGGGCGGAAAAGGAACTGCTGGAGGAAGACGGCATTCTAAACCCGGTGAATAAGAAGGCCGGGAGTATGGAGAGCCGCCCCGATACGGTCAATGTGGACGGAGGGAATGAGAGACCTGCGCCGGAAAGGGGGTTTTCTGCGCTGTTTCGGCGAGGTAAAATAATACCGTTATTCTAAGTCATTGATTTCTAAGTATATAATTATCGTTGACGCAAAGGCGTGATGTCGCCATACTCCGCGCTTCCTAAAGGGAGGGCGTGGGCTCTTCCTTAACCTGGTTTTGCAGTGGGTGACATGACTACCTATTCCGCTAAACCGTCCGAAGTGAACAAGAAGTGGGTGGTGATCGACGCGGACGGCGTCGTTCTCGGCCGTCTCGCCAGCATCATCTCGATGCGCCTGCGCGGCAAGCACCTCCCCACCTACACCCCGCACATTGACATGGGCGACAACGTCATCGTCATCAACGCCGAAAAGGTGAAGCTGACGGGCCGCAAGCTCACGGACAAGGTGTTCTACTGGCACACCGGCTATGCGGGCGGCATCAAGGGCCGTACCATGGGCCAGCTGCTGGGCGGTCGTTACCCCGAGCGCGTGGTCATCAAGGCCGTCGAGCGCATGATCACCCGTGGTCCGCTGGGTCGCCAGCAGATGAAGAACCTGCGCGTCTATGCCGGTGCCGAGCATCCGCATGCCGGGCAGAACCCCGAGGTCGTGGACGTTGCGTCCATGAACCCGAAGAACAAGAGGAGCGCCTAACCCATGGCCGAAGACTTCAGCGCCCTTGCCGACCTGAAGGCCGCCGCTCCGGCTGCCGCTCCGGTGGTCCGCGAGCCGAAGATCGACAAGCAGGGCCGTTCCTATGCCACCGGCAAGCGTAAGAACGCTGTCGCCCGTGTCTGGGTGAAGCCCGGCTCCGGCAAGATCACCGTCAACGGCCGCGCCGTCGAGGTGTATTTCGCCCGTCCCGTGCTGCGCATGGTCATCAACCAGCCGTTCCAGGTTGCCAACCGCGTCGGTCAGTTCGACGTGGTCGTGACCGTGGCCGGCGGTGGTCTGTCCGGCCAGGCCGGCGCCGTGCGCCACGGCATCAGCCGCGCCCTGACCTTCTTCGAGCCGGCTCTGCGCAGCCCGCTGAAGGCCAGCGGCTTCCTCACCCGCGACAGCCGCGTGGTCGAGCGTAAGAAGTACGGTAAGGCCAAGGCCCGCCGCAGCTTCCAGTTCTCGAAGCGCTAAGCTTCACAGGGAACTGTACGGATCAAGGGCCGGAGGGAAACCTCCGGCCCTTTGTCTTTGTGGGGCTATGCAAAAGCCCCTCGCCCGAAATTGGGAGAGGGGTTGGGGTGAGGGAATAAGGGAACACTGCCAACCAGTGCGCCGACCGTATCCTTCCCGTCATGCCCGTGTTTGACGCGGGCATCCACGAATCACCCTCTATCCAATTGTTTTCAATGTATTTTATGCGGATAGGCGTGGATGGCCGGATCAAGTCCGGCCATGACGCGAATAATTTACTTCTCCGCCATCACCGGCTTGAACCGTTCCAGCTCTTTGGCCTCGACCAATCCCTGGGCTGCCAGTTCCTTGACGGAATCCTCCAGCGTCTTCATGCCGAATCGCTGGCCCATCTGCATCATCGAGGCGATCTGCGGCAGCTTGTTTTCGCGGATCAGATTGCGCACCGCCGGGGTGCCGACCAGGATGTCATAAGCCGCGACGCGCCCGCCGCCGATCTTGGGCAGCAGTTCCTGCCCGACCACAGCCTGCAGCGATCCCGCCAGCATGGCCCGCACCAGATCCTTTTCGCTGCCGGGGAAGACATCGATGATGCGATCCACCGCCTTGGCGGCGCCGCTGGTATGAAGCGTGCCCAGCACCAGATGCCCGGTCTCGGCGGCGGTCAGGGCCAGGCTGATGGTCTCGTGGTCGCGCATTTCGCCGACCAGAATCACATCCGGGTCTTCGCGCAGGGCACTCTTCAAGGCGCGCGAGAACGAGGCGGTATGGCTGCCCACCTCGCGATGGCTGATCAGTGACCGGTCGGGCTGATGCACGAACTCCACCGGGTCTTCGATGGTCAGGATATGTTTGGCGGTGCTGCGATTGATGTGATCGACCATTGCCGCCAGGGTGGTGCTCTTGCCCGAGCCGGTAGGGCCGGTGACCAGCACCAGCCCATTCCTCAGATTTGCCAGATCGGTGAGGATGGCCGGCGCGCCCAAGGCCTCCAGCGACGGCACGCTGGCGGGAATGGCGCGGAACACCGCCGCCGGCCCGCGATCGGTGGCGAAGGCATTGACGCGAAAGCGCCCGGTGCTGCCCATGGTGATGGCGAAATCCAGATCATGCTCGCGGTTCCAGGTGATCCGCTGTTCCTCGGTCATCACCGCATGCAGCATGCCGCGTACCTGCTCCGGCGACAGGGCGTCGGCCTTGACCGGCTTCAATTCGCCATGCAGCCGCAACACCGGCGGAGCGCCGCTGGACAGATGCAAATCCGACGCCTCGGTCTGGCGGGTGAAGGTCAGCAGGTCGGTGACGTCCATAACTTCTCTTCCCTCACGGATTGCCGCAGGCGGCGGGGCCGCAGCTTTGGATGATGAAGGCGGCGCTGCGCCAGCGCAGCACATCCTCGAAATGCATGGCGGTGCGGCTTTCGTTCAGCGAGCCTTGGAAGAAGGCCGGGCCGCCCTGGCCATTGGCTTCCTCGAAGGGATGGCGGATGGCGCCGGGCGGCATCTGGGCTCCGCCGCGCATCCAGCCATAGGTACCGTCATGACCATGGCTGATCAGGACATAGGCGGCCCCCTCGCCGGGCGGGGTGATCTCGACGGATGGGGTGGCCGGCGTGGATACCTTCAAGCCGCCGGAAGGATAGCTCAGGCCCTGACGGCGTAAGGGATGCTCCGGCCCGGTCAGAGCTACGGCGGCGACATAAGAAATGCGCCGTCCCCAGCCATCGGCCGACAGGCCGTCATGCAGCCCCAGCGTCACCCAGGGCACCATCGCATGACCATCGGCAATGGCGCAGGACCCCGGGCGGCTGCCCGGCTGTTCGCGGCCATAAAGCGGCTGATTGGGCTGCAAGGCGCCATCGGCGGGGCAGGGCAGGCGGTCATTGCGGATGGCAAAGAGCGTCAAAGCGCTCTCGATCTGATCCATCGTCGATTGGGTCTGCTGGATATGGGCGCGCTCGAACAACGGCCCTGCGGCCATCAGCCCGCCGCCCACCAGCAGGCCGACGATGGCCAGAACCACCGACAGCTCGATCAGGGTGAAGCCCTGTTGCCCCCGCATCCCGACGCTCCCCTTGTCTTGTTGCTGGATATTATCCGCTGCCTTTGGCGGCTTGGCAACCGGCGGGGGAGGCGAAGCGGCGGGTGATGCCGTCTTTCTCGAGGCTCCAGCCGTTGCAGTCCCCTTCCAGGCGAAAGCCCTCGACTTCGACGGGCGCAATCCCCAGCGCCTGCCATGACAAGGGGCCGGGCGGCGGTAGACTGCCGTGGCGGGCGGCATACAGCTCGACGGCGGTTTGCAGATTGCGCGCCTCCACCCCGTCGCGGCGGGCATGGTCGAGGGCCAGATTTTGGCCTTCCAGCCGTAGCGTGGCGACAAGGGCGATCCCCACGGCCAGCAAGGCCATGGTGGCAAGGATCAGAGCGGAGCCGGATTGCTGATTGCCCATGGGAAAGCAGCCTACGCCAGCTTGATGCGCCTGTTCAAGCGAAGCCCCAGCAGCAGCCCGCCGCCGGCCACCACGCTCATGGCCAGGAAGGCCAAGCCGCCATAGCTCTGATAGAGCCAGCCGGACGACAGCATGGCCACACCCGGCACCACGCCGTTCGCCACCGAGGCATAGACGCCCTGCGCCCGGCCCGACAGGCCCGGCGGGGTGCTGCGATTGATGAAATGCATGGCTCCCAGATGGGTCGAGGCAAAGGTGAAAGCATGCAGGAACTGCACCGAGGCCAGCAGCAGCGGCTCGGTGGTGACGGCCAGCACGCTCCAGCGCAGAATGCCGGCCAGGGCGCCGAACAGGATCATCTTCACCGGCCCGAAATGGGCGACCAGCCGTTTGCCGAAGGCGAACAGCAGCACCTCGGTGATCACCCCTTCCGCCCACAGCCCGCCGATGATCCAGCCCGGCAGCCCCGCCGCCTGCCAATGCAGGGTGGCGAAGCCGTAATAGATCATATGGCTGACCTGGATCAGGCTGGTGGCGGCCAGGAACAGCAGGAAGTTCCGATCACTCACCAGCGGCCAGATCGAGACATGGGCATCGTCTTTGGCTTTGGTGGGACGGATATCGGGCAAGCCTCGCACCGCCAGAAAAGTGGCGGCCTGACCGGCGACGCAGGCGGCCAGAATGGCGAGGCGCGGTGAATCCACCAGTAACGGCCCGCCAATGGTGGCAGTGGCGATGAAGGCCAGACTGCCCCACAGGCGGATGCGACCGTAATCCAGCTTATAGGCCACCGTGCTTTGCATGGTCAGGCTGTCGCCCAGCGGGATCAGGGCGGTGAAGCAGGCGTAGGACACGACGGTCACCGCCAGCAGCGGCCAGAAGCCTTCCGCCGGCAGGAATAACAGGCTGGTCAAAACGGCGGCTCCGCCCAGCATCAGCATAGGGCGTTTGCGTTCGCCCCGGCGATCCACCACATGGCCGACCAGCGGATTGGTGAAAATCTTGACGAAGTAAGACGCCGCCATCAGCAGGCCGATCTCGGCGGGGTTCAGACCCTTGCCCTTGAGGTAGAGCGGCCAGAAGGGTAGCTGCACGCCGATCACCATGAAAACGCCGGCATAGAACAGCGACAGGCGCAGGGCCAGTTGGCGGGGCTCAGTCATGGGGCGACAAAGGCGCACTCCCCCTCGCCCGAAATCGGGAGAGGGGGCTGGGGGGTGAGGGGACGTCGGAAAAATCGTCGGTCAGGGCTCGGTATTCAGGGGCGGCAGGGAGGAAATGGGAACGGCAGCTTTTTTCCCTCACCCCAAACCCCTCTCCCGATTTCGGGAGAGGGGCTTTCATTGTCATAGCCGTCATCACGCCCGATCCGCCGCCAGGGCCGCCACCCAGGCCTGCCCCAAACTCACCCCCGGATCGCCCGGCGATGCCTGAAGCGGCAATAGTGGTTCCAGCCCGGCGGCCTTCAAGGTCAGCACCAGCCCTTCGCGCAGCACCTTGTTGAAGAAACAGCCGCCGCCCAGGGCGACCCTTTGCACGCCGGTCCGTTCCGCCGCCTGCGCCGCCCAGTCGGCCATGGCGGCGATCAGGGTGCCGTGGAACAGGTCGGCGCCGTCGGCGGCTTCGCGCCCCAGCAGACTTTCCATCAAGGGCAGGCAGTCCAGCACGCCGTCTTCGATGCTCCAGCCGCCGGTCAACAGGCGGGGCGCGGTGACCATGGCTTCCAGGGCCATCGGGGCCTGGCCCTCGAACTCGGCCACTAGATGCACGCCCAGCAAGCCGCAGGCGGCGTCGAACAGCCGCCCGGCGCTGGAGGTCAGGGGGCTGTTCAGTCCCTTGGCGAGGATGGTCGGCAGCATAGCCGCGGCTTTTTGTTCGGCAAAACGCCCGGGGATTTCTTCGGTTCGGCCGAGGCGATGCAGAATGGCCGAAGCCATGCGCCAGGGCTCCCGCGCCGCGATGTCTCCACCGGGCTGAGGCATCCAGGCCAGATGGCCCAGGCGTTGATAGTCGGGGCCGTCCACCAGCAGCAACTCGCCGCCCCAGCTCTGGTTGCCGGGCCCCAGGCCGAAGCCGTCGAGCGCCAGTCCGATGATCGGGCCGTCATGCCCATGCTCGGCGGCGACGGCGGCGATATGGGCATGATGATGCTGTACCGCCAGCGAAGGGGCGTCCTGTCCCTGCGCCCAGCGGCTGGAGTAGAAATCGGGGTGCAGGTCATGGGCGAACAGCACCGGCGGTGCCGTCATATCCGCCAGCATGGCGGCGGCGGCGGTCTCGAACTGGCCGATCGCCTCGGCGCTGTCCAGATTGCCGATGGCCGGGCTGATCACCGCCTGACAGCCTTCGATCGAGCAGAGGCTGTTCTTCAGGAAAGCCCCTGTCGCCAGGACCGGCGGCAGGGGCTTATGAAGGGGAATGACGATGGCTTGCGAGAGGGTCATCGTCTCATTCGGCGGGAGTGGCCGCCATCGGCGGCTGCCCCTTGCCCTTGTTGAGCTTCTTCATCAGCTCTTCAGTGGGCAGGGCCGAGATCATGGCGGTGGTCAGAGCGGCGGCATAGGGGATCGACTGCACCCCCAGCACCAGCGCCCACATGCGGGCGTCGATGTCGTTCCAGCCTTTGACCGACAGGATCAGGATCGCCGAGAACCATTGCGACAGCATCAGCACGGTTTCTTCCGACGCCATCATGAAACCGGCGGTCCAGGCGGCCTTATCCTCGCATTTCGGGGTGCGCAGGAAGGGGATCGTCTTGGTGAAGACGCCCTGCCACATGGCCTTGCCGATATAATAGGTCAGTCCCATGCCGGCGACGGCCGAGCCGATGCGCTGACGCCAGTTGCACTTCACGCGGGTCGAGTACAGGAACAGGTGATGCACCAGCTTGGCGACGAACACGCCGACGGTGGGCAGCACGAAGATCGCCAGCGGGAAGTCGAACATCCGGGGCGCGATCACCAAGCCGACGGTCCAGAACACCGACAGGATGGTGAACAGCACATAGAAGGCGTCGGCGAACCAGGGCAGCCAGCCGGTGACGAAATGGTATTTCTGGCTGGCGGTCAGGCCGGTCTTCTTGAAGGGCAGCAAGGCGCGCCAATGCCCCTTCAGGATCTGCACCGCGCCATAGGCCCAGCGGAAGCGCTGCTTCTTATAGGCGGTGAAGTTGTCGGGCGTCAGGCCATGGCCGAAACGATGCGACAGATAGACGGCCTCATAGCCATGCTCCAGCAGGCGCAGGCCCAGCTCGGCATCCTCGGTGATGGTCCATTCCGACCATTTGCCGGTGTCTTCCAGCGCCTTGCGGCGGATCAGGGTCATGGTGCCATGCTGGATGATGGCGTTGTCTTCATTGCGCGCCACCATGCCGATATCGAAGAAACCGGCATATTCCCAGTTGATGAATTCCTTGAACAGGTCGCGATCCCATTCGCGGTGATCCTGCGGCGCCTGCACCCAGCCGACCTTGGGATTCTCGAAATGCGGCACCAGGGTCGACAGCCAGTCGGGCGTCACCTGATAGTCGGAGTCGATGACGCCGATCACCTCGGCATCCGGGTCGGTCTGGGTCAGGGCGAAGTTCAGCGCCCCCGACTTGGCTCCCGGCCATTTGCCCAGATGGTAGAATTTGAAGCGGTCGCCCAGCTTGGCGCAATATTCCTGCACCGGCTTCCAGACTTCCGGATCGCGGGTGTTGTTGTCCAGCACCAGCACTTCGAAATTGGGGTAGTCGAGGCGGGTCAGGCTGTCCAGCGTCTCGATCATCATGTCCGGCGGCTCGTTGTAGCAGGGCAGATGCAGCGAGACCAAGGGATAGCGGGTCGGCTTCGGCGCGTTCTCAGGCGTGAAGCCGCGCCGAGGCTGGCGGGCCCAGGTCAGCTCGGTCATCTCGTAGCCGGCGATCAGAACCACCACCAGCAACACGAACTGCGCCGGCATCATCACCGAATACATCAGCTCCTTCGACGGGGCGAAGTCGCGGATCATCGGCACCGATCCGGTCCAGACCATCAGCGAGACCGAGAACTGCACCAGCACGGCATAGAAAATCTTGCCGCCGGTACGTAAGTGCTTCCAGTTGAACAGCAGCCAGGACAGCGGCAGCAGGGCGATCAGGGTGGCGGTCAGCGCCTGGATCGGCCATTGCTTGATCTCCAGCACCGGCTCGCTCATCGAGAATTTCGGGTTGCGATCGGCATCCCAAACGCCCCAATGGGTGCCGACCGTCCATTCAAAGGCCTTCTTCCAGGGCTGGTCGAAGGCTTCGATGACGTTGTAGTCGATGCCCTGGGCCGTGGCGTCATTCAGGAAACGGCGCAGGAAGCGGGCCTGGTTGATCACCGACGGCTCGGCCTGCTGGCGGCCCTTGCCGGCCGACGGCCAGCCCACTTCGGCCAGCATGATCGGCTTGTCGGGATAGATGGCCTTGACCGCGTTCACCTCACCCAGGGTGAAGTCCACGGCGTCATTCACCGGGATGCCTTCCCAATAGGGCAGCACGTGCAGGGCGATGAAATCGGCTTCGCGCACCAGTTCGGGATGCGACAGCCAGACATAGGCCGGCTCGGCGGTGGAAACCGGCTGGGCGACCTTGGCCTTGACCCGGTGGATATAGCGGATCAGCTGGGCCACCGTGGCTTCGCCGCGATAGACGGTTTCGTTGCCGATGATCACGCGGGTGACATTCGGATTGGCCCGCGCCATCTCGATGACGCCGTCGATTTCCTGCTCATTCGCGGTCAGGGCCGCCATCTGCAGCTGATAGGCCTTCAACTCGTCGGGGTTCATCTGGCCGGGCTGTTTGTCCAGGCGCAGGGCCGGTTCGGCCAGAGCGCCGCGAATCCAGGCGCCGGCGGTCACGGTCAGGCCGTGCTTGGCGGCCATGGCCGGGATCGACTGGTCGTCGCCCTCGGACGAATTGTAAAGACGGATCGCCTTGACCTGCTTCGAGACCAGCGCCAGATCGCTGTCGATGGACTCCAGCGTCGGATATTTGTTCTGGAAAGGATCGTCGTCCTTGCGGAAGGGGCTGAACGAGATCGAGCTGATCATGCCGTCCCAGACCACGTCGGTGGCGGGGCGGTTCATCAGCCACCACACACCCAGGTTGCCCAGAACGATCACGACCAGGACGAAAAGACCCGAAAAGCGGCGCAGCATGTTTGTCTTCTTAATCTTTCAAGGCCGGAAGGGCCAAGGCCAGATGGCGGTAAAGGAACTTCAGTTTTCCCGTCCAGCTTGATCGCCTGGGATGGTGGCGAATTCAAGGCGGAAACGTCTTCAAAGATAACGGATTTCCAACTTTGCGTCGAGGGGGAGCAAGGGGGAGGCAACGCATGCTTATGCGGATTCCCCCCTTGGCGATGGAAAGCCGATGGGGTAAGCCTGTCGGCTTTCGCATCCCGACAGTCTTCCGGAGATCATGATCAGCATTTCCCGCCGCATCGCCACCGAGCTCGCCGTCGCCGACGGTCAGGTCGAGGCCGCCATCCGTCTGCTGGACGAAGGCAACACCGTCCCCTTCATCTCGCGCTACCGCAAGGAAGCCACCGGAGGGTTGGACGACACCCAGCTGCGCACGCTGGAAGACCGGCTGGGCTATCTGCGCGAGTTGGAAGACCGCCGCGCCGCCATCCTGAAATCGATCGAGGAACAGGGCAAGCTGACCCCGGAACTGGCCGCCGATATCGGCGCCGCCGACAGCAAGGCGCGTCTGGAAGATTTGTATCTGCCCTATAAGCAGAAGCGCCGCACCAAGGCTCAGATCGCCAAGGAAGCCGGGCTGGAACCGCTGGCCGATGCTCTGCTGAACGACCCCACTCTGTCGCCCGAGGCGGAAGCCGCCAAGTTCGTCGACGAGACCAAGGGCATTGCCGACATCAAGGCGGCTTTGGATGGCGCCCGCCAGATTCTGGTGGAACGCTTCGCCGAGGATGCCGACCTGCTGGGGGGCTTGCGCGATCATCTGTGGGACAGCGGCGTGGTCATCTCGAAGATGGCCGAGGGCATGGCCGAAAAGGGCGCCAAGTTCGCCGACTACTTCGAGTATCGCGAACCGATCAAGGCGATTCCGTCCCATCGCGCTTTGGCCTTGTTCCGTGGCCGCAATGAAAATGTACTGCTTCTGAAGTTGCTGCCCGCCGACGAGGAAGAGGGTTCGCGCATCGCCGGGGAGTGCGAACGCCGCATCGCCGCCCGTTTCCGCGTTCAGGACCGTGGCCGCGCCGCCGATGTCTGGTTGACCGAGACGGTGCGCTGGGCTTGGCGGGTGAAGATTCATCTGCATCTGGAAATCGAGCTGATGAACCGCCTGCGCGAAGCCGCCGAGACCGAGGCGATTCATGTTTTCGCCCGCAATCTCAAGAGCTTGCTGCTGGCTGCTCCGGCGGGCATGCGCTCGACCATCGGTCTTGATCCCGGCATCCGCACTGGTGTCAAGCTGGCCGTCATCGACGGCACCGGCAAGGTGGTGCATACCGGCGTGATCTATCCCCATGCGCCGCGCAATGATTGGGAAGGCTCGCTGCGCGAACTGGCCTCGCTGGCCCGTCGCTTCCAGGCCGAGCTGATCGCCATCGGCAACGGCACCGCGTCGCGTGAAACCGACAAGCTGGCGGGTGATCTGATGCGCCGTCATCCCGAGCTGGGCCTGTCGAAGGTGGTGGTGTCGGAAGCCGGAGCCTCGGTTTATTCCGCCTCCGAAATCGCCGCTCAGGAATTCCCGACTTTGGACGTCACCGTGCGCGGCGCCATCTCGATCGCCCGGCGTCTGCAAGACCCGCTGGCCGAGCTGGTGAAGATCGATCCCAAGGCGATTGGCGTCGGCCAGTATCAGCATGACGTCGATCAGCCGCAGCTGGGCCGCAGCCTGGATGCGGTGGTAGAAGACTGCGTGAACGGCGTCGGCGTCGATGTCAACACCGCCTCCGCCGCGCTGCTGGCCCGCGTTGCCGGTCTGGGGCCGGTGCTGGCCCGCAATATCGTGGCTTACCGCGATGCGAATGGTCCGTTCCCCAGCCGCGCCGGGCTGAAGAATGTCGAGCGCCTGGGACCCAAGGCCTTCGAGCAGGCGGCGGGCTTCCTGCGTATTGCCGCTGGTGAGAATCCGCTGGATGGATCGTCGGTTCACCCGGAAGCCTATCCGGTGGTCGAGCGCATCGCCGCCCGCACCGGCCGCCCGATCAAGGAACTGATCGGCGACGGCTCGTTCCTGCGCTCGCTCGACCCCAAGGACTATACCGACGAGCGGTTCGGCGTTCCCACCGTCACCGACATCATTTCCGAGCTGGAAAAGCCGGGCCGTGATCCGCGCGGAGAGTTCAAGACGGCGGCCTTCAAGGAAGGCGTCGAGGAACTGAAAGACCTTCAGCCGGGCATGATCCTGGAAAGTGTCGTCACCAACGTCACCAACTTCGGCGCTTTCGTCGATATCGGCGTGCATCAGGACGGGCTGGTGCATATCTCGGTGTTGAGCGATAAATTCGTCAAGGATCCGCATACGGTGGTCAAGG